>ERZ1739049.70-NODE-70-length-13216-cov-8.681635_pt1 | contig 13216 bp, 9 predicted proteins | sample MGYA00581760_ERZ1739049 | MGnify/ENA primary metagenome ERZ1739049 (study PRJEB42929, sample SAMN08275522) | rhizosphere metagenome | isolation source: Rhizospheric soil replicate 2 | host: Colobanthus quitensis | place: Antarctica: Devils point, Livingston Island...
TTAGGAGCTGGTAGGGTTCTCCCTGTGGAGGTTCAAATCCTCTCGCCCGCACCAAAAATTCTGTAAATTTGGACATCGGACCCAATCTTGACTAAAATCTAGGGTTCGAAAATCTTTTTTCCCTGTCCAATCGACGAAATCTGGAGTTCCATGGCAGACATAAAGACGAACGTGAACGTGCTTGAAGGCGACAAGGTCGAGCTCGAAATCGAAGTGCCCGGGCAGGAGGTCAAGGCTCAGGTAAACAAGGCCATCAGGGAAATCGGCAAGGACGTGAAGTTGCCTGGTTTCCGCCCGGGAAAAGTCCCGCGCAACATGCTGGTGTCCAGGATAGGTAAAGAGAACATCTACTCACAGACCCTGGAAGAATCGATGGCTGGCTGGTACGAAGCCGCCATCAACGAATCGGGGATAAAGCCGATCGACAAGCCTGAGATCGACGTCGAGCCACTCGAGGACGAGGACAAACCCTTCAGCTTCAAGGTGACGGTCGCCGTTATGCCGACGCCAAAACTCGGCGAGTACTCTGGTATCGAGGCGGAAAAAGAAGAGGCTGTAGTCGAGGACGCAGAGATCGAGGAAGAGATCGATCGCCTGCGCAAGCGCACCGCGAAACTCGAGGAAATCGAAGGCAGACTGGCTGCCGAGGGCGATTTTGTTCTCGTTGATTTTGCCGGCGCTATAGACGGTGAGCCCCTTGAAGGCGGCACCGGCAAGGATTACATGCTGGAACTGGGCAGCAACACTTTTATCCCAGGTTTTGAGGAACAGATTGCAGGAATGGAGAAGGGCCAGTCGAAAAAGCTTAAGCTGACTTTCCCGGAGACTTACCGGCCGGAGAAGCTGGCGGGCCAGGAGGTCGAGTTCGACGTGACGCTCAAGGAGATCAAGGAGCGCATCCTCCCTGAGGCCGACGACGAGTTCGCCTCGGAGAACAGCGAATTCGACACTGTCGCCGAGCTGACGGAGGATATCCGGGCCCGGATACTCAAAGGACGTGAAAACTCCGCGCAGAAAATGTTCAGGCAGAAGGTCGTCGAGAAGGTGGTCGAGGCCGCGGAAGTGGAAATTCCCGAGCCGGCCATCCTGCAGCGGGCGCATGACATTGAAATGAACTTCGCCGCGTCGCTGCAAAGGCAGGGCTTCGGACTCGAAGAGTATTTAAAGCAGACCGAGCAGGACAAGAAGACCTTTGAGGAGCATTTCCGCAAGCAGGCCGAGCAGGACGTCAAGCAGGAACTGGTCCTTGAAGCAATCGCCGCAACCGAGAAGTACGAAGTGAGCGACGAGGAGGTTGAGGAGGAGGTCCGGGCAAGCGCTATCGAGCTTGGCCGTGATCCGGAGGAGTTCCTCAAGAAGATGACGGACACGCAGCGGCTTTCCATCGTCAAGGAGGATCTGCTGAGGCGCAAGGCATGGGAGATGATCTGTGAGAAAGCGGTCCCCGTACCGGTCGAGGCCGAAGAAGCCGGCGAGGAAGCCGCCGAAGAAGAGATAAAAGAGGAAAAGGAAACAAAAACGGAAAAAGAGTGAGCACGGACTTTCAAAAAAACGGACAACCAGAGGTGCGAAATCAAATGCCACTAATTCCAATGGTTATAGAGCAAACCAGCCGGGGCGAGCGTGCTTTCGACATCTACTCACGTCTGCTCAACGAGCGCATAATCTTCCTTGGCAGCTCCATCAACGAAGAGGTGGCCAACGTGGTCGTCGCCCAGCTGCTGCACCTGGAGTCCGACGACCCCGACAAGGACATCAACCTTTATATCAACAGTCCCGGCGGCTCTGTTTATGCCGGTTTAGCCATCTATGATACAATGCAGTTTATCAAGCCGGATGTGTCAACGAGTTGCGTGGGGATTGCTATGAGCATGGGCGCTTTGATTCTCGCGGGAGGCAAAAAGGGTAAACGCTTCGCGCTACCCAACTCCAAGATCCTGATCCACCAGGTATCCGGCGGTTTTCAGGGTCCCGCGGCGGACATTGAAATACACGCCAAGGAAGCCCTGGCCCTTCGCAAGCGTCTCGACGAGATCCTCTCGGAACATACCGGCCAGTCGATAGAAAAAGTATCCAACGATACCGACCGTGACTACTTCATGACTGCCGCCGAGGCCCAGGTATATGGGATTATCGACGAAGTCATCGCGCATCGCGCAGCAACCAAGGGGGCGTAACCACCATGGCAAGGCCGACTGATGGAAACGAACAGCTTCTCTGCAGCTTCTGCGGCAAATCACAGCGGCAGGTAAAGAAACTAATCGCCGGACCCGGCGTTTATATCTGTGACGAATGCATTGATCTCTGCAACGAGATCATCGACGAGGAGCTGGCGAGCCCGCCGAACCTCGATATCGAGAACCTGCCGAAGCCGAGAGAGATCTACGAGTCGCTCAACGAGTACGTGGTTGGCCAGGAAGAGGCTAAACGCACGCTGGCCGTCGCTGTCTACAATCATTACAAGCGCGTACAGATGGCCGCCGTTGATGACAATGAGGTCGAGCTGCAGAAGTCGAACATCATGCTGCTGGGGCCGACCGGCTGCGGCAAGACGCTTCTGGCCCAGACACTTGCCCGCATCCTCAACGTGCCTTTCGCCATCGCCGATGCCACGGCTCTCACAGAAGCCGGTTACGTAGGCGAGGACGTCGAGAATATCCTGCTCAAGCTCATCCAGGCGGCTGACTACGATGTGAAGAAGGCCGAGACCGGCATCATCTACATCGACGAAGTGGACAAGATAGCCCGTCGCGCCGACAATCCTTCGATTACCCGGGATGTCTCCGGAGAAGGCGTTCAGCAGGCGTTGCTGAAGATTCTGGAAGGTACGGTAGCCAGCGTTCCGCCCCAGGGCGGCCGCAAGCACCCGCACCAGGAATTTCTCAATATCGACACGACCAACATCCTGTTCATCTGCGGCGGCGCCTTTGCGCACCTGGAAAAGATCATCGAGCGGCGCATAGGCCACAAGGGCATGGGCTTCGGTGCCGAGGTCAAGAGCAAGAGCGAGAAAGACGTCGGCAGAATTTTTGCCGAGGTGATGCCGGAGGATCTGCTCGAATACGGCCTCATCCCCGAGTTTATCGGGCGCCTGCCGGTGATCAGCGCCATTCACAACCTGACACGCGACGATCTGGTCCATATTCTTACTACGCCCAAGAACGCGCTGGTCAAGCAATATGAGAGGTTCTTCAAATTTGATAACATAGAGCTGGTCTTCGGGACGGATTCGCTTGGGGCAATCGCCGACAAGGCGCTCAAGCTGGAAACCGGTGCCCGTGGATTGCGCTCTATAATCGAGCAGTCACTGTTAAATGTTATGTTTGAGCTTCCATCGCGCGGCGACGTGCGCAAGTGTGTAGTCACCAGAGATACCATAGATCGCAACATCGATCCGACCCTGGTGACGGAAGCGGAAAGAATACTGCCTGAACTTGACGAAGAGTCAGCCTAAACCAGCAAAACCGTTACCGCTACTTCCAACCAGAGAACTAGTTGTCTTTCCGCGGATGGTCGCGCCTATTTTCGTGGGCCGTGAGAAGTCGATAAAGGCGCTGGAGCAGGCCTTCGCCGACAAGTCTCCCATCATCCTCTCCACCCAGAAGGAACCCTCCGTCGAGGATCCCACCAGCGATGACATCGTGCGCGTGGGCACCATGGCGACGGTCGTGCAGCTTTACCGCATGCCGGAAGGTTCCATCAAGGCTCTGGTGGAAGGTCAACAGCGGGTCACGATCGACGAATTCACCTCGACGTCACCGCACTTCGTCGTGCATTACTCGCCGCTGCTGACGGGTGTGGAAAAGCCTACCGAGCGTACCAACGCCCTGGCGCGAGTGGTCCTGCGGGAGTTCATCCGTTACGTCGAGTCGAGCCCCGGCATGCCGGAGGAGATGAGCCATATCGTCGGCGCCGTGACGGAGCCCGATGAACTGGCGGACGCCGTGGCCGCTCACATCATGGTCCCCTTCCACAAAAAACAGGAACTTCTGGAGCTCAGCAATTCGGACGACAGGCTGAACGCCGTGCTTCAGATACTCATTGAGGAAAACGCCGTACTTGACATGGAGCGTGATTTAAACCAGAAAGTACAGGATAAGATTGAGTCGACCCAGCGCCAGATATTCCTGCACGAGAAGCTGAAGGTCATCCGCGACGAACTTGGCAACGCCGCCGAGACCGAGGACGAATCGGTACAGGACTATTACAAACTTCTGGAGGAGAAACAGCTGGGGCCGGCCGCTGAGGAAACGGTACGCAAGGAGCTCAACAAGCTGAAGTCGACTTCGCCGATGTCGGCCGAGGTTTCGGTCATAAGGAATTATCTGGACAATGTGTTCGCGCTGCCCTGGGGCAAGCTGGCCGACAAGACCGATTACGAGCTGCCGGTTGTCTCCCGGTATCTGGACAGGACGCATTATGGCCTGAAAAAGGTCAAGGAGAGGGTGCTCGAGTTCCTGGCTGTCGGCAAGCTGCTTGGCAAGGATCAACCTAACACGACCCTGTGTTTCGTAGGGCCGCCGGGAGTGGGGAAGAGCTCGGTTGCGAAGGCCATCGCCGACGCGCTGGAGCGGCCGTTCGTGCGTATCTCGCTCGGCGGCGTGCGCGACGAGGCCGAGATCCGCGGCCACAGGCGCACTTATGTCGGCGCCATGCCGGGACGTATTATCGACGCCATCACCAAGGCCAAGGCCGATAACGCGGTCGTGCTGCTGGACGAGATCGACAAGATGGACTCCGATTTTCGCGGCAACCCGGCGGCGGCGCTGATGGAAGTGCTCGACCCGCTGCAGAACAAGGAATTCAGGGATAACTACCTCGAACTCGACTACGATCTTTCAAAAATTTTATTTCTGGCGACCGCCAATTACGATGACGGTATCCCGGCCACGCTTTACGACCGTCTCGAGGTTATCCATCTTTCCGGATACACCCATGAAGAAAAAGAAAAAATCGCCGTAAAACATCTGCTGCCGGGAATCGCAAAAGAAACCGGACTCAAGAAAACAAGTGTAGTCCTTTCACCGGCGGCGCTGAAGGCGGTTATCCGTTTTTACACGCGTGAGTCCGGCGTGCGCGACCTCGAGCGCCGGCTGCGCAAGATTTATCGCAAGGTGGCGAGGCGCTATCTGGAGGACGGAATCAAGCTGCCGGTCAAGGTTAGCGCGACCGCACTGGAAGATTATCTGGGCCCGGCGCCGTTTACCGAGGAGCGCCTGGAGCGTAAAGCCCTCTGCGGCGCCAGCCTGGGGCTTGCTTACACTTCGGACGGTGGCGATGTGCTCACGATCGACACCGTCGTGTCCAGCAGCGGCAAGGGCGACCTGGTTCTGACGGGTCAGCTGGGTGAGGTCATGCAGGAATCGGCATCGACGGCATGGGGCTATCTGCTTTCTAAGGTTGAGACGGACGAAAGATTCACTTCCCTGTTTAAGAAGAACGCGCCCGCTTTTGACGACGAGGGAAAATGGGCCATGCCCAACAAGGATCTAAGGCTGCACGTGCCCGAAGGCGGAATCCCCAAGGACGGACCCTCGGCGGGCATAGCGCTGGCCGTTTCGATGCTCTCCGCCATAAGCGGGCATGCGATCAGGCCGGCGGTGGCGGCGACGGGTGAGATCACTCTGCGCGGCAAGATCCTGCGGGTGGGTGGCCTACGCGAGAAGTGCCTGGCGGCCGAGCGCATGGGCGTCAAAACCGTGATCCTCCCCAAGTCGAACATGCCTGACATCAAGGAGCTTCCCCCCAAGGTCCGCAAAGCCCTCGAGTTTGTCTACGTGGAAGATTTCACGCAGGCGATCGAGCGGCTGTTTGTGTAGGGATTAATCAAGCCGGTGAGAAAGGCGCTGAAGAACCACGATCGCGCCGTAGATACTTTATTGTAATCCTTGCCGGTTCCGGGTGCTCATCGGTTTTAACTGGTGCACCTGGTGGCTCCAATACTTCACCGGCAGCTGTTTCTTCCAGCCTGTAAACGATCCAGTAATCTCCACAGAGAAAGCGGCGGCGGTGTTCTCCCTTCAGACGAATCCTGTTACCCATTCTGGGAAACTGCGATATCAATTCGACGCAATGCTCAACCCGGTTCCGGGCCGTATCTGGCAGTTCGAGGATTTGTCCTACAGCGAGCGGGCTCCAGCCAAGCAGGATGTGCCCTTTCATCATGCCCGTTTGCGGCGCAATTCACGGAGCTTTGCCATAACGACTTCATGCTCCACGATGCGGCCTGCTGCGATATCCGCGTCAGCTATCCGATCCATCTCGATAGCCTCTGGGTCAGAGAGTTCCTCATAGGTTGCAATTTTACTTTGCAATTCCTCGAAATCATCGAAGCTTACAAGCACTGCCCGGGGGCTGCCTGACTTTGTTATCACCCACCTTTGCCCTCGGAAAAATGAATCTTCAATCATGTGCGAAAGGCTGTGTCTTGCCTCCGCTATGCCTATTTGTTTCACTTTCTACCTCCTATGTACAGAATGTAATATTATAATAAATATATCATACTTAACATAAATGACAACACTTGAAGCAATATTACAATGAATTTACCGCAATTTGCGGCAAAAAAAGCGCGGATTGCCTCGCTTGTGATAGAATTCCGCCTGAACTGCATGAACCAGGATATCCACGAACAACTAAAGACGAACACCCGCTACTCGCCGGCCGACATCGAGTCGAAATGGATGAGCCGCTGGCTGGACGACAGGCTCTTCACCCCGAAGGAAGATTCCAGCAAGGAAGATTCCTACTGCATAGTTTTACCGCCGCCGAATGTCACCGGCTCGCTACACATGGGCCATGCCCTCAATTCCACCATCCAGGACCTGCTGATCCGCCTGCAGCATATGCGGGGCAGGAACACCCTCTGGGTCTGCGGCACCGACCACGCCGGCATCGCCACCCAGAACCAGGTGGAGAAACAGCTGGCGGGGGAGGGGACCACACGCCAGGAGATCGGCCGCGAAGCCTTTGAGCAGCGCGTCTGGAAATGGCGCGGCGAGTACGGCTCCACGATCATCAACCAGCTGAAGCGGATGGGATGCTCTCTCGACTACGAGGGCGAGCGTTTCACGCTCGATGAAGATTACGTGAAGGCCGTTTACCGCGTTTTCGTCGCCATGTATGAGAAGGGCTATATATATCGTGACGAGTACATGGTCAACTGGTGCACCCGCTGCCATACGGCCCTGTCCGACCTCGAAGTCGAGCACGAGGACGTCGAAGACAAGCTTTATTATCTGCGCTACCCGGTCGTGGGCGAGGACGAATACCTGGTAATCGCCACAGCGCGTCCCGAGACGATGCTGGGCGATACCGCCGTCGCGGTAAACCCCAAGGACATGCGCTACGCGCACCTGGTCGGTAAAAACATCAATCTGCCACTGGTTGACCGCGAGATTCCCGTTATAGCCGACAAGTATGTCGACATGAGCTTCGGAACCGGTGCCCTGAAGATCACACCCGCCCACGATCCCAACGACTTCGAGATCGGCAAGAAACACGAGCTCGAGGAGATCAACGTCTTTACCTCCGACGGACGCATCAATGAGGCCGGGGGGGAGTTTGCCGGGCTCGACCTCGTGGAGGCGCGCGCCCAGATCATGCACCGTCTTGAGCGCGAGGACCTGGTTGAGAAGGTCGAGCCGTACACGCACTCGGTAGGCGTATGCTATCGCTGCAACACAAATATTGAACCGTACATCTCGCTGCAGTGGTTCATGCGTATGGACGAGCTGGCGCGGCCGGCCATCAATGTGGTGGATAACGAAACGGTCAGATTTCATCCAAAGCGCTGGGCCGGGGTATATCTGGAGTGGATGCGCTCCATCCGGCCGTGGTGTATCTCAAGACAGCTCTGGTGGGGACACCGACTTCCCGTCTGGTATTGCGAGGAGTGCTCCGAGATAGTCGTGCGCGAAGAGGCTCCGACCAGCTGTCCCCATTGCCGTTCCGCCAACCTGCGCCAGGAAGAGGATGTTCTCGACACCTGGTTCAGCTCCGCCCTCTGGCCTTTCGCGACCCTGGGCTGGCCGGAAAGCACGGGGCGCATGGAGAGTTTTTATCCCACCGATGTGCTGGTCACGGCGCGTGACATCATTTTTCTCTGGGTCGCCCGCATGATCATGATGGGCATGGAGTTCCCTAACGATATTCCTTACACCGATGTCATCATCAACGCCACGATCATGGCCAAGGACGGCCGACGCATGAGCAAGTCGCTCGGCACCGGTGTCGATCCGCTGGTGCTGATCGAGACTTACGGTGCCGACCCGACCCGGTTTGGTCTGCTGAACATGGCTTCGTCCCAGGATGTGCGCTTCTCTGAAGAGCGCATCGAGATGAGCCGCAATTTCTGCAACAAGATTTTCAACGCGGCGCGGTTCGTCCTGCTCGGGGTCGAGCACGTCGAGGCGAAGGCCACACCCGTCACGCTCGCCGATCGCTGGATCCTGAGCCGCTTCGATGCTACCGCCGCCGATGTTAACCGCCTGCTGGATAAATACGACTTTGCCGAGGCGACAAAGCTGCTTTACCGCTTCGTCTGGAACGAGTTCTGCGACTGGTATGTGGAAATCGTCAAGCTGCGGCTCTATGGCGATGACGATAAGGCGAAGCGTGAAGTATCCGCCAACCTGCTCTTTTTACTGGACAACATCCTGCGTCTGCTGCACCCCCTGATGCCGTTCCTGACCGAGGAACTCTCGGCGCTGCTTCCTGGTGAGCGGGATTATCTCATCAATTCAACCTATCCCGCCGGTGACGGCTCCGCGCGCGACAGAGTAGCGGAAAACGAGATGGAACTTCTGATGGAAGCCGTGGTATCGATAAGGACGATGCGCAACGAGCTCGGCGTTCCGCCGAAGAAGCCCGCCAAAGCCATCCTGATTTCCGACAACGACGACACCATAAGTGTGGTAGAGAGTAATGCCTCTCTGATAGAATCACTTACCAGGACGAGCCTGACGCAGAGCGTTCGCGACGAAAGTGCGGTCACGGACGCCGGTTCGCAGCCGGCCGTGGTGTTAATTCGCGGCGGCAAACTGCTGATTCCGATTCAAGAGCTGATAGATGTGGAGCAGGAAAAGGCTCGCCTGAAGACGGTAATTTCAAAGAAAGAGCAGGAAGTTTCGCGCGCACAGGGAAAATTGGGTAATAAGAATTTCGTTGCCAGGGCGCCTGAAGAGCTGGTCGAGCAGGAAAAGGCCAAGCTGGAGCTTTACGAGCGTGAGGTGGCTGAATTGAAACAGCAGTTCGAACGTTATTTCGGGGAGTAGATGGCAAAAGCCGCAAAAAAACCAAAAAAGCAGGTCAAAACAGCAAATACTACCGTGAAAAAGTCTGCCAGACCGCCAAAGAAGAGCACGGCGAAACCGGCGGAGCGGTCCGTTAAAACGGTGAAAAAAACAGTGAAAAAACCGCCGAAACCGGCCCTGAAAGTCGCTGCGAAGAAAAAACCGGCCAAGCCGGCGGCAAAAAAAATTGCAGCTAATAAGCCAGCAAAAGCACAAAAAACCAAGAAACCGGTTAAACCTTCCCCCAAGGCGCCGGCAAAGAAGGCTGTCGAAAAAAAGCCATCCAGAACCTTAAAAGCTCTGGAAAAAAAGCATGCCAGGGTAGGAAAGGCAGCCAAGGAAGCAAAAGACGCCAGGGAAGCCAAGGATAAGGTATCCGGAAAAACACCTTCAAAAAAGTCTAAAAAAACTCCATCGGTCGCACCGGCGAAAGTACTAGCAAAGGTTTCCGGGAAGAAACCGGCGAAGGCTCCGGCAAAACCGGCTGCAAAAAAGCCCGCGAAAAAAGGACCATCGAAGTCTTTCGAAGCGCCTCCGTCGAGGCCGAGGCCCGCGCTTCATGTTCCTTCAGCCGAGGTCGCCCGCTATCTGACGGAACTCGAGCGGCTCGGGATGAAGTTCGGGCTGGCTCGTATAGAGAAGCTTCTAAAGGCACTCGGGAATCCCGAGAAACGCCTGAAAACCATCCATATAGTCGGCACGAACGGTAAATCATCCACGGCGCGCATGCTTTCATCAATCCTGACGGCGCACGGCCTCAAGGCGGGCACTTACGTCTCGCCTCATCTGGTCTCGTTCACGGAGCGCATTCTCATCAACGGCAAGGAGATCACCGAGCCGAAATTCGAGAAGCTCATCATGGAGGTCAAGGCTAAGGCGGAAGACGTCAACAAGCGTTCGCGCAGCAGCGGTCCGCTCACCCAGTTCGAGATCCTGACCGCGGCCGCGCTGCTCTATTTCAAGCAGCAAAAAGTGGGGGTGGCTGTGATTGAGGCCGGCCTGGGAGGACGTTACGACGCCACCAACGTCACAGACTCCAAGGTGCAGGTCATCACCAATATCGAGCTCGAGCATACGGACCTGTTGGGAAAGACCGTACCCGCGATCCTCAGGGAGAAGGCGGCGGTTATTCCGGAAAAGGGCAATGTCGTCCTCGGAGCGCTTTCCGATGAGGCCATGGGCGAGGCGCTGAAGATCTGCGAGCGCCTGAAGGCGAAGACGACGGTGTTCGGCGAGGAATTCTCCCTGCTTAAGGGAAGGGGAGACAAGTTCGATGTCTGGACGGCAAGAACCCAGTATTCCGACATGTCGCTGACCCTGCTCGGTCAGTATCAGAGGACCAACTGTGCCGTGGCCATGCAGGCCGCGGAGATCTTTTTGCACAAAGCCCTGGATGAGAAAAAACTGCGCCGGGCCCTGCCGCGCATATCGATTCCGGCACGCCTGGAAATAATCGCGGAAAAACCGCTGGTAGTCCTGGATGGAGCCCATAACCCCAGCGGTATCGAAGAGCTGATACATTCGCTGGAACCGCTGACCAGGGGCAAGAGAATCATCGGCGTTGTCTCCATTCTCAAGGACAAGGATTACGAGAAGATGCTGGAAAGGCTCCTCGAATTTTGTGATATCTTATTCATCACCGAGAATTCGAACGAGCGTTGCATGTCGGCACAGGAGATGTCCAGACTTCCCGTTGTGCTCGAGAGTCACGTGCAGACGTTCGTTGCTCCGGATAGCCAGTCGGCACTGGAGAGCGCCTTTAAGCTGACTTCGACTCGCGACGTCATCCTCGTGACCGGTTCGCTCTACCTGCTGGCTGACATCAAGAGGCGGATGACTTAGCGAAGGCAGCGTATGTGTGTAACCAGCGTGGCTCTAAAAGAATGTAATTCTCTGGATGTAGAGCGAAGAAGAGCCTCTACATGTTTATAGTGTCGGGCAGACAGGGGTATCATTGCATTTAATAATTTTGCAGGCTGACGCGGCAGAAGGAGCCGGAGGTTTCTTTAATTCCAGTACCTGGAAATTCCTGACCATGATAACCCAGGTAATGATCGTAGCCCTCTGGCTGGCGCTGGTGTTCTGGACATACAAAGACGCCAAGCGGCGAATCACGGATCCGGTGCTTATAGGTGTTTCCGTGGCGACTTCGTTCTTTTTTCCCTTCGTAGGCACGATCTTTTATACCATTCTGCGCCCGCCTGAATATCTCGAAGACGTTCTCGAACGGGACCTCGAGATCAGGGCCAGGGAACAGGAGCTCGTCGGAGGCGGTCAGCGTTGTCCGGCATGCCGGGCGGCGGTCCGCGACGATTATATCGTCTGCCCCAAATGCAGGCGGAAACTTAAATCTTCGTGCAGGAAGTGCAGCCGGCCGCTCGATCCTTCGTGGCGTGTATGCCCGTATTGCGAGGCGGATGTCAAGGCTCCGGTAGTACAGGAAGACGAGCTGTTCGCATAGAGCATCCTCGCTGCGCCCGGTATGACAATTCTGTGAGCCATCTCTCATAAAACCGGGATTTCGATGTCTTTCCTGTGTGCGATAGAATCAATACTGACCCGCGCGCAAGGGTTTTTAGCACCACACTCGAAGTAAAAAAATCAATGGCATTCCGAGGCGCGCAGTGCCGGAGAATCCAGAAACAGGCAGGAGGAATCGTGGAGCGGACTTTTGTAATGGTTAAACCCGGGGCCGTGGCCCGCGGGCTGGTGGGAGAGATTATCGCCCGTTTCGAACAACGGGGTTTTCGGATCAGGGCCATGAAATTCATGCTGCTCGACAGGGGGCTTGCCGAGGAGCACTACTCCGAGCATAAGGAAAAAGACTTTTTCGGTGGTCTGGTAAGCTCGATCACGTCGGGTCCGGTGGCGGCGTTCGTGCTCGAAGGACCAGAGGCCATCACCGTGGTCCGCAGGATGATGGGCGGCACCAACCCGCTGGCGGCGGAGCCGGGTACCATCCGGGGGGATTACGGGCTCGACATAGAGGCCAACATCGTCCATGGATCAGATGGGGCTGCAAGCGCCGAGCGCGAGATCAGGCTTTATTTCAAAGAGAATGAGATAGTGTAGGAATCTTCTTGTGCAGAATCCTTAAGTTCAAAGAGGCGCTTAACTCGATGGCTGCCATTCTCCAAATCATCGAGGTTCTTCCAGGGTCCGCGGTTGCGGATAAGCTCGGTTTTGAGCAGACCGATGATCGTCTCGGCAAGGTGTTTTGAAATGGCCCGGTTTCTCTGGACACTCTCCTAAGAGTCATTTTTAATACTCTAACGGAGGTGTCATATGACAGAACGAAAGAGAAGGAAGTACAGCAAGAAGTTCAGGCTACAGATTCCTGGCTTGGGCTAAAAGCATTCCGAGCACGATCAAAACTTATGTCGCCAGGTCAGTGAGTACCATAGTGAGCACCATAAAGTCTTCGGTGTCGAAAATGAGAAATATAATTATGACTGAAGCCGCAAACACGTGGAGTACAGCAACTGCAAAAATTCCAGCACCCGTAAGTTACGGGATTTCCAATCAGGCTTCGCGACAAGATTTTGAAAAGCCGTATTATGTCGCTGGGCCACAAAGCGTGGCCGTGTCAATTTATGGGCATTATACAAGTGATGAAAAGTCAAACAGTATAGAGAATGCAGCATATGATTTTGGGTCAGCAATACCACATCCTTATGCAAAAGCGCTAACAATTCCTTCGACCATGAATAGTGCAAGGAACTTTTATCATGGAAATATTAGTCCAGCCCGCTATTCCCTTAATTTGGTTTGTGCCGGTGGAGGTCTATTTTCGCCGTATGGAGGGATAATTACTGGAACAGCTGATATTTTTGATTCAATTGACGAAAACTGGTTCGATGGTCCACCGAGTTGATAATAGAAATATTCATGCGAGACCTATGAAGAATCAATGAATACCATTT
>ERZ1739049.72-NODE-72-length-12946-cov-15.904042_pt1 | contig 12946 bp, 7 predicted proteins | sample MGYA00581760_ERZ1739049 | MGnify/ENA primary metagenome ERZ1739049 (study PRJEB42929, sample SAMN08275522) | rhizosphere metagenome | isolation source: Rhizospheric soil replicate 2 | host: Colobanthus quitensis | place: Antarctica: Devils point, Livingston Island...
GGGGGGCGGGGGGGGGGGCGGGGCGGTGTGGTGGGGGCGGTGGGGGGGGGGAGCGGGGGCGGGGGCGTGGGGGGGCAGGACCCGCGGGGTCAGGGCAGGGGGAGGGTCGGCGGGGGGGGCCTGCCGGCGTTGTACCGTCGCGGGCTGGCCGGCGCCGTGGCGCATCTGCTCGCGCGCGAGGCACTGGACAATGGTGTGACCACGGTCTTCTGCGGCGCCGAGAGCATCGACGTGGCGCGGGTCTACGAGGGTGTGGGTTTCCGTCGGATCGGCACCACGTGCACGGCCGGGATCGGCTGACCCGTGGCGGTCATCCGCACCTAACAGCGTTGATGGATCGTTGCAGCGGGTCGGTTGGCAGGCGCCGCGGCCGACGGCATGAGCCAGCCAACGGCGTCAGGTGATGCCGAGGCGTCGCGCCACCTCAGCGCCGCCCATCTGCGCGACGACATCCGGGTCACCCACGACGATGAGCTGATCGGTGGCTCGCGAGAGGCCGACGTAGAGCCGCTCGCGCGAACGGTCAGTGACCTTGTCCTGGTTGATGCACAACACGACAGCCTGGCGCTCGAGTCCCTTGCAGCCGAGCACATGACCGTAGAACACGTCGTCCTCGTCCCAGAACGAACGCCAGTAGCCGACCGGATCGGACGCCGAGCCGCGCTCGATCTGAACCGGGTGACGGTTGCCGGTGGTCAGGAGCATCACCTCGTGGGACTTCCAGCCCGCTTCCAGCAGCCGGTCAACCTGCTCGTCGGCGATTTCGACGGCGTCCTCGGCAGCACTGGGCACGAACTCGACCTCCGGGCCATCACCGCCCTTGAGCTGCATTCGCATGGGCGCCAACGGGTTGAAGGCTTCGCCGATCTGCTTGGTGTTACGAAGGTTGTGGTCAAGGATCAATGGAACCAAGGGGACCGGAGGCCCACCGAAACGCTGGAAGATCCGCTGGTTCTCGTCGGAGTAGACGAACAGCCCACCGGTCTCCTGGTCTTTCATGGCGCCCATGATCGGAGCCCACCACGAGTCGGCGAAGTCCTGGCCCTCGTCGACGATGAAGGAGTCGAACTTCTGCCCCTCGGGGAGACCGGCCGCCAGCTCCTTCATGATCGCCGGGAGCTCGATCTCCCAGAAGTCGGAGTTGTCACGACTACCGTCCGGCGCCCCCCAGCTGCGACCGAGCGCATGGAACGTGCCCACGAAGGCGGGGCGATGTTTTCGGTCCCACGTCTCCACGACGCGTTTGAGGTACGCCGCCAGGCCCAGCGAGTAACAGATAAGGGCGACCCGCTGTGCCTTGTGCCCCCCGTGACCACGTGAGAGCTGCCGGGCCTGGGTCAGGGCCAGCACCGTCTTGCCACTGCCGGCGCCGCCACGGACCTCCACCCGGTTGAGCAGCCTGGTGACCTGCAGAAGTGTGGCCTGCTCCAGCGTGAGCCGGTCGACCTCGGCCCATCGGGCCCGCGCATCGGCGGAGATATCGAGGACGGGCAGATGTCGCCCATTCAGAATCTCCACGATCAGGTCCACGTCGCGGGGACTCGGTGGGACGTTGTTGGTCTCTTGCATGACGACGACGTCGTGCAGTCGGCCTGCGAGATCCGCGATGTCACCCTTGCCGTGGACGGCCCACCTTGGACAGTCCGGCATCGAGAAGTCGTCGTGCAGCTCGGTGTCGGGCAGCGCGACCGAGTGCGCCCACCGGATGCGCTTGCGCGACGAGCCGCTCCACCGGGGGTCGCTCTCGACGTACTGCCGGATGGCGTACTTCGTCGTGCGCGCCTGGTCGACCGGATCGAAGGTGCGTCTGTCGTTGCCTGACTGGCGCCACTGACCTCCCACAACCCCGACGCTGCCGCCCTTGACCTCGATAACCACGACGCCGGCCCCGCCGATGATGGCGACGATGTCGGCCTCATGGTCCTTCACCTCGTCGCTGAGTCGAAGGTTGGCCATCAACACGTCATCGGGACCGAGCTCTGCCCGCAGGACGTCCCAGACCTCACGCTCGGTCGCAGTCTCGAACTTGGGGTGCTCCGGGATCAACCGCGGACCCATCAGCTGGCCTCGGGCTCGGCAAGGACCCTCTCACCTCCGTGCACGACGGCGAACAGCTCCCCGATGTCGACGGTCATGCCCTGGACGTGCCCACACGCCCGCTCCAACGACTCGACGAAGACCTGGTCGGCGGGGAGCCGCAGCTCAACCCGGATGACCCCGTCGTGCCACATCACCTTGCACAGCCGGGCCCCCGCGTTGAGGTCGTTGAGCTCACGCAGGACACTTGCGGAGCCTTTGACTCCATAGGCGGCATAGCTCCACACACACACCCCGAGATTCGGCTCCGTATCAATGCTGACGTAAGCCGTCGCGCTCCCACCAGTGAACGGGTAGTCGCCATCCTCGTCCTGGATGACCTGCGGCGACTCCCATATCTCCTGCAAGGAGAGCTCGACGAACGCTCTGAACCAATCGGCCTGATCGGCCATATGCCTCAACCCCTTTCGACCCAAGCAACAGTCTGCCACGGGGGTCTGACACTCCTCGAGAGCTGAATCTGCCTGTGCCCTGACGAGTTTGGGCAATTCGGACTAGTCGGACGACTGCACGCCAGCAAGCCTCAGGTTTGGTCCTCGACGGTGTCCATGGCCCTGTAGATCCGCTTCTCGGACACCGGGTGAGCCGTGCCGAGGGTCTGGGCAAACAGGCTGACCCGAAGCTCCTCGATCATCCACCGGAGCGCCAACACGTCAGCCCCAACACGTCGCGCCGACGGAAGTGCCGCCACGAGGGTGTCGTACTCGCCGAAAACACGGGCCACCGTCTCCGTGTGCTCGGCATCGCGGCCCAGCTGGCTGGGAGCGTGGTCGCAGCGCAGCAGTATGGCGCGCAGATAGCGTTCCAGGGGTCGCAACCTCGCAAACCCTGTGTCTGCAACGAAGCCCGGATAGACGAGAGACGCCAGCTGAGCCTGCATATCCTGCTTGGCCGGCGACATCACCGGGCTCGTCATCGCGCCCAGCGCCAGCTCGATCTCCCGCGACTTCACCAACAACGGCTCGACCAGGTCGATGACCTCCATGACCCGCGCCACGACCTGCGAGCGGACGATGCGCAGGGTCTCGTCGAACTCCACGGGCCCGAGCACCTGACCACCTGGTCGCTCGGCGACGATCGAGTCGACCCCGGCGGCGAGGCAGTCCTGCAACAGCGCCGCGACGTTGCCGTGGGGGTTGTGGCCCAGGGTCAGCCGTTGGGCGTTGGTCAACAACGCCAACACACGCTTCCAGGGAGCCGTGGTATTGAGCAGGAGCAGGCGTCGGACACCGAGTCTGGTTGCCGCGTCGCGCTCCTGCTGCGAGGCGAGGACCTCGACGGCCACGCTGTCACCGTGGTCCACCACCGCCGGAAAACCCTGGATGACCCTGTTGCCGACCCGTTGCTCGAACGTCGCGGGAAGGTCACCAAAAGTCCACTGCTGCATCCCTCTTCGCTCGATTGATGCTGCTGCACGCTGTATGGTCTGCCGAATCTGCGGTGCCAGCTTCTCCCGCAGAGCCGGCAGATCCTTGCCCTCGCCGACCACCGTGCCATTCGGGTCCTCGACACGGAACGTGATGCGCAGATGGTCAGGCACCCGGGACCAGTCCCACTCGGTGAACGGGATGCGAACACCGGTCAGCTCGGCCAAGGCGTGCCCGAGCTCGTCAGTGAGGTGGCCACGACCGGGATCAGCAGTCGCCAGGGCTGAGCGAGCATGGTCAGGCGTCGGGACGAAGTGGCGACGTGTGGCCTTTGGGAGCGACTTCAGTAGCGCGATCGCCAGATCCTCGCGCAATCCAGCCACCTGCCAGTCGAATCCGCCACCGTCGATCTGGTTCAGGACATCCAGGGGGATGTGGACAGTGACACCGTCGGCTTCCGCTCCCGGCTCGAACTGGTAGGTGAGGGGCAGGTTGAGGCCGTTCTGGTGCCAGGTCTGCGGGTAGTCGTCGGCACTGACCGCATCGGCATCGTCACTGACCAGGAGATCCTCGGTAAAGGTCAGCAGATCGGGCTGCGTTCGACGGGCCTGCTTCCACCACGAGTCAAAGTGTTGCCCGGAGACGACCTCGGCCGGCAGACGCGCGTCGTAGAAGTCGACCAGAGTCTCATCGTCGACCAGGATGTCCCGCCGCCGGGCCCGGGCCTCGAGCTCGGTCAGACGCTTGATCAGGGTGCGATTGTCGTGAAAGAAGCGGTGATGCGTCTCCCAGTCGCCTTCGACCAAAGCATTGCGGATGAACAGATCTCGCGACTCCTCGGGGTTGATGCGCGCGTAGCCCACCTTGCGCCCGGCGACCAGCGGGACGCCATACAGGGTGACCTTCTCCAATGCCACTGCCGAACCGCGCTTCTTCTCCCAGTGCGGCTCGCTGTAGCTGTGCTTGACCAGATGGCCGGCCAGGCGTTCGATCGCCACCGGGTCCGTGCGCGCGTTGACGCGGGCCCACAGCCGGGTGGTCTCGACCAGCTCGGCCGACATGACCCACTGCGGCTGCTTCCTGAACAGGGACGAACCCGGCGAGATGCCGAACCGCGCCCCCCGGGCACCGATGTACTCGCGCTTCTCGACGTCGCGCAGACCGATGTGCGAAAGGAGGCCCGAGAGGAGCGCGTTGTGGATCGCATCGTGGTCGGCCGCTGACGAGTTCTGTTGCAGGTCAAGGGACTTGCAGGCCGCCTTGAGCTGGCTGTGCAGATCCTGCCATTCGCGAACTCGCAGGTAGTGGAGGTACTCGCTCTTGCACATCCGCCGGAACGCGCTCCCTGAGAGCTCCTGCTGCTGCTCCTTCAGGTAGTTCCACAGGTTCAGCAACGCCGAGAAGTCGCTGTGCTCGTCGGCGAACCGTCGGTGCTTCTCGTCCGCCTGCTGCTGCTTGTCCATCGGCCGCTCGCGCGGGTCCTGGATGGAGAGCGCCGCGACGATGATGAGCACCTCGCGTAGCGCACCGTTGACCTCGGCCTCGAGCACCATCCGCGCCAGGCGAGGGTCGAGGGGCAGCTGGGCGATCTTGCGGCCGTATGCCGTGAGCCGCTTGCGGGGGTCGGCGGCCCGATCAGCCGGTGGCTCGAAGGCCTGGAGCTCCTCCAGAAGCCTCACGCCATCCGTGATCTGACGTGAGTCCGGCGGATCAAGGAAGGGAAAGCGGGCAAGGTCCCCCAGCCCGAGGGAGGTCATCTGGAGGATCACGGAGGCAAGGTTGGTGCGCAGGATCTCGGGATCGGTGAACTCGGGCCTGGCTTCGAAGTCCTCCTGCGAGTACAGCCGGATGCAGATCCCGTCCGCGACGCGACCACAGCGCCCTGCCCGCTGGCTTGCGCTGGCGCGCGAGATGGGCTCGATCGGGAGGCGTTGCACCTTGGTGCGCTGGCTGTACCTCGAGATGCGGGCGGTCCCGGCGTCCACGACATACCGGATGCCGGGCACGGTCAGGGAGGTCTCAGCGACGTTGGTGGCAAGGACCACCCGGCGCCCGGTGTGCGTTCCGAAGACGCGATGCTGCTCGGCCGACGACAACCGTCCAAAGAGCGGCAGGATCTCGGTGTGGGGCATCGCCAAGCCAGCGAGCGCCTCTGCTGCATCCCGAATCTCTCGCTCGCCGGAGAGGAAGACAAGGATGTCCCCGGCCAGGTCGCGGTGCTCGGTCCATAGCTCTTCGACCGCGTCACAGATGGCGGTGACCTGGTCCCGATCGTCATCGGGCGTCTCGCCGGCGAGCGGTCGGTAACGCACCTCCACGGGATAGGTGCGCCCGGACACCTCGATGATGGGCGCGTCATCGAAATGCTTCGAAAACCGTTGCGGATCAATGGTTGCCGACGTGATGATGATCTTGAGGTCAGGCCGACGAGGCAACAGCTGTTTGAGGTACCCGACGATGAAGTCAACGTTGAGACTGCGCTCATGGGCCTCGTCGATGATGATCGTGTCGTAACGGCGCAGGTCTCGGTCGCGCTGCATCTCGGCAAGCAGGATGCCGTCTGTCATGACCTTGACGAGGGTGCTGGCGCTGGAGTGATCGGCGAAACGCACCTGGTAACCCACAGCGGTCCCGAGCTCGGTGTTCAGCTCTTCGGCGATGCGCTCAGCCACTGACCGTGCGGCGATGCGGCGAGGCTGGGTGTGGCCGATCATGCCCTCGATGCCGCGGCCGAGCTCGAGGCAGATCTTGGGAATCTGGGTGGTCTTGCCGGAGCCGGTCTCCCCCGCAACGATTACCACCTGGTGGCCTCGGATGGCCGCGGCGATGTCGTCTTTTCGGGCGGCGACCGGCAGGTCCTCGGGATAGGTGATCTTCGGCACCGAGGCCAGACGACTCGCGATACGGACCGCGCGTCGATCGGATGACTCGCTCGGCCTCCCCCGGGCCCGATGCCGTCGGGGGTTCCGGGCGCGCGAGGGTTGCGGCGCACGCTCGGAGGACATGGCACTCAGGATATCTGCCCGACAGGCCCGACAAGGCGAAGGATTCTGGGTGCCGGAACACCCAGAATCCTTCGCGCTGTCTTGAGATTCAGACCTTGGCTGCGGTGAAACCCTGCTCGAGGTCCGCCAGGATGTCGTCGATGTACTCGATGCCGACGGCGAGACGCACCAAACCGGGAGTGACCCCAGAAGCCAGCTGGTCCTCTGGCGAGAGCTGGGAGTGCGTCGTGGACGCCGGATGGATCACCAGCGAGCGTACGTCGCCGATATTGGCCACGTGGCTGTGCAGGGTCAGGGCTTCGACGAACCTCTTGCCGGCGTCCACACCGCCCTTGATCTCGAAGGCGACGACGGCTCCGGCACCACGGGGGGCGTACTTGTCGGCCAACGCCTTCCACGGGCTCGACGCCAGCGACGCGTAGGCCACCGACTCGACCTGGGCGTGCGCCTCCAGCCAGTCGGCCACCTTGACCGCGTTCTCGACGTGACGTTCGATCCGCAAGGAAAGCGTCTCGATCCCCTGCGAGATAAGGAACGCGTTGAACGGTGAGATCGCCGCACCCAGATCCCGCAGCAGCTGGACCCGCGCCTTGAGGATGAAGGCCAGGTTGGCGCCGAGCGGGCTTCCCACTCCGAGGTCGCGCGCGTAGACCAGCCCGTTGTAGCTCGGGTCGGGCTCGTTGAAACCCGGGAACCGGTCCGGTTCCTGGGCGTAGTCGAACTTGCCGCCGTCGACGATCACCCCGGCGATGGACGTCCCATGGCCACCGAGGTACTTGGTGGCCGAGTGGACGACGACGTCGGCACCCCACTCGAGCGGGCGGATCAGGTACGGCGTGGCCACGGTGTTGTCTACGATGAGCGGAACGCCCACCGCGTGCGCGATCGCCGAAACACCTTCAATGTCAAGAACATTCGCCGATGGGTTGCTGATCGTCTCGGCGTAGAAGGCTTTCGTGTTCGGCTTGACGGCGGCACGCCACGACTCGAGGTCGTCCACGTCCTCCACGAACGTGGTCTCGATGCCGAGCTTCTTGAGCGTGTACTTCAGCAGGTTGTACGTACCGCCGTACAGCTGTGGGCTGGCGACGATGTGGTCACCGACCTGCGCGACGTTCAGGATCGCGATCGTCTCCGCCGCCTGACCCGAGGCCACGAGAAGGGCCGCCACGCCGCCTTCGAGCGAGGCGATCCGCTGCTCGACCGCATCCTGGGTCGGGTTCATGATGCGGGTGTAGATGTTGCCGAACTCCTTGAGCGCGAACAGGTTCTCGGCGTGGGCGGAGTCGTTGAAAACGTATGACGTGGTCTGGTAGATCGGCAGCGCCCGAGCCCCGGTCGTCGGGTCCGGGGCTTGGCCGGCGTGAATCTGCCGGGTCTCGAAGGACCAGTTGGCGTTGTTGTCACTCATCGGATTCCCTTACCTTTCAGTGCTTTTCAATCTTTGAGAGTTCTCTTGTATGCCGTGTTACCCGAAAGGTGGAGATGGGCACCTCACGTGAGATGCGGGGATACGAAAAGGAGCACCACCCGCGCTTGCGCCGCGCCCGGGGGCACGTCGCCAGGTCTTCACCCGGGGCACCCCACCGCGGTGGAGGGTTGCCGGCCAGCGAGCCGGGGCTTGTCGCTGACACTCATGACCTAGGACCACGGTAGAACGACTGACCACATGTCGGGAGTCCCGTCTCTCACTGTGGACACCACACCCGCGTGGTGACGGCCTACCGTGGAGGCCGTGAGCACACTTCACCTGACCATCGACGCCGACGCGGGGACAGCGCCTTTCGAACAGGTGCGGACCCAGATCGCGGCAGCAGTCGCGGAGGGTCGGCTGGACGCCGGGACCAAGCTTCCCACTGTGCGCCAGCTTGCATCCGATCTCGGACTGGCGGCGAACACGGTCGCACGGGCCTACCGCGAACTGGAAGCCGACTCGGTCATCTCCACTCACGGCCGACGCGGCACGTTCGTGAGTAGCGAGGTCGTGGACGAGGCGACCGGGCACTCAGCAGCTGCCGACAGCGCGCGAATGGCTGCCGCTGACTATGTCCAATCGGTCCGCAGACTAGGTCTCAGCTCACCAGAGGCTCTGCGACTGGTTGAGAACGCCTGGAGCAAGAGTCAGCAGTACAGCTAGCTCACAGGAGCACGTTGAGTGTGTGTATCGCGAGACCGGCCAGCCCGCCGACGATGGTGCCGTTGATACGGATGAACTGCAGGTCGCGGCCCACGTGCAGCTCGATGCGCTCGGCCGCCTCCTTGCCGTCCCAACGGTCAACGGTCTGTGAGATGACCTTGGCGATCTCGTGGCCATAGGTGCTCACCACGAACCCGATCGCATCCGCCGCGTGGCCGTCGACCCGACCTCGCAGGTCGGGGTCGTTCACGAGCCGGTCGCCGAACTCTGACAGCGCCGCAACTCCCCGGCGTCGCAACGGGCCATCGGCATCAGCCAGGGCGCCGAGGAGCGCCGTGCGCAAGGCGTCCCAGGCGGCAACCGCGGAGGCGCCGATCTGCGGGTGCGCCATCATCCGCACCTTGAGCTCCTCGGCGCGAGCGATCGTGTCGGGGTCATGCTGCAGGTCCTGCGCCAGCTGGGCGAGCAGATCGTCAATGGCCTTGCGTGCCGTGTGGTTTGGGTGATCCCGGACGTCGACGAGCCACAACAGGGCCTCTTGGTGAACACGGTCGATGACCTTCTGGTCAAGCCATCCAGGAGTCCACCATGGCGCCCTCTCGCCGACGATCGACGCCACCGTGTCTGCGTTGGCCAGCAGCCACGAGTGGGCCTCAACCACAGCGATGTCGACCAACCCGTGATGTGCGCCGTCCTTGACCACTGACTCGAGCAGGTGCCCCGCGACGGGACTTAACGGCTCGTTCACGAACCGGGGCAGGAGTGTGTGCTCGACGAAGTCGCGGACGTCGTGGCCCTTGACCGCCAGTAACGCATGGCTGCTCGCCTTGGCCACTTCGGTGACCACCCGCGCGCTGTGCTGCTCATCGGTGAGCCAGCGACCGACCCTGCGGACGACGTCGGCGTGGACCACCCGCTCACGTGCCGCGTCGACGGTCAGGAAGTTCCCCGTCACGAACTCCTCGAGACTCTGACCGAGAGTGTCCTTCCGGTTGGGGATGATGGCGGTGTGCGGGATGGGGATGCCCATCGGATGACGAAACAGCGCGGTCACGGCGAACCAGTCCGCGAGCGCTCCCACCATCGCTGCCTCTGCCGTCGAGTTGACGTACCCCCATGCGCCATCGCGGTTTCGGGTCGCAATGAACACGAGAGCTGCGAACACGAGCAAGGACAACGCCAGGGCCCGCATACGTCGCAAGCCACGTCTTCTGACCAGATCGGCCGGGCCCAGCAGCATTGTCGTCATGGCCTAGATCCTGCCGGATGGATGCCGCCCGCGGGTGGGCCCCAACAGAGTTCAGCTCTGGCTGACCAGCTCTGATGCTGTTCGGGTCGCCGGGGCACCCTCCGACTCCCGTATGCCGTGCCGCTCCCACCAGCCTCGCAGCGGGCCGGGCGCCCACCAGTTCGCGGTGCCCAGCAGCCGCATCGTGGCCGGGACCAGCATGGCCCGGACGACTGTGGCATCGAGCAGGACGGCGACGAGCATGCCGATCCCGATCATCTTCAAGAACACGATGCCGGAGGTGGCGAAGCCGCCGATCACCACGGCCAGCAACAGTGCTGCGCTGGTGATGATGCGCCCGCTGCGCTGCAATCCGTTGGCCACGGCGGTCGTGTTGTCGCCGGTACGGTCCCACTCCTCACGGATCCGGGAGAGCAGGAACACCTCATAGTCCATGGACAGGCCGAAGATGATGCCCAGCATGAGGATCGGTTGAGTGGCGTCGAGGTACCCCGGTGAGGTGAAGCCAAGCAACCCCGACAGGTGACCGTCCTGGAAGATCCAGGTGACCACGCCGAAGGAAGCCCCCAGAGACACGGCGTTCATCACGACCGCCTTCAGTGGCAGGACCAGCGAGCCGAAGGCGACGAAGAGCAGGACCAGCATCACAGCGACCACGAAGACGCCCATCCACGGCAGGTGTGCGCCGATCGAGTCAATGAGGTCAACGGCACTCGCCGATGCGCCGCCGACAAGTGCGCTGACCCCGGTGCCGGGATGGACAGCGCGCAGGTCCTTGACGATTTGCGGCGACCTTTCGGTCTGACCGTTGCCGAGCCAGCTGACCTGGACCAGGCTCGTCGTCCCGGCGCCGCTCGCGACCTGGTCGATCGGCCGTGCCGACTGCACCCCGCTGACCTTGCCGAGCCGTCCGACGTAGGCACCGAGCTGGCTCGGGCTCGCCCCCTCGACCACGATGTTGGCGGAGGTGGTCTCGCCACCGAACTCGCGGGTGCCCAGCTCTGCGGCGACCCGGCTCGGAGCGCTGACCGGAAGGACCCGCTCGTCGACGCTGCCCCACCTGGCCGAAAGGAACGGGGCGCCAAGTGCGATCAAGGCCACGGCAATGACCAGCAGGTAGGCAACGGGTCGCCGCATCACGCTGTGCGCCAACGTCGCCCACGCGCCACGGGCATGAGTGAGGTCACCTCGGGCGACCTGACCGAGCCCATTGGCCCGCGAACGTGAGCCGCGGCGCCACGGCATACGGCCGGCTTCGATCCGTGGTCCCAGGACGGTGAGCAGCGCCGGAAGCATGGTCAGTGCGGCGACCATCGCGACGAGGACCGCGGCGACTCCGCCGTAGCCCATCGAGCGCAGGAAGTTCTGCGGGAAGATCAACAGCGACGCGAGCGAGGCGGCCACGATCAGGCCGGAGAACAAGACGGTACGGCCGGCGGTCGCCATGGTGGCGGTGATGGCCGCGTTGACATCCTCACGATCGGTGCCCGGCGCTTTGGCAAGCTCCTCGCGGAACCTGCTCACGACGAACAGCGCGTAGTCGATGGCCAGGCCCATCCCGAGCAGGGTGATCACGTTGATGGCGAAGATCGAGACATCCGTGGCCACCGTGATGGCGCGCACGAACGCGAAGGCACCGAAGACTGCGATGGTGCCGACAAGGGCTGGCATCAGAGCGGATACGAAGCTGCCGAAGATCACCAGACACAGGATGAAGACGATCGGCATCGACAGTCCCTCGGCACGAGCGATGTCATGGGAGACGGTGTGGTTCACATCGCCGAACACCGCCCACTGCCCCCCGACGTTGGTGGTCAGCCCCTTGGCGTTGAGCTGTGGCCTGACCTGGTCATAGAGACTGGATTTCTGATTCTGCGACGTGCCCTTCAGGGAGATGATGACCCGCGTCGCGTGCTCGTCCTTGCTGACCAGCGTGGGCGACGGGGCTTCGTACCACGTGGTGACGCGCTCGGCCGACCCTTTGGGGAGCCCCTTGATGACGTTCAGGACGGACTCCTTGAAGGCCGGGTCGCTGACCTTCATCGAAGCGCTGGAGTAGATGACCACGATGTCGGCGTCGTGGCTGGTGAAGGTCGAATGCTCTGCGGCCAGCGACCGCGCCGACTCGCTGGCCGGGTCGTCGAAGCCTCCGTTGCTGAGGCTGCCGAAGACTCCGAGGCCGAACACGGCGGCCCCTGCCGCGAGGACCAGTCCGCCGATCAGGACGGCCCATGCTCGTTGGGCCACAAAACGACCCCAAGTCTGCATCATGCGCGTACCCTTTCGTTACCAGGCATCAGTTACAAGTCATCACAGTTGCTTATGCCGTTAACTGTGAAGGCTGTTAACTTTTCTGTCAAGCGTTTATGATGACAAAGTCAAAGGAGGCCGTCAGTGACAACGGAGGCCAAGGAAGTGGTGCCCGCGCCGACCCGGCGCGAGCGCCAGCGCGCGGCGACGTACGACGAGATCGTGACGGTCGCTCGACAGCTTTTGGGCTCGCCGGATGCGTTGTCGTTGAGGGCAGTTGCAGCCGAGATGGGTCTCACGGCGCCTGCCCTCTACCGCTATGTCGACAGCTACCACGAGCTGCTGATGCTGGTCGCGCGAGCGATCTTCGAGGATGTCATCTCGGCCATGAGCATTGCCCGCGACCGGTACGGCGATGACGACCCTGCCGCCCAGATCGTTGCCTCGACGGCCGCCTTCCGGGGGTGGGCGCTAGCGCATCCGTCGGAGTTCGGGCTCATCTTTGCCAATCCAGCGATCGCCGAGGCGGTTGAGGTCCTCAAGCCCGCCGACCCGTCATCGCAAGGTGGTGGGGCCCAGTTCTCGGACTTCTTCACTGACATCTTTCTGCGCATCTGGGACCGGTACCAGTTCACCGTGCCGACCGACTCCGACCTCGAGCCGGCACTGCTTGAGCGGCTGCGTGAGCAACGCGCGTGCGGCACGTTGCCGTGTGACTTCCCGGGCCATCCGGTTGGCCTCGCGTGGATCTTCATCCGCTGCTGGACCCGCCTCTACGGCACGGTCACCCTCGAGGTCTTCAGACACATGGACCTCGGGGTGATCGCGAGCGGCGCACTCT
>ERZ1739049.74-NODE-74-length-12892-cov-8.563917_pt1 | contig 12892 bp, 7 predicted proteins | sample MGYA00581760_ERZ1739049 | MGnify/ENA primary metagenome ERZ1739049 (study PRJEB42929, sample SAMN08275522) | rhizosphere metagenome | isolation source: Rhizospheric soil replicate 2 | host: Colobanthus quitensis | place: Antarctica: Devils point, Livingston Island...
GGTTGGGCCGATGGCCCAGATTGAGGAAGGCATCGAGGCCCGGGTGCACATGTCCGACCTGAACGGCCAGCATGTTGAAAAGCAAGAAAAAGTGGGAGCCGTCGGCGATGACGTCGAGGTCAAGATTATTGGGGTCGGCGCGCAACGCCGCCGTCTCTCGCTCAGCATCAAGCGTCTGAACGAGGAAATCACGGCAGAGGGCGAAGCAGGCGAAGAGGCAGAAGAGGTCACTGACGAAGCACCAGCGTCAGAGCCCCAGGCTGAAGAAGAAAAATTCGTCGAGGCTGAGAGCCTTGGCTTAAGCGATGAGATTTTCCCGGACCGGCCCGGCTACGAACCGCCGGTTGAGGAGGAAGCATCGGTCGACATCGAACTGGCTGACGCCGGGATCGAACTGGTCGAGGAACCCGAGCTTGTGGATGCGGACCCTGACCTTGCCGCCGAGCCCGAACTGAAAGATACTGTGGAGGAAGAACCCGAGGCAGATACTGAAGCCGCGGCAGACGAAAAGGCTGAAGACGAGGACGCAAAAGCCGAGTAACTTCTTCCAGACTCGAGCACTTACGCGCCCCGCCTTCGGCGGGGCGCTTTTTCGCCCCACGTTCATTTGAACCGGTATGACCCACCCGATAGACTGCCGGGGAATATATATACGGGGGATTGACGAATGTCAGCTCAAACTGGGAGACCAGTAATAGTCCACGTGGCTCTTACCGGAGGTATCGGCTCCGGAAAGAGCACGGCCCTGCTCATGTTCGGCGCTCGGGGAGCGGCGGTTTTAAGTTCTGATAAAGTCGTACACACATTGCTGCAGAGAGAAGACGTCAGGCAGCGAATATCCGAAAGCCTGAACCTCGGACGGGTTGGCTCGGGCGAGACAGGCCGTCTGGCCCTGGCCGATGTCGTGTTTGCGGACGAAGAAAAACTTCACAAGCTTGAGGCGATTCTGTTTCCGCTTGTACGAGGCGAGATCAGCAACTGGATGAAATCCTCGTACGTCGCCTCGATGCCTCTGGCCGTCGTCGAGATTCCAATGGTGTTCGAGGCGGCGATGGAAGACCTGTTCGATAAAATCGTGCTTGTAACAGCTCCGTCCGAAGTGCGTGGCGCCAGGCACGCTGGCCTGGTCGGCAAGGCTGACTTCGAGCGCCGGGCCTCGCAACAGCTTCCCGAGGAAGAAAAAGAAATGCGGTCGGACTTCGTTTACCAGAATACCGGTTCTCCGGATGAGCTCGATGAGTTCGTGGAGAGAACCGTCGCGTCTCTAATCACGGCGGGGGGAAAGTGAGATCAGCCAGGCGTATTATTCTTGCCGTATTTCTTGCGGGCACGCTGGCGTCAGCATTCGTGGTGGTCCATTTGGCCATGCCCGGATGGTACGCGCGCTGGCTCTATCCGCTCGACCACGCGGAGATCATCTCAAAAAATGCGGCCGCGTACCACCTTGACCCCGCTCTGGTAGCCGCTGTCATATATGAAGAAAGCAGCTTCGACGATCAGTCCGTCTCGCAGGAAGGCGCCATCGGCCTTATGCAGCTGCTGCCGTCAACCGCAATATGGATATCAACGAAGAACGAAAACGCTGATTTTAATCCGAAAAGTCTCAAGGACCCCGCGGTGAACATCTTCTACGGATGCTGGTATCTGCGCTACCTGCTGGACCGCTACGGAAATATGGAGCTGGCATTGGCCGCATACAACGGTGGCACGGAAAACGTCGACCGCTGGATAGCGTCAGCAAAAAGGTCAGGTCGCGATTTCAACTCGGTGCTGGATATCCCCTGGCGAGAAACCAGGGATTATGTATCGCAGGTGGACAGAACAAGCGTAATATACAGCAGTGCCTATGCGAGCGAGCTGGGAATCCGGGAGTAAACAGGCATGGTCAGCTTCAGGATCAACTCAACATACAGCCCCACCGGCGACCAGCCTCAGGCGATTGAATCTCTCGTCGAGGGCATCCGCCGGGGCGATTTTTGTCAGACACTCATGGGGGTCACCGGTTCCGGCAAGACCTACACCATGGCCAATGTCATCGAGGCTGTTAACCGGCCCGCGCTGATCATGGCACACAACAAGACCCTGGCCGCCCAGCTATGTAACGAATTCAAGGAGTATCTGCCCGATAACGCCGTGGAATATTTCGTCAGTTATTACGATTACTACCAGCCTGAGGCCTATCTGCCCGCGACCGACACCTATATAGAGAAGGATACTTCAATCAACGATGAGATCGATCGCCTGCGCCATGCGGCCACCAGCGCGCTGCTTTCCCGTCGTGACGTCGTCATCGTTGCCAGCGTATCCTGTATCTATGGCCTTGGCTCTCCCGAGGAGTATCTGGCGAAGATGGTGATGTTAAAAATCGGTGACGAACCCGGGCTGGAGGCTGTAACCCGGCGTCTCGTGGATATCATGTACAGCCGTGGCGACTACGATTTCACGCGCGGCCAGTTTCGTCTGCGTGGAGATGTCCTCGAAGTGCACACAGCCTACGAGGACACCGTTCTACGCATGGATTTCTACGGCGATGTGGTCGAAAGGATCCAGCGTCTGGAGCCGCTTTCAGGCGAGATACTGGAAGAACTCGATCAGATTTCCATCTATCCGGCCACCCACTTCGTCACCTCGCCCGAAACCATAGAACGCGCTCTGGAAGAAATCCGCGCTGAAATGGATACGAGAATCGGCGAGCTGAAAAGCCAGGGCAAGGAACTGGAAGCCCATCGTCTGCTCATGCGCACCCGCTATGACATGGAAATGATGAAGGAAACCGGATTTTGTTCGGGCATCGAGAATTATTCGCGCATTCTCGACGGTCGCGCCCCCGGAGAACCGCCCAATACACTGCTCGAATTCTTCCCGGACGACCTCATCTGTTTTCTGGACGAGTCCCATAACACCGTCCCACAGATCGGCGGCATGTATAAAGGCGACCGCTCGCGCAAACAGACGTTGATCGATTATGGTTTTCGCCTGCCTTCGGCGCTCGACAACCGGCCACTGAAGTTCGATGAATTCCTGGAGCGGGTTCCCCAACTGATCTGTGTCAGCGCGACGTCCGGGCCATGGGAGCTCGGACACAGCACGCAGGTGGTGGAACAGGTGATTCGTCCCACCGGGCTTATCGATCCGGAAGTGGAAGTCCGTCCCACGGAGCATCAGGTGGATGACCTCATGAACGAAGTCCGCAAAAGGGTTGAGGCTAAAGAGCGGGTCCTGGTCACGACACTCACCAAGAAAATGGCCGAAGACCTGACGGACTACCTGCTGGAATCTGGCTTCAAGGTACGCTATCTGCATTCTGATATTGATACGCTGGAAAGGATCCAGATAGTACGCGACCTGCGTCTGGGCGAATTTGATGTTCTCGTAGGGGTGAACCTGCTGCGCGAAGGGCTGGATTTGCCCGAGGTGACCCTGGTGGTCATCCTCGATGCCGACAAGGAAGGCTTCCTGCGCGGCGAGATCGCTCTTATCCAGACGATCGGCCGCGCCGCCCGTAATGTGCGCGGCAAAGTCATAATGTACGCTGACAAGATGACGAGGGCCATGAAGCGGGCAATCGACGAGACATACCGCCGCCGTGGTATCCAGGTGGAGTACAATTTAAAAAATGGCATCACGCCCCAGTCCATCGTCAAAAGCGTCTCCGATATGAGCGCCATGCTGGGCGAGCCCAACGTACCTTATAAGGCAGACCGCGTACGCTACGCCGCAAAAAAAATGACCAGGCAGGAGATCGACGAAGCCATCGCCCTGCTTGAAGAGGAGATGTTCGCCGCCTCCGAGGAGCTTAAATTCGAGTACGCCGCCAAATTGCGCGACCAGATCAAGGAACTCGTGCGGCAACGCACGGCAAGGAAATGATAAAGAAATGTCAGACCAGATAATCATCCGCGGCGCCCGCGAGCATAATCTCAAGAACATATCCATCAAACTGCCGCGGCACAAGATGATAGTCATCACCGGCCTTTCGGGCTCCGGCAAGAGCTCGCTGGCCTTCGATACCATCTACGCCGAGGGCCAGCGCCGCTACGTCGAATCCCTTTCCGCGTACGCCCGTCAGTTCCTCGGCCAGATGCAAAAACCGGATGTCGACAGTATCGAGGGCCTTTCACCGGCGATCTCGATAGACCAGCGCGCCATCAGCAAGAACCCGCGGTCAACCGTGGGGACGGTCACGGAAATCTATGATTACCTTCGCCTCCTTTACGCACGTATTGGCAAACCGCACTGCCCCAGCTGCGGCAAACTGATCGCCGCCCAGTCGCAACAGCAGATAGTAGACCAGATTATGGATATGCCACAGGAAACCCGTTTTATGGTCATCGCGCCTCTGATCAGGGGCCGCAAGGGGGAATACCGCGACCTTCTCGAACAGGTTCGCCGCGACGGCTTCACCCGCGCCAGGATAGATGGCGAAATCCGTCTGCTGGAAGAGGAGATAACACTCGATAAAAAAATCCGCCACGACATCGCGATAATCGTTGACAGGCTGGTCATCAAGGAAGATATCCGGCACCGGCTCTCCGATTCAGTCGAGACCGCGGCGGCACTCTCGGGCGGCCTTATTGACATCGAGACGGCTGAAGGCAGGACTGAAACCTATTCGGAGCAATTCGCCTGCCCGGACTGTGGCGTAAGCCTGGCGGAGCTGGCTCCGCGCATCTTTTCGTTCAACAGCCCTTATGGCGCCTGCGAACACTGCACGGGCCTCGGTTACCAGGAAGAGATCGATCTCGACCTGCTCATCCCCGACAAATCCCGCTCCCTGCGCGAGGCGAACATTCTTTCCTGGAGCATGGGCTTCAGGCACGTTATCCGCCGCCTAGCCCGCTACTATGACATAGACCTCGACATGCCTTTCGAGGATCTGCCTGAGGACGACCGGCAGTTGATGCTCTACGGCAACAAGGCGGACTGCTACAAGGATCGACGCGGCAGCCGACGCTCACGTTCCTGGAACCTCGAAGGGATCATCCCCAACCTCGAACGACGTAACCTCGAGACCGAGTCATCGCTCGTCCGGGACCGCATCTCGCAGCTGATGGCAATCCATCCGTGCCCGGTCTGCAACGGCGCTCGTCTCAAACCAGGCAGCCTCGCGGTTACGGTTGGCGATAAAAACATACATGAAACAGCCACCATGCCGATCAGGGACACGGAAAAATTTCTCGCGGACCTGAGCCTTTCGGAGACCGAACAGCTGATCGGCAGCCGTGTCATCAAGGAGGTCAGGGAGCGATTACTATTTCTCGACGACGTCGGTGTGGGCTATCTGACGCTCGACCGCATGGCGGGCACCCTCTCAGGCGGAGAAGGTCAGCGCATTCGCCTCGCCACCCAGATCGGTTCCAGCCTGGTAGGCGTTCTCTATATCCTGGACGAGCCCAGTATCGGACTGCATCATCGCGACAACCGCAAATTGATCGATACACTGCATCGTCTGCGGGATCTGGGAAACACGGTCATCGTTGTGGAGCACGATGAGGAAACCATGCGCTCCGCTGACTATATTGTGGACATGGGACCAGGTGCGGGGGAATACGGGGGAGAGGTGATCGCGGAAGGGTCACCCGAGAAGCTTCTCAAATCCCGTCGCAGCCTCACAGCGGCATATCTTCTGGGCAAGCGTCGCATAGCCGTGCCCGAACGACGCGGCAATGACAATGGCAGCATCGTGATCAGGGGAGCCAGGGAGCATAATCTGAAATCAATCGATGTGGAGATCCCGCTTGGCAAGTTCGTATGCGTAACCGGCGTATCCGGCTCGGGAAAATCCACATTGATAAACGATGTCCTCTACCGGTCTCTGGCGGGAAGTATTCACAGGGCCAAGCAGGGTCCCGGCGCCCATGACAGCATTGATGGAACAGAGCAGATTGACAAGATAATCAACATCGACCAGTCGCCCATCGGTCGTACGCCCCGTTCAAACCCTGCAACATACACAGGCGTTTTCGACCATATTCGACAGCTGTTCGCGGTTACCGCCGAGGCTCGGGTACGCGGTTACAAGGCGGGACGCTTTAGTTTCAACGTACGGGGCGGCCGCTGTGAGGCATGCCATGGCGATGGCACCATAAAAATTGAAATGCACTTCCTGCCGGACATCTACGTGCCGTGCGAAGTCTGCAAGAGCAAGCGGTATAACCGTGAAACCCTCGAGGTGCGCTTCAAGGGGAAGAACATCGCTGAAGTTCTGGATATGAGCGCCGCCGCGGCCCTGGAATTTTTTCAGGCGATACCCAGGATATCCAGACGCATGCAGACAATGGTGGACGTAGGTCTGGGCTATATCCGCCTTGGTCAACCAGCTACCACGTTGTCAGGCGGAGAAGCACAGCGTGTCAAACTCTCATCGGAGCTCAATAAGGTGGCCACCGGAAGAACACTCTATATTCTTGACGAGCCCACGACCGGCCTTCACTTCGCCGATATCGAAAAACTGCTTGAGGTCCTGCAGCGGCTTGTTGATGCTGGCAATACCGTGGTGGTCATCGAGCACAATCTTGATGTCGTCAAGTGTGCCGATCACATCATTGACCTGGGCCCCGAGGGCGGAGATCTGGGCGGCTACCTGATTGCAGCAGGCACTCCCGAGAGTATTGTCCGCAAGCGCCGCTCATACACAGGCGCGGCCCTCAAACCACTTTTAAAGAAATAGCAGGCCTTCTCTTCGATCAACGGTAAATCCTCTTAGTTGCAGGGGAAAGACCACTAGCGGCGAATCTTGTTTCCATGGACCGCCGCAGGTTAAAGGCTCACGAAGAAGGGCGCCATGTCAATATCTCTCACGCTATCTCTTGCCGCAAGTATATTCGTCGTCTGCATGGCTGCGATGACGGCTACCGCATTTGCTGGCAAAGACGTAGGTCTGAATGTCAGTCCGACCCATCTTGCCCCTGTCATCTCGGTTGGAGATACGACACGCGAGACGATAATGCTCAAGAACTCATCCGGGGAAGAGATGATTGTCAGGGACAGCGTGAATAGCAGCTCTTCCGAAAGTCCAGATATCATGGAAATGAGTCTCGATTCGGAGCAGATTTTCCTGAAGCCGGGCCAGGCCTCCAAAATTACACTGAACATAAACGTGCCTGCGGGCGCCGAAGCAGGGCAAAGCAGGAGTCTGCTTCTTTTTGACGTAATACCGGCATCCGGAAGGGATGTCTCCATCGTGGGCCAGGTGGCGGTTGTTCTGGATATAAAGACAATCCATCCCGTGGATGAAGTTCACTTTACCTTCTCACATATCATCGATTCAACTGACACTGCCAGGTTTACGCTCCAGGGGCGCAACGCCGGCAATTTCGCAATCAGGCTTCAGGGTAAGGTTGACATCGACGGACTGCTCGGACAGAACCTGGTTCTGCATACGGCCAGTGAAAACATCAATATAGGTCAAAGCGGGACCATGGATGCCGTCTGGGATGAAAGCCCGCTTTTCGGTGTCGGAAAGGTAACGATCACACTCGGCTCCGGTGTCGGTGCTCCAGTAGAGCAATCGTCCTGGTTCCTTATCTTTCCATGGAAGATCACCCTGATGACTGCATTCATCATTGTCACCGGTATTGCCGGTGTCCGGGTCTCACCCGCGGTCGCTAAGGTTTTTTCACAAAAAAGGCGAAAAGGGAGCTAGAATCAGTACTTCGCCGGGCCTGATGAAGACAGGTCCTTTATATGCTGTAAATTGAAGTAAGCGGGAGGCAGGGGTTCTCATGATCGGGTCCCATAAAGGCGCCGTAAATATTCGGCGCTGTTATATCTTGTTGTCGGTAAAGTGGGTTCTGGCTGTCCTGGCTGCCGCGCTTGCCTTTACAGCTGTATTTGCATCATTTCTTGCGTCAACTGGTGAAGCCGTGGTGGGACCAGAGGGAAGATACACAGAGGTCAACGGCGACCGCATCGAGATATGCCAGTCATTCGATGCCGGCTGGAACTGCGTCACGCCGACCAACACTTTCTCCAACGGGGATACCGTCTATGTAAGGGTTCAGACCGCCAGGGCCACGAACAGCACCGGGATCAGCAGTGACCTGAGGTTGAGGAACTATCTCAATACGCAGGTTGGCACAACCAGCACGTGGACGCAACGTTCCGCGGTCTCACCATATGTATATACGGCTTCAGTCGCGATACCATCGGGTAACACTGCCAACCTGAAAGTAGTGGGAAATGTTGTGGGCAGCGCCGGACCGAGGGTCTCATTTGAAGAGAGCATCGACATCCAGGGCATAAACCGGTTTATGCATATCTATAGCGATGCATCATTGACCGATGAATCGTATACTTTCAGGCCTGGTGCAGTCATGTACATCAGGGCTTATGGCAACGGCAACGCCTATAGCTCTACACAGACCAGCACCAACAACCGGCTGTTTAATTTTGTAAATACGTCTGTAAGCACCTGGGCCGCACCGGTGGTCACCCAGGCGGGCAACTGGTACGATTTCAGCCTGACAGTTCCGGCGTCAGGGCTCACGAGTGGTGGCTGGTACTGGGTTCGCGGTTATTTAAGGAACTCAGCCGGCGGTACAATTTTAAGGAACTCCCGGATGATACTTATCGACGGAGTAAATCCCAGCGCCAGTATAACCTCTCCCGCGGCAAGCGCCTGGATAAAAAACTCTGTTGATATCACCGGAACAGCCAGCGATACCACTAGTTTCTATGATTACCTTCTGGAGTATGGAGTCGAAGCGTCGCCGTCTTCCTGGAACCCCATAGGGGCCTCCTCATACACGGCGGTCACCGGCGGTACTCTTCAGTCCTGGAATACCACAACCGTCACCGATGGTCTCTATACTATCCGCCTGACCGTGCGCGACCGGGCGTATAACTCATCTCAGGTGACCCGCCAGGTCAATATTGACAATACACCCCCGGTGATCTCCGGGGTGGGAGCTTCACAGATAAGCAGCAACAGCGCCACCATCGGCTGGACCACTAACGAGGTTTCCAGTTCGCAGGTCAGTTATGGCACCAGTTCCGGCAGTTATACGAACTCGACAACCCTTGATCCGGCAATGGTGACATCACACAGCCAGGGCCTCACTGGACTGCAGCCCTCGATGACCTACTATTACCAGGTGATCTCAACGGACAATGGCGGCAACCAGTCTGTTTCCGCCGAGGCCAGTTTCAGCACCGCCAATATTACCGTCCTTCAGCCGTTTCCGGCCATGGGCAGGGACACTACTGTCGAAAGTTACCAGCCTGCCTGGAACCGCGGTTCAGACATGTGGCTGGTGACCGGCAATTCCCCACATCCTGACTGGGGAATCGCAAGGAACCTGCTTCAGTATGACCTGTCGCAGATCCCCGCTTCCGCGACCATTTTTAGCGCGAACATGTCTATGTATCAAATGTGGCAGGGGAACAATAACGTAATTACTCTGGATGTCCACCAGGTTACACCCAACAACTGGGTTGAAGGCAGTGGATCAGGCTCAGCTACCGGTGACGGTGCAACCTGGCTGACCTATAACGGCGTTCAGCCCTGGGCTGCAGCCGGAGGTGATTTCAACCCGGCGCCCGCATCCAGTACAAGCGCGCCTGACTCATCGGCCTCATGGGTAAATTGGGACATTACAGCCCTCACACAATCCTGGCTGGGTGGTACTCCCAACTATGGCGTTGTCATCAAGGCGAATGCCGAGAATCCGGCGCTGGCTGATTTCAAGACATATTATTCTTCGGATTACCTTGATAATCCAGCATTGCGTCCGATGCTGGTGATCGAATGGTTCGGCAATGAAACGACACCGCCGAATATCGGCGAGATCCGGGTGGAAGATATCACCCGAACATCTGCCAGTATCAAATGGTCCACCGACGAGGGCGCCAATTCCCAGGTAGAGTATGGCACGACAACGAGCTATGGATCGAACACGGACCTCGACCCGGCGATCCTGAGTCAGCATACTGTTTTATTTCCGGGCCTGACCGAGGACACCGTTTATCATTACAGGGTAAAATCGACCGATTCCTTCGGCAACCGGAGTATTTCGGGAGATAACGTTTTCCAGACTGCCAGGTTGATCACAATCCAGCCTGACGCAGCAGCGGGAAACGATACCTGGATTTCCAGCTCAGGGATGGCTAACAACTACGGCTCATCAAGTGACATTAAAACTGGCAATAATGCGGCCTCCGCGGAGAACCTTCGAGGTTTGCTTAAGTTCAACCTGGCATCCATACCGACCGGGTCGATTATAAACAGCGCGACTGTTTCACTTTTCCAATACGCGCAGGCGGATACATCAACACCACAGTTAGGTGTTTATTACTTTACGGGCGCGTGGACAGAGGGGACAGGCAACGGTACGGCCAGCGGCGATGGCGCCACCTGGAACACATCTAACGGCTCATCTTCATGGCTATCCGCCGGCGGTGATTTCAATTGGTCGTCTGCCGGTACAGCCACAGCGCCCAATTCCACAGCCGCCTGGGTTGATTTCCAGGTCGCCGGACTCGTGCAGAACTGGGTTAATGGAACAGTGATAAACAATGGAACAGTGATCAGGAAAACAACGGAGAACGCGGGCTTGACCGACTATAAAACTTTCTATGCTTCCGATTACTCCACGGATACGTCGTTGAGGCCCAAACTGGTTGTCGAATATGTCCCGGTCCCGGGCAGTATCAGCATAACGGTAAACGAGACTTACAACCGGGACGGCTCTCCCGGTTCAGGCTCCGTCGGTTTCGGAAGCGTCAGCCCTGGCACCACTTACTTTGTGGGAAACAGTACCTCGCCCCAATATGCGACAAAACTGACAATAAAGTCCAACAGCCAGTGGGGTCTAAGAGTGGCTGCCTCCGGTGATCTGGAGCAGTCAAACCCGGCAAACTACATATATATCTCAAATCTTGCGTGGAAACAGGATGCCGATGGTCCGGGCGCATGGCAGTCAATGGTGAAGTCTCCCGATGAAACCGTCGTATCAACCAGAGAAGGTGCTACCAACGGTTCATCATATTTCTGCGATTATCGCTTGACTCTTCCAGACCTGACGGTATCCGGAAGTTATTCCGTGCCGCTTGTCTATACTGCCTACCCCGAATAAAGACCGTAATAGATACAAAAAATAGCACCTCCAGGTGCTATTGAGCCGCACTGAATAATTAGTCAAGTATAAAATAAGTGGTTACACCTGAAGCACGGTCCTCGACCTGAATCACCTCGTTCGAACCCGATGCCCCGCCATCGATGGATACAGATATGGAGTCACTTACCTGAAGAGTTACTTTAATGGCTGATGCACTCGACGCGAGAGCGGTTTGCCCAAAAAAAGACAAAATGGCACCAAACATCAACGATGCGATCAATGCATATTATTTCCATGTCATCATTACGAGAAAATTGATTTATTACTCCAGCATCGTTACCATGACAACCTGAAAAAATCATCGTAATGATAGCATTAAAAGAAATGTTTGCATATCAGAGGCGGGCGCCTGGGGATGCTAGAGTGACTGCAACATGTCGTCGATGACGCCTACTTCAGCCAGCAACCCCGCAATCTGAGCCGCATTCCTGGCTTCCTGGAGTTCCTGACGAGCCGGTGCGGGATTGCCATCGCCAATAAAGGCTCGAGCAAGATCAAGCTCACTAGTGATCAGGTTCCTGACAAGCTCTTGGGTTTCCGGATCGGCGAGATTGATCACTCTCGCATCCTCGGTAGAGGGAAACAGCACGTTGAGTTCGATCAGCCCGTTGGCCGGCCGTTCCGTTTCACCCGCGGCCGGAGCTGTCTTTTCTGGCACTGGCGCAGGCTCCTCAATAACGCCGGCGCCTTTACTCCGCAGTTGCTCGAGTTCCATTTCCAGCTCCCGTCGGCCGCTCCTTTTTCTGTGCACGAGGAGAGATATGAGCAGGATGAAGATGACGAGAAATACGACCACCACCAGGATGATCTTCCATGGCATCGCCCATAAGTTTTGAGAAGCGATCACCTGCTGACCATCCGCTCCATAAGTAATCTCCGCCCTTACCGTATAGCGGCCGAACAGGTAATGCTCATTCCATTCAACGAGGTTTCGGCGGGACGATTCAGGCAATACAACCCATTCCTTGACAGGAATCTCCGCCACGGTCTGTCCAAGAAAATTTGTAATAACAATTCGTCCCGAAGGTTTCAGGTGTACATTGCCCGTGTTATTGAAAACCAGCCCAATTTCCAAAGGTCCATACTCGGCGAAGGACGGCTCTTCGATCGGGCTGAGATTGCCCTCTTCCACGATGTTGCCGGAGACGGTTATGAGAAAAAGACATCCGACGCGACTGGTTATGCTGATGGCGGATCCCTGTTCGTCGGTAGTTTCCATGTCCGAGGATGAAAACAGGGCCGCGTAATGGCCTCCAGGTTCAGCGCCCCTGGGAACAGATATCTTTGCCCTGAAGGTGACAGTTTCTCCCTGGTTCAGGACAATGCTGCCGAGTTCGGGCTCGATCCAGAGGCGTGCGCCCCAGTTACCGTCTTCGTCTCCCAGAAAAACCGTTGCCTGCGCTGGATCCCCTGAACCTTCAAAGTCCTCCATGGAGAATTCAATGGTTTGGGTTTTGCCGGTTCTGTTAGCGACTACGATGTCCTGGGAAGAAGTTTCTCCCGGTTTCATCTTAAGATCGTATTTTGTTGGTGAAACAACAAGCTGGCCAGTCACCTGGTCCGGGTGCTGCTCGACCGTATAGGCATCAGCATCATCTGTGAGAAGCGTCCCCATAACAACAAGCAATATTAAACCGCAGGTAAAAAAGGCAAATTTGCTCAAGCGGGTAATATGAGGCGTTAGTGGGGGCACAGCCCCTGGGAGATAAGGTGTTTCGTTGTTTAATACGGGTGATGAGATGGCGTCCACCATATAAAGTTGCTCTGACTCGAGT
>ERZ1739049.76-NODE-76-length-12719-cov-7.955780_pt1 | contig 12719 bp, 14 predicted proteins | sample MGYA00581760_ERZ1739049 | MGnify/ENA primary metagenome ERZ1739049 (study PRJEB42929, sample SAMN08275522) | rhizosphere metagenome | isolation source: Rhizospheric soil replicate 2 | host: Colobanthus quitensis | place: Antarctica: Devils point, Livingston Island...
CCGCTTGCGCAGGCGCTGGCGGCGAAACTGCCGGCCCTCAGGGCAGAGACCTGCCGTGGCATCATCAACCGCACGGCGCGGCAGAACGCAGTAGTCGGGGCGCTTTTCATAATACCCGGCGCCGACATGCCGGTGATGACCATAAACGAGGCCCGCATGATTTTACGCATCGCAGCCGCTCACGGCGAGACGGTGGGCATGGAACGCGCGCTTGAGCTCCTGGGAGTCGTCGGCAGCGGTTTCGGTCTCAGGACGATAGCCCGCCAGTTGATGGATTTTATGCCCGGCCCCGGCTGGGTCGTCAAGAGCGGCATAGCATGGGGCGGCACGCGCGCATTGGGAAAAACAGCTAGTACTTACTTCAACGGTTCGGTGCGAGTGACTCCATCGCGACTGGCCCCGCTGGTGGATAAACTGAAAAAGCTAAGGGGATAGCGGCCGCCGCGACCTCCCGGGTTCGAACCCCGGCGAAGGATAATTTGGAAACAAGAATAGAATCTCTGCTGGAACACGTTGAAAAGCCGGCCCGATATATTGGCGGCGAGGTAGGTAGTGTCGTCAAGGAAGATTATTCCCTTCGCGTCGTACTGAGCTACCCTGATGTCTATGAGATCGGCACCGCCAACCAGGCGGTCCAGATCATCTACTCGCTTATCAACAACCACACCGGCGCGTGGGCCGAGCGCGCCTATTGTCCGTGGCCCGACATGTCGGGGCTGATGCGGGCCGAGCGCGTGCCCCTGTTTTCCCTCGAGAGCTGGAAACCGGTGCGCGAGGCCGACTTCTGGGGAATTACCCTCCAGCACGAACTCACCTATACGAACATCCTCGAGATGCTCGATCTGGCGGGCGTACCTCTTCGCTACGAAGACCGCACCGATGACGACCCTCTTGTCTTTGCCGGCGGACCGTGCGCCAGCAACCCCCATCCGATCGCGGCTTTCTTCGATTTCATCCTCATCGGCGACGGTGAGCGGGTTATGCCCGAACTGATACGCTTATGTGAGCGGGAGAAAGGGAAGCCCCGCAGGGAGCTGCTTAAAAAGCTGGCCGGGATGGAAGGGATTTTCGTCCCGGCGTTTCCCAGTCAGGTTACGCGGGCGGTGACGCCGGAGCTCGATTATGACCTGATCCCCGTGTCGCCGATCGTTCCCTCCATGCATTCGGTGCATGACCGGGCGGCGCTGGAGATCATGCGTGGTTGTACCCGCGGCTGCCGTTTCTGCATGGCGGGCAACTGGTACCGTCCTGTGCGCGAAAGGCCGATGGAGGATGTATGCCGCGCCGTCAACGCAATGGTGGCCGGCACCGGCTACGAGGAAGCCTCACTGAGTTCTCTTTCCACTACCGATTACAGTGCCATCCAGGAAACACTTGCCGGCCTGGCGCAATCAAATCCGAACCTCACCATATCGCTGCCTTCGCTGCGGGTCGATCCTGCGGCTATCAGGCTGCTCGGTCTGACATCGCAACGCAAGGGTTCGATTACACTCGCGCCCGAGGCCGGCAGTCAGCGGCTGCGTGACGTCATCAACAAACAGGTGACCGGTGATGACATCCAGGAGGCTATCACGGAGGCGTTTCGTGGTGGCCGGACTACCGTGAAGTTATATTTCATGATCGGCCTTCCGTCGGAGACAGAGGCCGACCTGCAGGGTATTATCGACATAGCCACGACTGCGAGGCGCATCGGACGCAGCGAGGCCGCCAGTCCCGGCAGGGTGCAGATCAACATCAGTGTCGCCAGTTTCGTGCCCAAGGCGCATACGCCGTTTCAGTGGGGCGGCATGAACAGCCGCGAGGAGCTGAAAAAGAAACAGGAATATCTGCGGCGCAACATGCCCCGTAAACAGATCAAGCTGAGCGTTCACGACCTGATGCCGGGCATGGTCGAGAGTGCGATTGCCCGCGGCCGGGATGCCACCGCCGATACGATCGAGGCCGCCTGGAGAGCCGGGGCCGGTTTTGACGCCTGGACTGAGAAGTTCGATTTTGCTGCCTGGAAAAAAGGCTTTGCCGCCATAGGGAGCACGGTCGAGCAGGAGGCGACCCGTTCGTTTGCGCTCGACGCACCGTTGCCCTGGGACGATATCGACTCCCGGACAGGCAAGGAGTTCCTCGTCGAAGAGAGGAAAAGAGCGGATCGCGCACAAGTGACGCCTGACTGTCGCTGGGGCGACTGCTCGGACTGCGGTGTCTGCGAGGGCGATGTCCGGATGATCACATGCAAATGAGATGACAACATGAACTTCAACTACCAGATGAGATTCTCCAAGACGGGCAGGGCGCGTTTTATCGCGCACCTGGACACCTTGAGCTGCCTGATGCGCGCGATCAGACGCGCGGGCTTCGGGTTTGCCTTAACGCAGGGGATGCGGCCCAAACCTGTGCTGAGCCTGGCAATGCCGCTCGGCGTCGGCGTCGAGGGCGAGGATGAGATCTGCGATTTTTCACTCCAGCAGCGGGCGCCGCTCACAGAGCTGGCAAAGAAGCTGGGCAACGAGCTTCCGCAGGGGATGGAGCTGAAATCGGTGGGACCTTCCTTTGACCGTACCAAGTCTGCTTCCAGAGTGGAGTCGGTTTCATACAGGATCGAATTTGCCAATGCGCCCGCCTGGTTTTCCGAAGCGGCCAGACGTTACAACGAAGAAAGCGCCATCGTCCTGCTCAGAAAGAGGCCGAAGGGTGATAAGGAAGTCGACATCAAAAAATATGTGCGGGAGGTTGAACTGTCCACGGGTGAGGCTGAACCGCAGGGCATAACTTTCGATATGGCGGTGACCTCTGAAGGCACAGGCAGGCCCGATGAGATAATAGAGGCGCTGGCCGGGATCTGCGGCGAGGAGATAAAAATATCGCGCATCGTCAGGACCGCGATCGATATCAAGGAAGAGCCGCCACCGGCCCCGGCAAGGCCCGGACGACATGGACGCACGGCATACAGGGGCAAAAGGCGCTAGCCGGGCCCAGGTTTTAACTGATTACCCATGTGGATATAATGTTCTGTAAAGGGAGGCCTCGGCTGATCCAGATTCCCCTAAAAGTTTTAGCGTGTGATTTTTCTTTGCCTGAAGACTATTTGACGCACCGGCGGGCGAATTGGAAGTTTATCAAGGTTTGAATCGGAGCCACGCTGTTTTGGGGCGGGCGTCCGGTATTTACAAATTTTAACGAAAGGCAGTTGAGCAACATGGCAGGTCGCTCCAAGCAGATCCTGGTGAGCGCGGAGCCGAACGAACTCAAGGTGGCAATTCTTGAGGATGGCAGGCTTTGCGAGATTTACGTTGAGAGGAAGGGACGCCGGCCGCTGGCCGGCAACATCTACAAGGGCAAGGTCGAAAACGTGCTGCCAGGCATGGAGGCGGCCTTCGTAGATATCGGGCTTGAGAAGAACGGTTTCCTCTATGTCGAGGAAGTCATGGTTCACGAGGATCCCGACAAGCGTCCCAAGAAGATCACACAGATGCTGCGCTCGGGCCAGGAGATACTGGTCCAGATCGTGAAAGACCCGATGGGAACCAAGGGCGCTCGCCTGACTACCCAGCTATCGATCCCCGGCACTTTCCTCGTCTATGTTCCCGATGGCGACGGCGTGGGCGTTTCGCGCCGGTTGCCCGATGAAGAGCGCCAGCGGCTGCGGCAGATGTGCCGTGAACTCAAGGTCAAGGGAGCGGGTCTTATCGTCCGCACGGCCGCTGAAGGCGTAACGAAGAAGGAACTTGCCGGCGATCTGAAGTTCCTCGAGAAGATGTGGCAGACCGTCAAGGGACGCGACAAGGGTTCACCGTCTCCGTCGCTGCTGTATTCAGAGATGGAAGTATCCCTGAAAGTCATGCGCGACCTCTTCAATGACACTTACGAGCGGGTCCTGGTTGATTCGCAGCGCGAATATGACAGAATCCGCTCCTTTATGAAGAAGACCTCGTCGGAGCTTATTGACCGCGTCGAGCTCTATCAGGGCAGCAAGCCGCTGATGGAGACCTACGGGGTGGACGAGGAGATCAAGAAGGCCCTCAAGCGCAGGGTCGATCTTCCCAGCGGCGGTTACCTGGTGATCGAATATACCGAGGCAATGACGATCATAGACGTCAATACCGGCCGTTATGTAGGCAAGACCCGGCTTGAGGATACGATCGTCAAGACGAACATTGAAGCCTGCAAAGAGGTGGTGCGTCAGCTGCGTCTGCGCGATATCGGCGGAATCATTATCATCGACTTCATAGACATGGCCCGGCCCCGCAATCGCCACCAGGTACTGGAGACGCTGGGCAAGGAGCTGGACACCGACCGCACCAAGACATATATAGTCGAGCTGTCACCGCTGGGGCTGGTCGAGATGACAAGGCAGAACGTCACCGACGGGCTGAGGGGCATCCTCACCAAGACATGTCCCACCTGCGAGGGGGAGGGCGTCATCGTATCCGAGGAGACGATGGCGTTCGACATCGAGCGGCGCCTGCGGCGCCTGGCCGCGACTTCACCACAGGAGGCATTCCTGGTCGAGGTTCATCCCAAGGTGGCGGCCATGCTCATCGGTCAGGGCGGAGCCAAGCTGCGTGAGCTGGAAGAGGAGACGCATAAATACTTCAGCTTCGAGGGTCTGGACACAATTCCCATAGACACGTTTGAAGTCTCAGCCGAGGGCAGCCGGGACGCCATCCAGCGGGCTTCACTGCCGGTAGCCGAGGGTGACGAGGTAAGGCTGCGGATCGAAGAGCCTCATATGTATAACCCGGACGATGCCATCGCCAAGATCGACGGCTATGTCGTGAGCATTGCCGGTGGCAGCAAATTGGTGGGGCAGGATACGAAAGTCCACATCGACAGTGTCACCCGTACCTGCGCCTACGCGACCCTGATGGACGATAACCAGCAGGATAAAGTAGAGGAAAAGCAGTCCGGGGGCGATGGCGACATCGATGTGCCCAGGCGGCAGGACTGGAGAGTCAGCCAGGAGGACAGCGCTTAAGGTTGGCGCTGGCGCTACGGTTTGCTATAATCCGTGAGGCTCGTGGGGAGGCTTGCGGGACAAGTTCCTTGCTCTCCGGATTTGTGCACGAGGAAACAGAGGGCCGCTGCGGAAAACATGTCGCAAGCTTCTGAAATTAAATAGATATGGATGAGAATATGTACGCGGTAATCGAACTTTGCGGAAAACAATTCAAGGTCGAACAGGGCGAAGAGCTTCTGGTCGATCGTCTCGACATGGATGAAGGTAAGTCGATGACCCTCGTTCCCGTGCTCATCGGCGGGGACAATCCGGCTGTAACAGCTGCCGAGCTCAAGGGTGCCAAGGTCAAGGCCAAGGTGGAAGGGCACCTGCTTGGCAAAAAGATACGCGTGTTCAAATATAAGGCCAAAAAGGGCTATCGCCGTAACAATGGGTATCGTAGCCGGCTTTCCAGGATCACGATTCAGACTATCACCACGGGCAAGAAGAAGGTGGAGACAGATGGCGCATAAAAAAGGTTCGGGGACAAGCCGGAACGGGCGCGACTCACATGCGCAGCGGCTGGGCTGCAAGAGCTTTGGCGGTCAGGTGGTATCGGCCGGTTCAATTATCGTCAGGCAGCGTGGCACCCGTTTCAAGCCGGGTTCAGGCGCGGGTATCGGTGGCGACGATACGATCTTCGCCACGGTAACAGGCAGGGTTGTCTTCTCGCGCGGTGCGGCCAGGACTATCAGCGTTATTCCGGAGGAGTTGGCATAGGGTGTTAAATCGCAGCATTTTGGGATATTTTTAAGCCGCCTGAATGGGCGGCTTTTTTGTTTTCCGTCCCCGAAGCGAAGGATCTTGCTGATATAGATGTTTTATGATCGCGCCACAATTGAATTGCTTGCGGGGAAGGGCGGCAACGGCTGCGTCAGTTTCCGGCGGGAGAAGTTCGTCCCCAAGGGCGGGCCGGACGGCGGCGATGGGGGAGACGGCGGCAATGTCATCCTGGTTGCTTCCAGACGATTGCGAGACCTGACTTATTTCCAGCGGCAGCGGCATTTCCGGGCCGCCAAGGGCGGGCCGGGTGAGGGCGTAAAGAAACATGGCAAGCGCGGGGAGGATCTGATCGTCGAAGTTCCCTGTGGTACGCAGATCACTGTGGGCGACGAACTCGTGGCCGACCTTACGATCGAAGGGCAGCGTTTTCTCGCTGTCCGCGGCGGCGACGCGGGAAAGGGGAACGCACGGTTTGTCACTTCGACACGTCGGGCGCCGCGGTTCGCGGAGTTAGGTCTCCCGGGCGAAGAGCTTACCCTAAATATGGAACTTAAGCTCCTGGCCGACGCCGGCCTGTTGGGATTCCCCAATGCCGGCAAATCTTCCCTGCTCAGGCGCATATCCCACGCCAAACCCAAGGTCGCCAACTATCTGTTTACCACGGTAGCCCCCATGCTTGGAACCGTCGAAGACCCTGATGGACATAACCAGTTCACGGTTGCCGATATACCCGGACTGCTGGAGGGGGCCAGCGAGGGTGTCGGCCTGGGCGACGAGTTTCTCATGCACCTGGAACGCACGGGTCTGCTAATTCACCTGGTCGATGTAACCGGTTACTACGGCAAGGATCCGGTCGATAATTTTATATCCATCAACAGGGAGCTGAGCGGTTACAGCCCCGAGCTGGCCGCCAAAACCCAGTTCATTGCCTTAAACAAGGGTGACCTGGCATCTGAAAATGATGTAAAAAAGGTAGTCGCCAGGCTGGCTGATGAGATCGCCCGGCGTTGCCGCTCGGGAGACCCCGCCTTCGCCTGGCTCATGGACATGGCTGACGGTGACCCGGACCAGGTCGATGGCTCCTCGGCCATCATCACCATCTCCGCGGCGACCGGCGCGGGGATCAACCTGTTGATCAGACGCGCCTATGATCTGCTACAGCGTTCCTGGGGCAGACAGCCGGTTCTTCAGGCAAGCGAGTCCGGCGGCCACATCACTTACAGACCTGCGGCCGGGGATCACTGGGAGGTGCTGGAAGAGGACGGCATATACCATGTCACGGGACCCGCGGTGGAGCGTATCGTCGCCCGCACGGATTTCGAAAACGACGAGGCGGTAGGTTATCTCCAGGAGCGTTTCGAGAAGCTTGGCGTCAGCGATGCCCTGCGCGCGGCCGGCGCTGTCTCGGGAGAAGACGTCATCATCGGCAACATGGAGTTCGAGTTCTGGTAAGCCGAATCTGTTTTCATCATAAAATAGCCATACCGGTCCGGCACGGTTGAACAATTATGGAAATAGAAAGAAAATATCTATACGGAATGATCGCCATCGTCGCCCTGACCGTGGTTCTGCTGGTCTGGTTTTTCTTCCTCAGGGCAAATCCATACAGCCCGGCCGCGGGCAGCTATTGCAGCATTGAGTCAGGCTCCAGCTACTGTTACGAACTCAGGGATGACGGGACCTGCACCCTGCGCGTAAAAAAGGAAGGCTCTGACAAGGACACCACTTTCGACAGCCGCTACACTGTAGTCGGCAACGGGCTCAACCTTGACAGCCCCAACGAACAGATAGGCAAACGTACGATCTTCACGCTCCAGGAAAACAGGTTATGCGTGAACGGTGACTGCCGGTTTGTGAGGCAGTGATGAATTATGGGGTTTGTGTTTGCTATGACGGGTCGAATGTGCAGAGTTTGAGGCAGGGGGAAAATTTGCTTATCAATGTGTCATCGGAAATGGGGCAAGATAGAATCTATGAAACACGTCTTCTATAGCCTCCTGGCTTGATTTCAAGTGTTCAACTGAATTCGGCATCCGAGCCGTCTGTCACTGCAATAAAAATTGGCATATTGACAAAAGTGCTGGGGGGTATCTTCGAATCCGTATTAGTATACGAATTCAGTTGAAAAATATCTTTTTTACCCAAACCGGAGGATTGAATGAAAAGGTCAATGATCTTAATAATTTTTACCGTCCTTCTTGTGGGAATGATCTCTGGTTGCGGAAGCCAGTCGAGTAGTTCTGACAATGACTCAAGCAAGTCATCTACGCAATCTAATAAATCAAGTAATCAGAACAGTGCTAAAACAACCCCGACTACAAATGAAACACAATCCAAGCTCTAATGAAAACCATATCGAAGGTTGATACGATGTCGTTTACATTGGACGTATCTGGTTTGGCACCATCTTTTGAATCACACGAGTTATATACTCAAAAGGGTCAAAGTTTTAGGATTGATTGGGAAAATGGAAGGGAAGCCGAAGGGGGGTATTTACACGCAATATATAACGCGCAAGGGAAACAAGTTGCTGGTTTTGTATCGACACCAGGCGAAAACGTTACTTGTGGTTGGAAAAGTGGCTACCCCATTATTAGAAAAGCATCTCTAAGTTCAACTTATCAAAAGCAACCCAACGCAATGGCTCCTTGCAAGACCTATTAACTGGTGCTATTATCAGTACTGTTAATAGTACTTCTGAGGAGGAGCCATGCGGCAATCGACAAAGTTTTCCGAAGACATCGTGCCGTTGACCGATTTGAAGGTAAATCCCGGCAGGGTTGTAGACCAGGTAGATAAAACACATCGGCCCGTTCTTTTGACCAACAGGGGACGGGGCGTTGCCGTCGTCCAGTCCCTTGATGACTATGAGACGGAAGTGGAGGAGAGGACTTTTTTACGTGGCATAGTCGAGGGTTTGATGGATCTGGAAGAAGGCCGGGAGATGAATCTTTCAGATGTAAAAAAGCATCTTGGTTCAAGCTGACCAAATGACGCGAAAGCCAAAGATAACCGGCGCCGCCTCGGCGGTAAGAGATCTCGAGGAAATGCGAAAGTGTTGTGCAGGGCAGCAGGCACCGGAAGCAGGCGAGCGATTGCTGGCTGAAGTGGTTTCCCAGATTGAAAGGCTTGCCGATTTTCCTGGAAGTGGTCGAATTGTGCCTGAGTTCGGAGTCGCTCATTTAAGAGAGATAATCCACCCGCCATTTCGTATCGTTTATCGTCTGGAAGATACCCGGGTTCGCGTCGTCCGGATTTGGCGGAGTGAGCGGCAACTCACTATTGACCCCACCGCCGAATTTTGATTAAAAATGCGGCATAAGAAAAATGCTAACCTTCCCTCCGATTTCGCAGAAACATAGCAATGAATGATAATCTGATAAATAATGAGTCTCATCGTGAACGTATCATTAGAATGACCACCCATGCAAAAAAACTTCGCTGACAAACTAACAGCCGCAATGCTCGCCAAGCAGTCCCAGGTCTGCGTGGGGCTCGATCCGCGCATCGATCGCATGCCGGCGCATCTGCTCGAACGTTACCGCGCCATCGAGCCCTCCGGTTGCGGCTGTGGGCGCAAGGAAGCCGCGGCGTGCCTTGAGGAATTCTGCTCGGAAATCATCGATGCCGTCGCGCCTCATGCCGTGGCTGTCAAACTGCAGCTGGCCTGCTTTGAACAGTACAGCGCTCCGGGTTTCAGGGCGTTTCGGCGCCTGGTCAAAAAGGCGTCGAAGGCGGGGCTCATCGTCATCGCCGATGCCAAACGCGGCGACATCGGCATCTCGGCCGCCGCTTATTCGGCCGCTTTCCTCGGAGCTCCAACCGGGCTCAACGGCAGACTCAACAGCCTGGAAATCGACGCGCTTACGGTTAATCCGCTCTTCGGTGGCGACGGCATCGAACCTTTTATAAACGACTGTCGCGGGTACGGCAAGGGAATCTTCATTCTGGTCAGGACATCGAATCCAGGCGCCGCCGAATTACAGGATCTGCGTCTGGAGTCCGGCGAGCTATGGCACGAACATCTCGCCGGAATTGTTGACGGGTGGGGTCAGGATCTCATCGGTGAAGAAGGTTACAGCAGCGTGGGCGCGGTTGTTGGCGCCACGCAGCCCGAAGCCCTGGGTCGACTTCGCGCACTGATGCCGAAAGCCATCCTGCTGCTCCCCGGCTATGGAGCCCAGGGTGCCGGTCCGGCCGATGTCGCTCCCGCATTCGATTCACGCGGCCTGGGTGCGCTTGTGACCGCTTCGCGTAGTATAATCTACGCTGGTGATGGAGAAGATTACGCCGAGGCAGCGGCGAGGGCGGCGCTGCGGATGCGCGTGGGGCTCTGGCAGGTTCACAGTTAATCCGCGCTTCAAAGGGTGATACTTCTTTTAGCGGAGGAGCGCATTTGAATTATCAGATCGAGTCGAGAATTCTCAAAGCGCTGGCCATTGCGGCTCTGGTTGTCGCATTGCTTACCATGGGAATCATTACGGCCAATACCGGCATAGTCGGTGGCGGCAGATCTTCAGAGGCTTCCGGAGCCGGTGACACGACCGCATCATCATCGGGCGAATCGGCATCAGCGGAAACCACTCCGACTACCGCTACCAGGACCCACGTGGTCCAGGATGGTGACAGTTTCTACAGTATCGCCCGCAAGTACGACACTTCCATCAGCGAGATCCAGAAGCTGAACTCCAATATCGATCCCCAGAACCTGACCGCCGGTATCAGGCTGGCAATACCATAAGATGGGCGGCACGGGCAGCAATTCATGCTGATGAAGAATTTACGAATCAGAACAATATCACTGTTAATCCTGACGATAGCGGTCGGGCTCTTTGTGTTTGCGTCATCGGCCCTTGCCGACGGCAGTCCTTCGCCCCCGGGTGTCAGCGCCAAGGCTGTTGTGCTCATCAACGCCGACACAGGCCAGTTTCTGTATAGTCTGAACCCCGATGAACCCTTACCGATGGCCAGCACGACCAAGATGATGACGGCTCTGCTCACCATGGAGAACTGCAAGGACCTCAACGGCATGGTAACCACCAGCCAGCGTGCGGTGGAAGTCGGAGAATCATCTATTGGGCTCACAACCGGGGAAAAACTCACAGTCAAGGAGATGCTGACCGGGATGCTGGTGCAAAGCGGCAACGATGCCGCCACCGCGCTGGCCGAGTACCAGTCGGGCACCGTCGAGGCATTCGTGGACAAAATGAACAAGCGCGCCGCCGAGCTGGGGATGAAGAATACCCACTTTGCGAACCCCCATGGCCTCGACGACCCCGCGCATTACACATCGGCCGCTGATTTTGTCCGGTTGGGAACCGAGCTGATGAAGTTTCCACTGATATGCGAGATCGTCAAAAGCCCTAATGCAACGATCCCGTGGACCGGTCAGCCGTTCGGCCGCAGCCTCACCAACCATAACCATCTGCTCGAGCAATATCCCTTCATCAACGGCATAAAAACCGGATACACCGACAACGCGGGTCAGTGTATCGTCATCTCGGCCAGCGAGAACGGAGTAAACCTGATTCTCGCCTACCTGGGCGGGCCCTCGTTATCCCAGCGGGACTCGGAAGTCGTGAGCCTGGTGCGTTTCGGGTTTGACAGTTACCAGCAACGGACAGTTATTGAACAGGGCACCCGGTATGCATCCATCGATATCCCGTTTGAGTGGGGAAAAAAGATGGAGCTGGCTTCCGCGGAAGACCTTGCCAGGACGGTCTATGTGAAAGATAATGTGGTGCATCAACTAACTCTTCCCGAGGGCGTGGAGCTGCCGCTTCACAAGGGTGACAAGATCGGGATTGTGGAAGCATACGATGGCGGCAGACTACTCGGGAGTTCATACCTGATAGCCACCGAAGATATACCGGAACCGGGATACAGGGACAGGATCACGTATTACATGCATTCGGTTTTCAATCTCGTTTTATCCGCAATAATACCGGGATAACTTTTTCCCGCGCTGGAGGTTGTCTGGATGATCGTTACCGTAACTCTGAACGCAGCGCTCGACCGCACGCTGACTGTTCCCAATTTCCAGGCGGGATTCCGTCACCGGGCCAGTGAAAGTCTGACCCTGTCCGGCGGCAAGGGCGTCAACATCGCGAGAGCATTGAAAGCGCTGGGACAACCCGTGATAGCCATCGGCCTCGCCGGAGGCAAGACGGGTATAAGAATCGTGGAGGATCTGACCACTGAAGGGATTCTCAACGATTTCGTCCGTATCCGCGGTGAGACGCGAACATCAACCGCCATCATAGATCCGACCAGCAACACACAGACCGAGGTCAATGAATATGGCCCGGTTGTGACGGCGCGGGAGCTCCACGCTTTCATGGAGAAATTCACCTATATCGCCAAGGGGGCGGACGTCGTTATCCTGGCCGGCTCCCTTCCCCGCAAGGTGAAAGATTCTTTTTATAAGGAACTCGTTGGCGCGCTGAAATCCAGCGAGGCGTTGACCGTGCTGGATACCGCCGGTGAGCCGCTGCGCCTGGCTATCAAGGCCGGACCGGGGCTGGTTTCGCCGAACATCTTCGAGGCCGAGGCTCTCATCGGTCACGAGTTCGGCGATGACGAGGATTTCTTTCAGGCGGTCCAGCAGTTGAGCCGTATGGGCTCGGGCTCGGGTATCATCACTCATTCACGCGGTTGTTATGCTTTTCTGGATAATGGTGAAGGCGGACAGACATTCTATAAGGTGCAGGCGCCACCCCTCGATCCGATCAGCACCGTCGGCTCGGGAGACGCCTTCCTGGCGGTGTATGTATCAGCGAACCTCTCCGACAGGAGCCCGTCTGAATGCCTCAGGCAGGGAGTCGCCTGCGTTGCCGCCAACACCCAGAAGTATGCCGCCGGTCTATTCGAGCCCCACTCGCTCGAGCGCAGTTACGCGAACGCAATGCTGGAACAGCGGGACATGTAATCACCCATAAAGGACGCTGACCCGGCTTCCGTGTGGGGAGGCTGAAGCAGTTCTTGGACAACTGAAGCCAGGCGCGTG
>ERZ1739049.77-NODE-77-length-12619-cov-6.071633_pt1 | contig 12619 bp, 12 predicted proteins | sample MGYA00581760_ERZ1739049 | MGnify/ENA primary metagenome ERZ1739049 (study PRJEB42929, sample SAMN08275522) | rhizosphere metagenome | isolation source: Rhizospheric soil replicate 2 | host: Colobanthus quitensis | place: Antarctica: Devils point, Livingston Island...
AGTGGCATTTACAGGTTTATGTATGAATCAAATCACCTCATACCTGGAGTACATATGACGAGTGATTTGAGCTATCTTCCTGATCAGGCAAGCCATTTTTACGGATTTAACGGATATGAATCAGTTTATAATAAAGAATGGATGGATGATAAATTGGCCAGTCCTCCCTACAGAACAAGAATGTTCTATCGTTTTCAGAGGAATCAGTTCAGATTTAAGAACGATTTCCAGGGAAAGCTTTCAGGTGACCATGTTAAATGGAGTGCCGGTTTTGCTTTCCAGAATTTTGAAAACAGTTCTGTAGATATTAATAAGCTTAATAAAGGTAAAAAAGTCTTATTACCTGCTGTCGATTCTGTGCCGGGCCTGTTCGAACGATATCAGGCACTTGGATTGATTGATGCTAACGAAGCAAATGGAGGATGGGTTAACACAGTCAAGGCAGGTCTGATGTGGGACAGTCGCGACAACCGACCAAATCCGATGAAAGGCCTCTGGACAGAGATCGGTATTGAGATGGCTCCAAAGTTCATGGGTAATGATTGGGGATTTTCAAAACTGTATATCATTCATCGTCAATACTTTACTTTAATTGAGAAGGATCTTGCACTTGTTTACCGTTTAGGATATCAGTCAACTCTATCAGGGACTGTTCCTTTCTTCTACCAGTCGCAGGTCATTACATCCATGCTAACCGGCGCCACGAATGAAGGTCTCGGCGGGGCAAGTACAATAAGGGGAGTCTTGAGAAACAGGGTTTTGGGCGATGCCTTCTTTATGGGTAATATAGAGCTTCGATGGAAACCGATATATTTTACTTTTTTAAAGCAGGACTGCTATCTTGGTCTAAACGGATTTTATGATTTCGGAAGAGTTACAAAGAAAATTAAAATGCCAGCTAATCTTGAAAATACTTTTAAATCACTTTATAATTCAGATCTTAATCATACTGAAAATTTCTCAGATTACTTTAACCCGGGAGGAGAAAAATTACATCAGAGCGCCGGTGTAAGCGTTATGCTGGTTATGAATCAGAATTTTGTAATAGCAATTGATACCGGGAAAGCCTTTAATAAACAAGATGGTAATATCGGATTCGCGATCGGATTGAATTACCTGTTTTAAAATCCTTTCAGAAAATATGCCAATGCAACCCCAAAATAGTTGCCTAAAATATACCCGATAATACCACCTGTAATACCAGTAATAATTACATCCTTGTTTTTTAATGCGTTAGCTACCAGGGGTACAAATGGGGGAGAGAAAATAAAAGCGGTTGCCGTGATGAGGAAGTTATCTGCATCGACCCTGAAGATTTTAGCAAGGATAAGATGCAAGATAAGAGATCCAAAATAACACCATGAAATAAACATCATAATGTTCAGCATTCCGATCCCGAACATTGATTTCACGTCAGCCATTGAGGCAATAGTTAATGAAAAGACAAGTATCAGGTACATTCCGAGCTGAAATGTCTTTTCAATCCTGTTTATCGGTTTTATCAAAGAAGCAAGGATTGCAAGAGTTGTTATAGAAAGGATAACAACCACCATTTGAGGGAGCATCGGCAGAGCCAGACTTAAGCCCCATGCAAGAGCAAAAATTACAACAGAAATACCCAGAGCTTTCATAAGCGGCAAAAACGTCTTTTTATTCAGCATTCCGGAGAAGTCATCAAGATTTTCAGTCTCTTTTGTAATCTGCTCTGCTTCTATGGAAATTCCCTTTTCCTCTGTAAATTTAGGAAGTATGAATCTGAATATACGTGGCGCAATTGTTATAAAGAATAAAACAAGTCCTGCCCCAACAATCATATCATAAGTACTTACGATCACAAACAGATTAGGGTCCACATTGAGCGCCATCTTGATCGCGACAAAATTTGGTGTTCCTCCGGTATATATACCTTCAAACATACCGGCAAGTTTCCAGCTGTCAGGTATAGAATCTTTCCAGATAAAAAAACCTGCAGTTACCATAACCAGTCCTGCAATAATAGCAAGCGCTACTGAAATAAAACCCTTCCTGGCATACTTAAGCCATCTTTTAAGGTTTAAAGAAAAAAGTAAAAGTGGAAAAGCCAGAGGTACCACAACTGATGGAATCAGATCCTGAACTGAAGCTATCTGATTCACAAACCTATCCTCCACAGGAACTGCCCCCTCGCTAATAAGTTTCTCCAGTTCCTTTCCGGGGAGAGCTGCACGACCCTGCAGATTGAGTTTATATTGACTACTCCCCTCCGGAAATATCCCTGAACTACCAAGTAAGAGTCCGAACCCGTAAGCAAAAACAATAGTTCCAAGCTTTTGGAGAATGGACCACTTTTTACACAAAAAAATAATTAATAGCGGAAAAGTGAAATAGAAAAGAACAAGGAGTATAATTTTTATCATTTATTTCTTATCGCAATCTCACTCATCAAAACTCTTCGGGTATCGTTCTATCGCTTTAATGCTCATACCCATGCTTGAGAATCCTCCATCGTGGAACAGATTTTGCATTGTTACTTTACGCGTAAGGTCGGAGAAGAGTGAAACGCAATAATCAGCGCATTCTTCTGCAGTAGCATTACCAAGAGGCGACATCCGCTCGGAAAAATCGATCAGAGATTCAAATCCATGAATCCCACTTCCTGCAGTTGTTGCCGTAGGAGATTGCGATACAGTATTAACTCTGACTCTTCTGTCGCGACCATAAATATAACCGAAGCTTCGGGCAATAGATTCAAGGAGCGCCTTGGCATCTCCCATATCATTATAACCCGATAGAGTTCGTTGTGCGGCAACATAAGATAATGCAACAACTGAACCCCACTCCTTCAATGCATCAAGTTTATATGCAGTCTGCAATACCCGGTGAAAACTGAGGGCGGAAATATCAAATGTCTTCAGCATATTTTCATAGCTGGTCTGTTCATAAGGAATATCTTTCCTTACATTAGGTGACATACCTATTGAATGGAGTATAAAATCGAATTTGCCGCCAAATATTTTCATGCTTTCAGAGAGCAGATTCTCAATTTCATCCATTTTGGTTGCATCAGCTGTAATAACCTGACTTCCGGTTATTTTTGCCAACTCACCAATAGTTCCCAACCTGAGGGCAACAGGCGAGTTTGTAAGAACAAGCTCAGCGCCCTGGTCCCATGCTTTCAAAGCAACCTGCCAGGCTATTGATTTTTCGTTCAGAGCGCCAAAAATGATTCCTTTTTTCCCTTTTAATAATCCTTCTTTCATTGTTTTGTATAATAGTATCAATTAGTTGCAGCTTTAAGAAGTTCCCGTGCATTCTTCATTGCTGTCTCCGTAACCTCGCTGCCACTCAATAATCTTGCAACTTCCAGTATTCTTTCCTCAGGGGATAACAACTTAACCCTCGTAAATGTTGAATCGTCAACATCATCTTTGTAAACATGAAAGTGTTTTGTTCCCCTTGAAGCAACCTGAGGAAGATGCGTTATATTTACAACCTGCATATATTTCCCCATACCGGAAAGTATCTGTCCGACTTTATCAGCAACCTCTCCGGATACTCCGGAGTCAATCTCGTCAAATATTATTGTAGGCAGATTATTATTCTTTGTAAGCAATGACTTCAGACTTAACATAACTCTCGATAATTCACCACCCGATGCAATTTTTGCCAGGTTTTCAGGAGCAATCTGTTTATTAGCTGAGAATAAAAAGTCAACCTGATCGATACCTCCTGGTGTGAAATCTGCTGATAGCGTGTGGGATATCCTGAATTTTGCATTCGGCATGCCAAGCTGTTTAAGCAAATCAGTAATTTTTACTTCAATTTCAGGTAATACAGCCATTCTCTTTTCCGACATCTTTCCGGAAATGACCTTCAATGAATTAACCTCTTTTGCCAGAAATGTTTCTAATTCGGAAAGCTTCTCCACGCTTGACACAATTGATTTTACCAGATCCAGTATTTCCTCTTTTTTGATAATCAGCTCATTAAGATTTTTTACACGGTGCTTCTGAATAAGTGAGTAGATTGTATCAAGCCGGTCGTTAACAAGAGCCAGACGTTGAGGATCTGCCTCAATTGAAGCGGCAAGGTTATCAACCTCACCTGCAAGATCATCGAGTTCGATCAATGAGGATTCTGTTCGTGCCAGCAGAGTCTCTCCATCAGGCAGGAAGGTCCGTATTTTAGTGATATTCAATTTAATCTCTCTGAGCATGGAGAGAATAGACGACCCTTCTCCGGAAAAGAGATTTGATGATCCGCTTAATGCCAGTTTTATCTCTTCAGCATGTCCGAGCAGCTCCTGTTCTGTTTCCAGTTCTTCCTGCTCCCCAATTTTCAGTTTAGCCTCCTCAAGCTGGTTAAGCTGGAACTGATAATATTCAAGATCGGCCTTATTCTTGTCGGCTCTTTCTTTAACCCCGTTATACTCTTTCCTCAGTTTAAGATAGTTGTAATAGGTAAGCTTGTATTCATTTTTCAATTTTGCCGTACCTGCAAATGAGTCAATTACACTCAACTGGAAGGAATTATCATTGAGCATTAGTGTCTGGTGCTGTGAATGAATATCAATCAGCCTGTCGCCAATTTCCTTCAGCAGATTGACAGTTACGGGAGTGTCGTTAATAAAAGCACGTGATTTGCCTGCCGGGTTAATCTCTCTTCTCAGGGTAGTAACAGGTTCGTAATCAAGTTCATTGGCAGTAAAAAAATCATTAAGATCATATTCCTCAATCTTGAAAGTACCTTCCACAATGCATTTTTCATTTTTATCAAGAAGTACAGTCGTGTCTGCTCTGGTACCAAGAATCAGAGAGAGTGCACCAAGCAGGATTGATTTACCCGCACCAGTTTCGCCGGTAATAATTGTCAGGCCGTTTTCAAGTTCAACGTCCAGTTCCCTGATCAATGCATAGTTTTGAACGAATAATTTTACAAGCATAACCGGTTATTATGGGGCTGAATTGATCTTTTCATATTTTGTTTTATTGGCAGGATCTATTTCTGTAAGTATCTGCACAACACGGCTTTTCTCTTCGGGGAATGCCTCTGTAAATATATTTATGAGTTCGTCTGATTTTGATTCCATTACGATCTGGACAAAGTACATGAACGGATCAGGTTTCCTTCTGAAAACCTCCTGCATAAGTTTAAGGCTTTCAGCCATACTGGTCCTTGCTTCAGCAATTTTCGATTCCATTTTATCGAGACCATTAATATCGTACTCATAAATGAATTGTCTTACTCCTTCGTACTCCTTGTCCAGAATGTTTTTTACAAGCCAGTACCTGTTCCTGTTCCTTGAGGCATCATAAGGTTTCCAACCGGGTTCAGGAGCATTCTGGGCATTAATAACAATTTTCTCAGCTGTCTGGAAAAATTCTGTTCCGCCAAGCGGAGAAAATGAATCATAATCAAAGCCCAGAATTATATAAGTATAGTAGGCAAGGACGGAAACAAGGTTAGACCTGTGCGTGCTGGGATCAAATTCGAGGGGTTGAAATTCCACATACCTGAACTGAAAACTATTGTCAATGAAATTAAGCATTGTGGAATTATAGGTTGTTTTATAAACAGGACGGCGAAGCTGAATCTGTATCGTACCTCTGAATTCATCTGCCGATAACTGGTCGTTAAGATTAATAAGTATATTACAATCCAGCCTTTCAGCATAACTGAACACATGGTTAGTCCATACTGTACTGTTCATAAATTCATAAATATCGCGTTGCATAGATTCAAAAACCTGACGATTAGAACCCTGTATCCTCTGGGCAGAGATCTGAACATTACAGTTTAATTCCTGTGATTTGGCTATCCCGGGTATTAATAACAGGAAGACCAGGAGATAATATTTCGGAAAGCGCAATAATGTCATTCTGCTAAATTATTGAATCATTGAAATAATTTTATTGAGAATATCTTTTGCAGCTTCTTCTTTTGATTTCAGCTCAAATTTATCAATATTATTGTATCTGTCAATTATTATGATCTTATTAGTGTCGTATCCAAAGCCCGCCCCACCCTCCCTGAGTGAATTCAATACTATGATATCCAGGTTTTTCCGGTCAAGCTTTTCTTTTGCGTTCTCTATCTCGTTATTTGTTTCCAGGGCAAAACCTGCAAGTATCTGAGAGGATTTCTTGGATCTGCCGAGAGATGCCGCGATGTCGGTAGTCGGTTTTAGCTTCAAAAACAGTTCATTACTATCTTTTTTAATTTTATTTTTATTAACCTGTTCCGGTGTAAAATCAGCTACTGCAGCAGATAAAATTGCAATATCGCACTCCGGAAATCTCGAAATGCATTCAGCGGCCATTGATTCTGCAGTTGTAACATTAATAATATTAACTGCATTATTTAACGGGACAATACTTACAGGTCCGAGTACAAGGTCAACCTCAGCTCCATACTCTACAGCTGCGTCAGCGAGAGCGATTCCCATTTTCCCTGACGAGAAATTGCTTATGAATCGAACGGGGTCAAGAGGTTCCCTTGTAGGTCCGGCATTGATCAGAATTCTTTTGCCGGTCAGTGGCTTATAGCTTTTTTTTTTTGTAAAGAAGTTTTCAATCTCCTTTACAATTTCTTCCGGCTCTGCCATACGTCCTTTACCAGTGAGTCCGCTGGCAAGTTCTCCGCTAGTTGGTTCGAGAATTGAATTCCCGAAAGCTTTAAGTGTTTCAATATTAATGATTGTTGCCGGATGATTTAACATATCCATATCCATTGATGGGGCAACAAATACCGGGCAACGTGCTGAAAGATAAGTGGTAAGCAACAGATTGCCAGCCAGGCCATTAGCCATTTTCGCGATAGAATTTGCAGTTGCCGGGGCAATTAGGAACAGGTCGGCCCATAAACCCAGATCCACATGACTGTTCCAATCACCATTCCCGGGATTAAAAAACTCTGTAAGAACAGGATTTTTAGATAAAGTTGCAAGGGTAAGAGGGGTAATGAATTCTTTCGCTTTATCAGTCATGAGGACTTTCACTTCAGCGCCATCCTTAACAAGCAACCGGATTATAGTTGCAGTTTTATAAGCTGCAATACCTCCGGTTACTCCGATAAGTATATGTTTGCCTTTCAGCATTTTATGCTAAATATTACTTCTGTTTGGCAGCAGTATCGGGGTTTCTGTAGAATATTTTACCTTCTTCCAGTTCCTGTAATGCAATGAGTGTTGGTTTTGGTAGTCTTTCGTAGAATTTCGAGATCTCAATCTGTTCACGGTTTTCAAATACCTCTTCGAGGTTATCAGTATAAGATGCAAACTCTTCAAGTTTTTTATTAAGCTCCTGTTTCATCTCAACCGAAATCTGGTTTGATCTTCTGGAAACAACGATAACTGTCTCATAAATATTTCCTGTACCCTGAGTCATAAGGTCAAGATTGCGTGTAACTGTTGTTACTGGTGCTACTGATTTTCTGTAATCCATAATAATTATTAATTATTTACTCCGCTATCCGGTATTCCTGTTTTCAGATATTTATTTGTTTTCTGGAATATGTTGTTAACACCTTTTGAATATTCGCTTTTTGGAAATTCTTCCATAAAAGAATAATAGTCATCGAGGGTAGCCTGATATCTCTCCTTCTGTTTATTCGCGAGACTTTTTTCAGCATAAAGATAAAGAGAGTTCAATTTGAGGAACATCATTTCTTCCCTGTATTTTGTAGTGGCATACTCTTTAAGGCTGTTGTTAAGAGCCACCACAGCAGCTTTATATTTTTTCATATCGTAATAGAGTTTTGCACTCAGATATGATTTTTCTACAAGATTCTCCTCAAGTTCCTTTATAAGTTTTTTGCTCTCCTCAACTTTTGAACTGTTAGGGAACCTGGTCATGAAAATTTTAAAACCCTCAATAGCATTTTTAGTATTTTCCTGATCAAGCTCAGGACGCGGAGAAATTTTATAGTCGCACATTGCAGCCATAAAATTTGCTTCTTCAGCATGTACGCCGAAGGGGAACTGATCCACAAAAGATTTAAAATAGCTTCCGGCCATAAAGTAATCCTTCATACCATAATAGCTTTGTGCATTCATCCAGCTAAGGTCTTCAGCTTCTGCACTGGCTCTGTATCGAGGAAGAATCTGTGTCAGAATTTCAGAAGATTTAACATACTGACCTGCATCAAAATACTCTTTTGCTTTAGCCTTCTTCAGGTCATAGTCGGTGCTCTTAAGTAGTTTTTCATACTCGCCGCATGAGCTTACCAACAACAAAACAATCAAGACAATAAATAATCTGAACTTCATAAAAAAAATTGTTGCGCAAAAATACTGAAAAATTTTCATTTATGGTACTAAAACGCAATAAATGCTTCTAATATTTCATTGACTCACGGAATAACAAAAAATTGAATACCAAATCAGAAATCAATAATCCGAATTCCGTAATCAAAAAATTAGGTATAAATAGGTATTAAGGTATATCTGTTTATTTTTAAATTTGTGAAAATTTTTAGAAAGGGTAATAACCATGGATATATTTGAAAAAATAAAGAACAACAGAGGTGCATTAGGACAGTATCAGGATTTTGGTCATGGATATTTTGCTTTCCCGAAACTGGAAGGTGAAATTGCTCCGCGCATGAAATTCAGAGGCAAAGAGGTTTTAACCTGGAGTCTCAATAATTACCTGGGGCTTGCCAATAATCCGGAAATCCGTAAATCTGATGCAGAATCAACTGCAAAGTATGGACTTGCTTATCCTATGGGTGCAAGGATGATGTCGGGTCACAGTACAAATCATGAAATATTTGAGGAGATGGCTGCCCGTTTTACTAAGAAAGAGGATGCTTATCTGCTTAACTTCGGGTACCAGGGAATGGTGTCAATAATCGATGCTCTCGTTGACAGGCATGATGTAATAGTATATGATTCCGAAGCACATGCATGTATCATGGACGGATTAAGACTGCACATCGGAAAGAGATTTGTTTTCCCCCATAATGATATGGAAAGCTGTGAAAAACAGTTGAAGAGGGCTTCAAAACTGGTTGAGGAGACCGGTGGTGGGATACTTGTTATTACTGAAGGAGTTTTTGGAATGGCAGGCGACCTGGGTAAACTTGATAAAATTACAGAACTAAAGAAGAAGTATCAGTTCCGTTTCCTCGTTGACGATGCGCATGGTTTCGGAACCATGGGTGCAAACGGTAGTGGTACAGGTGAGCATTTCGGGGTTCAGGACTCTATAGATATTTATTTTGCAACATTTGCCAAATCAATGGCAGGAATAGGCGGATTTGTTGCAAGTACAAAGGATGTAATTAACTATTTGCGCTATAATCTTCGTTCGCAAATATATGCCAAATCACTCCCAATGGCTATGACACTAGGCGCTATTAAAAGGCTCGAATTCATTCAGTCTCATCCCGAACAGAAAGAGAAACTCTGGACAATCGTCCGCGCCTTACAGAAAGGTTTAAGGGAAGCCGGACTAAATCTTGGCAATACCGAATCGGCTGTTACACCAGTGTTTATGAAGAGTGGTGTTCCTCAGGCAACACAGATGATATATGACCTGAGAGAAAATTATGGGATCTTCTGTTCAGTAGTAATTTATCCGGTTGTACCAAGGGGTGTGGTAATGCTACGTCTGATACCTACGGCAGATCACTCCCTTAAAGATGTGGAATATACAGTAAAAGCTTTCAGGGAAATAAAAGGGAAAGTTGATAATAATGTTTATCCTGATAAGTTAGCTGAATTCCCCAGATAAAAAGATCTGAATCCCCACTTATCCAAAGAGAGAAGTGGATAACTTAGTGATTTTCAGACGTTTTGTTTTACACTTCACCGCTGGGTCAGGAGGGGGTGAGGCAAATATTCCTATTTTTTTTCGAACAAAAACACGTCAATCAGGTTTATTCAACAATACATGTACCTATTCGGAAGTTATAATGGTGTTTGTATAAATAATCTTATCTTGAATAGTCAAAACAATGGCAATGGAGATTAACAGCCAAAATAATAATATTCTAAAAGGGTACAATATGCTTCTCTACTTCGCAGGAAGTATGATCCTATATGAGCCTAATGAAGAATGCATTACAGATTTCTGGACAAAAGGAATCCTGAAAACTCTTCCGGTTTCGAGCACAAATCCGAATTTCATAAAAGCAGCCTCACAACTCAGGGAGTCATGTATTGACAAAACTTTTTGCGGAAAGATGATGCACGAAGACTATTTAAGACTATTTTCCAGGAATGAGATGGCTCTTGCTCCTGCTTATGAATCGCTTTATAATAATAGATTAGATCTGGGTACTGATCTACACTCTGCCAGCGTATCCGAATTTTATAAAGCGTATGGGTGGGAATCAAAATTCAAAGGGAAATTGAATGATGATCATCTTGGTGTTGAGCTTCTTTTTCTGACACTTCTTATTGAGAAATATATCGCACTGGACGATGAAGCGTGCCGTGGGGAAATGGAAAATGAAATTCACCGGTTTATTAATAATCATATCCTGTCATGGATACCTGAATGGAACAGAAATATTCAGGCTCAGTCAAATACTTTATGTTTCAAAGGGATAGGCACTCTGATCCTGGCATGTACAGAAGATATCTTTTCTATTTTTGGTCAGAAACAGCCAAAAAATATTTCAAACAGTTACCTCAAAAATTAGGGTTAAAGAAATTAATTATTGCACCAATATAATACTCTCTCCACCCCTCTGCTATATCATTAAACTCTTCATCAGGAATATTTGTGTGTTCAACAGTTACCAGTGAGTTTTCCCTATCGGGGGCTATTGTAATTGTGACAATTGATTTTTCTATCTGGTCACCGAAGTCCCATTCCTGTACCAGCTTTTTATCCTGAATAAATTCGATATTCCTCCCTGTAATATCGCCTTCCCAAAGTGAAAACTCGCTGCCGGGCTCAGCGCTCATCTGTGCCGGATACCCCGACCAAAGTTCAATAGTATATGGGTTTGTAACTGCTGAATAAATATCAGAAGGCTCTGCATTGATCTTGAATGTTTTCTTAAAGTTCTTCATTGAAAAAGAATAAATTATTTCAACTCTGACAAATAGCGCTCAGCGTCTATTGCAGCCATGCAACCTGATCCGGCTGCAGTAACTGCCTGTCGGTAAATGGGATCCTGAACATCGCCCGCGGCAAATACACCGGCAATATTAGTTTTTGATGTGCCTGGAATAGTTTTTATATATCCAACCTGATCTGTCGCGAGATATTTCTTAAACAGATCTGAGTTCGGGGTATGTCCGATTGCAAGGAAAAAACCATCAATCTTTAATTTAACCATCTCCTCAGCCGGTGTCCCTTTTTTCTTAACCAGGGTTACACCTTCCACGCCGTTTTCTCCAAACTAATCAAGTGTCTGATGCTCCCATAATATCACAATATTCTTTGTATTAATAACTCTGTTCGCCATAACCTTTGAAGCTCTGAGGGCATCCCTTCTGACAATCAGGTAAACCGTACGGCATAATCCGGCAAGATATGTTGCCTCTTCAGCCGCGGTATCTCCACCGCCAACAACTGCAACGTCTTTACCCTTGTAAAAGAATCCATCACATGTTGCACATGCAGAAACACCCATCCCGGCATACTTAGTTTCAGCTTCAAGTCCGAGATATTTGGCAGTTGCGCCGGTGGATATTATCACGGCATCTGCCTCAATAATTTTATTGTCATCAAAAGTAACTCTGTGTTTGTGGCCAGAAAAATCGGCAGATGTTGCAATCCCAAATCTGATATCAGCGCCAAACCGTTTTGCCTGTTTATTAAAATCTTCCATCATTTCCGGGCCCGTTACCCCATCAGGATACCCCGGATAATTATCAACATCAGTAGTAGTTGTCAACTGACCCCCCGTCTGAAGGCCGGTGTAGAGAACAGGTTTAAGATTGGCTCGGGATGCATAGATTGCAGCCGTATATCCGGCAGGACCTGAGCCGATTATGAGACACCTTACGTTTTCAATATTTTCAATTTTATCATTGTTCTGAATATCTTTATAAAGATCCAGGGGTTTAAATATGTCCATAAATATCTAAGGCTTAAATGAATTACAAAAGTACAAAAAAAGCTAACAATGCTTAGTAATAAATATCACACAGTAAAGTACTCAATTTGCATTTCCCGAATAGTTGAGTATTTTTGCAAAGTTTTTACCGCCTATGCTTAAGCTTCGGCGGTCAATACGGGGTGTGGCGCAGTTGGCTAGCGTACTAGCATGGGGTGCTAGTGGTCGTCCGTTCGAGTCGGATCACCCCGACCGATTTTAAACGCAATCGTCGATAATACAGATGATTGCGTTTCTATTTGTTAGAGTCACGACTTACATCTGAATTTTTGTCGAGCATTCGCTATATTGGGTTAAGGCCAATTAATCTCATGAAGAACCTTTCTGAATGTAGTATTAGCCAAATATCCCTCATCCGCTAAATCATTTCCTGTTATATCATAATCCGAATTCCCTTCAATCAGAACAGGTCCTGATTCTCCAATGGCCACATCCCACCCTACTAAACGTAAGCCAGGCATAAAGCCTGCTGTTTTTAATACTAATTCTTTAACCTGAGGGAAAAATGGAATACTGAAATTTTCAAAAACTGTTTTCGTTATTGGATGTTCTGTCAGTACTTTTA
>ERZ1739049.78-NODE-78-length-12421-cov-8.222222_pt1 | contig 12421 bp, 11 predicted proteins | sample MGYA00581760_ERZ1739049 | MGnify/ENA primary metagenome ERZ1739049 (study PRJEB42929, sample SAMN08275522) | rhizosphere metagenome | isolation source: Rhizospheric soil replicate 2 | host: Colobanthus quitensis | place: Antarctica: Devils point, Livingston Island...
AGAATGCCCGGCGCTGGCCTGAAGCAGTGCGGCGCATGGAGGATGAAGGCCATCGCGTTGCCAATCACGGTCTGGATCATGGAATTCTCATGTTCGCCGGCGCCGCCGAAGCGCTGGGCCAGGTTGATAAAACCGAGGCCATCCTGCGCGATGCCGGAGTCAACAAGCCTTGCCGCCTCTTCCGCGCACCCCATGGCTGGCTCAGCCCGACGGCGCACCGCGCCCTGACTTCTCATGGCTACCGGATTGCCGGCTGGACAAAAGGGGTATGGGATACTGCGAATCCCGGGGTTGAAACTATCGTATCGAGAACGGATGATATCCTGCGGCCGGGCAGCGTGCTGCTGTTTCATGACGGATGGAGTGGCACTGGTGAAGAAGACCGCTCCCAGACGGCGGCGGCGCTTTCAGAAATAATCAGGCTGGCCCGTGAAAGAGGCCTTGTGTTCGTATCTCTGGAAGAGATGATGGAGGAGGAAGGCTGGATTTGAAAAAGGTGTTAACCCAGATGCGGCGGCACTGGCTCAAAGTAGTCACGCTGGCGCTTATAGTTTACGCCCTCGCATTCCATGTTGAATATGACGAACTCGGCAGGACCTTCGCCAGTGTATCCTGGAAGTGGGTCTTCCTGGCGATTCTGGCCAACCTTGCCTCCATCATGCTCAAGGTAACCAGCTGGAAGATTATTTTTGATTACACCTTCAAGGGCATCAAGGGGCGCTGGCGCGACCTGACCTCCGCGCTCATGATCGGCTTCTTTGTCAACCTTCTTATACCGGCCCGCGTCGGAGAGCTGGCCCGCGCCTTTGTCATCAGCCGCCGCCAGACCCTGCTCGGCAAGCCCGTCTCCCGTTCGACCGTATTCGGAACCATCGTGCTCGAAAGGGTATTCGATGGCATTGTCTTCGCGCTGATTGTGGTTTACGGGGTCTTCAAGCTGGACCTGCCACCCTGGGCTGATAATGGCGCCATAATCCTTCTGGCGATAAGCGCAACGCTTGCGGCCGGCCTGGTAACACTGGAGATCAAGCGGGAAAAGATCAAAAAATCGGCGGCGCAGGCAAAGGCCGTTTACGAAGAAAACCATTCGCGCTGGAGAAAGATGGGCACCAGGTTCTATGGTGTGGTCGCGCGCTTCAGTGAAGGACAAAAAGTTCTGAGAAGCCCCGTTCGGGTAGTGGCTATATTTTTCACGACCAGCGCCTCGTGGATATCCCAGTTGACGGCGGTCTTTCTTTCGCTGCACGCCTTCCATCTTGTCAGGGATATGGGCAGCATCAGGGACGCGGACAGTTTCGCGAACGCGGGCAGCATCAAGGGCGCGCTGCTGTTATTGATTCTCATAAATGTCGCCGGCGCGCTTCCCGCCACGCCGGGCAATGTCGGCGTATTTCAGCTGGCGACGATGACCCCCCTCATCAGCATCTATGACATCTCCAAGACCACCGCCCTGGCATTCTCAATGGGACTGCAGGTTATCGAGGGCTCCATCGGCCTCGGCGTGGGCGGCGCCTGCCTGCTGCGGGAGGGGCTTAATTTCAAACAGGTGCGCAGCGGCGCCCGGGAGCTGGAGGAAGAGGTCGAAGAGGAGAAGGAATACGGGAGCAACAAACCATGAACCGTTGCCTTAACGTGTCAAATCCCTTAGTATCACTAGTTGTCCTGCGTTATGCGCAAGGACGACTACCTGTTATGGGAAGACTCACTTCAAGATCTACCGTGCCTCATGCCCACTCGCGGGGATGGGGTAGTCGTACCTACAGTCAGAACGGCAAAGTGCTATGCGCGTAGGCATTCCAAGATCACTCCTCTACTATAAATACCTGCCCTTCTGGAAGACTTTCCTGACGGAGCTGGGTCTCGAGGTGGAGACCTCTCCCCTGACCAACAAGAAGATCCTTTCCGCCGGAGTCAAGGTCGCCGAGAATGAACTCTGCGTCCCGGTCAAGGCGTTTTACGGACACTGCATGGCGCTCAGGGACAAGAAAGTAGACGCCCTGTTCGTCCCACGCGTGGTCAGCGTGGAGGAGCGCGCCTATACCTGCCCCAAATTTCTGGGCCTGCCGGACATGATCGCCGCGGTGGCCGAACAGCTTGAGTTGCCACCACTGCTCACCCCCAAGCTCAATCAGCGGGAGAAACCCGGCGAGTTCAAGTTTCAGCTTATCAACTTCGCACGGGACGAGTTCGGCCTGGGCAGGCTGGACGCTATCGCGGCCCTGGAGTCGGCACGGCTGGCCCAGCGGCAGTACGACGAGAGTCTGGTCAATGGAATGAAGCCGGTCGATATGTTGCCGGTCAGCAGGCTTAACCAGACACGATCCCGGCCACCGAAAGAGAAGCGCAAACGCATCGGTCTTTTGGGACATCCCTATAATATCTACGATGGTTACATCACCCAGAACCTCGTCGCGCGCCTGGAGGAAATGGGCGCCGAGCTGACGGTGCCGGAGATGACTGACCATCACGTGCTGATGAAAGCTGCTACCGACGTTCCCAAGGAGCTTTACTGGACCTATGAAAAAGAAATCATGGGAGCCATAAACCACTGGACCGAGAACGACCTGGTCGACGGCGTCATCTACGTGCTCGCGTTCGCATGCGGGCCGGATTCGCTTATCCAGGTTTTGATTGAACACCGTGCGCGTCTGCATAACGTACCGCTCATGTCACTCACGATCGACGAACACAGCGGCGAAGCCGGCCTCATCACCCGGATCGAGGCTTTCATCGATATGCTCATGCGCAAGAAAAAAAATGCAGTGGCGGTGGCATGATGATGCCATTCGGCAAAACCTGCGGCCCGGGAGTCAACTGATGAAAGTCACAGCTCCTCACATGGGCCACATGCACTACATGCTCGACGACCTTTTCAACCGCCTCGGTGTCGAATACATCAAACCGCCGCCATCGACGATCAGGACGCTGCAGATCGGAGCCAGGCACAGCCCCGAGTTCGCATGCCTTCCACTGAAGATCAACATTGGAAATTTCATCGAGGGTCTGGAGGCCGGCGCCGACACGCTGATCATGGCCGGCGGTCACGGACCCTGCCGCTTTGGATACTACGGCATCGTCGAGGAACGTATCCTGCGCGACTTGGGTTACAATTTCAAATTCATCATGCTGGAACCTTTTATTGACGGTAAACGGGCTTTTTACAAGACCTTTGAGATGCTTTCACCCGGCCTCAGCATCCGGGGCCTCTGGAAGACCCTCAAGGTTTCCTTCTCCAAGGGCCGGGCTTTCGACTGGGCTTACAAGCGCTCTTTGCAAATCAGGGCTTATGAGGTAAACCGGGGAGACACGGGCAGGGCACTCAAGCAGGCTGAGGAGATTCTGGCTCTCGCCCAAACAGCCAGGGAGATAGAAGAGGCCTCCGCCGAGGCGATGAGGATCATTGAAGCGGTGGAGCAGGATCCGGACCGTCAGGTGATGAAGATAGGCATCGTCGGCGAGTTCTATCTGCTGCTGGAGCCCTTCAGCAATTTCGGCCTGGAGGAGATCCTGGGCCACATGGACGCTTATCTGGAGCGTAGTGTCTGGGTCACGGACTGGATCGCTCCCAAGCGTGACAACAAGATCTACGGCTATCCGAAGAAGCTTGTGGAAGAAAAGGCGGCGCCTTTTCTCAACCACAACGTCGGTGGCGAGGGCCGGGAATCCATCGGCGGCATCGTCATGTTCGCCGAGCGCGGTTTCGACGGTGTCATCCAGCTGCTTCCATTTGGCTGCATGCCGGAGAACATCGCGACAAGCATCATTCCCAAGGTTCAGCAGACATACGATATCCCGGTACTGACTCTCGCATTCGACGAGCAGACCGGTCGCGCCGGCATGGTCACCCGCGTCGAGGCGTTCACGGACCTTCTGGCCGCCCGGCGCAAGAGCCGCCTGGCTATCGCGTAAGAGAAACGATCATTAAAGGAGCACCATTGGATATTCCGGCAAAAACAGGCTACCTCGGCATTGACGTCGGTTCGGTGAGCACCAACCTGGTGATAATTGACGAGCACGCTGACGTGCTCGCGTCAATCTACCGCCGCACCCAGGGCCAGCCTATCAAAGCGGTACAGGAAGGGCTTCAGGAACTTACCGATCTTCTCGATGACCAGGAGATCGAAGTACGGGCCGTCGGCGCCACAGGCAGCGCCCGCCACCTTACCGGCATCATCGTCGGTGCGGACGTGATCAAGAACGAGATAACAGCCCACGCCGTGGCCGCATCACAGGTTGTGCCTGACGTCAGCACGGTACTGGAGATCGGCGGACAGGATTCCAAGCTGATCATCCTGCGCGACGGCGTCGTCACCGATTTTGCCATGAACTCGGTCTGCGCCGCGGGCACCGGTTCGTTCCTCGACCATCAGTCCACGCGCCTGGGCATACCGATAGAGGATTTCGGCGGCTATGCACAGCGGTCCGAAAGCCCGGCCCATATTGCCGGCCGCTGTTCGGTTTTCGCAGAATCCGACATGATCCACAAACAGCAGGTCGGCGTGAATATCGATGACATTATCTATGGCCTCTGCCACGCACTGGTGCGCAATTACATCAACAACCTCGGCAAGGGCAAGGACCTGGAATCTCCGATCGTCTTTCAGGGCGGCGTCGCGGCCAACGCCGGTATGAAGCGGGCGTTCGAGGACGCCATCGGCCAGGAGGTGGTCGTCCCTGCTCATTACAACGTAATGGGAGCCATCGGCAGCGCAATCCTGGCCATGGAACTGGAACTCGAGCCCGGCGAGACCGGCTTTAAGGGATTCGAAGTCACCGGACTCTCCTATGAAACGTCCACCTTCGGCTGTAACGGCTGTTCCAACACCTGCGAGGTCGTGCGTATCAAGGTCGGAGGCAAGACGCTTGCCCGCTGGGGGGGCCGCTGCGGCAAGTGGGAAAATGAGGATGCACCGGCAAAAAGGAAGAAGGAGCGGGCGGCCGCCCGCGTTTAATAACGAAGAGGGGGGCTCATGCCAGCCGAAATGTCAGATGAACAACGCGCGGCTTTCAGTGTAGACGCCAGCACGCGCCATTTTACGGTTACGGTCTACTGCGACAACCTCAAGATAGTCGGCGATACCAGTTTCGCCGTGGACACCCGTTCTTCAGTGAAACACGCCTCGGATATCGTATGTTCCATATCCGAAGATAATATTACACTTAAAAGCCCCCGCGTCTTTGACCGCAGCACAAGCCTGGTGATCGACGAGCCGCCGTTCATTATCGTCAAGATGAAACACGTGATCGCGATCCACGCACAGGAGAGTGAAAGCAATATCACGACTCGCGGCGGCACGGCCTGAGCGACGGGTCAATGGAACCACTTCAATCCCGTCTGATCAGCGGCAAAAACCTTGCCACTAAATCACGTTGCGCCTCCATGCACCATAAGCGGCCGCGGCTATCCAGAGCAGTTTCCAGACGCCACCGAAACTGATGATGAAACTGACGACGTTAGCGGAAGGGCCATAGAACAACAAACCCCTGAGCGCGATGGGATAGAGAATGGACAAAGCCGCGCACGACGCGGCCCAGCCGGCAAGGACTCCGGAATGATGACGGCCGCTGGCCCACGATATAGCCTCGCCGATGCCATATCCGAGCCCGTAAGCGGCTATGATGGCGAAAAAACTGATGACTGAGATGAATAGGTTGAATATAAATCCACCCGCGAGCGCCGCTCCCAGACCTACCAGAATCGTAAGTGCCACCCTCTCCGGCTTTACCGTGATCAATGCCGATTTAGGCATGCGCGCGCATTTGGAGCATTTGACCCCAACGGGTGTGAACACCATGCAGTCAGGGCAGATGGGTTCATCGCAGTTGCTGCAGGTTACGCGGGTTTCAACGGAAGGATGATTTACACAGTACATATTAAAATAATTTTAGCAGAATGGGACACCTTACTTAATTATTAGACTTGCCATGAATTTGTAGTCATTCGATGAATTGAGTAAGGTGTCCCAAATTTCACCCAATTCCAAAAAGCATCACCGTCGGTATGCTCATGATGTTATACTTTGCCGCTGTCTCACGGTTTAAATCAACATTCAGCTTGACGACCTTGATCTCGCCTGCCAGTTCTCCCGCCATCTCTTCCAGTACCGGTGCCACCATACGGCACGGCGAACACCATTCCGCCCAGAAATCTACAAGCACGGGAGTTTCTGACTGGATCACCTCTGACTCAAAAGTGGAATCGGTGACCTCAACCAGGTTGTTGCCCGACATCAAACGCCTCCTTTCGCTTTTCTCCCAGGCTCACCCGAGCGCACAGCAGCATCGGGTCAGCGCATGGATATTTTATGAAGCACGAGTTGAACCGCCCGGTGGACGGCCTTTCGCAAAGCAACAACCTCAACTTCAGCTTCCTCGGAGCTCCCGGCGTTCGGCGCACTAGCGCGCTGAACTTTATACCGGGCTGGCTAGGCCTGGGGGAAAACCGACCCGCCTGGATAACGGGCCACATCACCTAGCTGCTCTTCAATGCGCAACAGTTGGTTGTATTTGCAAACCCGATCGGTACGTGATGGAGCACCTGTCTTGATCTGCCCGGCATTCGTGGCCACTGCAATGTCGGCGATGGTGGTGTCTTCTGTCTCACCGGAACGATGTGAGATCACCGCCGTATATCCTGCGGCTACAGCCATCGATACCGCATCCAGGGTTTCGGAAAGCGTACCTATCTGATTCACTTTAATGAGTATAGAATTGGCTATTGAACCGTCAATTCCTCTTTTTAGCCGCTCGGTGTTGGTTACAAATAAATCATCGCCCACAAGCTGCACCCGGGCGCCTGTTTTCTCCGTTAAAAGAGCCCAACCCTTCCAGTCGTCCTCGGCCATGCCGTCCTCGATTGAAACGATGGGATAACTTTTAATAAGGTCTGCATAGAAGTCAACCATCTGCGCCGGGGTGAGACTGCGTTTTTCACCGGCCAGAACGTATTTGCCCTTTTTGTAGAACTCGCTCGAGGCCGCGTCGATAGCTATGGCTACATCCTTGCCGGGTTTATAACCCGCCTTTTTTATGGCCTTGATGATGTATTCCACTGCCTCTCGATTCGAGCTCAGGTTCGGCGCGAAACCGCCCTCGTCCCCGACCGCGGTGCTAAGACCGTCCTTCTTGAGAACCGACTTAAGCGCATGGAATACCTCCGCACCCATCTGTAGCGCCCCGGCAAAACTGCCGGCCCCTACAGGCACGCACATGAACTCCTGGATATCCACATTATTATCCGCGTGAGCGCCGCCATTCAGGATGTTCATCATCGGTACCGGCAGAGTGTGGGCTCCCACTCCGCCCAGATACTGCCAGAGCGGCAGACAGGCACTCTCGGCGGCAGCGCGCGCGACGGCCAGGGAGACACCGAGGATGGCGTTAGCGCCCAGCTTGCCCTTGTTCGACGTACCATCGAGAGTGATCAGCAACTCGTCCAGCTCACGCTGGGAGGAGGCCTCGAGGCCCACTATTTCCTCGGCGATAGGACCGTTGACGTTTGCCACGGCCTTTAGTACAGACTTGCCCCCATAAACTTTTTTGACGCCGTCATGCAGTTCGACCGCCTCAAAAGTGCCGGTTGAAGCGCCCGAAGGCACCGCTGCACGTCCGGCGGAACTGTCGGACAACTCAACATCGACTTCCACGGTGGGGTTGCCACGGGAATCCAGAATCTGGCGCGCGTGCACATCAACAATCATTGACATAATTAATTCCTCCTCTTATAGTTCCTTCGCCCGCTGATAATATTCTTCCTGACGGTCCTGAGGCAACCGGGTGAAATCCTCACCGTCATCCGCGGCCAGCCGGACCGCTCCCTCCACCCTGTGCTGAAAGCGCAGAGAAGCGCTCCGGAGGGCCAGCTCGGGATCGACGCGGAGCTTCCTTGCCAGGTTCACGACGGCGAACAACATATCGCCGGTCTCGTGATACGCCTCGGTTTCGGGACCACGCTTCCTGTCGGTTCCTTCCGATGCGGGCTCTTCCGCCGCCAGGGCTTCCTTGAGCTCGGCTGTTTCCTCTTCCAGCTTTTCGAAGACAGGCTCCGCATCCGGCCAGTCAAAACCAATCGCGGCGGCGCGGGCCTGCAGACGCTGGGCATACAGAGGGGAGGGCATCGAAGCCGGAACGTCGTGGAAGATGCCCTTGCGACCTTCCTTGTCGCGTTTGGTCTTCTCCCAGCGCTCGACGACGTCGGCCGGCGTTGTGGCCACGGCATCGCCGAAAACATGGGGATGGCGCAGCACCAGCTTGTCGATTATGCCCCGGGTGACTCCTGCAAGGTCTCCCCAGCCCTTCTCCCCGGCGAGACTGGCCAGAAAGAAGATATGAAACAGTATATCTCCCAGTTCCCCGATAACCTCGCCGCCCTGACCACCATGGGCGGCGTCGATAAGCTCGTAAGTCTCTTCAAGGGTGTGTGTGACTATGTCCTCGACGCCCTGCTCACGGTCCCAGGGGCACTCACGCCGGAGAGTGCGCACCAGCTCGTCCAGCTCCAGCAGCACATCAGCCAGTTGCTGCCGACCCTTTTGGGCTTCAGTCATTACCGTCCTCCGAAAAGGTATTTATAAAAGGCGAAGGAGCGGGTTTTTACACCCGCCCCTTCGATCAGCTTTCGTACTGTTCAGACAGGGTCAGCCGGACTTCAGCCTCGCTGCCGTTTTCTCCAGTTCTTAATACTGAGGAGTCGGCTGGGTCTGGGTCTGGGTCTGCGCACCCGTCTGCGCCTGGGTAGCGGTAGTCGCGTCCGGCTTGAACTCGTCGGCGTAAACCACCGTGTAATTGCCCTTGACGCTTTCAAACCAGGCCTCGAAGGCAGTCCTCTGGTTTTCCATAAAGAGCCCCTGCTTGATTTCTTCCTTGGCCTCAGCGAAGGTCCTCTGTTTGGCCGGGGTGATGCTATCGACACGGATTATGTGAAATCCGAACTGCGTCTTTACCGGGCCTGAGGTCTGTCCCGCGGCCAGTGACTTCATAGCGGTTTCAAATTCGGCAACAAAACCGCTGCCCACGGTTTGAACGTCTCCCAGGTCGCCGCCCTTGTCCTTGGAACCCGGGTCGATGGAGACCTCCTTGGCGACTACGGCAAAGTCCTCGCCAGCGTTCAGCCTGGCGATCACCTGGTTGGCGATTGCCTCATCCTTGACCAGGATATGCTTGGCCTTGCGGGTCTCGGTCGTCTGAAACTGGGTTGGGTTCTCGTTGTAATATTTGAGAGCCTGCTCATCGGTGACCTGCGACGCTTCCTTGGTCACTTCCGGATAGAGCTTCTGGAAAAGCAGGTTTTTGCGAATCCGTTCCTTTAAGACGTCGAGCGTCATATTGTTTTCACTAAGCTTGGTGTTGAACTGCTCATCGCCGCCAGATGACTGTTTGTACTGGTCAATCTGGGTGTTGATCTCTTCGTCAGAAACCGTTATTCCCATCTTGCCGGCCTCGAACCAGAGTATCTCTTCGTTGACCAGCCTTTCCGCAACCTGTTTCTGAATCGTGGCATATTCAGGTGTACCAGGCTCGGGGATTGAGCCGCTGTACTGCTGTTTCAGTTCCTCGATGGCCTTGTCGAGATCTTCCCTGGTTATCACCTTATCCTTGCCGCCATCCGATACTTGCGCGACTGCACTTTTGGGAAGGCCGCCGCATCCGATCCAGACAAATATCAGCGTCAGAACAAACAGGCCAGCAAGCAGTTTCCTGATCATAAGAAAAAACCTCTCTTTTAGCTTTTAGCTACATCTTGCCACTTGGTGTCAAAAGACTATTCATTATAGCATCAAGCAGCCTTTTGATAATAGAAAGTCCGCCATCCTCCCCGGCTTCTTCCCCGGGCCAGAGCACGAGGATCCTTCGCAGGGGGTGATAGACGAATTTCAGCCCCGCTTCCTCCAGTGTTTCCCTGTTGGAGGAAGAAATATGCATGTCGGCAAGATCGAGCCGCCCCTTTTTGTATGTAACCAGCGAGGCTCCGAGTACCCCGGCTTTCAGGCGTATCTCCTGCATATCGAGTAAATTTTTTATGACATCAGGCACGGGACCGAAGCGGTCGAGCAGCTCGGTCTCCATGTCCTTTAGCTGCTGCTCGTCGCGCGCGGCGGCGATGCGGTGATGGACATCGATACGCGAGGTCTCCATGGGAATGTAACCAGATGGTATGTACGCGTCGACATCAGCGTCCAGCCGCGCGGTGCGGGGCTCCTCCACAGGCTGGTTGTTCAGCTCGGCTACTGCCTGCCTGAGCAGATCGCAGTACATGTCGAAACCGACAGCGGCCACATGCCCGGACTGCTCGTCCCCCAGCAGGTTGCCGGCGCCGCGAATCTCCAGGTCCCGCATGGCGATCTTGAAGCCCGAACCCAGCTCGGTGTAATCACTCAAAGTGGACAGCCTCGCCATGGCTTCGCGGGTGAGCGTCGCGTTGGGCGGATAGAACAGGTAGGCATGTGCTATTACGTCCGAACGCCCGATGCGTCCGCGAATCTGATAGAGCTGCGAGAGGCCGAGCATATCGGCGCGGTCGACAATAAGCGTGTTTGCCGTGGGGATGTCGAGCCCGCTTTCGATGATCGAAGTGCAGACCAGCACGTCGGCTTCTTTCTCCAGAAAGGAAACCATGACCGTCTCCAGCTCTTTTTCCGGCATCTGTCCATGGGCCACGATGAAACGCACGTGCGGCAAAAGCGCCTTGAGCTCCTCCGCCTTCCCTGCAATCGTTTCCACCCTGTTGTGGAGGAAAAATACCTGACCGCCGCGGGCGGCTTCCTTCATGATCGCCTGGATTATAACCTCGTCGTCATACTCACCCACATAGGTACGGATGGGATAGCGTCCCAGCGGCGGCGTCTCCATGATGCTGATGTCGCGGATACCTGATAGTGACATCTGCAGGGTGCGCGGAATCGGCGTCGCCGAGAGGCTTAAAACGTCCACGCGCAGGCGCAGCTGACGCAGAGTCTCTTTCTGATGTACGCCAAATCGCTGCTCCTCGTCAACAATTACCAGCCCGAGATCCTTCGGCACGACATCGGCCGAGAGCACGCGATGGGTGCCGATCAGCACGTCGATCCTGCCTTCGCGGAAGTCGGCCGCAATGCGCCGCGTCTGGGCCGCGCTGCGGAAGCGGGATATCATTTCCACATTGACCGGATACTTGCTGAAACGGGAGCTGAAAGTATTGAAATGTTGCAGGGCAAGGATCGTGGTCGGCACCAGCATCAATACCTGTCTGCCCTGTATGGCCGCCTTGAAGGCCGCCCTGACCGCTACCTCGGTCTTGCCATAACCCACGTCGCCGCAGATAAGCCGGTCCATGGGATGCGGCGATTCCATGTCGTCTTTTACATCCTCGATGGCAGCGGCCTGGTCGGGGGTCTCCTCAAAGGGGAAGGCCGCCTCCAGCTCCATCTGCCACTGGTCGTCCGCGGCAAACTCGTCACCAGGAAGACTTTGCCTGAGCGCGTAAAGCTGAAGCAGTTCGCCGGCCATTTCACGGGCCGCGTTTTTCGCCCTGGCGCGCGCCTGCGACCAGGCGTGCCCGCCCAGTTTGTTGAGCGGCGGACTGCCGGCCTGCCCGCCCACATAGCGTGATACCAGGGAAATCTGCTCCTGGGGGACGAACAGCCTGTCATCACCCTTGAAACGCAGGTGCAGATAGTCGCGGGTGACACCGGCCACCGTCTTGGTCTCAACCGCTTCAAAAACGCCTATGCCATGGTCCTGGTGTACTACAAAATCACCCGGTGTCAAATCCCGGAAACTCATGATGGCCCGTCCGGCAAGACCCAGGGTCCTGCTGCGGGCCGACTTGCTGGGTCTGATAAGTGTCCGCTCGCCGACGACGGCGAGTTTCATGTCCTTGTTGACAAAACCAGTCGGAGGAGGCGCCACCACGAGGTAGGCGCCTGGTTTGTCGGGGACGGGTTTTCCTTCGGCAAGGAAGGCCGTACTCCCGGCAAGGTTATGTTCGGCGCGGCGCGCCGCGCCTTCCGAGGAAAAATGGACAAACACTCTAAAGCCCCCGGACACCATCCGCTCCAGCTCAACCGCCGCCCCGGAAACACGCCGTGAGGCGAAGTGGAAGCCCGTCGCCGAAAATGCATGAGGCTGGTCGGCTGGCAGACTCTCAAGAACAAGACTCGCGGTGGAGTGCAGTCGCTCATCCAGCTCTTCCGGTCTTAAGTAGCTCCCCCCGGACTCCCCGGCCGGGGAAGCTTCGTGCATGTCCTCCCAATATGAATCGAAGGAATCCCTGCCCGCGGACGGGTCCAGCCGTCAGACACTGGTCCCGATTATGTCCCGGTCCAGTAGTCCGGAAGACAAACACCAGTCCGCGGCCGCCGTCCTTGACCCTGCCTCAGCCTCTTCCGGCTACGCCGCTGCCAACACCTCGTGGATGTCCCCCACCAGACCGGCGCTGCCGCGC
>ERZ1739049.80-NODE-80-length-12407-cov-9.190981_pt1 | contig 12407 bp, 12 predicted proteins | sample MGYA00581760_ERZ1739049 | MGnify/ENA primary metagenome ERZ1739049 (study PRJEB42929, sample SAMN08275522) | rhizosphere metagenome | isolation source: Rhizospheric soil replicate 2 | host: Colobanthus quitensis | place: Antarctica: Devils point, Livingston Island...
GGGGGAAAATGGGTAGTCCTTCGTTTGGGGACCAGGGATTCCGACACACCCGAGCCTGTCCACTATTCCAGGAAAACCGTTGAAGTCAAGCTCCACGTAATGTTGGATAGGTACCCCTGTCAATGCCTCCACCGCCTGGATCTGCAATGCCGGACCGCCGTAGGCGTAAGCGGAGGTGATCTTGCCTTCACCATAACCGGGAATGTCCGCCAGTGTATCCCTCGGAATAGAAAGCTGCGCGACTGTTTTTTTCTGACCATCAACGCGCATGATAAGAATCGTATCGGCGCGAGCGTTTTCACCCGGCCGCTTGTCGCTTCCCAAAAAGAGGATGTTTACCGAATTCGACATCATCCCTCCCGCGGGCTTTTTAAGAATCTGCATGGCGTCGGCCGGAACTTGGTCGTTGCTCGCGCGCACCGCCCGGTCCAACCTCCAATAAGAGAAAACGAGCGCTGCAAGCGCAAGGGCAAGGAGCAGTAGAAACGCTATGAATATCTTTTTCCCCCAGCCACCACGAGGTCGCTCCTGTTCGAAAGCGGATTGCCTTGGCGGCTCATCCGGAAACTGTGGCGGCGATTCGGACGGTCCGGGTGATCCCGCCTTGAGGGGTTTATTCCTTATTTTGATGCGGGAACTTTTATACCGGGTGTAGGGTTTTTTCTCATCGTCTGGCATTGATGGTTAGTTTTGCAGGAATGAATAACCAGCGCAAGGCGGATGACGGACAACGGCTTCTTCCCGTAATACCAACAAACAAAAAGACGCGCCTGTGGCGCGCCTCGGTATTTCGTATATAGGAACCGGATTACAGGGTCAGCTGGAAAGAAAGATGATAAATCACGACAGCCCCGTAACATACTGTCACAAAGCTCATGCCGCGGACGGCCAGCGTCAGATGCCGAAATCTCCAAATAGTCAGAGCGCCCGCGGCGACAATGGCGATCTTTGCGGTCATGCCCAAAGGCAGGCTCATCCTGAAAAGACTCGCCATCAATGGGTTCCCTTCCTCGAAGCCGAGCATCAGGGCGCGGGAGGTTAATATGCAGTCGAGTATATTGAAAGAAAGCAGCAGGGTGATGACGGACATTATGAACGAACTGGAAACGGTGGGCGAAGAGGAATCTGAAAACGCGCCGCCTGCCATGGGGTACCCGTGAGGCACCCAGTTGTTCATGAGTCTACGGTCGGTAACAGACCAGTCTATCTTTTGCACCCGTTGGGCACGCCTATCAGTTCTCAGATAGCCACAACCATCGCAGCTAGTGCCGCATTTGTGACGTTGCACCGAACCTGCCGTGCAGATCATATTACTCACCACATGTACTCCAATCCGCCTCCCCGGCTTGATACAGCCAATATATTGAACCATTTACCAAGGCCACCTTCAATACCCCTTTGGGTATAATGTTTAGATCCATGCGTTGAAATGTGGCGGCGCTTTCTATACGCTCCGCCCGAGCATCAATGAATACAAATACTGAAAAAATCGTAATAGGCGTGGACCTGGGAGGCACTACAACAGCCGCCGCCCTCATCGACGCAGATCTGAATCTGCTCGACCAGATCGAGATTCAGACCGTCACCTCGAGTCAGAGTGCGCTGCTGGAAAGCATCACCGCACTTGTCGCAGATCTTTCCGCAAGAGCTGTTGGTCGGGTCGCGGGTGTGGGCTTCGGCATTCCATCGATGGTCGATCAGACAAGGGGGCGGGCGGTCATGTCAGTCAACATCCCCCTTGCCGATTTCGACTTCGTCGAATATATGAGTGCCAGTCTCGACCTGCCCGTCTTCATCGATAACGATGCCAACCTGGCGGCCCTGGCTGAGGTTAGAGCCGGTGCCGCCCGCGGAGCCAGCGAGGTCATAATGATAACCATGGGTACCGGTATCGGCGGTGGCATCATCGTGAACGGACGGGTATATCGCGGCTATACGGGAAGCGCTGCCGAACTCGGCCATATGGTAATAGATGTAAACGGGCCCCGCTGCCAGGGATCATGCGATAATTATGGCTGTTTCGAGACCATGGCGTCGGGTACGGCATTAAAACGATACGCCGCCGAGTTTGCAGCTGAAAAACCGGCCTCGAGACTGGGCGCAGCCGCGGCGGCCGGCGAAATGCTCGATGGCGCTCTGGTTACCGGTCTGGCTCACGACGGTGACGAGGCCGCACTGCTGGTGCTCGAAAAGATCGGGTTTTACCTGGGCGTGGGGATGACCAGTCTTGTAAACATGTTTAATCCCGAGTTCTTTGTGGTCGGCGGCGGCCTGGCCATAGCCGGCGACCTGATTCTGAAACCGGCCATGGAGATACTCCACACGAGAGGTCTCAGACCCAACCGCGACCTTGTCAGGGTGGTCACGGCCAGCTTCGGTCCCGACGCGGGCATCCTGGGAGCAGCCTGCATGGCACTGGACAAGTTGGCCGAAAAACCGCATGAAAATACCGGAGGACAGAAGAATGCCTGAAACCGCCAGCGTTTATTTCATCTCCAGCCGCGCCGACAGCAAGGAGCGAAATCTCAAGAAGTACAGACGACTGATCAAAACCCTTGATCTGGGCAAGGTCGTCGCCGAGGGCGACCTGGTCGCCGTCAAGACCAGCTTCGGCGAACATGGCAACTTCACATTCCTCCGGCCGCAGTATGTCCGGGTCGTCATCGACGAAATCAAACAGCTCGGCGGCCGGCCTTTCCTGACAGACTCCAACACGCTATACGCGGGGGCGCGCCAGAATTCTCGCGATCATCATATCGACGCCATCGAAAACGGCTTTGGCTTCAGCGTCACCGGAGCACCCGTCGTGATCGCCGGAGGACTGCTGGGTCTCGATTACCGGACCGTGCCCATCGATGGCGAACATTTTCAGGAAGCGAAGATCGTTTCCGAAGCCCTGGACGCGGACGCGATTATTTCCCTCGCCCACTTCAAGGGCCATATGATCTGCGGCTTCGGAGGCACCCTCAAGAACCTCGGCATGGGCTTCGGCGCCCGCGCCGGGAAGCAGAAGATGCACTCGGACGTCCATCCCCTGGTTGATCCGGCTCATTGTGATGGTTGCGCCCGCTGCATAAAGTGGTGCCCACAAGACGCGATCACGCTTTTGCCGACTCCAGACGCAGGCAAAGTTGCTCTTATTGACGATGAAGCCTGCATTGGTTGCGGCGAATGTGTAGCTACCTGTTTTAACGACGCCATAGGTATCAGCTGGAAATCGGACCCGGGAGTAGTTCAGCAGAAGATGGCCGAATATGCCGGTGCGGCGCTGACTGGAAAGAAAAACAAATTCGCCGCCATAAACTATCTTCTCGACGTAACCCCCGACTGCGACTGCCTCGGCTGGAGTGATAACGCCATAGTACCCAATATCGGTATTGTCGCTTCCCATGATCCCGTAGCGGCAGACGCGGCCGCGCTCGAACTCGTAAACAGGGCGGCGGGGGTCGCCATGAGCGCCCTGCCTGCGGATGCTTTGTCCGGCGCTGATAAATTTGGTTCAATTCACAAGGGTATCGATCCTACCGTGCAGCTGATCCATGGGGAGAAGCTCGGACTGGGAACCCGCAATCATGACCTGATCGCACTTGACAAAGACGGGGGCGAAGAGGCATAAACATTAGTAGTTCACTTTTCTTTCAAAACGATATGGAGGTAAAACGGTGGCCCTACAGATTTCTGATGAATGTCTCGCCTGCGGAGTCTGCATGGACGAATGTCCTGTGGAAGCGATCTCCGAGGGGGATGACATGTTCATTATCAATCCCGATGAGTGCACTGATTGCGGCGCCTGCTCAGAGGTATGCCCCAACGAAGCCATCAGCGCAAACTAGGTTTCATACAGCAGGCATTGTTCCATAATCTTATTAGCAGGGACGTTGACGAAACGGCCCTGTTTTTTCGTAATCGATCGAGGATACCGAAGTGTTGTATGTCTGCCCCACACCCATAGGTAACCTGGGTGATATAACCCTCAGGGTGCTGGACGCCCTCCGGCAGGCGGACCTGGTTGCCGCGGAAGATACGCGCCGCACCCGCAAGCTGCTTTCCCACTACAGTATCAGCAAGCCCCTGGTCAGCTTCTTTGAGCACAACGAGATCAGACGCCTGCCGGACCTACTGAAAAAATTAAAAGAAGGAAAAACTGTCGCCCTTGTTTCCGACGCCGGCATGCCCGGTATCTGCGATCCTGGATACCGCCTTGTGAAGGCTGCCCTGGATGATGGTTTGCAGGTCGTGGTATTGCCTGGTCCCTCCGCGGTCGAGACGGCGCTGGTAAGCTCGGGATTTGCGTCCGACTCCTTCGTGTTTGTGGGTTACCTTCCCAGAAAGAAAGGAGAGCTGGACAAGGTCCTCGAAGCGATCGCCGGAGAATCAAGATCCTGCGTCGCCTTTGAGACACCTCACCGGCTGGCGGCCACCCTGTCGGCGGCTATCCCTCATCTTGGGGAAAGGCGCATCGCCGTCTGCCGTGAGCTGACAAAAAAGTTCGAGGAAATCCTGCGCGGCACCGCTGCGGAGCTGAGCTTGCGGCTGTCGCAGAAAGTTAAAGGAGAAATAGTACTGGTCTTTGAACCAGGCGAGCAGGAAATCCCTCGGGAAACCGGACCGTCAGACAGCGTCGAAGCTGCCATCAGCGGCCTTCTGGATGAAGGCATATCCGCCCGTAAGCTTTCGGAACTCGTGGCTCTTGCGGCCGGGGTCTCTAAAAACAGGGCTTACAAACTTACACTTCAGATCAAACAGAACATGCAGAGGGTATCTTAAGCGCGTTTATGCGCGACGATTATCTCGAAGAACCCCCGCCCGGTTATATGCCGCCGGATATCGCCAAATCCCGCATCATCAATCTCACGCACCAGTTTATTCTTCCACATATCAGCCAGAGTGTCAGCCTCCACCAGCCGCACGAACCTCATGCCCAGCCTTGTCAGACCCGTATCCGGTTTGCGCATGTCAGCCACTACGACCAGCCCGCCGGGCTTGAGCACGCGCCACATCTGAGCAAGCGCGTTGCTCCTGCCCTTCCGGTTCATCTCATGAATAGCCAGCGACATGGTAACGCGATCAAAAGTGGAGTCTCCAAAGGGAATATCTTCTGCATTGCCGCGAACAAACTCGACCTGATTCACCCACACCTTGTTTCGCGCCACGTCCAGCATCTGCTCGGAGAGATCGATCCCCACCACATGCCCGTCCGGTCCCGCGCAGCTTGCCAGCAAAGATACCAGTGTGCCGGTACCGCAACTGACATCGAGTACTTTGTTCCCGGCCCTCACGTTCGCCATTTCCACGATTCGGCAGCGAAAAGCAACCTCGCCACCCACCAGGTGAAATGCTACACGAAGGCCCGCGTCATAGAACCTAGCCACCCGCCCAAACTCCTCGCGATAATAGCCTGAGGTTGTTTTCCCTTCTTCCCCGACGTTCCCGGGCGTCTTTCCTGAATTTACGTGCCCGTTATCGAAAGTCACCTCAATCGCTCCTTCAGTCCTCCTGGCTGACCAGGTAAAGCTTTCTGTAAATAGAGCTGTTTCGCGTAAACAGGTAAGAGCGATATGGTTGCTTCATATATTTCATGGACTTGATCCCGCGCCTGATGATCGCCATATGCGAATACACTTTATCGCATGCCCAGTTATAGCCCTTCTGAAGCTCCTCGGGAGTCATTTTCTTCGGAATGAAAGTTACATTTCCCACGTCATATTTTTCCCAGCGTGAATGAAGCAGCCTGCCCTGCGATTCCAGATCCACCCGCAATGAAGTGCCTGGGTACGGGGTCAGAACGGTCAGCTGCGGACAATCGATGTTGTTCCGATTTATGAAGTCGACTGTCTTTTTGAATACCGACTCGTCATCACCGTCGAACCCGAACACGAAACATCCGATGAGCCCGATCTTGTGCTTGTGAAATATGCGAATCTTTTCTTCGTATTCCTCGACCCGGTTGGTAGCCTTTTTGCCAATCTCCAATATATTGGCATCAGAAAGCGACTCGAAACCGACCAGCATGCCGACACACCCGCTCGCCGTCGCCAGCTTCATCAACTCGATATCGTCGGCCATGTCGATCGATCCCTGGCTCAACCAGAAAACTCCCAAAGGCGCTAACGCCCTGAACAACCGTTTGGCATAGTTTTTGTTGGCGGTGATGTTGTTATCCGTGAAAAAGACGAAGCGATGCTCGGCGGCCTTCACCTCGGCGACGACTTCCTCCACCGGCCGAAAACGCATGCGTGTGCCATAGAAAACGGTTGTAGAGCAGAACGAACAGCGAAAGGGACAACCCCTGGATGTCTCCACCTTGGGAATGTTCAGATATGCATTTTCCTTCATCAGATCCCTGCGTGGAAACGGCAGCCCCGCAAGATCCGGCTTTGTATCGGCCTGATAGCGCTTCTTCATGCCGCCATTGTCCAGATCGGCCAGTAACGCCGGCCAGATGTCTTCGGATTCGCCGACAACGACCGAATCAGCATGAATCGAGGCCTCATCCACCATGAGAGAAGGATGCACTCCGCCCAACACCACTTTGCGTCCACGACGGCGGAACTCATCAGCGATCTCGTACGCGCGGGGAGCGGTGGGCGTAAGCGCGGTTATGGCTACCAGGTCCGCTTCCTGGTCGAAATCGATAACGTCGACATTCTCATCGAGAATAGCGATATCATGTTTCGCAGGAGTAAGCGCGGCCATAAGCGGCAAGGTCAGCTGGCTCATGTAGATCCGGCCCCGGGTCTTTACATTTGACTTATGATAGGGTTGTATCAGTAGGATTCTGATGAAAAACTCCTGTCTGAGACCTTAGAATTTTACATGTACATTATACAAGAACAGGATTTGGAGCATCTGGTGTCCATCCCGAACAATATTGCCAAGTCCCGCTTAGCCGGGGTTGAAAAATATATATACCGCAACCCGAGGAAAATCAACAATAGTGCCGGCAGCGCCCGCTCATAACTTCGTGAAGAGGTCATCTGAAGTTCTTGCTTTTCGCGGTCTCCGTTACAATCCGGATCTCGTTCCCGAACTATCCCGGGTCGTTGCCCCACCCTACGATATTATAAGCCCGGCCCGTCAGAAATATTACCATGACCGGCACCCCCATAACGCAATACGCCTCGACTTCGGCCTTAGTCTTACAGGAGACGATGAAGAAAACAATCGCTACACCCGCGCATCGGCCCGGCTGAAAGAGTGGCTCCGGCAGGAGATTCTCTTACCCGAACCGAAACCGTCCATTTATTGCCTGCGTGAGGAATACAGGTCAGAGAATGGCGCTACAGCTACACGCGATGGTTTTATCGCCATGGTACGCCTGACGGACTTCTCGGAAGGCAGGGTGCTGCCGCACGAGGAGACCGCTCCCGGCCCCAAGGAAGATCGCCTGAAACTGATGGAGTCCACCGAAGCAAACTTAAGCCCGATCTTCTGCATATATTCCGATCCGGATGGAATCATTTCCGAAACTCTCAAACCCGCCTACGAGACGTCTCCCGACATTCAGCTCGTCGATGATGCCGATACAAGGCATTCATTATGGACTGTCAGTAACGAAGATGCCTGCGCCGGAATCAGCCAGGCTCTTGCGGGAAAAACCCTCTATATCGCTGACGGCCATCACCGTTATGAAACAGCGCTCGCGTATCGCGACGCAAGGCGCGCAAAAGACGGACCAGGCCCGGATCAGCCATACGATTATATGATGATCTACCTCTCCAGCATGGAAGAAGCCGGCCGGTCCATCTTCCCCATTCACCGGTTTGTGTCAGATTTAACCCGGGAGACGATGGAACGACTTTCAAGCTCCCTGGAAGAATACTTTGAAGTCATCGAAGTACCGGGCAATGGACCGGACCGCCGACAGAAAATGATCTCGATGATGAACGAACAGCCGGCCGACCGTAACTCGTTCGGCTTGTATCTGCCGGTTCCGGACAGCTACCATGTGCTGACAGCGCGCGAACCAAGGCCTTTGATCAGTGCGGAAAAAACCGCGCGCACCTCCGCCTATCGGTCCCTGAATGTCGCGGTTCTGGACAGGGTTATCCTGGCCGACATACTGGGAGTCACGCCTGAAGGTCCCAACGCAGATGCAAAGGTCAGGTTCGTTGAGCGCACCGACAAGGCTCTTGAGGAAACATCGCAACCAGGATTCCAGGTGGCATTCTTTGTAAACCCGACATCCATGGAAGAGATCAGGGCTGTTTCTGAAGCCGGCGAGAAAATGCCACAGAAATCCACTTATTTCTACCCCAAGCCATTGACCGGCATGGTCTTCCGCAGCTACCTGTACTAGAATCTCCCGGCATGGCAGAATCAGTTATCATCCTTGTTGTCAGCCTGGCGATAATCCTTGCCGGTTGCGAAGGTTTCACGAACGGCATCGAATGGTTCGGCAAGAAGCACGGACTCGGCGAAGGCGCGGTCGGCAGTGTGCTCGCCGCCGTCGGTACGGCCCTCCCGGAGACGCTCATCCCATTGATCGCCATCATTTTCGGAACCGGAGAGGCGGCAAAAGAGATTGGCGTGGGTGCAATTCTGGGCGCACCCTTTATGCTTTCCACCCTGGCAATGTTCGTCACTGGCGTGGCACTGGTCGTCTTCTCTATTACCAGGGACCGGCCACGGAATCCCGAAATCAACCCGAAGATTATCGGCCGTGACCTTGCCTTTTTTCTTGTTTTCTACCTCGCCGCAATAATCGCCGGAATCGTCCAGTCAAAAACCCTGGACTGGATGCTCGCGTTTCTGCTGTTTACCGGATATGGGATTTATGTTTATATAACCCTCCGAACTGAAGGCGACCTTGACGGCCATACTCGCCCTCTCTACCTGGCCAGCTCCCACCCCCCCCACTTCCCACACCTGCGCTGGATTCTCCTGCAGGTATTCATTTCACTGGCAGCAATCGTATTGGGGGCGCATCTGTTTGTTGGGGCTGTGGCCAATGTCGCAAGCAGTCTGCTCCTGCCTGCCATGGTCATCTCGATGCTTATCACTCCGATTGCCACCGAGTTGCCTGAGAAGTTCAATAGCGTGCTCTGGATCAGGGGGCGAAAAGATACACTGGCACTTGGAAACATAACTGGAGCCCTCGTATTTCAGTCAACCTTCCCGGTTTCAGTGGGCCTCTTGCTGACAGAGTGGAAACTGAACGAGGTCGGTCTTGTCATTGCAGCCATGGCGCTAGGCTCTGGTTTCCTTTTACTTCTCTGGATCCTGATACGACGTACGATTGAGTGGTGGATGCTGCTTCTGTGCGGGGCATTTTACGTTGCGTTCGTCATTTATGCCTTGTCATATGGCATGAACGCAACATCCTGATTGAATCGTGAGCCGCGGTTTCACCACATCAGCACGGTATGCTAGACTATTTCCTCGGCCGGATAATCCCGGCCGTAGTTATTCGATGTGCGCCCGTAGCTCAATCGGCAGAGCAGGGGACTCTTAATCCCAAGGTTACAGGTTCGATTCCTGTCGGGCGTACCAAACCAAAAGCCTGCAAACAGGGCAGTTTACAGATATTTGTCGCCGGGCGGTGGCCTGGAATTCCCCCCTTTGACACCTACCTTGACGCCTACCCGGAACAAAACAGCCTACTTTCCGCCTGAAAGTATGGCGTCCATCTTGTCCGCCGCGTCTCTCATCAGTACCGGCATGACGTGCGAGTAGGTATCCATCGTCAGGCTAATTTGAGAGTGGCCCAGCGTTTCCATAATGACGCGGGGACTGACACCCTGTGCAAGTAACAGGCTGGCGCACGAATGCCTAAGATCGTGAAAGCGCATATCCGGCAGGCCGTTTTCCTTGAGAATCTGCTTAAAGAGCTTGAAAATGTTATTCCCGTCTAACGGCGTTCCGATTATCGAAGTGAAAACAAAGCCGTGATCCTGCCACTGCTTCCCTTGCCTTAGTTTCTCTTCAAGCTGGCGCTTGCGGTGCTCCCTGACCGCCACTAGAGCAAACTGAGGCAGGCCCAAAGTGCGGCGGCTGTTTCTGCTTTTCGGTTCCGCCAGATTCCAGCCGCCACCGGGCAGATTTTGCAGCGTATGGCTAACCCTGAGCGTCCCGGCTTCTAAGCCCACGTCCTGCCACCTGAGCGCCAGGGCTTCCCCGCGTCGAAGGCCAAGCGCCACGGCCACGATATAGAGCGCTTCCAGACGATCACCCTTGATCGCTTCCAGAAACGCGGCGGCCTCTTCAGACGAAAGGGTTCTTGCCTCGTATCTGGAAACACGCGGTGGCCTGACAAGCGTTGCCACGTTGCGGGGGACAAGCTCCCACTTGTAAGCCTGGCCTAGCGCCCGTCTGATAACGGCGTGCATATGCCGAACGCTGGCCGGTGAGAGTCCTTCCTTTAACTTCCGGTTCATCAGCGCCTGAATATCGCCGGGACTGAGCTTCGCTAGCCGAGTTTTGCCAAGCGTCGGCTCAATATGAAGCCTTACTTCCCGCGTGTACCTGTAATAAGTGGCAGGCCGAACACTGGGCTTTACAGAATCCTCTAGCCACTTGTCCAGGTATTGCCCAAAGGTGATCTTGTCATTTGATACAGGCAAGCCTAGCAGCCGGTTCCTAAGTGCCTGAGCCAGCTTCCCGGCTGCCTCTTCGCGCGTTCTGCCGTAAATACACTTGCGCCGCTGCCTGCCGCCTTCATAGCCTACGGTGAGCCGCGCTACCCACCTTCCATCCTTGCGCTTGGTAATGCTGCCTTCGTTTTGTCCACGCTTAGCCATGAGCTAACCCCTTCCTAGTCGAAATAATCAGGTTGTATTAAACGCTGCCTTGCCTTCTTGCAATCACGAATAAAGTTGCTCAGGTGTTCGTACTTCCACTTTGGAAACTGCTTGTTCCAGACATGCATTTTTTTGAGATACTTTTCTTCATGCTCAGCGTCGAAGATTGCAAGGCGCAAGTGTTTTTTGCTTAACTGGCGAAACCTGGCCTTCCCCCGTGAGTCCTTTTTAAGCATCCGCCGACGGACTTGGCGGTATAGAGCAGCTACCTCTTTATCAGTTAAGGCGGGGTCGAGAACAAGCTCAATTCGGTTTGCTGAAGAAAGGGTGCTCCGATCTGTGTATCTGACTATGGCGTTTACTACTGGCGGCTTGATGCCTGTTAGAACAAAGGTCGTGGCTCTATATTCTGTCCAAGCGTATTCCCCGGCCAGGTCTTCACTTAATCTAGCCAGCCATCCGAGATCACTATTAGTAGAAACTAAAACCGAATGAATATCCCAGGTTCCCTTGGAAACTGGATTTGGAACTGCATATAGAAGGTCTTGTGGCGGTAGTCCTGATGTGCTTGTCACTTTCTCTTCCTGCCTGCTTATCCAGACTGGCACTTCTTCAGCGACGAGCAAACCTTTTTTTAAATTCAAAGACCGGAAGTCCATAACGTCTTGCCGTTCGGCGGCGTGCTTTGCATAAAGGACGGTTAGGGCTTCACGCCTAAGAGCCTGAATTTTTGAGAGTCCCGTTGGTTCGCTGTTCTTCTTTTGCTTGCTATCCGTTATCACTTTTGACGCTCCTGATAAAAAATATTAATTTGGTAGTATTCCTTGCTAGTCACCTTGAGGCATGTTAACGTGATAAATCATCATAAGTCTTATAGGGATGATGTAGCGTTAATCTTATAGAGGGCGCTGGTAATTGTCAAGACCCTACAAAACAGAAAGGACTGAAAATGACTGAAATGCAAGAAAAGCCGTTGCTTCTCAAGGTTACAGATGCGGGGAAACTGTGCGGGTTTTCCCGCTCAGTTTCTTATGTCATGGCAAACAGCGAATGGAAGCCTTTTGCGATCCGGCTCAGTGAACGAGTGATCCGGATTCCGTATGACTCGTTGATGGCATGGGTTGAACAAAAGAAGGCAACGAGCGGGGACGCGGCCTAATGATCCCGCCAAAAGAAGAAGGCCGCCCGGCGAAGGACGGCCTAAAAACTAGATGCAAAGGCAGTCTATCATCCCCCGTCGAAAAAATCCTCCTGGTTGATTCTGAAGGTCTAGCCTTCCGGCTACAGCCGGACCTTCTAGGGGCAACGGTGCTCTTCGTCGATCCCGAGCGCCTTGGACACCCCCTTTACCGCGACGAAATTGTCAAACAGTGCGGTGAGGGGCTGCCGGTCTTTGCGCCGGTTGACATGATTCAGATTTACCGAGGTGACGCACTAGCGGGCCTGCCGTTAGGGGCGCGCCTTTCCTCAGTACCGCTCACCGTCGCCGAAATCGAAGGCAACCCCGAGGCCGCCGGTGTCATTTTGGGGGCCGCTGTTAAACGCATGGCCGCCGATGACACGGAAGCTACTTTGGCGATTAAGGAAATGTGCGAGGCGGGCGGGGAAGCAGCAGGGGTTGAAGCGCCGCCCCTTGATAAACTGCTTGACCGGATAGCGAACTTCATA
>ERZ1739049.82-NODE-82-length-12227-cov-8.468534_pt1 | contig 12227 bp, 8 predicted proteins | sample MGYA00581760_ERZ1739049 | MGnify/ENA primary metagenome ERZ1739049 (study PRJEB42929, sample SAMN08275522) | rhizosphere metagenome | isolation source: Rhizospheric soil replicate 2 | host: Colobanthus quitensis | place: Antarctica: Devils point, Livingston Island...
GTGATCGCCATGGTCGGCGTGATGCTGGCGATCTTCCTCGCCGCGCTGGACCAGACGATCGTCGCCACAGCCATGCCGCAGATAGTGAAGGAGTTCCAGGGGCTGGAGCACTTAAGCTGGGTCTTCTCCGCCTACATGCTGGCTTCGACGGTCACCATACCAATCTACGGCAAGCTGTCGGACATCTACGGGCGTCGGGTCTTTTTCGTGGCGGGCATCATCATCTTCATGGCCGGCTCGATCATGAGCGGCCAGTCCCACTCGATGTTCCAGCTGATCGTCTTTCGCGCCTTCCAGGGCATCGGCGGCGGCGCCATCATGGTCAACGCGATCGCCATCATCGGCGACCTGTTCACCCCGGCGGAGCGCGGACGCTGGCAGGGGCTGATCGGTGGCGTCTTCGGCATTGCCAGCGTCGCCGGCCCGCTGGTCGGCGGCTGGCTCACCGACAACATCAGCTGGCGCTGGATCTTCTACATCAACGTTCCCTTCGGAATCCTGGCCCTGGCGGTGCTGATCATCGCCCTGCCGAAGATAAGCACTGCGGCTGTCCGGCGTTCCATCGATTTTCCGGGAGCGATAACCCTGGGGCTGGCGCTGATCTCTCTGCTGCTCGCGTTCGTCTGGGGCGGGAGTCAGTATGCCTGGGGTTCCGCCCAGATAATCGGCCTGTTTGCCGCGACGGCGCTGCTCCTGGCTCTCTTCGCGCTGATCGAAAACCGGGCCGCGGACCCGGTGCTGCCGCTGGGCCTGTTTACCAACCGCGGCCTGAACGTCTCGGTCATCGTCACTTTTCTGACTTCGTTCGGCATGTTCGGGGCCATCGCCTTCGTACCGCTCTACGCCCAGAGCGTGGTCGGTTTTTCCGCCACCAACTCCGGGCTGGTGCTGGCGCCGTTGAGCGTCGGCATCGTCATCTCCAGCGGCATCGTCGGCCAGATAATCAGCCGTACCGGGAAATACAAGCTGTCCTCGATCATCGGCCTGGCCATCGCGGTCGTCGGCATGTACCTGTTCTCCCGGCTGGCGGTCGACACCTCAAAGCTGGCGCTGGTACGCGACATGGTTATCCTGGGATTGGGCATCGGGGTCTCTTTCCCGATCTACACAATCGTCGTTCAAAGCTCATTCGACCGCAGCAAGCTCGGCATCGCCACCGCCGCCATCCAGCTGTTCCGCAGCATCGGCAGCACCGTGGGCGTGGCGATCATGGGCAGCCTGATGAACAACACGCTGGCCGACCATCTCGTTGATGTGGACTCGGACCCATTCGTACAGACCATCAACCGGATGAATCCGGCCGCGGCGATCTCAGGTATCGACACCAACACCCTGCAGAACTTTCTGTCAGCGGATGGTCAGCAACGGATGAGGGGTTGATTGAGAATGTGCCGGCACCCCAGCAGGCCCAGGTGCAGGAGTATTATTTACAGTTCCTACAGACGCTCAAGGAAGCGCTGGCCGGGTCCATCGGCCACGTCTATGCGCTGGGCGTTTTTGTGATCGCCGCCGCGCTTGCGGCCACGTTTTTCCTGCCGGTCATCGACCTGCACCGGGCGCGCAAGCGGCCGCCGGGTCAGGAGCTGGGGGTTGAGCTGGAAGCCGAGATGGGCCAGGCGGAGCCACGCGATGAGCCGGTGTTGTAGCAGGCGGCCGTTTCAGCCAGCCGGTCATGGGGCAGGATAAGGCCATATTCGAAAGATGAGGTGAACGATGTCCCTGAAGTTGACGATCTATTCCGATTACGTGTGACCCTGGTGCTACGTCGGCCAGGTCGCGGTCGACCAGTTGAAGCGTGGGCATGAAGACGCGGTAATTGAGTGGCAGCCATATCTGCTTCGCCCCAATATGCCACCCGAAGGCATGGAGCTCCCCCCGGAGTATCAGAACGAAGCCGACGATACCCACACGCGACTGAGGAAGATGGCCGCGGGCGGCGGGCTGAAAATGGTATCCACCGGACGCATCCCGAACTCGCGGCTGGCGCTTGAAGCAACCGAGTATGCTTACGCACAGGGCAGAGGTGATGAATTCCATCGGGCGATCTTCGGCAAACTGTACGGCGAGGGGCGCGACATCGGCAGCTGGGAAGTCCTGCGTAGCGCGGCAAGTGAAGCAGGTCTCGATGCAGGCGAACTGGAGAAGGCCATCACCGGCGGCGAATACTCAGCGATTCTGGACAGGAAGCTGGACAGGGCCGTGGAGCTGGCGATCAAGGCGGTGCCGACCTATGTCATCAATGACAGCTACCGGATCGTCGGCGCCCAGCCGTATGCGGTGTTCGAGGAGGCTATCGCCGGACTCGGCCTGTAATGTCGCGGCTTTTACCTTATTTTTGCTGACTGCAGGCAAAAAGCTGGAGCCGACGTGCGGAATTGAACCGCAGACCTGCTCATTACGAGTGAGCTGCTCTACCAGCTGAGCTACGTCGGCTTGGGGTTGGCGCCGTTTAATTATAGCGGAGGGGCACCGGGTAAGAAAATCTTCACCCAATCAGCGTAAATGATAAGTACAGCGCGTTGTTCATGTTTCCGTGTTGATCTCTTTCATGGTTATTTTTTTGGCCTTCACCCATATACTCCCCTGGCGTTATTACCATGACGCCTTCGATGACCTTGCCGAAGAGCGGACCGAAATGCGTGATGTCGCCTGTTATCAGATGGGATGCACCAGCGGGTATCGCGGCGATCAATATCGGGCGGTCTTTCTCCGGCAAACTGATTGACTCCAGTAGAACGAGCGATTCGATGGAAGGCTCTTTTATCTCAATGTGGTCAAGTAACTGGTTCAAATCCACCTGTTGTTTGAATGTCTCCAGATTGCGTCGCGCTTCTTCAACCGCATAAGAAGAGGTTACCAGCTCGACTGACCCTGTTCTTTCTGATCGCCATAACTGGAGCATCACGGACGCAGGCCTCCAGGCTGCCGAGAAAAGGATGTTGGCATCGAGAAACAGGCGATCCAAATCAGACTCAGCCGGGCTTGCGATGCGGGATGGTGTCCGGATCAATACCCAGCTTGCTCACTTCTTTGCGCGCACGCTTATAATCTTCAACTCCAACCGCATTGGAAAGCAGAAATTCCGCGCGGCGTTCGGGCGTGTAGATCTCCACCGGCATGGCAACGGCCGGGCGGATGAGCACGCCGTCTTCATGCTCTTCCTCGATCACCAGTGAGCCTTCCTCAAAGCCGAAACGGCGGCGCAAGGCGGCGGTGATAACCAGCGTGCCTCGTTTTCCCATCTTGCTGGTTTCCCGGATCATCGGTTGTTTTTGTTTCTTCTGTTCGTATTCCAAGAGGCCTACCTCGTATCTGGTCGAAACCTTAACTCACGGGCAAACACATTGAATCATAATGTATGATATTCTGATTATCGGTTATTATGATTAGACGTTAGCGCTTAAGGATCCTGGAATCAAGTTGGTTTTGAGAGGAACAACCCGCAGGATCGGCCTCTTACCGCGCCAGCTCCCGATACAGGTCCAGCGTCTTGGCCGCGGATTTTTCCCAGGAGAACAGTGCGGCTCTTTCCCGCCCACGGCGGCGCAGGCGCTGCCTTAAGTTTTCGTTGGCCAGCACCTCGGTGATGCCTGCCGCCAGGGCGGCCGGGCGGGGAGCTACCAGCAGGCCGCCATCGCCTATCACTTCCGGCAGGCTCGAAGAGTTTGAGCAGACCACCGGCGTGCCGCAGGCCATGGCTTCCAGCGGCGGCAGGCCGAAGCCCTCGTAGAGCGATGGGAACACGAAAAGGTCGGCGGATGAAAACAGCGCGGGCAGGTCCTGGTCTTCTATGAATCCCGGAAAGCGCACGCGCCCGCCGACGCCGCGGCGCCCGACCTCTTTTTTGACGTCCTTCCAGTCAGCTTTCGTGTCGCCTGCCAGCACGAGTGAATAGCGCGTCCTGAGCTTCGACGACAGGATCGAGTAGGCGTTTACGAGGGCGTCCACGTTCTTGTGGGCGATGAACTCTCCCAGCCACAGAATATGCGGCCGGCTGATCCCGTATTTTTCGCAGACGCTCTCTATCTCCTCATCGCCGCGCGGTCCGAATTCGGAGCCGACGCCGTCGAGTATCACGGATACTTTCGAAAGCGACATGTTGAAGTGTGCCAGCAGGTACGATTGCGATACGGTCGAGACGGTGATGATATGGTCGGCGCGCTGGACGGCGTCCGCCAGAAGCCCTTTATATGTGCGGCGCCGGCTGAAACTTGGTATCGAATCAGGAAAGAGCAGCGGGATGATGTCGTGGGCGGTCACCAGCAGCGGGCATTCGAGGTTGCCGGGCGCCACCACGTAGGGTGTGTGGAACAGGGAGCATCCGGCTTTGTTGACCGCGTTGCCGATCTTGTTGAGGTTGCGCGAGCTGAAGACCTCTTCGTTGATGGAGATCTTCATGAAGTTGGCGCCCGCGGGCAGACGGCCGGCGGTATCGTCGTTGACGAAGCAGACGACTTCCATGTCCGGCACCTGGGCGAACTGCTTCAGCAGGTTGCGGGAGTAGGTGCCTACTCCCTTCCAGGCGATCATGCGGGCGTCGAAACCTATTTTCAATTTGCCTCCAGTGGATCCTTCGCTGCGCTTAAGGATGACAGATCAATTATTACTACGGTGCGGTTCCCGTGACAAGCTCCCGTCATGTAACAGACTGAAGTCTTATGATATCGCTTTCGCGAGCGTGCGCCTTATATCCTCAATCTTGAAAGGTTTGGCTATAACCGAGTCCACCCCGCTCTCCTTCATTTTCTGAGAGTCCAGTTGATCACCCCATCCGGTGATCAATACAACCGGTGTTTCCGATGAACGCTGCTTGATCGCCTCCACAACTTCCCAGCCCGACATTCCGGGCATACCCAGATCGGTCAGCACCAGGTCGAAAGGTTCGCCGGCATCAACCGCTGCGTCGAAGACCGCCAGGGCCTGCTCTCCATCCTCGGCTACCTCATAATGCTGAGCCATCCCGCGGAGCATATCGCCCAGCAGCTTCCGGACCAAGGGTTCGTCATCGACGATAAGCAGTTTGCCCTGCCGCTCAATTCCGGATTCATTCTCGGCTGCTGCAGCCAGGACGGCGGCATCCGAAAGCTCACTGGCCCCGTTAAGTTCAGCCATCGTGGCCACAGGCAGCCGCACGACAAAGCGGGTGCCATCGCCCGCCTTGCTCTCAACCATTATATCGCCCCCGTGACGGTTGACGATTCCATACGCCACGCTAAGTCCGAGGCCGCTGCCACTAACCCCCTTGGTGGAGAAGAAAGGTTCGAAAACGCGTTTCTTCACTTCCTCGTCCATGCCCTTGCCGTTGTCGGCCACCACGACCTGCACCCACTCGCCGTCGGGCTCCGTGTCGGTCGTCACCATGATCTTGCCATCACCCGGCAGGGCATCCGCGGCGTTGATGATGAGGTTGGTAAAGACCTCCGCCAGCTCTGATTCGTTGGCGTTCACCGGCGGGGTGCTGGCAAGCCTGGCCTCGACATCGATTTTGGCACCCCGGGCTTCGGCCTCGTCACGCCAGCGTGGCCGGGCGATATCTATGGCGTTGAGCATGACGCTTTTAATATCCACTATCGTAAAGCTGCGTGCGGTACGAACCCGGGTGAACTCCTGGATCCGGCGCACGGTCTCGGCCGCGTCAACGGCGGCGCGCTGCACGCTTTCCAGCGACTCCCTGAACTCCTGATCGCCGTCACCACCGTCGGTTTGTGACAGTAAAAGCTGTGTGTTTCCCAATATGACTGTCAGGAAGTTGTTGAAGTCGTGCGCAACACCACCGGCCATCTCGCCAAGGGCGCGTATCTTCTCCGACTGGGCGAGCTGCGCGCGCAGGCGCTCCTCTTCAGTGATGTCGCGAACGTCGTGCACGGCGCCGGTGATGTTACCATCGTTGTCGAATATGGGATCGGAAGAGACGTTAAGTACGGCGTCCATCGTCGCCTCTTCTACAACAAGCGTGTGACTACAGCCATCCTGGAAGGCCAGTGTCTGTGGGCAAACCGCCAATGGCTTATCGCTATTATGGAAAACCTCGTAACACTTCCGGCCCACAATCTGGTCGATAGTCGTACCCAGAAACTTCGCCAAAGCGCTGTTTGCCCGGATAATATTGAAATCAAGGTCGTGAATGGAAACGCCGTTCGTCATGGCGTCGAATGTGGCCTCCCATTCTTTCTTGCCCCGGGCGACATCTTCGAACAGGTGAGCGTTTTCAATGGCGACGCCGATGGAATTGCCGACCGCGGCAAGAAGCTCGCGTTCGTTTTCACCGAATTCATGGGGAGTCGCGGATGAGACGGTCAACACTCCCAGAACCCTGTCCTTGAAAATAAGGGGGACTCCTCCAAGCGACGTAATAGGGAACAAGTCCGGCAGCTTGAGCGGGTAATATTCACTGCTTCTGTAATCGTCGATAAAAATCGGCGCCCCCGACTCGGCGATCTTCCCGGTATGCCCCTGGCCTATCCTGATCGATTTAATATGCACCATCATTTCCTCGGGAATCGAGTAAGTGCATGCCGACGGCGTGAGTATCTGCGAGCCTTTTTCCATCAAAAAGATAATGCCACCGCTGTAGTTCATGGAATCGATAATCGCGTCCAGTGAATTTTTAAGCGCCTGCTCCAGGTTGAGTGAACTGGAGGTGGCGGTGGCCACGGCGTTCAGGACGGCCAGCTCGCGATTGCGCCGCAGTATTTCCGAGGTTAAGCGCTGCTCGGTTGAGACGTCACGCGCTATGCCCACCAGCGCTAAAGGCTTGCCGGACGCGTCGTCCACCCGCGCCGATGAAACAAAGACGGGAAGGTCGGAGCCCTCGGCGCGGCGGTACCACATCTGCCCTTCCCAGCCGCCTTCCAGGGTCCTGGCGTAAATCTGGTCACGGAGACCTTCCGGGTTTTTGTCAGACCAGAATTCTCCCATGTGCATGCCAGTCATGGACTCGGCCTCATAGCCAAGCAGGACGGCGCCGGCGTTGTTGATGGAGATAATATCGCCATTGAGGTCGGAGATAATAACACATTCGTGCGCATTATCAACTGCCGCGGCCAGCAGATTGATCCGCTGCTCTGCTTCTTTCTTTTCGGTGATGTCGCGACCGATGACGCTCCACTGAAAACCGGCGCCCGAGGGAGCCGGCAATGCGCGAGCGTGCACTTCCACGATCAGCTTCCTGCCACTCTTGGAGTTGAATATACGCTCGGCGCTGAAGATCATGCCGACCTCACTCTGCTTTCTTAGACACTCCAGGGCTGCCACGGCTTTCTCGCGGTCGGTTTCGCTTTCGTGTTCATATATATGGCTGCCAACTACGGATTCCCTGGAAAGACCCAGACTCTGGACCATCGTGTCATTGCAATTGATGATTTCACCATTACCGTCGAGCATGTACATCCAGTCAGCGGCCATGTTATAGATCTCACGGTAGCGCTCTTCGGAGCGGGCCAGCTTTTTAAAGATCTCATCGCTCCCGGCGATTGAGGAAGCCTGGGCGGCGATGCTTGACAGCAGCCCCAGCTCATCCTCGTCGAAATCACGGATATCTTCGGTATAGACGACCATGACTCCCAGTCTTTCACCTTGATAATCAAGCGGTGTCGCCACGCACGAGTGGAAGCCGTGCTTGATGGCCGCGTCAATCATTGTTTCCTCCGCCGCATCGGTGACCACGTCTTTCATTACGCTCTGTTTTCCTTCACGAAAAGCCAGTAAGATCGGCGTCTTCAGGCTTTCCTGATATTCCAGATTTAAGGTTCCACTTTTATTGATCTGCTCGATGTAATCGTTTGCGAATCCGTAACTGGCGACTATCTGAAGTCTGGAGCCATCAGCGACGGGCATGAATATATTGCAAATGTCGTAGCTGAAGGCTTCCGCGACCTCGTGAACAAGCGTCTGCAGCGCTTTGCCGCGGCCGAGGCCGGAAACGCTCTCCTGAATTATTGACTGCAGCAGGTTCAACCGCTGATTTTGCCATTCGATTTGTTTATGGAGGATATTATCCTTCGTAACATCAGTGGCGACGCCGACGATGCCTGTTACGACGCCCTCTTGAATCAAAGGTGAAACAGCCTGATTGACGGTTATCCTTATGCCATCCTTTTTAATCAGGTCGAGTTCGTAGCGGTCAACTAATCCGGAATTGCGCCCTGCGATCATTGCCTGCAATTTCTCCCTCTGGTCATCGGGAATCAGAATGTAAATGTTTTTACCCAGCAGCTCAGCCGCTTTGTAGCCGGTGATTTTTTCCGTGGCGGGATTTACGTAGGTGAAGTTACGGTCTACGTCGCAGCTGTAAGCTGCCTCGTCCATGCTGTCAAGCATGTTTTCCATGAACTGTCCGGAACCTTCGACTTCAGAATAAAGCCGGCCGTTCTGCAGTGCGATGCCCACCTGATAGGAGAGAGTATCGATGAAGCGGATCTGGTTCTCGGAGCATAAATCCCTGGAATCCGAGAAAACAAGAAGCACGCCGAGGACCTCGTCGCGAGACGTGACCGGCATGGCGACGAAGCTGGTAAAACCCTGACTTATGGCGATTTCCCTCAAGTGAGGCGTCACGCGTTCATCCGTTGCCAGGTCGAACACCACGACGACCTTGCCGGATCTCACCACCTGATCTTCCACGCTACCATCAAGCGCCAGGGTTTCCACGTTCGTTAAGATTGCGGCGTCGGGTTCATAAGAGCTGCCGCCCAGCCTTAACACGTCTTTCTCGTCATCGAGAGTGTATATTGCGACGAGCATAGCATCGGTGGCCTCCTGAATGGCCTTTGAAGTCCGTGTAAGAAAAACCTCCGGGATCAGCGAGCCACTGGCCGCGGTAATAACCTTGTTGAGTGCTTCAATCTCGCGAACATGCACATCCAGGTTCTTGCTGAGCTTGACCTCTTCCGTGACGTCCTCGAAGAGAACCACCACGCCGCTGGTCGAGTTGCCTTTACCGCAAAGGGGCCTGATCGTGATATCAAGAAAGGGTGGGCCGGAATGAATCGATTCCCCGTTTCCGGGACTGTTTTGCCAGGTTATACCCGTGCGCATGACGTCTCGTACGATCTTGCCAAAGTCAGTCATCATGAGAGGGCGCAATACTTGAGAAGCATTCCTGCCTGTCGCTTCCAATTCGGATATGCCGGTAATGCGCTCCGCTGCGTCGTTCCAGAGCTGTACGGTCAAATCGGCTTCGAGAACGGCGAGACCGGCGGCCATACTGCTGAAGATGCGCTGATCAAGTTCGCGGGCCGCGGCCAGCTTAACTTCCTGCTCGATTGTCCAGGCCAGGGCCAGATCCTTCTCCAGCGCAGCTTCATATAAATTTCCCAGCAGCTGCGCCAGTAGCTCCAGATGCTTTAGCCTGGATATTTCGCTGATGGATTCATCGTCAGAGGGAACTTCTGAGACGGCACCGACGATGGCGCCGAGAATGGAACCATTGATTTTTATCGGGCTGGCGCACAGCCGTAAACCGCCACGGCAATTGGTTACTTCCTGGCGGCCGCTCTCAATGGCGGCAAACGTGACCACGCGACCCGCTTCTTCACACTTTGATCCCGCCGCCTCAACCAGGAATCGGCAGAAGTCGTTTCCAGTCTGTACCTCGCCTATCAGGCCGCCGCCTGAATCGTAGACCGCCACGGCTGTTTCGAGATAGTCGGTGAAGGGCTCAACGGATTTGAGTATCGTCTCCCAGCCCAGCACCAGCTCCAGAGCGGGCGGTTCACCGTTCTGAATCCCGCCCTCCTCAGGAGGGCGGGCATAGTCGTTATTTTTTTCTTCACCGCGAGACAATTGACCTGACTTCCTCATTGGTTCGAGCAATCATGATCACCTGCTGTATGAGCTCCTGGTCGAAAAATTGCAGACGCCACTAATATATTGGGCCAATCGGTCATAAGTTCCTTTATCTAAAGGGAAGGCGTAAACAACAAAGCGTTAAAAAAGATACCCGCTTTTGAGACTCATATAACCCTGATTACATGTTTATCTCCGTTTGGTCCTGATATATGACAGCTGTAAATGCGAAGAGTGGTGTAAACCAGCGGATGGTTGGGTAAAAATATCTACCCTTTATTCAGCCAACGCGCAGGGAGCAACCATGACAATAGCAGGCAACATAAAAAAGTATCTGGACGACGAGGGTCTGCCCTATGAGACGGTGAGCCACAAAGAGACTTTCAGCAGCAGCGAGGAGGCCAGTGCGGTCGGTGTTATTGCCGGCCATGTAGCCAAGACTCTCGTGATCAAGACCCGTACCGGCGACGTACTGGCAGTTCTGCCGGCATCAGACCGGGCTGATGTCCACAAACTTCGCGACATCCTGAACGATAACCACGCCCGGCTGGCTTCCGAGGAGGAAATGAGCGCCGGGTTTCCCGAATATGATCTGGGGGCAGTGCCACCGCTTGGAGGGCTCTTTGATGCACCGGTTTTTCTCGACCGGCGGCTGGAGGAAGCGAACGAGATCATATTCGCGGGCGGGACACACCGGGACTCAGTGAAGATGTCCGGCGAGGACTTCCTGAAGCTGGTGCGGCCGGTGGTGGTGGATCTGGTTCGGGAGGGAGAGATGCAGAGGCTGTAGGGGGAAGCCTGTCAGCCCGCGTGTATGCAAAACCCGGCACCAAGGCTGCCGCCCACACACCAGGCGCAGTGGTGGGCGTCCGGCTCACTGGGCGGCGGGAAAGCGCCATCGGCCATTGAGTCGATGATCGCCTGCAGTTCGGCCTCAAGGCGAGGGATATCGTCTGCTTCGAATTCCTGGATGAATTCTTTCGGTTCTTCGCCACCGAGATATAACAGCACAACTTTGACGGGATCCCGATTCATGCGCATCGCGGCGAGGGCGTAGGAAGCCAGCTGATATTTATATGATGCGGCGGCCTCGGCGGTCGTGTGCCCCTCTCCGGGAGCGCCGGTCTTGTAATCGACGACCAGGGCTCCATCGCTGATAAGGCAAAAGGCGTCGATCTGCCCCAGCAGGATAGTCTTCCCGATGAGGGTTGAGAAGCTCAGCTCACGCTCCAGATTACCAGTCCCGACGGCACGGAAAAGCTCTACGGCGACGGGGGCGCGCATGAAATTTTCGATAAGTCCGATCGCACGCTTGATGTCGGCGGGCGCCAGTTCGACCCCGCCTTCAAAAACCTGGAGCGCCCGTCTGTTTAGCATCTCGCCAGTCACCGGTTCAGATTCAATCAGGGGCAGATCATCTTCCAGTATCTTGTGAACCAGCAGGCCCATGTCCGTCGGGGACAGAAGTCCGCTGCTGGCGGCGGTCTTTCCTGTCATGACGCCTTTAAACAGGTCATCCGCGTGCAGGACCCTCTCGAGATAATAGCGGCGCGGACAAGCGTGGAAGGCATCCAGCGCGGTTGGGGAAATCGAAGGCGGCACATAGACGGCGGCTTCGGGCATTTCAGTAATGTCCGGGTCTATTCGTGGCGGCTCCAGCCTCTTATATTTCTCCTGGGCCTGAATGTAGCGCCCCGCCGCCCCTTCGGGATCAGTGCAGATTTGCAACCCGACAGTCATGCCGTTGATGTTTTCAATCCGGTTGTCCTTGCCGAGGTTCTCATCCCTGTCCCAGCGAAGCCGCAGAATACTTTGGACCCAGTCGAAGTGCGGAACGGTTTGCTTGTTCTCGTTGGGGAGCCTGTCAGCCTTGGCCACACCGGAAAGTATCAGATGTTTGCGCGCCCTGGTCATGGCGACGTAACCAAGGCGCTTGCCCTCGAGCCTGTTACGGTTGACGGCCTCTTCCTTGAGCTCCCCATAGGCAAATGCCTGGCCGCTGCCGTGGCCGTTGGTTTTGAATTTCATACCGACGCGGCCTCCGCCATCGCGGTCGAATATTATGTCCGGCCCGTCGGTCTTTCCGGATGCCTCCATTTTGGGCAGTACGACTAACGGGAATTCCAGGCCTTTGGCGCTGTGCATCGTCATTATTCGGACGGCATCCACACCCTCGGCTTCAGTCGGCGCCTCTATTTCGCGGGCCTCAGTCTCCTTCTGGTGCTCGAGGAAATCCGTGAACTGCTTGATGTCGCTCCCCTGGGAGATCTCAAAATCACCGGCCAGATCCAGCAGCTTCAACAGGTTCGCCAGGTTCTGCTTGCCGTCGGAACCGGTAGCCGTCATCGCGGCGTAATCGCCCTGCTATACGAGCATATGCCCAAGTCTGCGCAGACCACGCCTTCCGGCGGCCTGACGCACCTCTCCCACCACCCCGCCCA
>ERZ1739049.83-NODE-83-length-12127-cov-8.769549_pt1 | contig 12127 bp, 16 predicted proteins | sample MGYA00581760_ERZ1739049 | MGnify/ENA primary metagenome ERZ1739049 (study PRJEB42929, sample SAMN08275522) | rhizosphere metagenome | isolation source: Rhizospheric soil replicate 2 | host: Colobanthus quitensis | place: Antarctica: Devils point, Livingston Island...
GGCGGCTTCAAAAAGCTCCCTGCCGAGGACAGTGACTACGGAGAGTTCGAAAAGCGGATAGTGGATTGCAGCGGCGAGATTGTTTGATTTAACAACGCTTGGCAATTTTCTATCTATTTCCCTCCGGAACAGTCGCTAGACTGGTACATGCATGTTTGACACATTATCCGAAAAATTACAGAACGTACTGGGCGGTCTCAAGGGACAGGGACGCTTAAGCGAGGACGACATCAACAAGGCCATGCGGGAGATCCGTCTGGCCTTGCTGGAAGCTGATGTCAACTTTAAGGTAGTCAAGCAGTTCGTTGCCGTGGTCAAGGAGAGGGCAATGGGCGCGGACGTGCTCGAAAGCCTGACCCCCGGCCAGCAGGTAGTCAAGATCGTCCATGAAGAGCTGGGCAGCCTGATGGGCGCGGCTTCCACCAAGCTGACATTTTCTCCGCGACCACCGACGGTTGTCCTTATGGTAGGTCTGCAGGGTAGCGGTAAAACCACCGCCTGCGGCAAGCTGGCGCGTTTTCTCAAGGCACAGGGCAAGAATGTGGAGATGGTCGCATGCGATATCTACCGCCCGGCGGCTGTCGACCAGCTGAAAATGCTCGGCAAACAGCTCGACGTGCCGGTCTTTTCCATGGATGGCAGCGATGACGCAGTCGATATCGCCAGCAAGGGTGTTGAAGACGCCCGCGCCAATGGACGCGACATGGCCATCATCGATACCGCCGGCCGTCTGCATATAGACGAGAAATTGATGGATGAACTGGTACGCATCCGCGCCGACGTGAAGCCGCATAACGTACTGCTGGTTCTCGATTCCATGACCGGCCAGGACGCGGTCAATGTCGCGGAACAGTTCATGCAGCAGGTCAATTTCGACGGGGTCATACTCACCAAGCTCGATGGTGACGCCCGCGGCGGCGCCGCGCTTTCCGTGAAAGCGGTTACCGGCAAGCCGATCAAGTTTGTTTCCACGGGCGAGAAGCTGGACTCCTTCGATTACTTCCATCCTGACAGGATGGCCGGTCGCATTCTGGGCATGGGCGACATGATGACGCTGATCGAGAAGGCCCAGCAGACGGTCGACGAAAAGAAGGCCGCGGAGCTCGAAGAGAAGTTGCGCAAGGCCACCTTCACCTTCGATGATTTTCTGGACCAGATGCAGAGCATGCGCAAGATGGGTCCGCTGGCCGGGATGCTGTCCATGATACCGGGCGTTCCCAAGCAGCTTAAGAACCAGCAGATAGACGAGCGTGAGCTGGACCGCGTCGAGGCCATCATTCGCTCCATGACCCTTGAGGAGCGCCGGGCGCCGGATATCATCAACGGCAGCCGCCGCAAGCGCATTGCCGCCGGCAGTGGCACCAACGTTCAATCCGTTAACCAGCTCATCAGCAGGTTCAAGCAGATGCAGAAGCTGATGAAACAGATGGCCAGTGGCAAAGGCGGCAAGGGTATGCCGAACATCCCGCCCGAAATGCTTCGGGGTGGGTTTTAATAGATTGTCATTCTGAGGAGCGGAGCGTTTGAAGAATCTCCGTGGAACGGGATGACAGAATTGAACGAAAACGAGGAGGTGATTAAATGGCGGTAAAGATAAGACTCAGCAGGGTTGGCAGGAAGAAGAAGCCTATCTATCGCATTGTTGTGGCTGATTCCCGCTCCCCGAGGGACGGCAAGATAATCGAAAATATCGGGCGTTACAACCCGCTGGAAGAGCCTTCTCTCATCGAGGTTGATGAAGAAAAGGCACGTGACTGGTTGGCAAAGGGGGCCCAGCCGACGCAGACCGTCTCCAAGCTGTTGGCGGTAAAGGGGATCTCTTGAAGTCGAATCCGGTCGAGTGCAAATGGAGGTAGAAAGTGAAAGAGTTGCTTGAATATCTGGCCAAGGCCCTTGTTGATAAACCTGACGAGGTCAAGGTTCAGGAAACCGTTACTGACACGACAGTTGTGCTGGAGCTCACGGTTGCCAAGGATGATATCGGCAAGGTAATTGGCAAGCAGGGCCGCATCGCCCGCGCGCTGAGGACCATCGTAAAAGCCAGCGCCGTCAAGAACGGCAAACGCGCCATAGTCGAAATAGTTGACTGAAGCTGAAAGCCGAAAAAAATCCGCAACCCGGATGTCTGCTCTGATGGGTGATTCCTTTTGAGGAGTGTACCTGACTGGGTTCTTGTGGGAATGATCAAACGGATCCACGGGAACCAGGGCGAGATGCTGGTCAAGCCGCTCACCGACAGGGAAGAGCGTTTTTCCGAAGGTTCGGAGTTGTATGTCATGCGCAAGCGGGAATCAGAGCGCGTGAAAGTGAGGATAGCGGCCTTCCGTAGTTCCGACCGGGGGCCGCTGGTAATGCTGGCGGGATATAATTCCCGCGGCGAGGCGGAACCGTTGTTCGGAGCGTCGCTTTTTGTGCCCGGCGAGGAAATCGATCCTCTCGAAGATGGAGCATACTACGCGTTCCAGATCGAGGGTTGCCTCGTCTATGAAGGCGATAAACTGCTGGGGACAGTCACGAAACTGGCTGAATCGGTTAAGGCAAATCCTTATATCGAGGTCGATCCGGGTGAAGAACGCCCGCTCGTTTTGATACCTTTTATCAGCCAGGTGATTAAAGAGGTCGACGTGGAAGGGCAGCGCATTGAAATAATCGATGGCTTCCTCGGGTGATGCCGGATGAGAATCGACGTCTTCACGCTCTTTCCAGAGTGGTTTTACTGGTTTTTCGACCAGCGCCATATAACCAATTCGCTTCAGGCGGGAAGCCTTGATGCCCGGCTTTTCAATTACCGTGATCACACTCCCTTAAAGCATAACCAGGTCGACGATACTCCGTGCGGCGGCGGCGCCGGCATGGTCCTGAGGGTGGACGCGGTCTGCGCGGCGCTCGAGGGCGTGTACGGTGGCGACTGCGCCTCAGTCAGGGAAAGTCAACCGGTCTTCCTGTTGTCGCCACGAGGCCGGCGCCTGGATGAAAAGCTCCTGGGCGAGCTGGCGGGGCTTGAAGCGTTCACATTGCTCTGCGGCCGCTACGAGGGCTTCGACGAGCGAGTTCTGACGCACATGGCCACGGATGAGATATCCATCGGTGATTACGTGGTAAGCGGGGGGGAGCTGGCGGCGATGGTGCTCATGGACGCGGTGGCGAGACGCCTTCCCGGCGCACTGGGCAGCGATGAGAGCGCGGTATACGAGTCTTTCTCCGAAGGCCTGGGCGGCAAGCTCGAATATCCACACTACACCAAACCGGCCGATTTTCGCGGCTGGAAGGTGCCGGATGTGCTGCTATCGGGTAATCACGCCGAGATCGAGAAATGGCGGCGGGAGAAGCTGAGATAGTCCCCTTTATTGCATTCCTACCCAAAAACCTCTAAAATCTCGAACTTGGCACTACTGATATGAAAAACCGCCATATTTGGCGATGCGGGGCGGCATGAGACGGCCGTTTCCAGCAGGGAGAAGTCATGAATCCGACCATAGCCAGACTAGAAGAGCAGCAACTGCGCAAGGGTATCCCGCAGTTTAAAGCCGGAGACACCGTGAAGGTGCACTTCCAGGTTGTTGAGGGGACCCGTAGCCGTATCCAGGTTTTTCAGGGTATCGTCATCAAGCGTCAGGGCGAAGGCGCGCGCGAGACTTTCACAGTGCGCAAGCATTCCTTCGGCGTTGGCGTCGAGAGGACGTTCCCGGTGCATTCCCCCAAGATAAACAAGATAGAGGTTTTGAGTATCGGCGATGTCTGCCGCGCCAAGCTTTACTACCTGCGTGGCAAGGTGGGCAAGAAGGCCAAGGTCCGGGAAAAGCAGCGCTAGGCGCGTCTGCCACCTGATCTGATGGGCGAGGATCGTTCAGATACGCCCGCTTCGAGCACATCCGGGATGAGACCGCTCCCGCCTTCCTATTCCACACCACCTCCCGGACGGCAGAAGAAATTGAGTCAGCGAAAAACGAAGAAGGCAAAAAAGCCGCGCAGCCAGATGCGTAACCTGATGGAGCTTGTCGGTATTTTTTTGGGCGCCATAGCAGTTGCGTTCGTCGTACAGGCTTTCTTTTTGAAACCCTTTCAGATTCCCTCCGAATCAATGGTGCCGACCATTGACCCCGGCGACAGAATATTGATCAACCGGCTGGTGTATCGATTCGGCCCCGTTCAGCGGGGCGACATCATCGTCTTCAAGGCTCCCATGAACCCCGACGTGGATTTCGTCAAACGGGTGATCGCCATCGGCGGCGACACGGTTGAAGTGAAGAGGGGGACGGTGCTGGTCAACGGTGAACCACAGGTCGAGAACTACCTCAACGGTGTCGACGTCAGCAACTTTCCGCTGACGAGTATTCCCGAAGGCAACGTATTCGTGATGGGTGACAACCGGGGTGACAGCGGAGACGCCCGTTTCTGGAATCCTCACTGGCTGCCGGAAGAGAATATCCTCGGCAAGGCTTTCATGACTTACTGGCCGCCCGGACGCATCGGAACGTTCCACTAGGGCTTTCGTGGCTGCGCCAGTAACCGCCAACACCAGCGCGCTGTTCGAGTTCGACCTGGAGGCATGCGGCGGTGCCGGGGAAATAGCGGGTTGCGACGAGGTCGGCCGTGGATGTCTGGCGGGGCCTATCGTGGCCGCGGCCGTCGTTTTCGATTACGCCACACTCGATCTGGAAAAAGCCGGACTCCTGCTCAAGGGGCTGGGCGACTCCAAGAAACTGACCCCCACGGCGCGGGAACGGCTTTATCCTGTGATAGTCAGACACGCGGCGCGTATTTCCATCACCAGCTTTACCAGCCGGACGATCGACGAAAAGGGTCTGCACAAGACGAATCTTAAGGCGCTGTCCAGAAGCCTGGAGACACTGGCGCCGTGTCCTGTTACAGCGCTCGTGGACGGGCATCTGCCACTGCCGGATTGCCTCGTCGTCCACAGACCGGTAAAAAAAGGCGACTCCATGAGCGCCTGCATCGCGGCGGCGTCGATCATCGCCAAGGTGACCCGCGACCGTCTGATGCATACCATCCATCAACAATATCCCCAGTACGGCTTCAACCAGCATGTAGGTTATTCGACACTGGCCCATCGAGAGGCCATAGCGCGGCATGGTTTCTGTTCCATCCACCGCCGCTCCTTCAGATGCGAGTTGCCCGTGCTTGAAGGATCATGATGAGCAAAGAAGACCCCCGCCGCATCCGGGGCAGGGCGGGGGAGGAGATCGCGCGCGGCTACTTGAGAGACCACGATTATTCCATCCTCGAAAGCAATTTTCGCACCCGCTACGGCGAGATAGATATCATCGTCAAGCGCGGCGGCGTCGTAGCTTTTGTGGAAGTGAAAGCACGCCGTGATAAACAGTACGGCGAACCGTTCGAAGCCGTGAACCTACGCAAGCAGGGCCAGATAAGGCGTATGGCCGGGATGTGGCTGGCGGCCAACGAGGGTGACACCGCGCTGGCCGATTGCGACTTTCGCTTCGATGTCGTCTCGATAATGCTCGATGAAAATAGCGCGGCCTCTCAACTGCTGCACATCGAAGACGCATTCCGGTAGGACCTGCTCAAGCAGTCGAATATCCTTTTTTCACCACATCTGATTCCGATTGCCAGAACCTCTATCCATCTGATAATCTGACAATCCCACTCTGAACCTCTCCGCTGCGGAAGCATCCCGTTGCTCCTCCTAAAAAAGGAGTGATGCAGATGCTGGCCAGGTTGCACAGTTACGCAGTGTTGGGGATGGACGCTTACCCCGTAGAAGTCGAGACCGACCTAAGCCGTGGGCTGCCCGCCTTCAGTATCGTCGGTCTGCCGGACGCGGCCGTTCGCGAGTCCAGAGAGCGCGTGCGCGCCGGTATGGTCAATTCACAGTATGAATTTCCCTTGCGAAGGATCACCGTAAACCTCGCTCCGGCTGACGTGCGCAAGGAGGGGCCGTCATTCGATCTGCCGATAGCTCTGTCACTGCTGGCTGCCTCGGGGCAGCTTAAGTCCGAAAGCCTGGAAGCTTACGGCGCCGCCGGTGAGCTCTCCCTCGACGGTAGCGTCAGGCGTATCAACGGTTCGCTATCGATCGCCGAGGCCGCCAGCCGGGCTAAATGCCGCGGTGTACTGCTGCCTGCAGCCAACGCCGAAGAGGCGGCCCTCATCGACAACATCGAGATTATCGGGGTCGAATCACTCAGCCAGGCGGTTGAATTCCTCAAGGGTGAAGCGGCGATCGCTCCCGCCAGGGTGGATGCGCCGGCCATACTCTCGGCGCTTCGCTCGGACCGCCTCGATCTCGCTGACGTCAAGGGTCAGGAGCACGCGCGCCGTGCCCTCGAGGTATGCGCCGCGGGTGGTCACAACCTGCTGATGACGGGGCCACCCGGCTCTGGAAAGACGATGCTCGCCCGCCGGTTGCCGTCTATTCTGCCGCCGCTCGATATCGCGGAAGCCATCGAGGTCACCAGGATCTACAGTGTCGCGGGACGTCTAAACAGCGGCAGCTCGCTCATCGCCAGCCGTCCGTTTCGCTCACCGCATCACACCATATCCCACATCGGGCTGACCGGCGGCGGAGGCACACCCAAACCGGGGGAGGTCAGCCTTTCCCATCTGGGCGTCCTCTTCCTGGATGAACTGCCCGAGTTCTCCCGGCTGGCGCTGGAGACGTTGCGCCAGCCACTCGAAGACGGCCATGTCAGCATCTCGCGGGCGCTTCTCTCGGTGACATACCCGGCCCGCTTCATGCTGGTCGCAGCCATGAACCCCTGCCCCTGCGGACACCTGGGGGACGCACGCCAGCCATGCATCTGCATTCCCCAGCGTATTGCATCATACCGCTCCCGAGTCAGCGGACCCCTGATGGACAGGATAGATGTTGCCGTGGAAGTTCCCGGACTAACCAAAAAGGAACTCCTGTCAGACAGGAAAAGGGAGTCTTCCGCCTCCGTCGCGGCCAGGGTCGCCCTGGCCCGCAAAAAGCAGTTGGAAAGGCTGGCGGCTACGAATGCTTTTTGCAACGCACAGATGAGCGTCGGCCAGACTGAGCGCTTCTGTCGCGCCAGCCCGGCCGGAGTCCGGCTTCTTGACAGTGCAATTGACAGGCTGTTTCTCAGCGCCAGGGCCCACCATCGAATTCTCAAGGTATCGCGAACGATTGCTGACCTCGAAGGCGTTACCGGTATCGAACCACAACATATCGCTGAAGCCATCAGTTATCGCGGCATGGACAGGAGGGGTTGGGATGGCTTCTGACCGCAAAACCGCGCTGGCGATCGCCTGTTTTATGGCCGAGTATGGCTGGCCGCTACGTGTGCCCACAGGGAAGATGACGCTCCGCGAATTATGGAGCTGTCCCGACAGACTGATTGCCGGTCTGCTCAAGCTGCCGGCGGCGGAGACCTGGCGTATCGCAGCCTTCAGACGCTCGTTTTCAGCCGGACAGATGTTTGAGGAGCTGAGAAGGAAGGAGGTCACCCTCATCACCCTGGGAGAAGACGGTTATCCTCCATGTCTCGCTGAAATACATGACCCACCCCCGTCAATCTTCTTCAAAGGCTCCACGGACCGGCTTCACGAGTTTATACGACAACCATGTCTCGCCATCGTCGGCGCCCGCCGCGCATCCCGTTATGGGATCGACGCGGCAACCGCGCTCGCCGGAGGCCTGTCACGGCACGGCGTTTGCATCATCAGCGGTCTGGCATCCGGCATCGACTCGGCGGCTCATCGTGGCGCACTTGAATCTTTAGGTAAAACCATCGCCGTGCTGGGCTGTGGCCCGGATATCGTCTATCCCGTCACTAACCGGCGTCTGTACGCATCATTACAGGATTTAGGCCTGGTTATCTCAGAATTTCCGCCTGGAACCAGGCCGCGCCCTTGGCGTTTTCCGGCACGTAACCGCATAATCTCGGGGCTTTCACGAGGGGTGGTAGTGGTTGAGGCAAAGGAAAAAAGCGGGGCGCTCATCACTGCGGACTTCGCGCTCGATCAGGGTAGGGATGTTTTCGCCGTCCCCGGCGGTATTTTCTCCGAACTGTCAATTGGCCCGAACCGTCTTATCAGGGCCGGCGCCACGATTGTGACTGAAGCCGGCGATATCCTCGAAGAATACGGCATTCAATCGGAATCCGCACAAGACCCACCGCTGCGCGAGACTCCACAGGATCTCGATGAGAACGAGCAGCTCATTTTCAATGCAACCGGCACGAGCCCACGGCACCAGGATGAGCTGGCGTCACGCTCCGGCCTCGACGGTGCTTCGACGGCCGCCGCACTGGTTACACTCGAGATCAGGGGCCTTCTCAGCCTTGAACAGGGGTATGGTTATCGCCGCAGCAATTGAAGCCGATCGGCGTTAGCGGAATGTGTAGCAATTTGACACAAAAAAGGATGAACAGCCTATGATGTCGAAAATGTACAAACTAAAGCAATTTGATATAAATTGGAAGACGCATATAAACCAGGAGAGGCGAGGGATGCCGATCTGGCGATTCTGGAGCGATATCTCGCTTCATTGAATCAGCTCGGCAATTCCCAGAAAACGGTAGTCGCCTATAGGCGCGACTGCCGTCATTTCCTGCGCTATGTCGCCAGGGACGGCAGAGAGTTTCCCCGGGAGATCGATTACCGGTTCCTGCGGCGATATGCCGCTCACATGGCGAACGCGAAGTACGAGAAGTCGAGCATTAGCCGCAAGCTGTCGGCAGTGCGCGGGTTGTTTCGTTTTTGCAGATCCGAAGGCCTGCTAGAATTCAGCCCGGCTGACTCGCTGAGTTCTCCCAGGCAGCCGAAGAAGTTGCCGGTGGTGCTCAGGCCTTCCGAAGTGGAATCATTTCTGGAAGCGATCGAAATCAGAAAGCCGCTCGGCCTGCGGGATCGTGCCATATTCGAGCTGATGTACAGCTGCGGGCTCAGGAGCGAAGAAGTCATAAACGTAAGAATGTCGGATATCGATTTTGAGCAGGAAGAAATCAGGGTAACCGGCAAGGGTGATAAAACCCGGATTTTGCCGGTGGGGGAGGTTGCAATTTATGCAATCCGGGAATATTTGAAAAAAGGAAGGCCGGACCTGGTTTCTGAAGGGGAAGAAGGCGCAGTTGAAGTGGATGCCCTGTTTCTCTCCGCGCGCGGGAAGCAGCTGGGCACGTCGGATATCCGCCGCCGGACTACCAAATACGTTAGAATGGCAGCGGTAAAGACAAGGACGTCATCACATGTGTTCAGGCATTGCTTCGCGACTCACCTTCTTGAAGGGGGCGCGGATTTAAGGGCGGTACAGGAATTACTGGGTCACGCTTCGATTTCGACGACCCAGCGTTATACGCATGTCAGCGGCGCCCATCTGAGGCGGGTTTATGAAAAATCCCATCCCAGGGCTCGCCGGTAATTGAAATAAAAAGACAGAATAGAGAATGCCGGAAGAAGATAAAGAAATACTCGAGTTGTGGCGCAGATATAAAGAGGACGCCGATCCGAAAGCCAGGGACAGGCTTATCCTTAACTACGCACCTCTTGTCAAATATGTCGCGGGCCGTATGGGGACTAATTTTCCATCTCACGTGGATGAATCCGATCTGATCAGTTACGGGTTGCTGGGGCTCATAGGCGCGATCGAACGCTTCGATCTCTCCCGTAATATCAAGTTCGAAACCTATGCCATCACCCGCGTCAAAGGCTCTATCCTCGACGAGCTGCGCTCGCTCGACTGGGTTCCCCGTTCGGTGCGCAGTATGGCGAGACGGATTGAAAAAAGCAGCGCCGCCCTCGAGAACAAGCTGTATCGTGCGCCCACGGATGAAGAGCTGGCCAAGGATCTCAACCTGAGCATGCAGGAGTTCCACGAAGCGCTCACACGCATTAGCAGCAGCTCCATGGTGGCGCTGGAGGAATTATGGACGATCTCCAGCACCGGAACCGAGTCCGTAGCCCTGATCGACACGATAGAGGACAGGTCGAGCAAGGACCCGGCCAAGGTAGTCGATATCACGGAAGTGAAGGAGAGGCTCGCGCACGCGATCTCAAACCTGCCAGAACGGGAGAAGATCGTCATCGCACTCTACTACTACGAAGGTTTGACGCTCAGGGAGATCGGCGATGTCCTCGGTGTGACGGAATCCCGCATCTCGCAGCTGCACACGAAGGCTATCCTCAGGCTCAAGGGTCGCCTCAAGGATCAGGTCGAGCCGGCGCCGCTCAGCTAAAAAATTATCTCCGCTTTATCCCCGGACGTGATCGCGTGCCGGGAAAAATAACCCTTGTTGGCTTCGACCGCGTAAAAGTAAGCCTTGCCGGGGGCGTGGAGGTTCAGCGTCTGCGCTTCCATCTCCCGGATGTCGAGGACGGTGCCGTCACCGGAGAGAAAGGCAATAGACAACGGTATCAACGTGTCCTTCATCCAGAAGGGTGTGGTTACGGGGCTGTCCCAGACGAATATCATGCCGCTGTCGGTATCGAGTGAACTTACGCCCATCAACCCTTTCTCTTTTTCCGCTCCGGTTCGGGCGACCTCGACCTTGAGGATTGAATCACCGGTGGCGGTATGAAAGACGACCTTTGCCCTGCTGTTGGATGTCATCGAGCCTGAGGAGGTCGAGGACCCCGAAGACATAGGGGGCACGGTTGAAACAGTCGTGCCCGGAGAATCTCCACAGCCGGCCAAAAAGACCAGCACTACAAACAGCGAGATCCCCGCCGCCGTCAGTTTCGCCGCCCACGCGAAAGGCTGCGATTTTATCGCAGCCTTTTCGCCTGAAAGTATAATTCGATTAAACATGTGTCATATTAAAACAGATTCTCCCGGTTGTGGTCTACTCGCCAGCAACCCGCTTCCTATGACTTCTGGGTGTTTTCATGTTCATCCTCGCTTGAAGCGCACGTACCCTTGATACCGCAGTAGGTGAGTACCCCGACAATCGGTGCCATCACAAGAACAAAAAACAATATAAGAACGAATTCCAGCATAGCCATTCACCTCCAGGGGCTGTGTCAACTTACACGATTAATATACCACCCGCGTCGCAGGTTCAAAACGGCGACGCAATACCGTATTTAGGGTATGATTCAGGCTGAAAGAAAACAGCTGCTTTTATATGATGAATCAGGTCTTCTGGAGGAAACAGGTTGAATCAGGAAAGAGTGGACAGATTATACGACTGGACAAGTACCAGCGGCGTGCGCATCGTCGCGATGATCCTGGGCTCGGTGGTCCTTTATTACATAATACGTGCTATCTCGAGGCGCCTGTTCCGTGTTGCCGGGCGCAAGATGAGCGACAGCGACCTCGTCAGCCGCGAACAGGAGATGCGGGCCAAGACCCTGGCGGGAATCATAAGGGGTGTATTTATCGCCGTAATCGTCGTCGTGGTCTCCATGATGACCTTAAAGGAGCTCGGCTACGACGTCGGGCCACTACTGGCGGGAGCCGGCATTGCCGGTCTGGCTGTGGGTTTCGGAGCCCAGACTCTGGTGAAGGATTTGATCGGTGGATTTTTCGTGGTCCTGGAGGGGCAGTTCTATGTGGGAGACGTGATCCAGGTCGGAACGATCAAGGGCATGGTAGAGGCCATCAAGCTGAGGACCACTCTGGTTCGCGACGGTGAGGGCATACTGCACATAATTCCCAACGGTGAGATGAGGGTGGTTTCCAATCTGACCAGGGGATGGAGCCGCGTCAACCTCGACGTTTCGGTCGATTACAGGGAAGACATGGACAAGGTTATCGGGATATTGTCGGACGTGGCGGCGAGCGTCGCCGCGGACTCCCCGGTTTCACAATTCATCACAGAGGGACCGAGTGTCCTCGGTGTAGAGAACATCGCAGGGAAAACCGTGACCATCCGCATCATCGCCCAGACCGAGCCCTTCAAGGACCCGGAAGTCGCCCGCGAGCTACGCAAGCGTATCGCTACCGCCCTGAGCGCCGAGACAGTAGAAATAAGCGACGCGGCAGCCGAGTAAGCTCATCCGTTCCACGCGATGAAAAACAACCCGGCTTGCGCCTGCAATCACCCGCTTCTATAATCTTACAGGTCGGGTTTGGCGAGACGGGACCCGAAATACACAATACCCTCATGGGGGATTAGCTCAGCTGGGAGAGCGTTTGGCTGGCAGCCAAAAGGTCAGGGGTTCGAATCCCCTATCCTCCACCAAA
>ERZ1739049.84-NODE-84-length-12085-cov-15.274896_pt1 | contig 12085 bp, 13 predicted proteins | sample MGYA00581760_ERZ1739049 | MGnify/ENA primary metagenome ERZ1739049 (study PRJEB42929, sample SAMN08275522) | rhizosphere metagenome | isolation source: Rhizospheric soil replicate 2 | host: Colobanthus quitensis | place: Antarctica: Devils point, Livingston Island...
CTACCGCGGCGAGGAGACCCAGGAGCAGGTAGGGCTGCGCGAAGGACATCGCTAGAACAGCCGCCCGGACCGCAGCACCGATAGACCCGCCCCGGCGAGGAGCAGCAGGGTCGCTTGCGCAGCCACGAGGGACGTCACCTCGTGCGGCACCGTCCGTGACGTCCAGGTCAGCTCGATGGAGTCGTAGACCTGGGCCAGCGTGCCGGTGTCAGCTGCCGAGTAGTAGGTGCCACCGGTTATCTGGGCGATCTGCTTCAGGGTGTCCTCGTCGAGGGCGGTCGCGATGCTGAAGCCGTCGACCTCGAGGACGCTGCCGCTGGTGCTGCCCAGCCCGATGGGGTAGATGCGCACTCCCGCAGCGGAGGCGAGGTCAGCCAGCGCGAGGGGGTCTGGCCCGTCCATGTTCTCCCCGTCGGTGAGCATGACGATGGCGGTCCCGCCGTAGTAGCCGATCGGCGTCTCGTCCGGGTTCCCCCCCTCCGTGTCGGCGGGGGCGGTGATGACCTTCCCGGCGATGGCGCCGAGAGAGGTGAGGATGCCCCGCCCGATGGCCGTGTTCCCTTGCGGGGCCAGCCGGTTGATCGCTGCGAGCACTTCGTTCTTGTCCGTCGTGGGCTGTTGCGCGACCAGACCGCTGCCGCCGAACGCGACGACCCCCATCCGGATCGACGAAGGCTGCTTGTCCACGAAGCCACGAGCCGCGGCCTTGGCATAGTTCAGCCTCGTGGGCTGTTCGTCCTTGGCAGCCATGCTCGTCGAGACGTCGAACGCGAGGATGACCGTGCCCTCGCGCCGTGGCTCGGCCACCGAGGCCACCGGGCGGGTCAGTGCGAGGAGCATCAGGGTGAGGGCCACCCCCAACAGCACCGGGACGACGTGGCGCGCCCTGTCGGGTCGGGTCGGAGTGGGGGTGACGAGTCCCAGGGCGGCAAGGTCGTCCCGACGGTGGGCCTGTCCACGGAGGATGCGTCGATAGCCGATGAGAAGGGCCGGCACGGCCGCCAGGGCGACGACCATCCACGGCCAAATGAAGGTCATCGCCGCCTCCGCTTGCGCAGGGCCGAGATCCGCATCAGGGCACGGACCAGGTCCTCGTCGGTCAGCACCTGGTGCAGGTCGACGCCAGCCTTTCGTGTCGCCTCCACCAGCTCGGCCTGCCGGGCGTCTGCCGCCTCGCCGAGCCGCCGCCGGAACACGGGATCGTCGGTGTCGACGAAGATCTGCTCGCCCGTCTCGGCGTCCTCCACGTAGACCATCCCCACGGACGGGATCTCGAACTCACGGGGATCGGCGACCTGGATGGCCACCACCTCGTGGCGCCTCGCCAGCAGCGCAAGCAGGACGTCCCAGCCCGGCTCGCTGATGAAGTCGGAGACGATGACGATGAGCGACCTCCGCCGGGCCATCCCGTGCGCCGCCCTGAGGAGCACAGCAAGATCGGTCGTTGTGCCGGGTGCCGGAGCCGTCGGCGGGGCGATCAGGACACGGGCGATCCGCAGCACCTGGTTCCGGCCAGAGGCCGGGGGGATCACCTGCTCCACCTCGCTGCCCAACAGCACGACTCCGACCCGGTTTCCCCCTTGCGTGAGGACGTGGGCCAATGTCGTGGCGACCTCCGCCATGACGAGGTTCTTCTGCCGGTCGACCGGCCCGAAACCCATCGATGCCGAGTGGTCGAGGAGGAGCCACGCGGTCAGTTCCCGGTCCTCGACGTACTGGCGGACATAGGGCGCGTCCATGCGCGCAGTGACGTTCCAGTCGATGTGGCGCAGGTCGTCGCCGGACTCGTACTCGCGTAGGTCCGTGAAGTCGACCCCTGTCCCGCGAAAGAGAGTCCGGTAGTCGCCCTGCAGCCGCCCGTCGAGGCGCCGCACGATGCGCCACTCGAGACGGCGGAGCAGCCGCTCCGGCGTCAGGGTTGCGGTCTGATCCACGGGGATTCGCTTGCTGTGGAGCGGCGTTCGCGACCGGACGAGAGGTTTCCGCGCAGGGCCACGGCGGGGAGGGCGACAGCGTCGAGGATGGGACCGAGCAGGGCCTCGGCGTCCATTTCCTCGGCGAGCGCCTCGTACGACAGGACGATCCGGTGTCGCAGGACGTCCCTCGCCAGGTCGCGGACGTCTGTCGCGAGCGCGTATTCGCGACCCCTGAGGAAGGCCAGAGCGCGTGCGGCAAGCACCATGTTGATCGACGCGCGGGGGCTCGCCCCGTAGGACAGGTATCGCGCGAACTCGGGCAGGCCCACGGAGGACGGGTCCCGGGTCGCGGTGGCGAGCTGCACGGCATACTCGATCACGGCGGGGTCGACGTAGACGGCATCTGCCTCCCGCTGAAAGCGGAGCAGCGTCTCGGTGTCGATGACTTGCTGGGTCTTCGCCAGCGCGGACGTCATCCGCTCCACGACGACGAACTCCTCCGCAGCACTGGGGTAGCCCACGAGGGTCTTGAGCATGAACCGGTCGACCTGCGCCTCGGGCAGGGCGTAGGTGCCCTCGGACTCGATGGGGTTCTGTGTCGCCATCACGAGGAATGGATCCGGCGCGGGGTAGGTCTGCCGGCCGATGGTGACCTGGCGCTCCTGCATCACCTCGAGCAGTGCGCTCTGGACCTTGGCCGGCGCACGGTTGATCTCGTCGGCGAGGACGAGGTTGGCGAAGACCGGCCCGAGGACGACCTGGAACTCGCCCTCCTTCTGGTTGTAGATCCGTGTGCCGATGAGGTCGGCGGGTACGAGGTCAGGGGTGAACTGGATCCGCTTGAACTCACCGCCCACGGCCTTTGCGAGCGTCGTGATCGCCATCGTCTTGGCCAGGCCGGGGACACCCTCGACAAGCAGGTGCCCGCGCGCGAGAAGGGCCACCATCATCCGCTCGAGCAGCTCGTCCTGGCCGACGATCGTCTTCTTGATCTCGTAGAGGGCCTGTTCGAGCGGATACTCGGAGTGGCCGCTACCGTCACGGCTCGGGGCTTGCGGGTCCATGGCACTCCTTGGTGTCGGGATTTCCGGCGTTCACTGGGGCGGGCTGCCGGCAACGGCACCGGCGGTGGCGATCGGCACGGCGAAGCCGATGCCGACGAAGAAACTCTGCTTGCTGGGGTTGGCCAGGCCGGTGACGATGCCGATCACCTGGCCGCCACGGTCGAGCAGCGGCCCTCCGGAGTTGCCCGGGTTGACGGCCGCGTCGAACTGGATCAGGTCATTGAGAGTGCCACCGACGTCCACGCGGACCGACCGGCCGAGGGCCGAGACGACACCGGCCGAGAGAGAGTCGGCGAGCCCAAGGGGGTGACCGACCGCGAACACGGTGTCGCCGACGCGGGCGCCCCCGCCGAGGACCGCGGGAACGACGACCTCCGGCAGCCGGTCGACCGTGAGCACTGCGATGTCGCTCGCCGGCTGCTGGTCCGCGATCTTCGAGCTGGCCTCGGTGCCGTCGGCGAAGCGCGTCGTGATCTTCGTCGCTCCGATGACGACGTGGAGGGCCGTGAGGACCGTCCCGTCGGCCTTGATGATGACTCCGGCGCCCGTCCCGACCTCCCGGCCAGCCGTGCCCGCACGCTCGGTGGTGATGTAGACGAGGGACGGCTGGATCGCCTTATGGGCGGCCGCGGCGTCCGGAGGCGCAGCCAGCTCGGCTTTGCGCTCCGCCTGGATGGCCCTCTGGATGCTCTGATCGACGTCACCCTTGGTGATGAGCGCGGGACCGGAACCATCCCACGCCTTCAAAGCGACCAAAACCGCGAAAAGGATGACGCCCACGACGAGCCAGCGGCGACGCAGGAGGTGTCGAGTCGCCCGATGAGGATCCTCGGCGTTTGTCTCGTCGGGGGCGACAATCTCTGGATGTGCGGCGATGCGTGCCACTTTTCGGACTCTACGTCGCATGCGCCGGGATGGGTAGAGGTGGACCCGGACTCACAGGTACGGCCCGGTTAGCGCTGCTGTCAAAATGAAAGATGGTCATCGGGATCAGCGTCGCTGCTCGCACGCAACTCCGATAGCGGGCCGCTTGGGCAGGCCCGCTGTTGTTGAGTGCCGATTTCGGCGGTTGGGTCACTGGCTGACCAAGACCTGTTTGGCGAGGGCAATCACGATCGGCACGACGGTGGTCAGGACGAACGCGGGCAGAAACACCAGCCCCAGGGGCAGCACGATGCGGATGCCCAAGGTCGCGGTGGCCACCTCAAGCCGTTGTTGTTCGGCCCGACGCACCTCCTCGGCCGCCCGGATCAGGATGCCGGCTGGGGGCACTCCGGCCGTAGCTGCCATGCGCAGGGCTCGCGCGGCCGGCCGCCATGCCGACGGGACGCTGGCCCAGGCTGCTGCGTCGTCAACACCCCAGCGACCGGCCGCGGCCACTGTCTGCAGATGCAGTCCCAGCGGACCACCTACACGGGTCCCCACGGCTTCCATCGCTTGGACGAGGCCAGCCCCTCCGCGCAAGGTCAGAGCGAGCAGGTCGATGACGCCTGCCACCTCAGCGACCGGCACGAGCACCCTCGACGACCCCGTGTCGACTCGCGCACCGGGGCTGAGCGATCCGTCCCCGTCTCCAACGTCCCCGGCTCCAACGTCCCCGGCTCCAACGTCCCCGGCTCCAACGTCCCCGGCTCCAACGTCGCCGGCTGAAGCCTGTCGCAGGGCGAGACCGCTGATCGGATAGGCCCTGGGCCAGGCAAGAACGGCCGCCGCGATGAGGATCACAACCACTCCGGTCACGCGATCATCGGCCCGCGTGCGACGGCCCTGACCATCCGCCGCACCCACCAACGACCGATACCGGCCAGACAGAAGCCAAGCACGAGGCAGCCCTGCGTCAGCCGGGAGCCTCCGAAAAGCTCACTCGGTCCGATGCCCAGCACGAGCGCCAACAGAGGGCCACCCAGCGGCAGCGCGGTGAGGAGGTTGACGGTCGCCTTGGCTCCTGCCACCGCGGCGGCCAACCGCCGTTCATGAGCCACTCGAGCCTCGAGCAGGCCAACAGCAGTGCGAACCCCCTGCGCAAGAGGAGCGCCCATGTCCTCCGAAAGGGACCAGGCATGCGCCAGCAACATCAACTCGGCCGAGCGTGCCGAAACGGCCGCCGCTCGCCAAAGCGGGCCAAGGGTGGCTCCGTCAGCCGCGGCTGACGCCAGGTCTCTTGCCAGGGCGGCCAGCTGGTCAGGGCGGCCAGAACCGGACCGAGAGTCAGCCGCTATCCGCAGGGCCGACGCCGGTGCCATCCCCGCATCCAGGGCTGGGGCAATCGCGTCGAGCAGTCCGATCAGATCCTGCGGGCCAACTCCCACGCCGTGTCGACTCTGCCGCCACCGACGTCCTCGCTCCCATGCCGACCCCGAATCGTTCCTCGGCGCCAAGACCGAGGTCGACGACACCCGGGGCAGGATCGCCACCCGGCACCGACCGAAATGCTCCGGCCACAGCAGGGCCCCCACAGCCACGAGCGACGCCACCACCAAGCTCACGGGACCACGTCCGGATCGAGGTTCAACAGCCCGGCAAGAACCGGCCAGGCTGGGCCGATCACAGTCTCTCCAACGACGCCTCTCGTGAGCGCCGACTCGACCTCAGGTCTGCCATCTGCCCCCCGGGCAAGGACGGCCACCGTGTCCACAAAGCGACGGCCGGAACCCCGACGAACATGCACGACCACCTGGACCGCGCTCAGCAGCTGCGCATGAACAGCCAGCGGAGAAAGCCCGGCAAGCGCGCCCAAGGCTTCGAAACGGGCAACCACATCTGCGCCGGTGTTGGCATGCAATGTGCCGCATCCGCCCTCATGCCCTGTGTTGAGAGCAGTCAGCATCTCGCGCACCTCTGCGCCGCGGACCTCACCCACCACGAGGCGGTCTGGACGCATCCTCAACGACTGACGCACCAGCGAGGTGAGCCCGATCTCGCCTCGACCCTCGACGTTGGCCGGGCGCGACTGCAACCGGACGACGTGCGGGTGGTCGATAGCCAGCTCGCGCACATCCTCGACGATGACAAGCCGCTCGCGGTCATTGACCTCGCCGAGCATGGCGCCCAGCAGGGTGGTCTTACCGCTTCCGGTGCCGCCGCTGACAACAAACGAGCAGCGTCGGCTCACCAGGGCCTCGAGCACCCGCAGCCAGCCTGTGCTGAAGGTTCCCCATCGAGCCAGGTCGTCAAGGCTCGGCGCCACCCGCCGCGGGACCCGCAAGCTGATGTGGGACCCCTCAACCGCGATCGGGGGAAGCACGGCGTGCAGACGGACACCCCCGGGAAGCAGCCCATCGACGTACGGGCTGGTGTCATCGAGGCGACGACCGGCGATCCCGGCAAGCCGCACCGCGAGTCGACGGACCGCCTGCTCATCGCCGACATCGCAGTCAGCCCGGGTGAGTCCGTCGCCACGGTCGACCCAGACACCCGCCCCCGCATTGACCAGGACGTCGGTGACCCGCGGATCGGCGAGGAGCGGCTCCAGCGGGCCGGCCCCCAGGACTTGCGCGGCCAGCTCGGTGCGAGCTCTGAGGACACCGCTCTCGCCAAGAACGACGGCTTCACCATCGAGAACCTGCGCAACCAGGACCTGTGTGGGAGCCCTGCCCTGCCTGATCTGCGCCCACACGGTGGGTGACACGCTCACGATGCCCGAAGCCGCGAAGGAGTGACGCATTGCTCCAGCACCCTGTCGGCGGCAGCAGCCAGCGCGCCACTGGATGAGCTTCCCGGCGGTATGCCGTGGAGCAAGTCGGCCGCAAGTGACGGCTCCTCGCGGATAACGGCAAGCATCGGCAGGTCCAGAGCCCCCGCCACCGTGTCCGCGAAATGACTGCCGTGGCCCCTGGTCCGCAAGCAGAGCCATACGTCAGGGCAGGCGCGGATGAGATGTCCGGCGATCGCGCTGGCGCCCGCCAGATCACCGATGCCCGACCCCGCGAGAAGTACCACGGCATCCGCGGCGGGTGCCAGCGAGCCAAAGGCCTCCTGATCAGGACGGGGCAGGTCGACCACGACCAGATCCACCGCGGCGCGCAGCGCGTGGAGCACCTCCACCACGGTTTCGGCGCCCAGCTCGACGTCACGCGCACGGTCGAACGAGAGCACACTCACCCCGTCCACCGACGGCAGGCGCCGTAGGAGCTCAGGACCGTCGATCCGGCCCCTGGCCCCGGCGAGGTCCGGCCAACGGACCCCGCGCTCCTGTTCGATGCCCAGGGTCACGTCGAGTCCCCCGCCGAGCCGGTCTCCGTCCAGGCAAGCCGGGCGTAATCCCGCCTGCGCGGCCCGAACCGCGATGGCCGCCGTGAGCACCGAGGCCCCGACCCCGCCTGACCCGCCGAGCACTCCGATGATGTGTGCCGTCTTCATGCGACAAACGGTTGTCCGACGGCAGCCGCCACGGCCACAACGTCCGACAACCTGTGGACCATGGGACGAACCATGAGGGGGTTGTGGATAGATGAACGGACCCAGAACAGGGGACGGCCCCCGACGGGGGGACATCGGGGGCCGTCGGCGCACCAACCTCCGGGGGGGAGGAACTGGCACGCCGGCACACTCGACCCCTAAGGGGAGTGTGCACCTTCAATGATGAGCGATTTGGCCCATCAACGCAAACGGCCGTGCCGACCGGTCAGGTGATGTCCGCACAGCACCTCGGGTCGCGGGCTCCACGCAAGGATGGCACCCCGCGAACGGGGTGCCATCCGACCGTGAGTCTTGCGAGTTACCAAGCGTGAATCTACAAAGTCGCAGTGGGTCAAGCCCGCCACGATCGGTCCATCAGTGGACTGCCCGCGCGTGGGTGCCCGTTCGTCTCACGGTGCCGTCGGGCTCTCGCCCATCGGCTTACTGCAAGTTCTACTCGCCTTTCGTCGCAAACGAAAGTCTTGACTTTTCAGACAAATCAGAGGCCGGATTCGGCGTCCGCGCAGTCAAACCGAGTCAGGTGAGGCGCCCGATGAGGACCGCGTCCGCGATCCGGCCGCCCTCCTCAGCCCCCGCCTCGACGGCCTGCGCGCAGTGCGTGATCCACAGCGCCACACCCTGTGGTGAGCCCGAGCCGTATGCCGCGAGCGCGCCCAGGTAGGCCGCGCTGCCACCAGCGCCATGACCCATCTCGACGACCGCGACCCCGGTCGGGTCCAACCCACTGGCCTGGATGACGGCTCGCTCCATAGCCCGAGCGACCAGTCCGTTGCCGCGAACGAAAGGTCGGACGGTCGCGATCTCCGCGTGCACCAACGCGACCACCACGATCACTGGAGCGTCCTTGGCGCTGAGCAGGAGCTGCGCGATTCCTGAAAGCCGCTGTCTGACAACGGTTTCGTCTGGGGCCGGGCCCAGATCGGAGAACTCTCGCGAGATCTCACCCGTCTGGCGAGGGCGTCCAACCTGCGCCTCCGGTAGCAGGTGACCCGCGGCGGCGACATGGACCCGAGCCAGAGCCTGCGACGGTGCCGAGAGGACCATCGACCGGATGTGCTCCGTCTCCGTCGTCGCCTGCACCGCACCCTTGAGCATGGCCTCGAGCGGATCCAGATTCTCGGGCCAAGCCGTGGCGCCTCGCATGAGGTCCCGCACTACATCCACATTCACCTCGGCGCCGTCTAGAGCAGCGCTCGCACGGGCGCCCCGGACCCGTGATTCCGCTGCGGCCGCAGGGATTCGGCGCCGCAGCGCCTGATGCCATCTCAGCTTGGTGCAGGCCTCGCGCGCGGCATCGGTGGCCTCGGGCACCCCTGGCAACTCCGACAGCCAGACGAGGGAATCAGTAATAGTGGACACGCCTAGCAGCCTAGAGTTCGCCACGTGCCCCGAGCCACGGACCTGCCCACGCTGGTGATCGTCATCACCACGGCGATCGCCTTGATGGCGCTCGCCTGGGCACTCGCGAGAGCTCTGAGGCGACGGGGTGAGTTCGGCTCACCGGTCGACCGCGCAACGTACGACACGCTCCATACGGCATCACTGGCCTCGCAGCACCTTCACGACGGGCTCACCCCCCAGGGTGCATCCAGGGCGGCCAAGCATCTGCGCGCCATGTTGGGGACGCAGGCAATTGCCTTGTGCGACAACGCTTCCACACTTGCCTGGGACGGGGCGGGTGCACACCATCGCGAACAGGTATGGCGGCACGCGAGTGAGGTACTCGCCTCCGGTCGCACCGTGGTCCTCGGTGCCAAGGATGTGGCGTGCGAAGACCCGGACTGCCCCATCCGGACGTCGGTATTGGCGCCGGTAATCTCCGAGGAGCGCGTTGTGGCAGCGCTGGCTGCCTACGGATCGAGCGCCTCCGCGGGTCTGGTCAGGGCGACCGAGGAGGTGGCCGCATGGGTGTCCACCCAGGTGGAGCTGGCCGAGCTTGGGCGTCAGAGGTCTCGTGCCATGGAGGCCGAGCTGCGAGCGCTGCGGGCCCAGATCAGCCCGCATTTCATCTACAACTCGCTGGCCGCAATCGCCTCGTTCGTCCGTACGGATCCCGACCGCGCCCGCGAGCTCCTCCTCGAGTTCGCCGACTTCACCCGCTATGCGTTCCGTAGCGGCGGAGCATTCACGACACTGGCCGAGGAGCTGGGCAACATCGAGCACTACCTGGCGCTTGAACAAGCTCGCTTCGGGGACCGGTTGCAGATCTCGCTACTGGTGGCGCCTGAGGTGTTGTCCGTGGCAGTGCCCTACTTGGCGATCCAGCCGCTGGTCGAGAACGCTGTCCGTCACGGCCTCGAGTCCAAGGAGGGCGTCGGGCACGTCAGCATCACGGCCACCGACGAGGGCTCCGAAACCGAGATCGTGGTCGAGGACGATGGCGTGGGCACCGACCCCGAGGTGATGCGACGGGTCCTGGCCGGGGATCAGGACAGCGACAGCGTCGGCCTGGGCAACGTCGACGCGCGTCTGCGCCAGGTCTATGGCGACGACTATGGGCTGGTGGTCGAGACCGGGCTCGGCGCCGGCACACGGGTCAGCTTCCGGGTTCCCAAGTACGCGCCCGGCGTTCGCCCCTCGTCGTAACCTTTAGTCCATGCCCGACACGCCTTCCTCCCCTGACGCAGGAGTCGCCCCGGCTCAGCTGCCCGTGGGTCTGCGCGCGCTGCTGGTGGACGACGAAGCGCCTGCGCTGTCCGAGCTGGCGTTCCTGCTGCGCCGGGACCCAAGGATCGGCGAGATCCGCACCGCGACCAGCGGGGCGGATGCGCTGCGGGCGTTGGACGCCCGATCGTTCGACGTCGTGTTCTGCGACATCAAGATGCCGGGTCTGGACGGAATGGACTTCGCGCGCGTGCTGGCCCGGTTTACGGAGCGCCCGCAGATCGTCTTCGTTACCGCCTATGACGAGCATGCCGTGGATGCGTTCGAGGTGCGAGCCACGGACTACGTCATGAAGCCGGTCCGCTCCGACCGCCTGACCGAGGCGGTACGCAGGGTGATGGCTGCCCGCAGTAGAAGCGCCACCTCCGGTGGGCTGGTCCCCGGAGACGAGGTTTCGGCCCGTCCCAACCCGGCGGACGAGACGATTCCGATCGAGCTCGGTGGCGTGACCACGTTTATCCAGCGCTCCCAGGTGCTCTACGCCGAGGCGCACGGCGACTACGCTCGCCTCCATACAGCGACAGGTTCCCACCTCGTACGAATCTCGCTGACCACCCTCGAAGACCGTTGGGGCGCATCAGGATTCGTCCGGATCCACCGCAGCACCCTGGTCTCGCTCCCCCAGGTGACCGAGGTGCGCATGGACCGCGGTCGTTGCTCGGTGCGGCTGCACGGGGTCGAGCTCCAGGTCAGTCGGCGGCATACGCGTGATCTGCGCGATCGCCTCTTGCGCTCAGACAAGGTCAGCGACAGCTGATGTCGGGCTCCGGCGACCAACAGGCATCCAAACGGGTCCGCATCACCTCGCCGCGACGGGGGGCCGCCCGGCGGGGACCCACTCGGCCCGTCATCACCGAGATCGACGAACAGACAGGTGTGGGCGAGGTTTACATGGCCGCCCTGCTGCGAGCGCAGCTACGACTTTCGGTGTCCGTGCTCGTCGCGGTTGCCGCCGGTCTCGGCATTCTGCCGCTGATGTTTCTCGCCGTCCCAGCCACCCACGAGCTGCACGTGTGGATGGTTCCGGTGCCCTGGTTGATCCTCGGAGTGCTGGTCTATCCCGTTGTCGCCCTGACGGCCCGGTACTACGTGCGGCACGCCGAAGCCATCGAACGCGACTTCACCGACCTCGTGGACCGCCGGTGAGCCCGCAGTGAACGCCAGCTTCGGCATCATCGCCATCACGTTCGTCTGCGTCGTCACCCTCGGCATCGGAGCATTCGGTCTCCGACTGTCCCGGACCACGAGCGACTTCTACGTCGCAAGTCGGGCAGTCAGCCCTGGATGGAATGCCTCTGCCATCGGCGGCGAATACCTGTCTGCGGCTTCGTTTCTCGGAATCGCCGGCCTCGTCTACACGCTGGGCGCCGATATGCTCTGGTTCCCGGTCGGCTACACCGTGGGTTATCTGGTGCTTCTGGTCCTGGTGGCGGCTCCCCTGCGCCGGTCGGGCGCCTACACCCTCCCCGACTTCGCCGAGGACCGCCTTGAGAGCGTCCAGGTGCGCCGGCTCTGCTCCCTGCTCGTCATCAGCATCGGCTGGCTGTACCTGCTGCCACAGTTCAAGGGAGCCGGTCTGGCCCTGAGCGCGGTCACCGGCGCCCCTACCTGGGTGGGCGGTCTCATTGTCGCGGTCGTCGTCATGGCCAATGTGGTTGCCGGCGGCATGCGCTCCATCACGCTGGTCCAGGCGGTGCAGTACTGGCTCAAGCTCACAGCGATCAGCATTCCCGTGTTCGTCCTGCTCTGGCTCTGGCAACGCCACGGAGCGCCGCAACCGCACGTCCCGACAGTCCCGGGGGGGCACGAATGGTCCCGTCCACTCAGCGGCTTCGGCGGGCGGGACCACACGGTCTATGCCACCTACAGCACACTCCTGGCACTCTGTTTCGGCACCATGGGTCTGCCCCATGTACTGGTCCGGTTCTACACCAACCCCGATGGCCGTGCGGCGCGGCGCACAACGTTGGTCGTGATCGGGCTGCTCGGGCTGTTCTATGTGTTCACGCCCGTCTACGGCGT
>ERZ1739049.86-NODE-86-length-11837-cov-14.484043_pt1 | contig 11837 bp, 12 predicted proteins | sample MGYA00581760_ERZ1739049 | MGnify/ENA primary metagenome ERZ1739049 (study PRJEB42929, sample SAMN08275522) | rhizosphere metagenome | isolation source: Rhizospheric soil replicate 2 | host: Colobanthus quitensis | place: Antarctica: Devils point, Livingston Island...
CGAGAGCTTGGCGGAGTCGGCGCGGATGCCGAGCTCGGACAGGGCGCCGGCGACGCTGGTCGAGGTCGTCCAGTACTTCTTGGTCTGCCCATCGACGGTGACCGTCAGGAGACGGCCGTACCGGACGACGACCTTCTGGCCATCGTTGACCGGCGTGGACAAGTCGGGGGCGATGACGTCGTGGGGGCCGACGGTGATGTCCTGGTTGGCCAGCACGTCTCTGACGTCGGCGTTACCGAACAGGTGAACTGCGGAGGTCTTGCCATCAACTGACAGGTTCACGGACTTGTCGAAGTGGGCGAAGCCTAGGGTGCCGGCGGCAGCGACGGCGACGAGGGACACGACAAGTGCGGCTTGGGTGAGGCGCCGATTGGGAAGAAAACGCACAGTGCTCCAGAGCTAGCTCGATCCGGGCATCGTGCGACGAACGGTCCGCACACATGGAAAAAAGGGGCGCTCGACCTCGGTCGTGCACCCCTCGGTGCGTGCCGTCCGAGGACTCATAGACCCCGGCCAACAGTCATCAACCATGACCGACACACCTGACAAAGGTCAAATTTTGGTAACGGTCACCCCTGGAAACAGTAAATACTGACCGACCTCCAGATGGCTACCAGCGGCCGTAGAGCCGCTCCGAGTTGGCCGCCATCGCGGTGCACAAAGTGGGAACATCCACGTTCAGAACCCCCGCCATCGCCCGCACGGTCAACGGCACGAGGTATGGCGCATTGGTCGCCCCACGATGTGGCGCCGGGGTGAGAAACGGCGCGTCGGTCTCCACCTGGAGGTTGTCCAGCGGCGTGACCGAAAGCGCGTTGCGCAGGTCCCTGGCGTTCTTGAACGTCACGGTGCCCGAGAACGACAGGAAGTAGCCCAGCGCGACACACTCTCGCGCCATCTCGATCCCGCCTGAGAAGCAGTGCAGGACGGTATGTTCTGGCGCGCCCTCCTCCGCCAGGATGCGAAGGACGTCCTCGTGGGCATCACGGTCGTGGACCTGCAACGCCTTGCCGGTCCGTTTGGCCAGGTCGATGTGCCAACGGAACGAATCCTGCTGTGCCGCAACGCCTTCAGCGCCGGTGCGGAAGTAGTCCAAACCGGTCTCGCCGATGACCCGGACCCTGGGGTGGTTGGCGAGCATCTCGATCTGGGCCTTGGCCGAGTCGAGCTCGCCGATGGCGTGGAGCCTCGGAGCCTCGTTCGGGTGGAGGGCCACGCCACCCAGCAGCGCGGCATACCGGTCGATGACCTCGACGGTGAATCGCGCGCTCGGGAGGTCGCAGCCGATCTGGACCATGCGGGGCACTCCGACAGCGGTGGCGTCGTCGATCACGGTCTGGATGTCAGGAAGGTCGGCGCCGTCGCGCGAGATGTCGAGGTGGGTGTGGTTGTCGACCACGTGGATCGGCAGCGCGTCAGGCGCCGGCGGTCGCCCCGAATGCCCTGAGTCGCTCACGCCGACTCGTCGCCGGCCAAGGGTTTGAGCCGCGCGAGCTCTTCTTCGACCACCGACGGGTCGAGCTTGGTGAAGATCGGCGACGGCTGGGCGATCGGCGCACCGACGGTGATGGGGCGCGACTCCCAGCGCGGGGTGGCCGTGTAGTCGCCGGTGATGATCGGGTAGCTCTGGCCACCGTCCAGATCGTCGACCTCGTCCATGTGGGGCATCGGTGCGATCACGCCCTGGCCGCCCATGGCCAGATGAACCTGGTTGCAGCTGTGCGGCAGAAACGGGCTCAACATCGTCGTGCAGTCGCTGACCGCCTGGGCGATCACGTGCAGGATCGTCCCGAGCCGCTCACGCTGGTCGTCGGCCTTGAGCTTGAACGGCGCCTGGTCGGTGACGTACTTGTTGACCTCGGCCACCACGCGCATGACCTCGGCCAGGGCCTGCTTCTGCCGGTGGCGCTCGATCAGGGCGCCGACCGTCACGAAGCCTTCGCTGATCGATGCCAGCAGCATCAGGTCGTCGGCGTTCAGGTCGGCGGGGGCGGGGATCTGGCCGAAGCTCCTGTGGATCATCGTGGCCGTGCGGTTGACCAGGTTGCCCCAGCCGGCGACGAGCTCACCGTTGGTGCGCTTGACGAACTCGACCCAGGTGAAGTCGCTGTCCTGGTTCTCGGGACCGGCGGCGGCGATGAAGTAGCGCAGCGCGTCCGGCTGGTAACGCTCCAGGAAGTCGTGGACGTAGATCACGACGCCGCGGCTGGAGGAGAACTGCTTGCCCTCCATGGTGAGGAACTCGGAGCTGACCACCTCGGTCGGCAGCTGCAGCACGCCATACGGTCCGGGCTTGCCGCCCTTGTCACCCAGGCCGTCGTAGGCGAGCAGCTCTGCCGGCCAGATCTGCGAGTGGAAGGTGATGTTGTCCTTGCCCATGAAGTAGTAGGACAGGGCCTCGGGGTTGTTCCACCACTCGCGCCAGGCCTCGGGGTTGCCGGTCCGGCGGGCCCACTCGATGGAGGCGGACAGGTAGCCGATGACGGCGTCGAACCAGACATACAGCCGCTTGGGCTGGTCACGCCAGCCGTCCAGCGGGATCGGGATGCCCCAGTCGATGTCGCGGGTCATCGCGCGCGGCCGGATGTCCTTGAGGATGTTCTGGCTGAACTTGATGACGTTCGGGCGCCAGGTGCCCGAGGCCTCACGCCCGTCGAGCCACTCGACCAGCGCCTCGGCCAGCGCCGGCAGGTCGAGGAAGAAGTGCTGGGTCTCGATGAACTCCGGCGTCTCGCCGTTGATCTTGCTGTGCGGGTCCAACAGCTCTGTGGCGTCGAGCTGGTTGCCGCAGTTGTCGCACTGGTCGCCGCGAGCCTCGGCGTAACCACAGATCGGACACGTGCCCTCGATGTAGCGGTCCGGCAGCGTCCGGCCGGTCGACGGGCTGATCGCGCCGTGCGTGGTCTGCTCGACCATGTAGCCGTTGTCGTGGACGGTCGTGAACATCTCCTGCACCACGGCGTAGTGGTTGCGGGTGGTGGTGCGGGTGAACAGGTCATAGGACAGACCGAGCGCGACGAACTCCTCCACGATGAGGCGGTTGTTCCTGTCGGCGAGCTCCTTGGCGCTGACCCCCTCCTGGTCGGCCGCCACCAGGATCGGGGTGCCGTGCTCGTCGGTGCCACTGACCATCAGGACCTCGTGGCCTGCCATGCGCATGTAGCGGCTGAAAACGTCAGAGGGCACACCAAATCCGGCGATATGGCCGATGTGCCGCGGGCCGTTCGCGTACGGCCAGGCGACAGCAGACAGGACCTTGCTCATGACCCCGAGCCTAGGGGGTGGCGGCGGGTGGGATTTTTCGCCCGTGGGAGGATTGCTCAATGGCCGACGTCCGCGAGTCCCTTGCTGTTGCCGCAACCGCGGACACCGTCTACGACCTTGTTGCCGACCTTCCCCGTATGGGCGAGTGGTCGCCCGAGTGCGAGCGGGTCACCTGGCGGGGGGGCGCCACCTGCGCCGCGAGGGGTGCCCAGTTCCTTGGTCACAACAGGGCGGGGTCGATCCGGTGGATGACACAGGGTGAGGTCGTCACCGCCGAACGCGGCCGGCACCTGGCCTTCGAGATCCGCTTCGGGCCGCTGAAGGTCGCCCGCTGGGAGTACTTCATCGTTCCCGATGACGCCGATCCCACCTCGTGCACCGTCGTTGAGGAGTGGACCGACAGGCGACCACCCTGGTATGCCGCGGCCGCCGACAAGGCGTTCGGCTCACGGGCGAAGACCAACCATCACGGCATGGAAAAGACCCTGGCCAACCTCAAGCGCGCTGCCGAGGCCGGGACGCCGCTGAAAGCTTGAGCAGTCCGTCCGCGTCAGAGGTTGGCTGAACCCGCGTCAGGTCGTTTGCTGGAGCTCGTCAGGTGGTGTAGCTGGAGTTCAGCCGCACGTAGTCCTCGGTGAGATCACAGCCGTACACGGTCCAGGTCGCGTCCGCGATGCCGAGCTCGACCCCGATCCGGACCTCATCCGAGCGCAGGTGGGACACCATTGCCGCCAGCACGGGGCCGTCGGGCTCGTCTGGATAGACCTCGATCCCGCCAAAGGCAATGCGCACGCGGTCGGCATCGATGTCGAGGTCGTCCTGGCACTTGCCGATGGCCATCGTGACCCGGCCCCAGTTCGGGTCACCGCCGTGCACCATCGTCTTGACGAGCGGCGAGTTGACGATCGACTTGCCCACTCGCCTGGCCTGAGCGTCGTCCCTGGCACCGCGCACTTCCACGACGATCAGCCGTCCGGCGCCCTCGCCGTCGGACGCGATGTCCCGGACCAGCGCGAGGCACACCTGGCTCAACGCCTCCTCGAACGCCTCGGCGTCGACAGGTCCGGCAAGCCCGTTGGCGAAGATGGCTGCCGTATCACTGGTCGAGGTGTCGGTGTCGATGCTCACCGAGTTGAACGTCCGGTCCACCACTCGGCGGAACGTCCGATCCAGCTGCTCCGGGCCTATCTCGGCATCGGTGCACACGAATGCCAGCATGGTGGCCATGTCCGGCTCGATCATGCCGACACCCTTGGCGATCCCGACGATCCGGGCTTCGCCAACACGAGCTGTGTGCAGCTTCGGGTGTGTGTCAGTGGTCATGATCGTGCGCGCTGCGGCCGCGAAGTCGGACCCTTCGACGGGCCACTTCACGCTGTCGAGGTGCTGGCGCACAGCGGCCATCGGGTAACGCCGGCCGATCACCCCGGTGGAGGCGATCAACAGCTCCCCCGCCGGTATTCCGACGATCGAGGCCACCCGGTCACGGATCTCCGCTGCGTCAGCGGCCCCGGCTGCCCCGGTCGCGACGTTGGCGTTGCGAGCCAGGACCACCACCCCACGGGCGTTCCCGGCCCGCCCGGCCTCACGACTGAGGGCAATGCTGGCACCGGCGAACCGGGACCGGGTGAAGACGGCCGCGCAGGTCGCCGGCACCGTCGAGACCAGGATCGCCACGTCGTCACGCCCGTCGTCCTGCAAGCCGGCGTGACCGGTGTGTATGGCGAAGCCTTGGGGCCAGGAAACCTCAGACGGCTGCTGCATTCGTCAAACTTTAGGTGGCAGCCGCCGTCATACCCTCGGTGGCTGCCACCTTCGTCAGCGACCGACTCCCACCGTCAACGGGCGAGAGTCCGCGTTATTGGCGTCGCTGACACTGCCGTCGGCGTCCAGGTCGGCCAGCTCTTCGTCCCAGGCGCCACCACCGTGGTCGTCACCGGCCGCGAACGCGACCTCGTCGAACGGGTCCAGGCCGGACAGCACGTTTGCGGCCCGCTTCTGGTCAAACTGACCTGTCCATTTGCCGACCAACACGGTGGCCACGGCGTTGCCGGTGAAGTTCGTCACCGCACGCGCCTCGCTCATCATCCGGTCGATCCCGACGATCAGGCCCACGCCGTCCAGCAGATCGGGGCGGGCCGACTGCAGGCCGGCGGCCAGGGTCGCCAGTCCGGCACCGCTAACCCCGGCGGCTCCCTTGGACGCGATGATCATGAACACCAACAGACCGATCTGCTCACCGATTGCGAGCGGCTTGCCCATCGCCTCAGCGACGAACAGTGACGCCATCGTCAGGTAGATCGCCGTACCGTCAAGGTTGAAGGAGTACCCGGTCGGCACCACGATGCCGACGACTGGGCGCGCGACGCCGAGGTGCTCCATCTTGCCGATCAGCCGCGGCAGCGCGGTCTCGGACGACGACGTCGACACGATGAGCAGGTACTCCTTGCCGAGGTACTTCAGCAGCTTGAAGATCGACATGCCGGTCACCAGCCGCAGGATCGTGCCGAGCACCAGGATGACGAACAGGAAACAGGTGGCGTAGAACCCGAACATGACCTTGCCGAGGCTGATCAGAGCGTCCATGCCGGTCGAGCCGACCACTGCCGCCATCGCGCCGAAGGCGCCGATCGGCGCCACCCACATGATCATCGCGAGGATCTTGAAGACGAGCTTCTGGATGTGCCCGATGCCGCGCAGCACCGGCACACCCTTCTCGCCCATCGACTGCAGGGCAAAACCGACGAGCAGCCCGATGATCAGCGCCTGGATGACCTTGCCCGAAGTCAGTGAGGAGACCAGCGTGTCCGGGATCAGCCCTAGCAGGAACTCGACCGGCGTCTCTGCCGCGCCGTTCGACTGGGCCTGTCCGCTCTTGGCCACGGCGGCGGTCAGGTGCAGTCCTGAGCCGGGCTTGACGATGTTGCCGACCACCAGGCCGATCGCGAGCGCGAAGGTCGACATCACGGTGAAGTAGCCCAGGGCCAGGCCACCGACCTTGCCGACGCTGGCCGCCTTGCGGACCGATCCGATGCCCACCACGATCGTGCAGAAGATGATCGGCGTGATGATCATCTTGATCAGGTTCACGAAGCCGGTGCCGAGCGGCTTGAACTGGACGGCAAGCCCGTCCTTGCCGGGGAATGCGAAACCGACTGCGATGCCGAGCAGAACGGCGACGATCACTGCCATGTAGAGCCAGTGCGTCTGGTCCCGAGGTGGTCGCTGTGCGGTGGGTGGGGGACCGGGCGGGGTGGGACCCGGCAGCATGGCGGCTCTGGAGTTGGGCAAGATGGACCTCCTGATGGCTGGCAATGAATTGCTCTTGAGGCTCGCCACGTTGCTGATCGCCGTCAACGTTGTGTTCATTACGTTCGTCAGGAAACGTCGCCCAGGCCGCACACTGGATCCATGCGCCCCCGCCTGAGCCCCCGAGCCTGGAGCCTGGCGGGCCAGCTTTTCGCGCTGCAGGTGGGCGTCGTGACGATCGTGGTGCTGGCCGGGGGCGCCGCGGCGTACCTGCAGGCCCGCGAGCGCAGTCAGATCACGACCGGAGAGCGGGTGATCGCCGTCGCCCGGAGCGTTGCGGCGTCCCCTCTGGTGCGGTCGGCGGTGACCGCACCCGAGGCGAACCCGTCCGCCATCCTTCAGCCCTACGCCGAGCAGGTTCGCCGCGACACCGGCACCGACTTCGTCGTCGTGATGAACACCAAAGGAATCCGCTACTCCCACCCCAAGCCGGAACTTATCGGCCACCGGTTCAGCGGGCACATCGACGCCGCGGTCGCCGGTGGGGTGGTGCTCGAGACGTATGGCGGCTCGTTCGGTCTGTCCGAACGTGCGGTGGTGCCGGTGCGGGCCGATGGCGGGTCGGTGATCGCGCTGGTTTCGGTCGGGGTCACCCGCGACAACATCTCGCGTGAGCTGGCCCAGCAAGTGCCCATGTTGCTGGTTGCGGGGATCGTCGCACTGCTGCTGGCCGCGGCTGGTTCCGCCCTCATCTCGCGTCGGCTACGCCGCCTGACCCACGGCATGGCGCCCGACGAGCTGGCCCGGATGTACGAGTTCTACGACGCCGTGCTGCACGCGGTGCGCGAGGGGCTGGTGCTTCTCGACCTGGACGGGCGCCTGATGCTGGCCAACGACGAGGCTCGCCGGCTGCTCGACCTGCCTCAGGTCTGGGCCGGTCTCCGGCTCGACGAGCTCGGGCTGCCTGCCCCGATGACCGAGGCGCTGGACGGCGGCCGCGAGGTGCACGACGCCATCCACCTCACGTCGAACCGGGTTCTGGTCGTCAGCCAGGCGGCGGCCCGCTGGGAGGGCCGCGAGCTCGGCACCGTGCTGACGCTGCGTGACCACACCGATCTTCAGGCCCTGACCGGGGAGCTGGACTCGGCGCGCGGGCTGGCCGAGGCGCTGCGCTCGCAGGCCCACGAAGCGGCAAACCGGCTGCACAGCGTGATCAGCCTGATCGAGCTGGGGCGGTCCGACCAGGCGCTGACCTTCGCGACGGCCGAGCTTGCCATGGCACAACAGCTCACCGACCTGGTCGTCGGCGCCGTCGACGAGCCGGTGCTGGCAGCCCTCCTCCTGGGCAAGGCGGCCGAGGCCAACGAGCGCGGTGTCGAGCTGGAGGTGGACCCGGCCAGCGCCGTCCCCGAGGGCGTGATCCCCGCCCGCGACCTGGTCACTGTCGTGGGCAATCTGCTCGACAACGCGATCGACGCGGCGGCCGCGGCACCCGGGCCGCGCCGGGTGGGGTTCAGCAGCTGGATCGAGGACACGCAGTCCGCGCACGGCATCGCCAGCACTTTGGTACTGCAGATCAGCGACACGGGCGCGGGCATGGATGACCTGTCCGCCAGCCGCGCCTTCACCCGGGGTTGGTCGACCAAGACCGGCCATCGGCTGGTCGGGCACGGACTCGGTCTGGCGTTGGTCGGCCAGACGACCCACCGCCATCACGGCACGGTTGAGGTGGGTCGTGCCGACAACACGGTCTCCGGCAACCATCTGTCCGGCAGCGCTCCAACCTGCACGTCGCCATTCGTCGGCGCAGTGTTCACCGTCCGGCTGCCCCTCGCCATCGAGACCGTCGCGCCATGAGCGAGATCAGCGTCGACAACGACCGGGACATCGGCGTCCTGGTCGTCGAGGATGAGCCGGTCGCCGCCGACGCGCACTGTGCCTACGTCGAGCGGGTTCCGGGGTTCGTCGTGCGCGCGGTGGTGTATGACGGCGCCGGGGCGATCCGGCTGCTGGGCGACCCTTCATCCGCCGTGGACCTCGTGCTGCTCGACATGCACCTGCCGGACCTGCACGGCCTTGATGTGGTCCGCGCGATGCGGACGGCTGGGCACCGGGCCGACGTCATCGCAGTCACGTCCGCCCGCGACCTCGAAGTCGTTCGCGCCGCCGTCTCACAGGGAGTCGTGCAGTACCTGCTGAAGCCTTTTACCTTTGCGGCGTTGCGGGACAAGCTCGAGCGGTATGCGGCATACCGGCACCAGCTCACCGGAGACGTGGCAAGCGGACAGCATGAGGTGGACCGGGCGCTGGCCACGTTGAGGGGCACTGATCCCAGCAATCTGCCCAAGGGCATGAGCCTCGAGTCCCTGGACGCCGTCGTCGCCGTGCTTCGTCCGTCCGAAGAGAGCCTCTCGGCCGCCGAGGTCGCCGCAGCTGTCGGTGCCTCACGGGTCACCGCACGTCGCTACCTTGAGCATCTCGCCGACTCCACGCTGGTCATCCGGCGCTCGCGCTACGGCGGCGCGGGCCGGCCCGAGGTGGAGTATCGCTGGGTCGGCGGCGGCTGAACGCACGGAGGGATCGGCTGGCGTCACCCCCGGTGGAGTTGGAGCGGAGCCGCCCTCGGAGGCATGCTGGTAGGTAATGTCACGATTCGAACGAGATCAGCACGAGCCCGCCGACGCCCCTGGCGACGCCATCCACGATGCGCCGGCACAGACGGAGCCGATCTCCGATGCCGACGAGTCCATCGCTCACATTGCCGCGCTGGTGCGTCGAACCACCGAACGAAAGGGCGCGCCGGGTCCTTCGCCCGCTGCCCACCCGGAGGCCACCATGGCCCATCCACCTCCGATGACCGCACCCGCCGCCACCCAGGTCGCCCCACAGGTTGCTCCCGTGGCAACCCCCCAGTTCGCCACCCAGGTCGCCCCGCAGGTCACACCGCAGGTCACACCGCAGGCTGCACCTCCGGACACACCCCCGGCTGCACCTCCAGACGGGCAAGCTCCACGGTCCCCGATGTGGCCACCGTCCCGACGAACTCTGGTCACCGCTGGCGTTCTGGTCGTCCTGCTCATCGGTGGCGGCTTGGCCCTGTCACACCCGTTCGGCTCGGCAGATGCGGCACCTCCGGCCGCGGCTCCCCAGACCACCGCGTCGGCCGGATACACGGTCAAGCTCACAGACGTGATCACGGACTGCGCCGGCCACTCCCGCGGTCGCACGAAAGCATCGTTCCAGGCCGAGAACTGTGTGAAGGCAACGCGATCGATCGCGACGGGCCAGGTCGGCGGCCGTCCAGTGCTCTACGTCGTGTCACGGATAGAGATGCCAACCGGCGAGGCAGCAGCGTCCGTCAAGAAAGTCCTGGACGGCAACGGAACCGGCAACATCAACGACCTGCTGCGTGAGCACAAGACCTACCCGGGTGCACCGTTCGAGATGCCGATCTCCGGCTACGCCTCAGTGCAGAAGGGCAAGGTCGTGACCGTGGCAGAAGCCGGTTTCGTCGACGACGGCCGGTCATCGAACACCGACCCCGCGCTCCGCTCAGCGGCGGCCGAGGTCGCCGCCGGGGGCACCCCCGCCCTGAGCTGAGGTCAACGACGCGGCAACAGGGCCGCGTTGTAGAGGTCCTTGCGGCTCAGCCCGGTCGCAGCGGCCACCTCCGAGCTGACATCTTTGAGCCGCTCACCCGCAGCAACTCGCGCCTGTATGCCGGCCACGGCCGCCTCGGGATCGGTCGCCGCAGCCGGTGCCCCACCGACCACGACGGTGATCTCGCCCTTGACGCCGTCCGAAGCCCACGCCGCCAGGTCGGCCAGCCCACCTCGTTTGACCTCCTCGTAGGTCTTGGTCAGCTCCCGGCACACGGCTGCTGGGCGATCCACACCGAATGCCTGAGCCATCGCCGCCAAGGTCGCGTCAAGCCGGTGCGGCGCCTCGAAGAAGACCATCGTCCGTCTCTCCTGCGCCAGCGCCTGGAGCGAACGCAGCCGCTCCCCCGCCTTGCGCGACGGAAACCCTTCGAAACAAAAGCGATCCACCGGCAACCCGGAAACTGCCAACGCCATGAGGACCGCACTTGGACCGGGCACGCAGGTCACCTTCACGTCAGCCTCGACTGCGGCGGCCACCAGCCGGTAGCCGGGATCGGACACGGACGGCATACCGGCGTCGGTCACGACCACCACCCGCGCCCCACCGACCAACCGGGCCAGGAGGTCCGAGGTGCGAGTCGCCTCGTTGTGCTCGTGGTAGCTGACGACCGACCCTGTCGGCCTGACCTCAAGCGCGCTGCAGAGGCGCTTGAAGCGCCTGGTGTCCTCGGCCGCGATCACATCGGCGGTCGCGATCTCCAGTGCCAGGCGCGGCGCAGCGTCGCGTGGGTCGCCGATCGGGGTGGCTGCGAGGACGAGGACACCAGCGCCGGAGTTGGTCACGTCCTCGATCCTCTCAGGGCACAGGTGCGCCGGGCCTCGCGGCACGTCGGGGCGGGGTAGACTGGTACCTTAAAGGGGTAGAAAGGTGTACCTATGAGTCTCAACATCAAGAACGAGCACGTCCACGACCTCGCCCGCGAAGCTGCCCGACTCACGGGCAAGTCCCAGACGAGCGTGATCGAGGAGGCCCTCGAAAAGTTCTTGGCCGATCTCCAGCATGAGCGACGCAAGGTTGGGCTCAAGGAGGACATCATGGCCATCGTCGCGGATTTTCAGGCGCGGACGCTTGCCGCGGGCGACGGACCCCTGAGCAGCGACTGGCTGTATGACGATGAGACTGGGCTGCCACGATGATCGTGGACACCTCAGCCTTGGTCGGCATCCTCAATGGCGAACCGGATGCGGAGACAACGGAAGACGCCTTGGTTTCTGCGCGGACCCGGCGGATATCTGCGGCAACGCTCGTGGAGCTCTTCGTGGTGATCGACGGCAAACGCGACCCGGTGAGGTCGGCTCGGCTCGATGAGCTCCTCGAGCGATCGGACGTGGAGATTGTCGATGTCACGGCGGAGCACGCGCGCATCGCCCGACGTGCCTACCGCGACTTCGGCAAGGGAAGTGGTCACCCGGCCAGGCTGAACTTCGGGGACTGCTTCTCCTATGCTCTCGCCAGGGCGACCGGTGAATCGCTGCTCTTCAAGGGCGACGACTTCGTACACACCGACCTCACCTCAGCCATTCGCGCATAGGCGGGTCGTGATCCTCGCCTGCGGCGGGGTGCGTCCTGAGCCGCAGGTCCGCTGCATACGATGTCAGCCATGACTTCGACCGAGCAGCTGCGCGACCGGCTGCTCGGGTACCGCCCCACCGACGTGATGT
>ERZ1739049.87-NODE-87-length-11819-cov-15.576845_pt1 | contig 11819 bp, 11 predicted proteins | sample MGYA00581760_ERZ1739049 | MGnify/ENA primary metagenome ERZ1739049 (study PRJEB42929, sample SAMN08275522) | rhizosphere metagenome | isolation source: Rhizospheric soil replicate 2 | host: Colobanthus quitensis | place: Antarctica: Devils point, Livingston Island...
CTGTAGCGGGCTACCGGCGCCGGCGCCGGCCTTCGCGGCCTGTTCGGCGGCTTCGAAGCCGGCAGCGGAACCGCGCTGCATTCCGATCCCGTGGTCCCCATCACCGGCGATGGCATCGATCCGGCCGAGCTCGTCGACCTGCTCGTCGATGACGTCACGGATTGCTCGCAGCGCTGCCACGACGTTCTCGGCAGCGGCCTGGGATTCGGCCGACGCCGCCTTCAGTGACACCGTCTCGGATTCAGTTAAGGGCGCGATGTATCGGTCCGGCGTGGCGGCGTCCACGACGCCGCGCCGGAAGGCCGGGGTCGCCGCCGGGGACAGCCACGCCTGCTCGAGATCGTCGTCGAGCCAACCGAGAGTCAAGGACACGCCGGCCATCTCGAAGCTCGTGACCATCTCGCCGACCTCGGGAGCGACGATGACCAGACCAGCGTCGGCAAGACGATCCGCGACGAAGCCGTAGGTGAGGAACAGCTCTTCGTACTTGACCGAGCCCAGGCCGTTCAGGATCACGGCCACCCTCGACTCGTCGTCGGCAAGGTCCGCGGGACGGGAGGCCAGCAGTCGCTCGACGAGGATGCCGGCCAGCTCGGTGGCAGTGAGCAACGGCTGATCGGCGGCGATGCCGGGCTCGCCGTGGATGCCCATGCCAACTGACATCGTCCCCGATGGAACCGTGAACAGCGGGTGGCTGGCACCGGGAAGGGTGCATCCCGAGAAGGCCACACCAAGCGTGCGAGTGCGGTCGTTCGCGCGCCCTGCCAGATCCCAGACATCGTCGAGGGAGCGGCCTTTGGCGGCCGCCCACCCGGCCGCCCGGAACACGACCAGGTCGCCGGCCACGCCCCGACGCTTGTGGGCCTCATCTTCGGAAGCGCTCGCGATGTCGTCGGTGACGACGATGGTGCGGCACGGGATCCCCTCGGCCACCAGGCGAGCCTCCGCCTGGTCGAAATTCAGGCAATCGCCGGCGTAGTTGCCGTAGGTGAGAAGCACCCCGGCGTCGGTCGCCGCAGACCTGGCCACCGAATAGACTTGGTGCGCCGACGGCGAAGCGAAGACATCGCCCATCGCGGCACCGTGTGCCAGCCCTTGACCGACGAGGCCGGCGAAGGCCGGATAGTGACCCGAGCCACCGCCGATGACCACGGCCACTTCGCCCGGCGGCGTGCCATGAGCACGGACCACCCCGCCGTCGACGGGTCGCACGAACTCAGAGTTTGCCGCGACGAACCCCCTGATCATCTCCTCGCGAAAATCGGCCGGATCATTGAGAAGGTAGCTCATCGGCTCGAACTCCCTGCCTTGAAGGGTTGCTGTGGACTTGGTGCAGGGGCGGTGGCGGAGGATGGCCGCCGCCACCGCCGCTTGGTTAGGACTTCAGCTGGAACGGCGCGATGAAGTCGTTGACGTTCGCCTTGGTGATGAGGATGCAGTTGAATGCCTGCTTCTCTGTCGAGGAACCCGTCTTGCCCGTGCGCAGGAAGGAGTCCGCCTCGTCAACGGCCTTCTTGGAGAAACTCGCAACCGGCTGGAGCACGGTGTACTGCAACTCGCCGGCCTTGATGGCCGCCGCGGCGTCGGGGGAGCCGTCAAAGCCGCCGACCTTGATCTGACTCAGCTTGCCGGCCGACTTGAGAGCGGCAATGGCACCGAGAGCCATCTCGTCGTTTCCGGAGATGACGCCGATGATGTCCGGGTGCGCCTGGAGCATCGTCTGCATCTTGTCGTGGCCCTGGGTCCGGTCCCAGTTCGCGACCTCCTTGCCGACCTCGACGAGCTTCGGGTACTGGGACAGGACCGTCTTGTACCCGTTGGAGCGGGTGGCGGCGTTGTTGTCCGAGGGTGCACCGAGGAGTTCGACGAACTTGCCGCTCTGGACGACATCCTTCACCCACTCTTGCGCACCGAGGGCGGCGCCCTGGGCATTGTTGGAGACCAGTTGGCCCTTAGTCAGTCCCTCCTGGTTGATCTCAGCGTTGACCAGGAACACCGGGATCTTTGCAGCGTTGGCCTTCTTCACCGCGCCAACGGAGCCGTCGGCGTTCGCAGGGTCGAGGATGATGGCGACCGACTTGTTGGTGATGGCGGTGTCAATCAGGTTGCTCTCGGTGTTCGTGTCACCCTTATGCGCACCCACCGTGGCGGTGTAGCCGAGTGCCTTGGCCTCGGCCGCGGCAACGTTCCCCTCTGTTAGCCAGTACGGGTTCGCCGGGTCGTTGACAATTATCGAGATCAGGCCGCCCTTCTTCGCCGAACCCCCAGTCGAGCTACTGCTACTCGACCCCGAGCTGCTTGAACCGCAAGCCGACAGGGTGAGCGCGAGGGTCACGACCCCCGCAAGTACGAGAGTGGTTCTTTTGGACATGGTGTGAATTCCTTCCGTTGTGTTTATTGCGGTTTGCAGATGGGATGGGGCCGCGATCAGTGGCCAGAGGGCTCGCTCGCCGGTTCTGTCAGATGGTCGGCTGGAGTGGTGGCCGGTGGCTGCCCGCCGGGTTGGTTCCGCCTGCGACGACCGCGGTACTGAATTGCGTTGAGTAGGACGGCAAACACAATGACTGCGCCGGTGAACACCGTCTGCCAGTACACCGACACCCCGATGATGACGAGGCCGTCGGAGAGGAAGCCGATCACGAACGCACCAAGCAGCGTTCCGCGGATGTTGCCGCGACCGCCGGTGAGCGCCGCGCCCCCGACCACCACCGCGGCGATCGCGGTCAGCTCGTAGGAGGTGCCCGCCGTGGGGCTGGCTGAGGTCAGCTCGGAGGACAGGATAAGACCCGCAATGGCCGAGCAGACGCCGGAGGCGACATAGACCCAGATCTTGACCCGCTTGACCGGCACACCGGACAGCTCAGCTGCCCGCTCGTTGCCGCCCGAGGCGTAGAGCCAACGGCCGAAGACGGCCCGGCTGAGCAGGAAGCTCAACGCCAAAGCAACGAGGATCATCACCAGCACACCGATCGGCACGTCGGCAATCCTGTTGAAGCCCAGCCAGTCGAAGCCCGTGTTGCCGAGATCGGACCGGCCGCCAAGGTCGTTGTAGGTCAGACCGTTGGTCATCAGCAACGCGAAACCGCGCACGACGTAGAGCATGCCCAGTGTGGCAACGAACGCCGCCACTTTGAACCGGGAGATCAACACGCCGTTGACGAGACCGACGAGCGCGCCCACCAGGCAGCTGGCGATCACCACGACCCACACTGCGGGGTACATGACCACGCCGAACGCGTCGAGACGCACCCCTTGCATCAGGAAGCCGGCGACCATACCCGACAACCCAAGCGTGGAGCCTACGGACAGGTCGATACCACCGTTGAGGATGACGAGAAGCTGCCCCATGGCCAGTAGTGCGTAGACGGCGACATGCGACGACATCGTCAACATGTTGTTCACCGTCAGGTAGTTCTTGGACAGGATCGAGAAGACGATGATGACGACGAGGAGGGCCATGAAGGCTCGGCCTTCAAGCAGCAGGCGGCCGACGGCGAAACGGCTGGCCGGCTTGACGCGTTCTACATCGTTGGTGGCACTAGACACAGTCGGCGGTCCGTTCCTTGACATCAGACAGCCACAGCCTCACCGGATGCGGCCATGATTTCTTCTTTGGTGGCGTCAGGCCCAAACTCGGCCGTGATGTGCCCCCGACGCATCACGACGATGCGGTGAGCAATGCTGAGGGATTCGCCCACCTCGGAGGTCGAGTACAGGACGGCGAGGCCTTTGGCGGCGCCCGCCGCCAGCAGCCGGAACACCTCGGCCTTCGCGCCGACGTCGATGCCTCGAGTGGGCTCATCGAGAAGGAACACCTCCGGCCTGGTGGCCAGGATCTTCCCGAGGACGACCTTCTGCTGGTTGCCGCCGGACAAGGATCCGATTGGTGCTTCCGCCCCCGTGGTCTTGACGCCGACCGTTCCGATGGACTCGTTCACCAGCGTCCGCTCGAGGGCGCCGGAAAGGAACACGCCGCGGACCAGACCACTGATACTGGCCAGCGAGAGGTTGCGTCCCACCGGCATCGTCTGAACCAGCCCGTCCCGTTGGCGATCCTCCGGAACAAGACCAAGGCCCTTAGCCAAGCGCTTCGCGATCGACAGGTGTGAGACGTCCGCGCCCTTGAGAAGGACGCGACCGGCGGTTATCGGAACCCGGCCGGCGACAGCCTCGAGCAGCTCGGTGCGCCCGGCACCCATAAGGCCGTAGATGCAGACGATCTCGCCCGCCTTCACGTCGAGTGAGAGGTTGTCGACGACCAGGCGTGTGGGGTTGGCGGCATCGGCCACGCTGACGCCCTCGATCGATAGCGCCACCTCGCCGAAGCCCTCTTCGCTGGGCGGTTCACCAAGGCTGAAGTTCGCGCCGACCATGTTGCGCACGATCCAGCCCAGGTCAACGTCCCTGACCTCGGCGACGGCGGTGACCGATCCGTCACGCAGAACCACCGCGTGGTCGGCGACCTGCAACGCTTCTTCCAGATGGTGGGAGATGTAGACGATGGCGACGCCGCGAGACTTCAGATCGGCGATGCGCTTGAACAGAACAGTGACTTCGGAGGCACTTAAGGCCGACGTGGGCTCGTCCATGATGAGGATGCGGGAGTCCACCGACAACGCCCGGGCGATCTCGACAATCTGTTGCTGACCGAGCCGCAGTGCGGCGACCAGCGTCAGCGGGTCGATCTCCTCTTCCATTTCCTTCATGAGCTGTGCGGTCTGACGTGCCTCCTCACCGAAGTCCACGCCGGTCGGCGTCGTGATCTCGCGACCCATGAAGATGTTGTCGCGCACGCTGAGGTTCGGGGCGAGACTCAACTCCTGGTGGATGATCGAGATCCCGTGCTCTCGGGCATCGACTGTCGAGCTGAAGTCCACGGTCTCGCCGTCCAGCAAGATCTCACCCGAGGTCGGGGACTCCACTCCGGCGAGGATCTTCATCAGCGTCGACTTGCCCGCGCCGTTCTCGCCGAACAAGCTGGTGACGCTTCCGCGGCGGATGTCGAAGTCGACGCCCTTCAGGGCGCGCGTCCCGCCGTAGGTCTTCACGACGTTTCGCGCACTCATCACGATGCCGTTGTGGGGGCCAGTCACTGGACGCTCAAGGTCACGGGCGTGATGAGCCAGCCCTTGGGGTTGATCAGCTGGAAAGTACCGACGATTGAGATCGTCTTCCCGGTCAGGCTGCCAGTGCCGATCTTGGACAGAACCTGCTGCTTGAGTTGGTCGTTGAGTGCCGATCCGGCGTTCTGATAGGCGATCTGGTTGGTGAACTGACCGAAGGTGATCGTCCCCGTGGCGTCGCGAAGATCGGTGCCGTTGATGGCGGGACCGGTCTGAACGCGGATCAACAGATCGGACGGAACTCCGGCCACTTTGACCGTGTAGACACCATCGGTGCCGGTTCCGACCACACCCGTGAAACTCACGGGCATCTCAGGCCCGACTCCACCAGGGACAGGGACCCCGTACTTCTGACTGGCCTCATCGGAGTTGGCAGCGAGCGCGGCTGCGAGGGTCCCCGCGGGCGCCGCCCGCTTCTCGATGGCCGCCTGCACCTTGGGGAACTCCGACTTCCCGAAATCGGCGGCCGAGAACGCCTTAGGGTTCGCCGCGGCCGCGGTATTGATGTCGACGACCTTGACGCCGCGACTCAATGCCGCGAGTGCGACCACGATGATCGCAAACCAGATGAGCTGCTTGCGCGACAAGGCTGGCGCCTTGCGAGCCGATGGCACCGAGGCGCTGCTCATGACAAGAAGGCCCGGGACTCTGTGTCGTTGGGACGAATCTGCAGCTTGCGGCCCGTGCCCTCGCGGAACATGTCGAGGGCCTGCGAGTAGTCATCCAGGGTGAACGAGTGGCTGATCATCGGCTCGGGAGTCAGGGCGCCCGCCTCGAACATCTCCACGGCTCGGCCGAAGGAGTTGAGGACCGCCATGGTGCCGACGATAGAGACCTCGTCGCGATAGATGCGGAAGGGCAAGTACTTCGCCGACGCCTCAGCTGGCGCAACGCCGAAGTGCTGGAAGGTGCCGCCGGCCTTGACGCGGGGCAGCCCGTCCTCGATCGCCCGAATGCTTCCGGTGCAGTCGATGACGACGTCCCACACCTTGCGGTCGGCTTCGTCCGCATTGGTGAAACGGTGTTCGATGCCGACCTCGGCGGCCGTCTGGAGCCGCTGCTCGTTGATGTCGATGATGCTCACTGAGGCGGCGCCGGTTCGCGGGGCCAGCTGAGCCATGATCAGGCCCATCGTCCCGGAGCCGTAGACGAGCACGTGGTCACCGAGACGGCGCGGCAGGACGTCCCAGCCGCGGATGGCGCACGCCAGCGGTTCGATCAGAGCGGCTTGGAACAGGTCCGTCTCTGGCTTGAGCTTGAAGACGTTGGCGATCGGCGCGGTGAAGCGCTCCTGGGCGGCTCCGTCCGAGGCCACGACGCCCAGGCCGTTCCAGGAGCGGCATAGGTTCTGCTTACCGTTCAGGCAGAACTCGCACTCGCCGCAGACGGTGCTGGGGTTGACCGCGACGTGGTCACCGACAGCGACACTGCTGACCCCTTCCCCCAGGGCCACCACGGTGCCCGTCGCCTCATGCCCGGGAACGAGCGGGTAGACGGTGCCTTCGAACTCCCCGTCGAAGACGTGGATGTCGGTGCCACAAATACCGACGGCCGCGGTTTCGATGAGCACTTCCTTGTACCCCGGAACGGGGTCAACGCGCTCCTGAAGAGCCAACCGTCCCTCGGACTCGAACACGACTGCACGCACTTAGGGCCTCCTACCCGATGTCACATCCGCCTCGCACCTGCCGGAGCGAGGGGTGCCCTCACGCCGCCAGAGTCACGTCAATGTGATTTTTATGAGATAAATCTCATGAATGACGTGATTTATAGCGTAGAACTGGGATGTCGGTGTGTCAACACCCCGCGTTGACTCATCAGAAAGGTCCGCGTAGGAGTGGCTAACGTTGCTGAAGAACAGCAATGTCTCATTTTGGAGTCCCGGCAACCCGGTCGCGCCGGGTGCCATCCGTCCCGGTAGCGGACCCTTCATACGGGACACGCCAAGTGGACCCGATGGAACCTCGTTGTAGCTGTCCCGACACCGAGCCCGTAACGAAATCCGGCTCGCGGTGCGTGGATGGCCGGCCCCAGCGTCTCTCGGCTGGACTACCCGGTCGTTGGCCAAACGCTTCGGGATCGGTAAGGACGCCATCGCCCGGGTCTGGGCCGACCACAACCTCAAGCCCTAGCGGATGGACGCCTTCAAGCTGTCCAACGACCCGCATTTTGAGGAGAAGATCGACGACGTCGTTGGTTTGTATATGAACCCGCCGGCTCGGGCGGTGGTGTTCAGCTTCGATGAGAAGACCCAGTGTCAGGCGATGGACCGCACCCACCCGAGCCTGCCGATGGTTCCCCTCCCCGCGGGCACGATGACCCACGACTACAAGCGCAACGGGACCACCGACCTGTTCGCCGCGATGAACCTCGCAACAGGGCAGGTACTCACCCACTGCCACAAGGGTCATACCGCCAAGGACGTGCTGGCGTTCTTCAAACAGATTGACACCTCCGTGCCCAGGGGGTTGGCGGTCCACGTCGTCCTGGACAACCTCTCGGCCCACAAGGCCCCAGAGATCACCAGATGGCTTGGCCACAGCGCGACCAAAGACGGTGGCACCTGCACTTCACCCCGACCTCGAGTTCTTGGGTGAACCTCATCGAGCGGTGGTTCAAAGAACTCACCGACAAACGGCTACGACGCGGGGTCTTCACCAACGTGCCCGAACTCGTCGAGCCATCACGATCTGGGGCGATCACTGGAACAACGACCCTCACCGTTCATCTGGCACGCCCCCGCCGAGGAGATCATCGAGAAAGTCCGACGAGGCCGCGCCGCCCTCAACCGCCAGACCATTTCAACGACAGAGGATTAGGCACCGGAGGCGTGAAGCCGCCGAACTCCTGCTCGAGCAGCTGGGCGAAACGAATGGGCGTGTGGTCTTCGAAGATCGGACCAATGAGTTGAACACCGATGGGCAACCCATCGCGTGACCGGGCGATGGGCGCGGAGGTGGCGGGGAGCCCGGGCGTTGTGGCGATACCAGCCCACACGAGCTGATCGGCGTAGTCGTAGTCGACACCGTCAATCGGGATGGTGCGCGCCCACAGATCTGCGCTCTGATCGTGACGGAAGGCCGTGGTCGGTGCCGAGGGGCAGATCACGATGTCGAATTCAGTGAACAGTTTCCTCCACGCGGCGGCGGGCGAACGCCCCTACCGCATTCACATCGATCCAGCCAACGACGGGTCAGAGGAGGTCAGCCTAGTCGCCGACCACATCCGCTCCGAATTCCTCAGCCGCATCGGCCTCGAAGATCTTCTTCTTCATCCTCGGTCGCGTAGGAGATTCGCCCAGTCATGACAATAGTGGCAGGGCGAATCCCGCTGTCCAGCTCAGGGAGAAGGCTCATGATGAACACACCGTTGCCCGCGCCGATCAGCACCCTGCTCGCCGCAGTTGATTCGCTCGATACGGACGCTTTCCTACACGCCTTCGATCACGACGGATTTGTCGACGACTGGGGACGCACCTTCACCGGTGCCGACGCGATTCGCACCTGGTCGGACCGGGAGTTCATCGGAGCTAATGTCACCCTCACCCTGACGCAAGTCACAACCGTCGACAATCGCACCGAGGTGGCGGCAACCGTGGGAGGCGACGGCTTCAACGGCCCAAGCCACTTTGTTTTCGTCATCGCCGGCGATCGCGTACGCAGCATGTCGATCACCGCTTAGAGCCCTATTGCGGCGATTCGCTCGTGCCGAATTTGACGACGTCCACTCATCGGGGTTATTCGCCGGTGATCCGACCGGTCTGGGTGCATCACCGCAGCCATTCGGTGGCGCGCACTGTCAGGTTGGGAGTGCTGCATGATTGGCAGATGGCCACGACCGCAGACCGGCTGACACTCGCGCGTGAACTTGCAGAGGCGGTCAATGGCATGCACGAGAACGTGCCGGACGCGGAGATCGCCGCATTGTCGATGTCGGGCTCGCGCTCGAGAACGCCGCCACCTCCTCGGCGATGCTCACCGACAAGATCAGCAACATCTCCTCGACCGGGGTGTGTTCGGCCGGCGACTCGTCCTGCCTGATGCACATCGCCGGCGGTCTGTCCCGGTACAGCACCGCTGTATGCCGAACTGGGTTTCGCCGAACTGGGCGGGTAACAACGTGCACTCCCCAAAACAGGATGCATCTAAGATAGATGCATCATGCAAAAAGCCGTCGGTCTACCGTCCGCCTCCGACCGCGCCTACGCGCACGTCAAGCGCGGGATCCTGGACGGAACACAATCGGGGGGTCAGTTCTTCACCGAGGGCGAGGTCGCAGAAGCCGTCGGCGTCTCCCGAACGCCGGTCCGTGAAGCGTTGCTACGCCTACAGGTCGAGGGTTTGGTATGGCTCTATCCCAAGAAGGGCGCCATGGTCGTCCCAGTCTCCGCACAGGAGGGCCAGGACTTGTTCGAGGCCCGCGCTGTCATCGACGAGTGGGCTGCCGGCCGTGTGTGGCCTCACCGCAAGGAGATCTTGGACGACCTCGGTCGGTTGCTGGCTTTGATGCGAACTGCGCGCAAGGCGGGCGCCGTGCAAGACTTCGTCGCAGCCGACCGCACCTTCCACGAGCACATCGTGTCAGCGGCCGGCAACCCGATCCTGACCCGGGCGTACCGCTCGCTGTGTGAGCGGCAGATGTGTGTCTCGCACGTCGCCATGCGGGTCTCGGACGCGCGGATGGGACGGGCCATCTCGTCGCACAAGCATCTGATCGCCCTGCTCACCGCCGGGATTAAGGCCGACTTCGTGGCTGACTCTCGCCACCATCTGAAGTACGCGCACCACGAGGCGGGTAGTGTCCGATGACGCCGCCACCCCATGTCGAGCCGGCCCCCACCGACCCCACACTTCTTTACCGCCTCGGTGGCAAGCGAGCCTGGATGGTGTGGTCCGCAGCAATCTCCGTCTACATCCTGGCGGTCTTCCACCGCACCTCGTTGGGGGTGGCCGGACTCATCGCTGCCGAGCGTTTCCACATCAGCTCCTCCGAGCTCGCGACGTTCACCATGGTGCAGCTGTTCGTGTATGCGGCCATGCAGATTCCGGTCGGCGTCATTCTGGATCGGGTCGGGGCGAAGAAGCTGTTGGTCACTGGGGTCGTGATCATGACCGGGGGCCAGTTCGCCTTTGCCTTCGCCAAAACGTTTGGTGCCGGGGTCTGCGCGCGGGTCTTCGTCGGCATGGGCGACGCCATGATCTTCATCTGCCTCGTGCAACTCGTCGCACTGTGGTTCCCGCCGGCGCGTACCGCGATGGTCACCCAGATGACCGGCCTCGTCGGACAGGTTGGCGCGGTCGCCGCCACGACGCCACTGTCCGCGGCTCTGCACTCCGTGGGTTGGACACGGTCGTACGCGGGCGCGGCAAGTGTCGGCGTTCTTCTTGGCGTTGTGCTGATCGTCGTCGTCCGGGACTCTCCCTACGCGGACCACCACCGGGATGAGCTGAAGATGCGGGCGGTCGGCCGGGCGCTGAAGCTGGCATGGGCCGAGCCCGGGACCCGGCTCGGCCTCTGGTCGCATTTCTCCGCGCAGTTCGGCGCCACCGTCTTCGCACTCCTGTGGGGGTTCCCGTTCCTGGTCTCGGGACAGGGTCTGACCCCGGAGTTGGCCAGCGGCCTCCTCATCCTGATGACTTTCACCGCTGTCGTGACCAGCCCGTTGATCGGCGCGTTCGTCACCCGTTGGCCATACTCCCGGTCCACGCTGATCCTGTGGATCGTCGGCTCCATCATGACGGTCTGGGCCGTTGTGCTTGCTTGGCCCGGACGGGCACCGCTGTGGCTGCTGGTCGTCCTCGTAGTCGTGCTCGCTGTGGGTGGGCCGGGCTCGATGGTCGGGTTCGACCTGGCCCGGACCTTCAACCCGCCCACCCGGCTGGGCAGCGCCACCGGGATCGTCAACGTCGGTGGCTTCGTCGCATCTCTGGGCACCGTCGCCCTGATCGGCATCATCCTCGACAAGGTGGCGCCCGGTGGCCCTTCGACCTACACAGTGGATTCGTTCCGTGCCGCCATGTCGGTGCAGTACATCGTGTGGGCGATCGGTCTAGTCCAGATCCTGCGGTTTCGGCGCAAAGCCCGCCTTGCGCGAAGACTTGACCAGCCGCAAATGTATGCCACGATGCGCCCGGGCAAAGCCCGGCAGTTGAACGCCGGGTTCGGTTTTCGGGGATCTCGGCCGGGGACAAACGCCCCAGAGCGGCGGACCTCAGCGCCGACCATTGCAGACAGCCCACCCGCGAGCGGCTTTACGGCGGGGCATCGCCGCCGAACTCGCAGCGAACATGTGGGTCCATCGCCTCGTCGACGCCGCCGAAGGTGAAGTCCATCTCCGAGACCTTGTTCTGAACTGCACCCACTTATGCGAGCCAAGGTTCAGAGTCACCCGTGGGAGCAGTTGCCATGGCTGTCGGCCCCTGAGGTTGCCGAACCCCCACAACGGTTGGCCCTCTGACTTGTTCGTCTGCAAGCAATCAGAAGATTCGAGGCGCCACGACGCTCCTGCACCCCGCAGCCGAAAGGCCTGGTGACCCCAACGGACCCCTTCCGCGAGCTCGCATCATGAGATTCTGTGTCTCGCGATTCGACACTACAAAGCCCCCGCCAGGCGTTTCCGGTGGTCAGGGCCTGGTCGTCTGTCTCAACACAGAGCGCGCCCGGAGGGATTCGAACCCCCAACCTTCTGATCCGTAA
>ERZ1739049.88-NODE-89-length-11780-cov-9.556503_pt1 | contig 11780 bp, 17 predicted proteins | sample MGYA00581760_ERZ1739049 | MGnify/ENA primary metagenome ERZ1739049 (study PRJEB42929, sample SAMN08275522) | rhizosphere metagenome | isolation source: Rhizospheric soil replicate 2 | host: Colobanthus quitensis | place: Antarctica: Devils point, Livingston Island...
CCACCTCTGCCCCCAGAAGCCACACCAAAGATACGGGCGTCTTGCCCATGATGTTCGTATGCGGCGCTTCGTATCCCGGTTCAGATGACACCGACTCGCTCGTACCTCTTCAGGGCGCCACGGTTCGATTTCCTGACCTCGAGCGTATATCCCCGGTGTTTCTCCTCGCCGCTGATATCCAGCAACTGCTCTATCAGGTCGGTCGCGATATATTTGCGTTGATATTCAACGTGGACCGCAAGGTCCAGCAGATGCCATACCTCTACATATTGTGTGGCTATGATGTAGCCGACCACCCTGCCGTCAGTTTCGCCTACGAGACACAGGCTTGATTCGCGTGCCAGCTGTGATATGAACGAATTTAGCGACCACGGCCTGGGAAATGACGCCTCTTCGATCTCCAGAACCCATTTCAGGTCCGACAGACGCATCGGCCTTATTTTAACCACGTGTTCTTCTTTCTCTCCAGAACAGTTATGTCTGCATCCGGTTCGCGAATGTAATTGGGTAAAACCGCCACCATGCCCCCTGGTTCAAAAGTTCTGCCTTCTTCGGCAATGAGAAAATGGAAAACTGCCCGCACCTTATGACATCCATCATCATTCGCAGGTAGATTTATCATCTTACTGGCCTTGAAAAGGTCATAATAGGCAAGAGCTCCGTTACCTGCTGCTGATACGCCATTGCCCTCCGACTCTATTTTTTTTACCAGACTGGATGGACTCATGCATAAAACATCCGATTCGGGAGTCACCGTCCCATCCACTTCCATTCTGTAAATCCGGGAAAATACCTGTCCTCTTTTCGCATCGATCACCGGCAGGATGAAATCGCCGGGCTTGCAGTTTCGCTCAGCTAGTCCCATGGCCTGTGCCCTTAGGGTGCTGCTTCCGCGCAACGGAATTTCAAGAGCCTGTGCCAGGCCCCTGGCGGTGGCGATTCCCACTCTCAGACCGCTAAAAGTGCCGGGGCCTGTGCCCACCACTATCGCGTTGATATCCTTAGCCCGGCAGCCTGCGGCACTCAATATGCCATGTATCTCCGGCAGCAGCAGCTCAAGATGCCTTCTGTCGGCATCCAGAGTGCATTCGCCAAGCACGGAGTTATCTCTGGCCAGCGCGACGGACAGTACGTCAGTAGCGGTATCAATTGCCAGCTTCAGCAATTATTTTCTCCAGGTCTTTTTCCATTTTCTCCCCGCGGCATTTAATGCGCAGGCGCCGGCTGTTCTCATAGAGGTGATCCAGCTCAATCACATGCGCCGGACTTTCAAGGAACAGTTCGGCCTGCTCGGGCCATTCGACGAAAGTAATAGCGTCTCCTTCGAAGAAAGGCTCAAAATCGGCTATATCCTCGGGCTGGAAACTCGAGAGGCGGTACAAGTCAATATGATGGATTCTGACCGCGCCGGAATAAGTCTGAGCCATTGTATAACTCGGACTGGTAACAGGCTCAACCACGCCCAGTTCCCTGGCCGCGGCGCGGACAAAAAACGTTTTTCCTGTTCCGAGCTGACCTTTGAGAAAAACCGTATCTCCCGGTTCAAGCAGACGCGATATTCGCGCAGCTACGGTGGCCGTCTGTTGCTCGGAGCGGGAAATAAATTCCACGGACATATGGCCTAGAACAAACCCATCTGTTCAGGGTCAGCCTTACCTTGTGGTGTCTCCACCACAGGATCAGACCTCAAAGGCACAGGCTCATCTTGTGCTTGAGTGTTATTCGAAAGCAGATCCCGCAAATTATCGAAATCATGCTCCAGAGCTCTTAAATTCGAAGGTGTATAAAGAGCTGCGGCAGGGTGATAAACAGGATAGATGAACGTTTTTTCAAAGTCTGGATATGGTTGCGGCCGGCCATGTACCCGGGAAATTCCATCAGATTTGCCTGTGAGCAGTTTTGTGGCGAAATTGCCCAAAGTGCAGATGGCCGCGGGTCCGATTATCGATATCTGCTGCTCCAGATATGATCGGCAATGGTTGATTTCCTCAATCAGGGGATCCCTGTTATCGGGAGGCCGGCACTTGAGCACATTGGCGATATAGACCTGGCTTCGGTTCAGCCCTATACGATCGAGAAGCTGGTCCAGCAGCTTGCCGGCCCTGCCCACGAAAGGTATCCCCTGCCGATCCTCATGATAGCCCGGAGCTTCGCCGACAAACATAATCCTCGCGGAGGCGCTACCGAAACCAAAAACAGGATTTGTGCGAGTCTTTCCCAGTTCGCACTCGTGACACGACCTTACCTGCCCTAGCAGGTTCTCGAGCCTGTGTTCTTTCTCTTCCACGCTATCCACAGCCGGCACAGGAAGATTTCGAGCATGGGCCACAATTATTTCCCGAGGCTCCCGGGCTGACGGGACCCTGACCGCCCGATGATTTAAAAGAAAAACCCGAGAACAGGCGTTTTACCCTTCCGGATTTACAGGAAGGGCACTTAAGCCCGAAGCCTTCTAAATTCGACGAACTGACAAGCTCTTCAAACCGGCTATGGCAAGACTTGCAGCAAAACTCGTAGATAGGCATAATAAGTACCTGCAAATAAAGGGATATTACAAAACCGTCCATGGACGGTGATAACAATCAGACTCTAGTTTATCAGCCCACTCTTTGCAAGAATGGGGCGCCATTGCTATTCTCTTTCTTAAGCTTTCCATGATCATGCAGTTTGTTCGTGGGTCAGGATTTATAACCAAGGTCTGGTATCTCATATGAGAACTGGAACGGAGGTATCCTTTTGTTTTTTCTGTTTATTAAACGCATCCCCCGTCTTCATGACGGTTTCTGCTGCATTCCTATCAGGTGCTGACTTATGTTTATTGACGCCTCAAAGCAGTCACAAATTCCCGGTACCGGCAATAAACGGCCGATTGTCACAGATTCAATAGTCGACGTCCGTGGCGCTGTTGCCTCAGCTCGAAGCAGAACAGGTATTCAGGTTGGATTCGTGCCTACGATGGGGTCTTTTCATGAAGGTCATCTCAGCCTCATGCGGTCAGCCCGATCAGAGTGTGATTTCGTGGTCGTCAGTATCTTTGTAAATCCGATCCAGTTCGGTGCCGGCGAGGATTTCGATTCTTACCCCCGTGATTTCGAGCGGGATATCAAACTAGCCGCGCAGCAGGGTGCAGATATGATCTTTGCGCCCAGGTCGGCCGTAATGTACCCGCCGGGCAATGAGACCCGGATTGACGTGGGAAGCCTGGACAATGCTCTTTGCGGCAAGAACCGCCCGGGCCACTTTCAGGGTGTAGCCACGGTTGTGGCGAAGTTTTTCAACATCATCGGCCCGGATCTGGCATATTTCGGGCAGAAAGACGCCCAGCAGGTCGCGGTTATAAGGAAGATGGCACTCGATCTCGACTTTGATATCGAAATCCGGGTATGTCCAATAGTGCGCGACAAGGACGGACTGGCCATGAGCTCGAGAAATTCGTATCTCACCTCAGAGGATCGCGAGCAGGCGTCAGTCCTCTACAGGGCTCTCACCAGCGCCTGTGAGGCGGTAGCGCGGGGAGAGACCAGAGCTAAAAAGATTAAACGACTTATGAAAAGGACTATGGGAGAACATTTCAAGGTCGAGTATGAATACGCCAGGATCGTCGACCCTCAGACCATGGCTTCCATCGATATTATCGATGGTAAAGTGCTTGCGGCAGTAGCCGCCCAGGTTGGCAAGACGCGTCTGATAGACAACATGTTTCTTGTGCCCGGGGAGGACGAATGCGGCGAATAATGATGAAAAGCAAAATACACAGAGCCACGGTTACGGCCGCATCCGTGGATTACGAGGGAAGTGTAACGATTGACCGGGAATTGATGTATGCGGTCGATATCCTTCCACATGAACAGGTGCACGTGCTGGATATCAGCAACGGCGCACGGCTCATAACATACGCCATACCCGGTAATTCAGGAGAAGTATGCATAAACGGCGCCGCCGCGAAGATGGTCGACGTTGGTGACATCGTCATCATCATCTCTTACGCTGAACTCGCACCCGGAGAAGTCGAGGGATTTCATCCTGCTATAGCCAGAGTGGACGCAAGCAACCGGATTATAAGTCTGAAAGGTCCCGAAAAGAGTCAGAAAGGCCGGCTGGAACCCGCCCATAATCCGAGTCATGTGACAAAGAGGAAAGACTGATATGCCCGAAAGAAAAAAGACAATCGTTCCGGAACACGCATCAGTGGGAGTTTTCAGCCGCGAACTGGAATTCCCCATGCTCGAAGAGTTGGACATATTGAACATAACGGATAAGGTATCCCGGGTTGTTGGGGAAAGTACCATGCGAGATGGCACCGTTACCATATTCGTACCAGGTGCGACCGGAGTTGTGACCTGCCTGGAATATGAACCGGGCGTGATCGCGGACTTTAAGGCCGCTATCGAAAGAATCGCGCCGCGTGATATTCCTTATGACCACAACCTTTTTCAGGCCGACGGTAATGGCCACTCCCATGTTCGCGCCGGGCTTATCGGACCCTCGCTGGCAATCCCCTTCATCGCCGGTGAGTTGATGCTCGGTGTCTGGCAGAAAGTGGTCCTGGTCAATTGCGACAATAGACGCCGCACGCGTAAGCTTGTCGTGCAGGTTGTCGGCGCCTGACGAGCTTTCACATCATGCCTCCTATCCTGCAACTTGCTCTCGATTTCCTGGACCTCCCACGTGCCCTGTCCGTTGCTGAGGAGGCCGTCAGGGGCGGTGTAGACTGGATTGAAGCAGGAACCCCTCTGATCAAAAGCGAGGGTCTGGAAGCCGTTCGCCAGATGAAAAGGCGATGGCCCGACCGGGTTATCGTGGCGGACCTGAAAACCATGGATGCCGGCCGTTTTGAAATGGAATCGGCTGCCAAGGCCGGCGCCAGTGTCGCTGGAGTGCTGGGAGCCGCATCGGATGCAACAATCGCTGAATGCATCGAGGTAGCCCGTAACTATGGCCTCCAGATCATTGTCGACATGATCGAGGTCGAAAATATCGTCGATCGCGCCCGGCAGGTAGAGGCGATGGGAGCCGACTATATCGGCATTCATACTGCCATCGATCAACAGATGCAGGGGAAAGCACCCATTGAACTGATTCAGAGAGTCAGGGAAGCGGTCGAAATCCCGGTTTCGGTAGCCGGGGGGATCAATTCAGAAACCGCCGCCAGGGCCGCGAGCGCGGGCGCCGACATAATCGTTGTGGGTGGAGCCATCATCAAGGCCGCCGATTCCGAGATCGCGGCCAGGCAGATCCGCAAGGCCATCGATTCCCGGTTGGAAGTCAAGACAACTTTCTACAAAAGGGCGAATCTCGATAACATACGCACTGTCCTGGAGGCTGTATCGACGGCCAATATCTCCGATGCCCTGCATCGCGGCGGGGATGTCCCTGGTCTTAAACCGGTGTTTCCCGGCATCAGAATGGTGGGTCCGGCTGTCACCGTACGAACATATCCCGGCGACTGGGCCAAACCCGTCGAGGCGATAGATACTGCGAAGGAGGGTGATGTGCTGGTAATCGATGCCGGTGGTGTCGGGCCGGCAGTCTGGGGGGAGCTCGCAACCCACAGTGCGCGTGAAAAGGGCATCGCCGGTGTATTGATTCATGGCGCTGTCAGAGATACCCCTGAAATACGCGAACTCGGGTTCCCCGTCTTTTCATCCGGGGTAACTCCCACGGCCGGAGAACCAAAGGGATTCGGGGAGATAAACATACCCTTGCTTATCTCGAAAGTGAGCATTCAGCCTGGCGACTGGCTGGCCGGTGACGATGACGGTGTTGTTGTTTTGCCAAAAGCCAAAGCGGCGGAGATTGCCAACAGGGCTGCTGATGTACTCGAGAGGGAAAACCGCCTGCGGCAGGAGATTCTGAATGGAAGCACGTTAAGCCAGGTGGCATACCTGCGGAAATGGGAAAAAACTTAAGAACGTTATCCTGCCGCGACTGGATAACTATGATTCGTCCCGTTCCTGTCCAAGTCTTATCGTTGCGTGAAGCCGCAGGCTCACATCCCCCGGAATAGACTCAGGTTCGATGGAATGATAGAGCGTTACCGTTCTGCGCAGGGTGTTTACAACAACACGGCAGTTTTCACAGCCCTCAAGATGACGTTTGATTTCCTGGCAAGTTTTTTCCGCAAGCTCATCGTCGATGTATTCCGACAGGCCTTCGAATATTTCGCTGCAATCCATTATGCTGTTTCTCCAGTAAAATAGGCCGACAGACGATTTCGCAAATACAGGCGTGCCCTGTGAAGCCTGGATTTTACCGCCGCAACAGATAATCCCAGCACTTCCGCTACCTCAGCCGCCGGTAATCCTTCCACATCCCTGAGCACAAAAACCACCCTGTACATTTCCGGTAATTCAGCTATTGCTTCATCCATGACCTGACGTGCTTCGCTGTTCAACAGCCTTTCGGATGGACTCTCGGACCAGTCGGTCAGCTTAATCCCTGCGTGAGCCATCTGTTGCACCGAGTTTGCTTCGTCAAGAAATTCGCTCTCACTCTTTTCTCGCTTGCTCCGTTTCCTGAGCTTGGTCAGAGCCGCGTTGGTTGCGACACGATAAAGCCAGGTCGAGAAGCTTGACCTGCTTTGAAATTTATCCAGAGAGCGAATAACATTGAAAAAAGTGTCCTGCAGAACATCCTCGGCATCGTCCCGATTTCCCAGCATACGGTAGGCCAGGTTATAAACCCTGCCTTCGTATCGGGAAACAAGAGTTTCCAGGGCTTCATTCTCACCCTTTCCAATCCGCTCAATTAATTCCGTGTCGGTGGGAACTGAATGCTCCATTTGTTAGACTAATGTCTGTTTGAAAAGATTCGATTGTGTCCTATTGCCAGATGCTAGTTTATCATGGTCCGGCTTAAACGGGACTCGGCGAATCTTTTCAGTCAATATAACATCCAAACTTACATGTGCAGATATTCGGCTCGGCAGTTAGCGCCGGGCGTTAATGTGGGAGGTGAAGAGTAATATGGCAATCTATGATCTGAAGTGCGACGAATGTGGACACCAGTTCGAGAAGTTTGTAACTGGCTTCCTGACCGAAGAAGATAAGACGTGTCCCCGTTGCGAAAGCCGCAAGGTTTCGCAGAAATATAACAGTTCCTTTGGTATCGGGTCTTCATGTTCAAGCTCTGGCGGTGGTTGCAGCAGTCCGCCGAATACCAGCTTTGGTTGAGGCTAATACACCGGCCCGTGCGGTCCTGAATTATCTTAAACAGGAAATGAATCATGCAGAGAGCTGTTATATCATCTGATGACTGTTCGGGGCACGATAAGTGCCCCGCAAGGAAAGAGTGTCCGACCAGGGCGCTCGTGCAGCTTGATCCCGGAGAAGTCGTAACCGTGATCGGCTCCCTGTGTCGCGGTTGTGGAGATTGTGTTGCGGCATGTCCCGAACGGGCAATCAGAGTTAAGCAGATGTAACGTCCCGCAATATTGGTTTTGCGGGACGGTATTTTATTAGACGAAAGGAGAAAAAGTTGTCAGCTGACATCCTCGAAGCCACAGATGCAAATTTTAAATCCGAAGTACTGGAATCCGAAATTCCAGTGATCGTCGATTTCTGGGCGGCATGGTGCGGCCCTTGCAGGATGGTAGGACCGATTGTTGAAGAGATCGCCAAAGATCAGGGTGGTCGCGTGAAGGTGGCAAAGCTTAATGTTGATGAGAACCGCGAGACGGCTACCAAGTATGGAATCATGAGTATTCCGACTATCCTGCTGTTTGAAAAAGGAGCGGTCGCCAAGCAGATTGTGGGTGCCATGCCCAAGACCGCACTTGTTCAGGAGCTGGGGCTCGGATAGGACCGTATAGCCGGTTGTAGTCAACCGGGTCTATTGGCGCAGCCCCTAGTAGTGTATGGCCACTATTGTGCCGATAGGCGTCCAGTTGTATAAGTACTCGGCTTCAGGGAGCGGTAAACCCACGCATCCATGACTGGTGGGGGTCCCAAAGCTGGTAGCCCAGTAATTTCCATGTATTGTGTAATCTCCGTTGAACATGAGCACCCAGGGAACATTGGGAGCTACATAACCTTCTCCGCGCATGTCAATCTTCGCGGCCTTTGCATAAACGGCGTAAGTACCCGTTAGGCTTGGCGTAGCCATCGAGCCGCTGGAGCAAGTCATTGTCTTTACCAGCTGATCATTATCGAAAAGCGTAACCCTCTGCGCTGTCAGATCGACATCAATCATTTTTGAGGGTTTCGTAGTAAAGCTGCTTTCTACATCCTGCCGCAGATAACTTCCACTTTTACTACGAAAAGCATTTGTACCACCTTTTAGACGGATAGTAATTTTGGCACCCTGGGTCCAGTTTTGCAACGGTCTGAATTCCACCTTGTCGGGCGCAACCCAGTCCCAGGCGCCGAGCGTTGAAGGTTCAACGGTAAGAAGGGATTCCGCAAGCTCGGGATTGCGAATCTCCTCACTGAAATTAAGCGAAGGCCTCTCCCCCAGGCTCACACCGGATTCTCCATCACCAGGCACAAATATCACTTTCAGAGGATCGGTGGTGGCGATCTTCTGTGTGTATGGGTGCTGCAAATTCGCGCCATTATTGGCGATTACCCCGGTGATAGTCAGATCATACTTCTGCCCCTGTTCGTAGCCGTCAAATACGATAAACGCTTTTGTGGGATTAGTCTCGTCCACATGGGAACTTGAAGAAAGCTTTGGATTGATTTCATATGAAAAAGATTCGATCGGGGTATTGAATTCAATTGCGATCGGCTCCCCCATTTGAACGACCTGAAGCTCTTTTGTGAATATCGGAGCTGGCGTGATTATCGTTTGGAAGGAAGCATGCTCCGTAACATCGCGTGACCGCGGGCCTGTCATTGTAAAGTCTGTCAGCTCGCCATTGACCGTTATGTCATAACGGGAGTCAGTCCGAAGAAGTGGTTCCCCGCTGGTAGTGACAAAAATGCCATCTTTCAAAGTACCCTCAACATTACGTACGCCCACGGGAGCCCCGGTGGGATCAAGGGTAGTTTCTTTTACGCTTACGTCATTGATACTCCCCCGAAACCAGCTGGTTGATACCTTCAGTTGGGAATCGACGGGTACATCATTGCTACCTGGCGAAGGATCTATTTTTACAGAAGGCGGAAAAATCGCGGCCAAGCAGATGTATGCGAGAATAGCGACAGCCAGCACCGACAGGGCGATGACAATTACAGCCCTTTTCTTGGCCATCGAACTACTTGTGCTTTGATGCTGTATCGTTGTCGCTCTGCTCATCTGTTCCGAATCCGGAATCACCTGCCGTAACCATTACATTATAGCGGTCTCGGAGGAAGGAAAAAAAGGAACCAGTTTAAGTTAACGATGCTGCTTTTGAAAGCCGATAAACAGTCTAGAACGAAAAAGGCAAACCCATCGCGAGGTGGGGGCGCAAAGCTAGGGGTCTCGCAAGAGACAGCCCGGCCGCCGAAGCTAATGAAGCTGCTCTTTATCGAGTAGCAATTGACGTGTTGCAAGGTTAGCAGCTCATCTGCTCGGACAGACCAGGCAGATTGAGCTTTTTTTATGCCCCCACCTGGGACGCCAGGAGTATGCGACACGGTTTGTCCATTGGAAGATGATGACATTGGGCAACGCAAAGAAAAAAAGCAAGATTACAAGAATCACGATTCTTGCGTTGATTTTATTCGCCGGCGCCTGGTTTTTGTCTTCGAATACGGGATTAGCCGCATCGTCTTCAAGTAACGTCAAGGTCAAAATAGTTGTCAGGGAGGCGGTCGGCGTGATAGTCGGTAAATCAGGGCTGGGCTCGGTATCCGGTTCCAGAAACAGTCAGGTAATTACGGAGTTTGTCACCGGGACGGCATCATCTCGGCTTGGCGATCACTACGCGGTTCGTACAGCAAGCACTCTCGATGCACTTACACAAGCGGCGTTTCGAGCGAAGCAGAGCGCAAGCAGGTTGAGCTTTGATGATGTTGTACCGGGTGGCGCTATTCCGTATGACAAACCGGCAACTGAAATGATAGTTACTGTCAGTATGCTTTGACCATATCAGTCGTCCCTCGTCGGCCCCAAACCGACTTTTAGCCCTGGCGGCATGCACCTTGCCCGAATCCCTTCTATGGGATAGATGTTGCCGCTGAGGCTATTTTTTTATTATTTGAAGGAAATCAATCAAGTCTTGTAGAAAAAGATTCTGCGGCTGACAGGAGTACAGCCGCACTGCCGCAACTCTCCGGCATAGATAAGGCATTCGGTTTATTTAGAATCGAGTGCTGTCGTCATTCTCTGGAATACTTGATGGAACAGGAGACTAATGGAAATACAGGAACTGGTTGATTCGAGGATCGCGGAAATTCAATCTCGTGTCACGGGATCTACAACGGATGAATATCGTGTGGATTCCGATGATGCAAAAAGTCCAGGGTCCCGCAAGGTGAGAACTGTAATTAAAAAAAACAGGTTATCGCGCAATCCGAATTTTCTCCGGGAGGAGTCACAAGGTGAAATTCATGAGCGTGACAACATGACTGAGATAATGGCTACCATCGACCATTCGCTAGCCCGGATAGCGGAGAAAATGCTTGATGTGACTGATATGGTTGCGAGCGATTATGGCCGACTTGAAAACGATCTTCTAAAATCACGTCTCGCTGTCCTGCTGGGCGCAGAATCGGTTCTGGATATGGCGGTAACGCTCAGGGAAAAAGCCCTTACGATCAATTCTGAATTTGCGCAAATGAAACAGGGACGTGCCAGTGACGATGAATATGTCTCTCTGCGGCCAGATAGGGGCCGGGCCAGTATGCACAGCAACGGGGTAGCGGCCTTGTTCAGAAAGACGTGATTCATGGCTCTTCCGGCTTTTCGACGCCTAAATGGAAAGATGTAATAATTTGACACCTGTCAGTAATTCTCCTAGGTTAGGCAATGCTTTGAATTTGGATATCGAAAATCCACGAGACCATGCGGCCGGGTTTGGCGTTTCCCTGTTTACCTCTAAAGCCAGTGCTTCTCTCAAGAGTCATGAGACGGACATCATCAAGAAATGGCTTACGACGGTTATTGATGATTTGGGGCTGGCGTCACTGCAATCATTCCCAACCAAGGAATTGTCGGCTGGATTCCCTGAGCTTATAGATTATATTGTCAGGTCGATCCAGGAATCACCTGAAGGCAGGACAAACGATTTCCAACTTGATGAAATCGCCGCCAGACTGGCTACCCTGCGACGGGAAGGGCCTGCTCTTAAAAAAATGCTGGATGATTATGCATTGCTCAAGCGGTTGCTTCTGGAAGCCGCTGTCGGGGATCTGCGAAAGACCGATTTGGCCGCCGTTCAGCTTTCACAACGCCTAGATGAAGGTTTCAACGATATATTGAAGGCAGGTATAGAGGCATATGTCGCGCAAAACTCGATCGAACTGGAGCACTTTGCCAACACAGACGCCCTGACCGGACTGTTCAATGTTAGATATTTCCGAAGGCAGCTTCACAGAAACCTCGAAATGTACAAGCGTTACCGCATTCCCTTTGCGCTGATGATGCTCGATCTGGATAATCTGAAGGAGCTGAATGATGCACTTGGGCATAATGCTGGCGACAGTGCGATCAGGAACCTGGCTTCGGTCATGAACACTGAGACGCGGGAGACTGATATCGCGGTCAGGTAGGGAGGGGATGAATGTTTCATGCTATTGCCCGGGACTTCGCCGGATGAAGCCGAGGCGCCCGTTCACAAGGTACGCCGGCGGTTGGCACCTAGACAGTGTCGACGAGTGGGTCTGCGGATTACTAGTTTCGGGATTGGGGGCGTT
>ERZ1739049.89-NODE-90-length-11746-cov-15.198187_pt1 | contig 11746 bp, 9 predicted proteins | sample MGYA00581760_ERZ1739049 | MGnify/ENA primary metagenome ERZ1739049 (study PRJEB42929, sample SAMN08275522) | rhizosphere metagenome | isolation source: Rhizospheric soil replicate 2 | host: Colobanthus quitensis | place: Antarctica: Devils point, Livingston Island...
GCAGCCACTCCACCAGCAACTCGCACGGCCGCGCCCCGCCGGGCTTGAAGACCTTGACTCTGACGTCGACGCCCTCGTCGCTGCCCAGCCAGGTGTGGCCAGCGCGAGCCAGCACGGGGTGCGGCACGCGGTGACGATCGACCTTTGCCAGCTCGTGCAGCCGGACGAGGGGGTGCCCGTCTCCGCTCGACCTGACCTCCACGCCCAGCGCCCGCGCCTCCTCCTCCCAGAACCACGGCTGCAGTCGCCGGAACACCTCGCGATGCCTTGAAGACAGTGCGGGCAACTGGCGGTCGACCAGCTGCTCCCACGCCGAAGCGTCGGTTCCGATCGGGAAGTAGACGTCCCTCTCCCGATTCGCCGGAACGCCCGTCCGTTGGCAGGCCGCCCAGGCGACGGAGTCCAGTGCGGATCGGAGGTTGTGCAGGACATCGCCGATCGTCGCGCCCAGCGTCATCGGCGGCTCCGCGTCTGCGTGGAGGCGGACCCGGACAGTGCCCCGTTCCGTGTCTGCCTCGTGCACCAGGCCGACGTGTGCCGAGCGCACGTAGTCCTCGCAGTCGTCCTGGAACCGTGCCAGGTGCTCGTCGGCCCTGCGCTGCTTGACCCTCCAGGGGAACGCCACCGCGCGCCCGGCCGCGGAGGTCTCTTCGGCTGCGTTCGTCATGGCAGCACAGTGGCACAGCGAAACGAAGTGGCCGTCCCACTCCACCGCGCATCACCTAACTGGTCGGCTCGATCAAGCTGGACTTTGAGCCGTCGAACCGGCCGAGGGACGTCCTCATGCCCCGATGCTCGAGTTTCAAGCTGGTTCGGCGTCAAAGTCGTCGGCCGGATCGCCTTGAGGATTGATGCCGACGGCTTCGCTTTCAACGTGGTTCAACTGCAGGCCGCAGTAGAAACACTCGAATCCGAGGAAGAGCAAGTAGGCGTTGGTTGTGTACTCGTCCGGCCCCTCGGGCTCGAAGTCCACTTCAACGTCCCAGATAAGCCATCCGGCATTTCCACAGGCCGGGCAGTCGCACCTCTCCGTGTGGTCACCGTGGATGGGGGTGCGGTTACCGAGCTCAGTGAAGACCTCATCGCCCTCACCCTCGGGGAGCCGAGCCACCAGCCCCTCGTATCGGTCATGCGCCCGCTTGACCTTGCGTTGGGCCGCCAACGACAGGGCAGCGTTGCGCTCCGCCACTTCTCGTTCGACCTGCTCAGCCACGTCGGCACCCAAGAAGGCTTCGGGGCTTCGAGCGAAGCTGTCGACGCCCGCCAGAACGAAGTCGCTCCCGGCCGTGACCTGGTCAGGAAGTCTGGCCTCGTTAATGACCGCAGCGTGAGCGGCTTGGTTACGCGCGTCCAAGGCTTGCAGGGCCGCGCCGATGTGGGGACCAACTTGCTCACAGACCCGGGCAGCCAGGGTTACCGCTTTCGTCGCGCTCACAGTTCTCCGGCTCCGATAGCCGTGCGGCTGCGCGGTGACGGCACCCCTCTCGACGAGCAGGTCGATTAGGACGTGGTGGCCCTCCCGATCGTCTAACAGGAGGCGAGGATCGACGTGAACCAAGATGGCTTTAGCCATGAGCTCCACAGCCGCACCCGCGTGGACAGCTGCCTCCAAACGAAGGTTTCGATCGGCCGACCGGACCTTGTCGTTTGCCGCCCGAACATGGTGGGAGGCGGCCCAGTACAGGCGCTCCAGATCAGAGCGCTCCGCTGAGCCCTCCCCGCTATCCCCCATGGCGGTCAGAATAGACGCGCTGGCCTCGAGACGTCGCGCGCATACGACCGAATGCGTCACATCGCCGCGAGCGGGCGTGGTCGGCTTGCAAACACGATTGGCGACAGCCAGGAACCGGCGGCATCATCCTTGATCAACCCCAAGACGCGGGGGAACTCCCGTGAACCACGTATGTCAGCCGGACGGAGTGGCCTTCCATCGGACGTTGGGGACTGGCCACGTCTACCGGCGCTCGTCCTCGAGCGGCGAGGCCGTCAAGGGACGTGTTCGTCCGGGGCGTCGCCCTGTCAGCCTTGGATGTAGAAGGCGTTGGTCTGCGAGACAGAAGGATCGGTCACCGTTGCGTCGAGAGCGGCGAAAGTAAAGAGGACCTCGTCGGACTTGCTAGTCGCGGGGTTGTAGCAGAGGTAGTCCCTCGGCCTGTTCACCCCGAGCCTCTGGGTGCATCCCTTCTCTGTGATGTACAGGTCGTCCAGCTTGGCCTGGACGACGCCCACCTGGTCGGTAGACCTCACCACAGCCGTGGTCGAGCTTTGCGAGAGCAACGTGCCCGGGTTGGTCGGAAGCGGGAAGGCAGCCGGCCAGGTACCCGATGATCCGCCTCCGCTGGCCGAGGCCGGGCCAGCGTTGAGGACGAGGACCGCAAGCGTGGCGGTGGACATGGCAATCGCGGCGAACTTGTTCATGAACTCTCCTCGTGAACCAGAATCTGAAGGTGTCCTGCTCCCCGGTGGGGTGATCCTAGAGTCCACTCGCCGCGGTACCAGAAGCAATCGAACATTGGTGTTAGTACCCCGTGCCTGCGGCCCACCAACCGTCCACTGATTCAACACAGCGAGATCATCTGACCCAGATCCTCAGGCAGGAGTTGGACCTGGTGGCCTGAACGGTGAAACGGGTTGATGGTCAATGGTTTCGCACCGGTCGGGCGTGGTGGTGGCAGGCTGGTTTCCCTGACGTCCGAGCCTCCGTACTACGAACGCTGCGGGTTCCGTCGGTTGCCGGCCGATGACCTCACGCCGGGACTGCAAAGAATTCGTCGGGAGGAAGCCGACCACGGACTCGACGCCTGGACGCGCGTCTGCATGCGCCGCCTCCTGACCGAGCCGAACACCCTGGACCAGCCCTGACCCCCGATCGTCCGAAGCTGTCCCCGCACTGCCCGCGTGTGATCGTGCCCCCGACGTCGATGATCCCGCTTCCTTCGTCCCGCAGCACGATCGGCATACGACACAGCAGAAGGTGATCGGCCACGTCACCCGGGCAAGTCGATTTGCGCCGTTTGTCGTTCCTTAGGTGGGAACGCTCGCCCGGTCGGCGTGGTGTGCGAGGCGGATGGCCGCGGCTCGTTGGTTGAGAGTGCTTGCCGCGATGGCTGCGGCTATGGGGATCGGGGTGGTCGTGGAGATGGGCCACCAGCCGTGGTAGGAGGCTTGGTAGCCGATGGCGACCAGTCCGACGCCGGAGAGGAGTATCAGGGCCGAGGTGGCGCCTTGGGTACGCAGGCTTGACCGGGTGGTGGCTCGTGGCTGGCTGGTGGCGCGACGTTGGAGCAGGAAGGCGGCCTGGACGGCCAGGCCGCCGGAAAGGATGAATGGGCGTGCGGTGACCCAACCGTGGGGCAGGGCCGTTCCGGCGGTGAACATGAGGGCGCCGGAGACGCCGATCAGGGCAGCGCCCAGGTGGGTCCGCATCCAGCCTGAGTGGGACCCCGTGATGGGGCTGCGGGTGGCTGTCATGGGGTGTCGGTGAGGGCCAGGCGGGCGAGGGCCTCGATGTCGTAGCGGGTGGCGTTGCCCATCACGACGATGCCGATACCGACGGATGGGTACATGCGGAGGAGGTTGAAGAAGCCAGCTCCGCCGCCGAGGTGTTCGACGAAGGCAGGTTGGGCCTCTCGGTCCCTGGCGGGTGTGAACCAGCCCAAGCCGAGGTCGTAGCGCTTGCCTGGCTGGTTGATGTGGCACATGGTGGCGGCGTCGGCGGCGGCGATGACCTGCTGGTCGTCGATCCGTCCGCCGGCCAGGTGCAGTTGGAGGAACCGGGCGGCGTCGTCGGCGGTGCCAACCAGGCCTCCGTAGGCGGCGCCGTCGACGAGGAAGGGCCGCAGAGTGAGCCATCGCCCGTGCGGGTTGCCAACGACCCAGCGGGGCAGGACCAGACGCATCGGGTTGTATCTCGGGTGGTTGCCGGTGGCCATCGGCACGGCGGCGGGGTAGCAGAAGTCGGTGTGGGTCATCCCAGTCGGTTGCAGGACTTCGCGCCTGACCACGTCCTCGAAACTGTCGCCGGTCACGTGGGTGATAGCCGCGGCGAGCAGCAACGGTCCCAGGTTGGAGTAGCTGGCTCGCGCTCCAGGCGCAGAGCGCAGCTTGGGGTGCTTGGCGAGCCGAGTGCGCAGGAACGCCGCCGGGTCGGGGCCGGGAGAAGCAGCGGGGTGAACCCATCTCAGGGGAATCGGGTTCGCCAGCCCACCGCTGTGCTGCAGCAGGTGGCGGGCGGTGATGCGTTGCGCCCAGGCGACTGGACGCAGGCCCGACATCACTGGCACCAGGGGCAGCAGCGGGGCGTCCAACGGTAGAACGCCCCGGGCGGCGAGGCTCATCACCGTGGTCGCGGTGACCAGCTTCGTCATCGAGAACCAGGGGACGGCCACGTTCGTGGCCATGGGCATACCGGAGGCCAGGTCGGCCAGCCCGATCGAGGCGCGGGCCCGGATCCCCTCGGCGCCCACAATCACCACGGCCACGCCCGGGACGCGGGTGCCTACCAGCTGTTTCAGCTCGCCATCCAGACTCGGCAGGATCTTCATCATGGAGCCTCCGTTCCCGCGCTGGGTGATGCCCGCCAGCCGCGGACCAGTTGGCGCAGGGCCAACTCGTGGACATGCTCGAACTGTGCGTCGAAACCCTTCAGGTGGGTGCTTTCCAGCACGGCCATGCCGTGGGCGAGGGCCCAGAGTGTGTACGCCACCCACTCCGCGTCCACGTCTGAGCTGATCCGTTTCTCCGTGATCGCGGCCCTGGCTGCGTCCACCAGGATCGCGTACGCGGATGCACCGTCGGCCAGCTCGTTGAGGGAACGGCGGGTCGAGGGTAGCTCGGTAAGGAGCAACCGGAATCTCACCGGCTGCTCGCGGGCGAAGGCCAGATACCCCAGACCCATCGCGACCAGCGGGTCGTTGGCCCCCGTCGCCGGTGTGATCCGCAGATGTTCGGCCAACAGCCCCATCGACTCCCCGGCGAGTGTGGAGATGATTTCTTCACTGTTGGCGAAGTACCGGTACAAGCCCGCGGGGCTGTAGTCCAGACGCCGCGCCAGTTCCCGCCACGCGAGGGCACCCACGCCCCCCTCAGTCATCATCACCAGCGCCTCGTGAAGAATCGCCTCGCGGGTCCGGCTACGACGTCGAGCCCGCCCACCAATCTCAACTGTCGACATCAGTCCTCCAAACGAAACTGTGAACACTGTTCATATTATCAACATTGTTCGCAGTTGTAAATCGGCAGGCGCATCGGATGAATATGCGATCTCGTAGACCACGCATCAAGTGACGGGGTCGGGGGCAATCGTTCGATAGAGGAACGGCCAGTCGACGGCCTCAGCGGCGCCCGGTCATCGTTCCACTTGCGGCACCTGACGCACTGCATGAACCCGGAATGCTTCACCAGATCGACCCCACCCAAGATCCTTCACGTCCCAGATGCGGCCTGGTTCAATCCGCCATAGCCTGGCTGGGCCCGCCGCGCAACTCCCACTGGCTCAAAATCCTTGTGCATCGGCGCGGAGAGGCGGAGGATTTGTCAGGGGACACGCGGAAGTGTCCCGGCCTCGGGCCCTGCCCGTGACGGCGTCGGGCGAAGGAGCATCGCTCATGCCCACAAGACGCCGCCTCGCCGCCGTCGTCGCGGCCACCCTTGCCGCGCCGGTAGCGCTGGCCTTCGGAACCCCGGGTACGGGTGCGGCCGCCACCAGGGGGTCGAGCGCTCTCGCACGCTCCCCGGAGCTGTCGACGACCACTCGGCTGGCTGACCGCCGATCCATCGTGGTCGGGACCCGGGCGTACGAGGTCGGCGCGGAGGACGGTTCCTACCCGGCGGAGGGATTCCATACCCGCGGGGAGATGGGTGGATTCTGGACTCCCCCGATGAAGATGCTCGACGGCATCTGGTTCGCCGTCGACGGGCAGTGGCTCAAGGGAACCAGCTTCACCAGCGGCTGGGGCTACGCCCGCTACGGCGAGGCCTCGGCGAAGGGTGTGGGCGTCAGCCGTACCGACTTCTTCCCCGACGGCGTCAGGGCCGGCCTGGTGGGGCTGACCTTCACCTCGCGCAACCCGCGCAGCATCCAGCTCACGATGGACGCGCACTCCGAGCTGATGAAGGCCTACCCGTGGGGCGAGACGACGCCCAGCCAGACCGCCTACAACCTGCCCGACACCGGCTCCTACGACGGCCGGTCGCTGGTCTTCCGCGAGCAGGGCACCCCTCCCGTCGCCAACGCAGAGCTGCACGACTACGCGGCCGTCGTCGGCTCGACCCTGGCGCCGAAGTCTGCACGTCTCGGGCCCGACTACCGCGGTCCGCAGGACCCGGCGGTCATCTGCCCCGCGTCGGGCCCCAACACCCCGCAGCAGCCGAACCGCTGCGACGACACTGCTTATGGCAAGGGAACAGGCGGCGAACTGCGGTACACGGTCAAGCTGAGCAAGGACACGCCGACGACGGTTTGGTTCGCCGCGGCCGGCTCGGACAAGGGGCTCGCCGACGCGAGCACCCAGCGGACCACGGCCCTCGCCGACCCGGCCGGCCTGCTCGCGCAGAAGGTCGCGCAGCGGCAGGACATCTCCGCCCGTACGACGGTGACACTGCCGGGTGACCCGCAGCTGCAGCAGAGCGTCGAGTGGAGCAAGCAGAACATCGCCGACTCCCGGCAGGAGGCCACGGGCCTGGCCCTGCGGGTGACCAACGCGGGTACGAAGTACCCGGCGCCCAAGGGCTCACTGGCCGACGCCCAGTGGATCGGCGCCGGCTGGCCGGACTACCCATGGATCTTCGGCACGGACGGCGAGTACACCGCCTTCGCCGCCGTGGCCAGTGGGCAGTTCAGCGCTATCGAGAACCACCTGCGGACCCTGCGTGACATCAGCGACCAGGTGAACGACCGCAGCGGCAAGGTCATCCACGAGTCCGTCTCCGACGGCTCGGTGTACTTCGGCGCCAACTCCGACAACGGGAACACCGACGAGACGGTGAAGTTCCCAAGCATCGTCGCGCTGATCTGGCGGTGGACGGGCGACAACGCCTTCCGCGACGACCTCTATGACTTCGCGGTGCGTAACATGCAGTACGTCTACTCCACGCTGGACACCGTCAAAGACGGCTGGCCGGAGGGTGCCGGTAACGTGGAGCGAACCGGTATGGGACCGGAGAAGCTCGACGTCAGCGTCTACGCGATCCGCGGCCTGCGCGACCTCGCGGACCTCGCCGCCTCCAAGGGCGACACCGCGACGCAGACGTGGGCGACGCAGAAGGCCGACACGCTGCAAGGCATCTTCGAGAGCACCTGGTGGTACGGGCCCGCAGCCAACGGCTACGCCGACTCCCTCGACGACCCGGGCAACCTCCAGCTCTTCCAGCGCTACTGGATCGGCCTTACGCCCATCGAGGCCGAGCTGCCCGCTACGGCTACTAGTCCGGCCGGCCCGGTAGCGAGCTTGTTCGACCACGCAAACACGGCCGTCCTGCAGCGCGAGACGTCCTGCTACACCGCGGAGTTCGGGTTGTTCCACACTGGGACTCCGGGGTGCGACGCGGTCACCTCATCCGCCCCCGCCGACCGCACCATCTTCACGCTCGGGACGTCGGTCATGGCCGTCGCCGAGGCGGCGCTCGGCCGGATGAGCCCGGACCAGCTCCCCCGCTACACGACCGCGCTGGCGCGGGTCCAGTTCGACCCGTCGGTATGGGAGGTACCCGGTGACATGCCGGAGATCTCCCCGTCGCCGGACTTCGGCGCGAACATCGACAAGCGGTTCACGGAGCGGTCGAGCGGGCTGCAGGCCTGGGGCACCTACGGCGTGCTGTGGCCGGTCGTGCATTACGAGCTGGGAGTCGCGCCCGACCTCGGGAACGGCGCGCTGTCGATCGTCCCGCAGGTGCCGGCCGGGCAGCCCTCAGTCGCCGGCAAGGACATCACGCTGGGCCGTGGTTCGGTCGACGTGAGCGCAACGAGCGGCAGCACGCGCCTCGAAACCACCGTGACGCGGCACCTGTCGACCCACCTGACCGTAGGCGCGGTTGTGCCGACCGGCGCCACCCCGGCGACCGTGACCTTGAACGGTGCACCGACCACCTACCGGACTGTTGCGACGGCCCGCGGCAGCGAGGTCCTCGTCGACGCCGGAACGGGTACCGGCGGCGCCGATCTGGTGGTCACCCTGGCCTGAGTCCTTCAGCAAGCAGTCGTGATTCTGCCGCCCGACGTCGACGGTTTGCTCCAGCATCCTCGTAAGCAGATCCGGAGGGCGCTGGAGCGTGTCGTGGACTGGTGGGAGGGGGTCCCTACCTAGAATCCCGCTCCGACGGGAGCCATCGACCCCCGCGAACCGCACTAGATGTCTCCCGTGGGCTGGTCGCCCGGCTGCTCCGCCCCGGAGCCTGCGCGGCGTCCGCTCATCCACACCCTCATATCGTCGCGTGTTGCGACGACCGCTTGAACCCAAGGTGCGGCACGCGGTGATCGCTTACATCTAACCGTGAAGTTGTTCGCGGCAGCGTGGTGGCAATGGTCGGTGAACGGCTATTCGGCCTGTTCACGTGCATAACCCGGATGAGCGAACGTCATCAACTCGGCTACGAGTGAGTCCCGATAGGCGAACGGCCAGCGGACACATCAGAGCCACGCATCCGTGTCCGTAGAAGGATCCCGCTACGGGACGACGAGAGCATGTCGTGCCAAGGCGGGACAGCCTTCGCACGTGCCCGTAGACGGTTCCTCCTACGCGACGGATGCGTTTAGCGAATTGAGTCAGGTCAAGTCCGGCCCAGTCAGATTTGCTGGGCTTGGCCGTGGTTTGCGCTGGGCTGGACTGCCTAGGAACTCCCTCAGCGAGAGTGTTGGACCCGGTTGTCAAGGCGAGAGCGGGAGTCCTTTGTCGTGGTGTCGGAGTCGAGATCCGGTGCGTGTGCGAGAGGCCCCCGATTCACCTGGGCGTCGAGGACTGTCATGATGCGGCGATTCTGGCTCAGTCGGCGGTCTTTGATCTGTCGCCTAAGGCGGTCGCCGCGGTTGAGCGTGATGACACCGAGCAGGACGACGGCTCCGCCGAGAAGCTCATCCGGATGGGGCACCTCACCGAGCCAGGCCCAGGCGATCAGCACCGCGACCGGTGGCACGAGGTAGAGAAGAGAGGTCGACGTGGCGACGGGAAGCCGGGCCACAACGTGACCCCAAAGCACGAAGCCGAGTGCCGAAGGCAGAATGCCCAGGTAGGCGGCTGCCCACCATGCGGCTGCATCCGCGGTTGACAGAGCCGACCAGGCGAACGGGACTGCAGGGACAAGCATGAGCACTCCGGCGGCCATCGCATAGGTGGCCACCTCAAGACCGGAGTACCTGCGCAGCAGAGGTCTTGTCAGTGGGTGGTAGATCCCCTGGACGACGGTGGCCGCGATGAGCAGCCAGACCGCGGAGGACGCCGAGATATCCGAACGAGACACGGACACGATGATGACGCCGGCGATAGCGACCGCGCTCCCTGCGAGCTTGATGGCGGTCAGATGTTCGCCAAACGCGCCAACGGCGATGCCGACGCTCACCAGGGGGGCGGCTGCGATGATCAGGCTGGCCGTGCCTGCCGGCACGTAGAGCTCACCCCAGTTGAGCAGAACCTGATACGCGGCCATGCCGAAGAACCCGCAGGCGAGGATGAGTACCACGTCGTTTCTTGCGGGCCACCGAACTTTGAGGATCGGCGCGAGAACGATCAGCAGGGCCGCTGCGACGAAGAGTCGCACGAGGGACAAGCCCAGGACCCCAAGTTGGGGTGCGGCGACACGGATCGCGGGGAACGCACTGGCCCACAGCACAACCACGCCCAGCCCTGCGAGCACTGTGCGGCGAGAACTGGGCATACACGGAGGCTAGTTCGACCTAATACATCATGTCTACTGACTTTTACTTGATCTACAGGTAACGTTCTTTGATGTGATGGATCTCCGGAAGCTGCGCATGCTCGCTGAGCTCCGGTCACGGGGGACACTCGCCGCGGTGGCCCAGGCCTTACACATGACAGCCCCCGGTGTCTCGATGCAGCTCACCGCCCTCCAGAAAGAGTTGGGGCTCCAGCTGACCCAGCGACACGGTCGCACGTTGACCCTTACACCGGCGGGTCGGATGGTCGCGCGGCATGCTGTGGTCATCATGGATGCGGTGGCGGCAGCGGAGCTGGAGGTCGAAGGGCTCCGAGATGGCTCACGTGGGACGTATCGCATCGCGGCCTTTCCCTCGGCTGCTCGAACCATCGTTGCCGGAGCCTGGGGCACACTCCTTCACGACCCCGACAATCGCCTGCAACTTCAGCTCGTTGAGATGGAGCCGCCCGACTCGATCCTTGCCCTGCAACGCGGCGACGTCGACCTGGCGATCACACACGCCTACTCCAATTTCCCGGTCCGCATCCCCAGCACGCTCTCAGCGAGCCGTATTGCGTCCGAACCCGTTTGGCTCGCCACCTGCAGGCAGTCAGGGTCAGCTGACGCGGTGCTACCGGCGGCGGACCTGCTCGACTACGCCGAAAGTGACTGGGTCGTCCCACACCAGCAGTGGTCCTGTTACGACATGGTGCAACGGGCTTGCGCGAGTGCCGGGTTCGCACCCCGTGCGATCGCGGAAGCGAATGACTTCTCGGTTCTCCTCTCGCTGGTTTCTGCAGGTGTTGGCATCGCACTCGTGCCCCAGCTCACCATCGCCCACCTACCCGAGAACGTGGCTCTTCACCCGCTGGCCAAGCCAGTCCACCGACATGACTTCATCCTCACCCGACGATCAACCAACGCCGACCCCGGAATCCGTCGGGTCAGCACTCTGCTGAACCAAACCGCTCAGCGATTCGTCTCCGTTATATCGCCGGAGAACGGGCACAGCGAACATGGTCCAACCACGTAGTTTCGGCGGGGTGGGCTGTTCGCGTAGAAGGATCCGCGTTCGGTGGACGGATGTCGGCGGCTGTGGCTTCGCTGATCACCTGCTGCGAGAGGCAGAGCCGTCGGCCGCCCCACCGGGCGAATTCAACGCCTTCTTGCCATTTTGCGCATTCCGGCCTCGGCTGACTTCGGCGCCTGCCATAGTGGCGCCGTAAATAGGGACAGCGCCGATGACCGGCGTAGCGGGCAGGTGGGGGGCGATGACGACGGTGTGGCGGCGCTACCTCTTCGTTGGTCTGCTTGCAGTGGGGGTTGACCTGCTGCTACCGGTCGGGCTCGGCCGGGACCTTGTCTGCTCGCTGATCGCCGCCTCCGGGGCTGCGGCGATCTGGCAGAGCGTCCGCCTGAACCGGCCCGACTACCCGAGCGTGTGGTACCTCCTGGCCGTCGGCATGGCGTCCTGGGCCGTGGGGATGGCGCTCTACTCCGGGTACAAGCACGACAGTCCGATCTCAACGTTCCCCTCGCTCGCCGACGTGGCCTACATAGCTTCGTATCCACTGCTCGTCGCCGCGCTGATGATGTTTGCTCGGAGCCGGGGCCGAGAGAGTCGACCAACCGCGCTCCTGGACAGCGCGATCCTCACGCTTGGTGTCGGCCTGCTTTCCTCGGTCTTCCTGATCCAGCCGATCTGGGCCGCCGACGGAGAGCCAACCCTGAGCAGACTCGTCGCCCTCGCCTACCCCCTGGGAAACGTGCTGCTCTTCGGCGCACTCGCACCTCTGGCCAACACGCCGGGGCCCGGGCCCCCACTGCCCCGCCGGCCCCCGCCCCCCGTGGGCGCCCCCCGTCTCCTCCACACTCGGCC
>ERZ1739049.90-NODE-91-length-11733-cov-8.289947_pt1 | contig 11733 bp, 16 predicted proteins | sample MGYA00581760_ERZ1739049 | MGnify/ENA primary metagenome ERZ1739049 (study PRJEB42929, sample SAMN08275522) | rhizosphere metagenome | isolation source: Rhizospheric soil replicate 2 | host: Colobanthus quitensis | place: Antarctica: Devils point, Livingston Island...
TCTCAAGGACGACATCCTTGATGCTTACCCGTCTCAGAAGACGTCCCTCGAGCTGCGCGTGGACTGCCTGTTTCGAAAGGATGGACACGCCGAGCCCGGCCTCGACGGCGGTTGAGATGGCGGATGAGTTACCCAGCTCCATGACGACGTTGAGCTTCGTGACTCCTTCCAGTTTGAGCTTTTCCTCAACCACTTCGCGCGTCCCGGAACCCAGTTCGCGTGTGATGAACGGCTCCTCCATCAACTCTTCCTTGGTCACCGATTCACGGTCGGCCCAGCGATGGCGCGGTGAGACAAAGAGCACCAGTTCGTCTTTCTCGATCGACTCGCGCAATAGTGACGGGTTCTGGACGTCGTGCTCGACTACCGCCAGGGGAAACATGCCCGCCAGCAGCTGGTCCTCGATGATACGAGTGTTCTCAACAATGAGTGACACCATGACTTCCGGATAGCGACGTTTGAACTCGCCGAGGTAAAACGGCATGAGGTAATTTCCTACAGTGGTGCTGGCGCCCACATGGAGCTCTCCGCCCTTCAGACCACGCAGATCGTCAAACTTGTGGTTAATCTCATCCTCGATATCAAGTATCTTCTGCGCCTTTTCAAAAAGTATCCTGCCGGGTTCAGTGAGCGTCGCCCCCTTGCTGCCACGGTCGAAGAGTACCACTCCATAGCGACGCTCCAGCGCCTGGATCTGCTGGCTGACGGCCGACTGGGACATGAAAAGGTCTTCGGCCACGGCGGAAAAATTACCCTTGTGGGCTATGGAGCAAAACGTCCTCAGTTTGGAAATATCCATAAAAACCCCGTCCAGAGTGTTAAATCCATGATGCTATCGGAATATCTTATCACAACTAATTCAGGTGATTATCGGATTTTTACCTATATCTTTTTCTCTTTACCGAGGGCAGGGAGCAGGATGCCGTCAGGAAATTAACCTGTATACGTGGGAATGGCCGGAGACGGTTGTGGCTGTGGTTGTGGCTCAGCAGATATCTCCACGAAAATCGGTTATACGCTGGAGGATATCGCGGCTGTGCCCGAGGGAGCCAACCTGGGCTCGGGGGCAGGCTTCGACTGCTTCCTCGCGGCCGCCAGGGTAGAGCCGGGGGGAAGGATCATTGGCATCGACATGACTCCGTAAATGATCGAAAGGGCAAAAGAAAACGCCGCTAAAAGCGATGTTTCCAATGTTGAATTCCGTCTCGGGCGTATCGAGGAGCTGCCGGTCGAAGACAACTCCGTGGACGTTATAATCAGTAACTGTGTCATCAACCTATTGACCTGGAGGTCAAGGTGAACTCCGTGTGCATCGACCGGGATTCACTCGATCCGATCGCCCGTAGTATTCTGGATAGCGCGGAGGTATGGAAGAGCTGGATAATTTCGTGGCCAGCCTGTACATCACCGCGCGTAAATAATGATGCGCGGGAGCAACCCGTGCCGCAGATGAAATAAATAGTGTGGTTTATACTGATACTGCTTGCGCGCGGTTGAAGGCTTTGTTTCATGCTTGCGGTGGGCGGGCAAAAAGGTAAGAATTTACCAATGGGAGGGATTTTGTTTCAAAAGTCAGCCAAACTTATCGTCTTCAGCCTGACGGCCGCGCTACTTCTTTATGCGTCCGGCTGCGGCGATGACCGCACCGTTACCGTATCCCAGCCGGAGGGCCTTGAAAACGCCATGCCGCGCATCTATGACACCTCTCCGGAATCGACCGGTCAGCTGCTCCGCGATACAAGCGCAACGGTCAGGAACAACTCCGAGACAAACATGGGTGTTCACTTCGTCATGGATTCCAGGACCACGATCGGTGACACGACTATCGTCTCGAAGGGAGAAGGCGACATGGTTTTTCCTGACCGGGTGAGAATGACCACCCAGAACTACACGGACGCACAGTCCATTCCGGTCGAGGTAATAGTCATCAGCGGCAAGGCCTATACCCGCTCCGCGACTACAAACGGGATGTGGAAAAGCAGCGGTACCGGCGTTTCAGCGCCTGACCCCCGAAGCATCATCAGCCTCTTCGATTTTGCGCGCAGCTCGCGCAATTTTGGCGAGGAGTCACTCAGCGGGAACAGGAAGACTTATCACATGCAGCTTGACGTCGATGCCACGCTGGCTGCTGACGAGGCAAAAAAACAGAACTCCGACCCCGCCCTGATGCAGGCACTTGAAGCGACCCGCAACGCCAGTGTCACTGTTGACCTCTGGATCGGGACAAGCGATCTCCTCATATACCAGGAAAGGGTTGTAATCTCAAATCCGGCAACCGCCCTCAAGTCGGAACAGACTTTCATATTCTCCGGATGGGGTAAGTCTGTCGAAATAGTAAAGCCCTGCGAATCCTGCTAGGGACGTCTGTTTCCTCCGGTGATGCTTCCGCCCGAAACGGGAACGAGAAGCTGCAGGCTGCGTTTACAGTGATGATAGGCCGTATTAAGAACAGCGACGTATTCGGCACTCGCTTTCTGAAGTCCGGCGTCCGTCGACAGACTGTCCTCAACTGACGTTCCATAAGCTGAGTAGTTACTGCCTTCACTGGTTATATACTGGATGGTGTCGTCGCGATGGCGATGATGATTCCCTGAAGGCATTCCTCTGTCAGCCACCGGTTTAAGGCACGCGCATTTTCAGCCTGCTCGGGCGTGGTGGCAGCCTCCATCAGAGGTGGCGCGGTGATAACGATGAAAAGCTTGTCCTGACGCCCGGAGAAGCTTGCAAGGAGGTTGTTATATGAGCCCTTGGCGTTGCCCGACCGTAAACGTATCCAAACCGCTTACCTCGCCCCTCAAAGAGTCTGCGCCCATGGCCGCAAAGTCGCCGGGTCTTCCTCCCAGGCCCGAGTTCGGAAAGCAGGATTTGAAAATCACGATCTCATTCTCCCCGCCCGGGTCAAGGCCCGGCGCGAGGCGCGTGTATGGAGTTCCCGTGTTCTGGCCTTTTTCCGCGAAGAGAGTGTTCAGATGCGTTGAGCTGTTGGGCCCGGGATCGGGCCTGCGACAAGTCCATTAAGGGCGCCGCGGAGCATATCCCCCATTTTTGCCTCCTGATTGGCATACAGCACGAGTCAGGAAAGAGCCCAAAGCAGAACCAGGCCCACCAGAGCCCAGCTCAATACCAACCACGCGGCAACGATAAAGAAAGAACCAACCTGTGTAAGTCTTTCCATTCCTAAAACCTCACTTTACCGTGAGAATGCCTGCCCTTTTTTTCTCCGGTCTCCCTTATTATCCTTCACGAACCAGCCCAACTATATGCCATATAAATAACCAGCTCAAGTCTTTTTCGCACAGTGATCCGGATTTGTATCAATCAGTTCGGCCTCCTGAGATCGTCGTATACTTCCACTACATATCACTTCCAGATTGACACCTTGCTCCGCTGTTTATTAAACATTCATGCCGGCAGGCCGGAACCCTGAACCGGTTCCGGAAAGTCAGGGTATTCTACCGACTCCAGACACAGACCCGCCGGGGGAGCGGTCTCACCCGCGGCCGGACGCGATGCCCCAGCAAGCAGAATAGCGAGATCGTCCAGTGGGCGCCGGCCACGGGCAATCTCGAGCATGGTTCCCACCAGGACCCGTACCATGTTACGCAGGAAGCCGGATGAGGTTATCCAGAATTTGAGCAGATCGTCGCTTCCCGGGCTTACATTAATGGATACCCACTCCGCCCGTGTTATTTCGCGTTCGAAATAATTGTGTTCCGTGACAGTGGGGGTGAAAGCAGTGAAGTCATGCCGGCCCAGAATCAGCTCGCCTGCTCGTCGCAGGAGTTCGCGGTCAAGCCGGCCCCTGTAATGATAAACATGCCGGCCACGGAACGCTGATGGGTATTCGCGATTGAGAACCGAGTACGAATAAGTTCGGGACAGAGCGACGCGGCGGGCGTCGAAACCCGCGGGGGCCGGCGTCACGGACGTGATCACGATCGCGGAGGGCAACAGCTGGTTGGCCGACCGGCGCAGCCTGGCGGGATCAGGGCGGCCGGTTGTCTGGAAGCTGGCCACCTGCCCGCGGGCGTGGACACCGGCGTCGGTGCGTCCGGCGACGGAGAGGAACACTTTTTCCTGCATGATCTGTTCCAGCACCTGTTCCAGTGAGCCCTCGATGCTCGCCAGCCCGGGCTGCTTCGCCCAGCCGGCAAAACCAGTGCCATCGTATTCGATATCGAGGCGCATCATGTTCATGGGGACACCCTACTCAATTTGCGTGGCGGCATCCAGCTACATGCCAATCCAGAGGCTGGAGAAAAGCACAGCCGTCACGACAGCCATGAAAGCAGCGTCGCGCCAGCCATACTTCAGCTTCCGGCGTGTCGTCCTGCCTCTGCCGCCCCGGTAGCATCGCGACTCCATCGCCAGGGCCAGCTCGTCAGCATGGCGAAAACTCATCACAAAAAGGGGTATCAGCACCGGCATCACGGCGCGAGCCCGTCTGACCGGCCCGCCCGTACCGATGCCGGCGCCCCGCGCCCTCTGTGCCCTGATGATGCGATCCAGCTCCATCAACAGCGTGGGGATGAAACGGAGTGCGATAGTCATCATAAGAGCTAGTTCATTAGAAGGTATCCTGATCTTTTCCAGAGGCGAAATCAGGCGGCCGAAAGCATCGGTGAGCAGGACCGGAGGTGTAGTGAAGGTGAGGAGGGAGCCGGACAGCACAAGCAGCATCAGCCGCAACACAAGAAATGCGCCCCGTTCGAGTCCTTCGCGATAAAAAGCGATCGGTCCCAGACGCGCGATCTCTTCGCCACCCTTAAACAGCAACTGAAAGAAGAATGTGATCATCAGGAGGATGAGTATGGGTCGCAGGCCGCGCCATAACCAGACCGGTGGTATCCCCGAGAATGTGATACCGACAAGCAGGATGGCCGCCAGCAGGGCCAACGGGCCAAAGCCACGCACGAGAAAAAGCACGATGACAAAAGCAAAGGAAGCAATGATCTTCGTCCGTGGATCGACCCGATGCAAAAGCGAGGTCCCCGGATAAAACTGGCCGATAGCGATGCTGGTCAGCTGCATGAACCAGCCTCCAGGCCGCCGGCCATCTTAAACAACAGCTCAACAGCCGCGGGTTCATCGAGGAGCGGCGCGACTCTACCGCCGGTCGCTTCACCCAGGAGACGACACAGTTCTACCGTCCCGGGCAGCTTGAGGCTGTGGCGTTCCAGCAACATACGGTCAATCAGCAACCGTCCGGCATCATCGTCGGCCACAACGCTGCCGCCGTCCATGATAACAAGTCTTTTTGAGAAATGAGCCATCTCTTCCATGTCGTGACCGACCATGACCACGGTAGTCCCCACGTCATCGTTCAGTTTGATCAGACGCTCGATGATGTCGTGACGGGATATGGGATCGAGATGGGCGGTCGGTTCATCCAGGAGAAGAACGGGAGGCCGCATGGCCAGCAACCCTGCCAGCGCCACGCGGCGCTGCTCTCCAAGGCTTAATGAAAAAGGGCTCCTGGAGCCAAACCGCTCAACGTCGAGACCTACACCCGCCAGCGCCCCATTTGCGAGGCTGCGAACTTCTCCGTCCTCCAGTCCGAGAGCCCGGGGCGCGAATGCGACATCGTCATAGACAGTTTTTTCAAAGAGACAATTCTCTGGTGATTGAAAGGCGAAACCAACACTTCCAGGCTTTGGAGGTGTCCTGCGGCCCAGGCTCTTTCCATCGTGAGTGACCTCACCGGAAGTTGGAGTCATTATTCCCGCAAGCAGGGCCAGCAATGTCGACTTTCCCGAACCCACGGGTCCGGCTATTCCTATCCGTTCCCCGGGTTCTATCGCCAGGCTTACGCCCGAGACAGCCTTTGATTCGAAAGGCGTTCCCTTCTGGTAGAACAGGCTGACCTGATGAGCCGCTATGCGCATATGTTTTCCACAAGCTCTGCGAGGGAAAGGGGGACCGGCAGATTCAACCCGCGCGCGGCCAGTGACGCGTTAAGACGCGCGGCCAGAGGAGGCAAGAGACCCGCTTTATTCAGAAGTCCGGAGTTGGAAAAAAGCTCTCGCGGAGCTCCATTGAATTCGACCCTGCCATCCGCCAGCGCTATCACCCGCGACGCGTCCACAAGCTCTTCCATGATGTGTGTAATCATGACGATGGCGGTGCCCGCGTGCCAGAGCTCTCCAACCAGACCGTGAAACTCCTGCTGGGAAAGGGGATCGAGCATGGATGTGGGCTCGTCAAAAACAAGCACCTTCGGCCTGAGCGCCACAACGCCCGCCAGCACCGTGCGCTGCTTCTGCCCACCGGAGAGCCAGTGGGGCTCCTTCGCAAGCAGCTCCGCGATCTTGAACCTGACGGCGGACTCGGCGACCCGGCTGTCGATCTCATCGGACGGCAGACCCAGGTTCTCCAGACCGAAGGCGATATCGTCTTCAACACTGGTGGCCACGATCTGGCTGTCAGGATTCTGAAAGACCATGCCGACGGTCTCCCGGATGGCGTTGACGTTGGCGCGGTCGTCTGTCTTTAAACCATCAACCAGCACCTCACCGCTGTCGGGAACTATCAAGGCATTGAGCAGCCGCGCCAGCGTCGATTTGCCGGAACCATTGGCGCCCACGAGGCCGATGAACTCTCCCGGCTTTATTGACAGGCTGATCCCGTCGAGCGCCGCCGCCCCCTCGGGCGCGTGCGGATAACGATAGATGACGTTATCGAGCGAGATTATCGATTTGTTCATTTTTTACCGGCTCTAATCGAATTGCTGGAATCAGTCTGAAAGGAGATTCTATCAAGCCGGCAGGGAATATTTATGGAACCCTGGTTTTAGAGCCTGAGCCTGCATCAGCCGGGATGAGGTGTTTGGGCTGCAACGACTGTCGAAGACCTCAGTGGAAGCCCGAACACCTCATCCCTGCACCCGGCCACGGTATTTATAGCATCCCTCTATGAACCCCCACGCAAAATAAAAAAGGCGCCCCAAAGGGCGCCGATATTTAACAAACCATTGCTTCACAAAACCTGCTTCTATTCAACCAGCTCCAGGAACGCCATCTCGGCCGCGTCACCGTTACGAGGTCCGATGCGTGTGATGCGTGTATATCCACCCTGCCGCTCGGCGAACCTGGGGGCCAGGTCTGCAAACAGCGTGTGAACCACGTCCTTGCTGCGTAACCGGCCGATGGCCTGACGGCGTGCCGACAGATCTCCGCGCTTGCCGAGGGTTATCATCTTCTCGGCCAGCGGTTTGGCTTCCTTGGCCCTGGTCACGGTCGTCCTGATGCGGCCATGCTCGAAAAGCGAACACACCATGTTACCGAGCATCGCCTTGCGATGCGCGGAGGTGAGTCCCAGTTTCCTTCCCTGTTTTGCGTGTCTCATTGTCTTGCTCTCCTAAAACCTTGCTAGCTCCTGAGCGCGAGGCCCAGCTTGGCGAGATTCTCCTTGACTTCATCGATGCTCTTTTTGCCGAAATTCGGTATATTCATCAGCTCGGCTTCACTGCGCTTGACCAGGTCGACAACCGTCTGGATGCCTTCCCGCTTGAGGCAGTTATATGACCTTACGCCTATCTCCAGCTCCTCAATAAGGATATCGTCATCGCCGCCCTTGGCCTCTGCCGGCATTTCCAGCAATGCCTCGGCGTCCTCCTCGGGGGTGGTGCTGGCTTCATGGGGACCGGTAAAGATCTCCAGGGATGAAGTCAGGATACCGGCTGCTTCCCGCAGGGCCGCGTCCGGGGTCATACTGCCATCGGTTGTTATCTCCAGCGTCAGCTTGTCAAAGTCGGTGCGCTGTCCGACGCGGGCCGGGTCCACTTCGTAAGAAACCCTTGTAACCGGTGAAAAATTCGAATCGATGGGAATGATGCCAATCGCCGCGCCGACCTGTTTGTTGCTGTCCGCGGATGAATAACCGCGGCCGCGACGTATGGTCAGCGTCATTTCCAGCTTGGCTTTCTTGCCAAGGTTGCAAATATGCAGATCCGGATTGATTATCTCCAGTTCGGCGGGGCACTCGATGTCACCGGCGGTCACTTCCCCAGGACCGGATTTCATCAGGCCTACCTCTATCTCACCGACCTCACCGTGAAGGCGGCAGGCGACTTTCTTGACGTTCAGCACAATGTCGGTGACATCCTCTTTCACACCCGTGATGGTGGAGAACTCGTGAGAAACGCCTTCAATCTTGATCAGACTGACGGCGGCGCCTTCAAGGGATGAAAGCAGCACCCGCCGGAGCGAGTTGCCGAACGTGTGACCAAAACCCCTGTCCAGGGGTTCGACCACGAAGACTCCCTTTTCGTCCTTGACCTGCTCGTGGGTGATCTTGGGCTGCTGCAATGTGAGCAATTCGTCCTCCATATCCATAAATTGTGATCCTGTGCCTGAGGGTTTGACCAGAGCCATCAAGCTCATGATGCCTCCCTCGCAACCAGCGTCACTTGGAATACAACTCCACTATTAATTGTTCCTGCACCGGAACGTCTATCTCTTCCCGCACCGGGTACTTTAAAATCTTGCCGGTCAGGGCGTCGTGGTCGGCCTGCAACCACGGCGACACAGACGCCGTCAGATCGGTCGCCTCCCTGATGGCCTCACGCGCTGATGAATTGGCCATTACCGCGACCACATCGTCAGGGCGTACCTTATAGGATGGAATATCCACCCTGTGGCCATTCACCATGAAGTGGCCATGCATTACCAGTTGCCTGGACTGACGCCTGGAAACCGCGAAACCCAGCCGATACACCACATTGTCCAGACGCGTTTCCAGCAGACGAAGCAGGTTCTCGCCCGTAATGCCGGTCTGACGATTGGCACTCTTGTAATAATTCCTGAACTGCTTCTCCAGCAAACCATAATAACGACGCGCCTTCTGCTTCTCACGCAACTGCGTCAAATATTCGGTCTGCTTTATCCGGCGGCGTCCATGCTCGCCGGGCCCGTAGGAGCGACGATCGATGGAACAACGATCCGTGAGGCAACGTTCCCCTTTGAGGTAAAGCTTTAAACCCTCGCGGCGGCACTGTTTGCATGCTGGTGATGTGTCTTTTGCCAAAGTCGAATTCCTCTCAGACTCTTCTTCTTTTACGCTGCCGGCAACCGTTATGTGGAACCGGCGTCACGTCTTTGACGCTCATTACTTCTATACCCGCGGCCTGGAGCGAACGGATGGCCGTCTCGCGTCCGGAGCCGGGGCCCTTGACATAGCAGTCAACTTTTTTCAGGCCGTGTTCCATGCCCTTCTTGGCGCAAGCGTCGGCGGTAACCTGGGCAGCAAAAGGCGTGCTCTTGCGCGAGCCTTTAAAACCGGCGGAACCGGCGCTCTCCCAGGCGATCACGTTACCCTCCTTGTCCGTCAGGGTAACGATGGTGTTGTTGAACGATGTCTTGATGTGGGCCTGGCCCACGGGAATATTCTTTTTTACCTTGCGGCGCGTACGAGCTTTTGATTTTGGTGCAGCCATCTATTGACCCCTTCTATTTCTTGCGTTTGACGCCGACGGTGCGCTTCGGTCCCTTACGGCCCCTGGCGTTGGTCTTCGTACGCTGACCGCGCACCGGGAGACCCCGCCGATGACGCAGACCGCGGTAGCAGCCGATCTCCATCAGCCGTTTGATATTCTGCGACCGCTCGCGCCGCAGGTCGCCCTCGACAACGAGGTTGCTGTCAAGATAGTCCCTGAGCTTCGTGATCTCGTCGTCGGTCAGATCCCGCACATATGTGTCACGGCTTATCTCAAGCTCGTCGAGGATCTTGCCCGACGTCGACCGCCCCACTCCGTAGACATAAGTGAGTCCAATCTCTACCCGCTTCTCGCGGGGAATGTTTACTCCGGCGATACGTGCCAAACCAAAAACCTCCAATTAGTCAGCAGCCTGTCGGTGGTCACCGAAATCGCGGCTGCCCTGGGACTGCTACCCCTGGCGTTGCTTGTGCCTGGGATTGGGACAAATAACCAGCAGCTTGCCGCCCCGTCTCACCAGCTTGCACTTCTCACACATCGGTTTTACAGATGATCTGACTTTCATGATTCTCTTTCCTTAAAAGTCCTGTTTGCGGACTATTTAAACCTGTACGTGATTCTTCCCCTGGCCAGGTCATAAGGTGAAAGCTCCACCTTTACCCTGTCCCCAGGCAGGATGCGGATATAGTGCATCCTCATCTTGCCGGAAATATGCGCCAGCACTTCATGGTCGTTATCAAGCTTCACCTTGAACATGGTGTTTGGCAAAGCTTCTACGACTTCACCTTCCAGCTCTATGGCTTCTTCTTTTTGTGTCATATTCTCCGTCCGGCCAATCGGGTATATTACCACAGCAAAGAGGCTGCGTCCAAACCCGTCTGATCCTTGGCTGCACTTACGGTCAAAATTTTCGGGCCCTGCTGCGTTATTGCCACTGTATGCTCAAAGTGAGCCGACAGGCTGCCGTCCGCCGTCGATATGGCCCAATGGTCCTTGGCCACAACTACCTTGTGCGTCCCGATGTTCACCATCGGCTCTATCGCGAACACCATGCCTTCCGCAAGCTCAGGCCCATCTCCCGGTGTGCCGAAGTTCGGTATCTGGGGCTCCTCGTGCATCTCGCGCCCAACCCCGTGACCCACCAGGGTCCGAACCACGGAAAAACCATTCTCCTCGACCAGCTCCTGCACCGCATGGGAGACATCTCCCAGGTGATTGCCCGGCCTGCACTTGGCAATACCGCGCATCAGCGAGGCCTCCGTGACCTTCATCAGCCGCTTCGCCTGCTTGCCGGCATCTCCCACTTCGACGGTAATGGCCGCATCCGCCACCCATCCGTCCAGCGTAACTCCAACATCCAGGCTTATGATGTCACCTTCGGACACAACATACGGCCCTGGGATACCATGCACCACCATCTGATTCGGAGAGGCGCAAATCGTTGCCGGGAAACCGCGATACCCTTTAAACGTCGGAATACCGCCATGCTCCCTGATAAACCTCTCCGCGGCGGCATCAAGCCAGGCTGTGGTAACACCCGGCCGGCACTTGCCCTTGAGCAACTCCAGGCAACCAGCCACTATCTCTCCCGCCCGGCCGATCTTCTCTATTTGGGCTGGAGTCTTGCAAATTATCAAGCAAACACGCTTTCTACTTGAGAAAACCTTCGTAATGCCTCATGAGCAGCTGTGATTCCATCTGCTTCATGGTTTGCAATGCCACACCGACAACGATCAGGATCGAGGTGCCGCCGAAGTAAAAAGGCGTGTTCATCGTCGAGATCAGAATGGTCGGCAACACTGCGATAGCGGCCAGAAAAATAGCGCCCGGCAAAGTCAGCCTGGTCAGCACGCGGTCGAGATAGTGCGCCGTAGGCTTGCCGGGGCGTATACCCGGGATGAAACCACCGTATTTCTTGAGATCGTTGGCGCGCTCCACCGGGTCGAACTGCACAGCGGTATAAAAATACGTAAAACCGATGATGAAAATCGCCTCGAGGATCAGGAATATCGGACCCGTTGGTCTCAGCCAGCCATTAGCTATGTTCTGCATGAATTCACCCGGAAAAAACTGTGCGACCGTCGGCTCCACCACCCGCACCTATGACGCAAAAATTACAGGTATTACTCCTGCCATGTTGATGGTAAGCTGCAGATACTTGTTCCCACCTCTCCACATTCTCCGTCCTCTCTTCCGTTGGGCCTCCTTGTTGGGTATTCGCCGCTGCCCGCCCTGCCCCTGCCCCATCCCCGCCATGCAACCGCCTCCACCGCCCCGCCGCCGCGCCACGGAACCACTAC
>ERZ1739049.91-NODE-92-length-11715-cov-13.620755_pt1 | contig 11715 bp, 11 predicted proteins | sample MGYA00581760_ERZ1739049 | MGnify/ENA primary metagenome ERZ1739049 (study PRJEB42929, sample SAMN08275522) | rhizosphere metagenome | isolation source: Rhizospheric soil replicate 2 | host: Colobanthus quitensis | place: Antarctica: Devils point, Livingston Island...
ACCTCGTCCCTGGCGATCGCCGACCACATCATCGACGGTCTCGCACTGGGCTGAGGTCACCGGCGAGGAGGCGAACTGGGTCCGGCAGTATCGCCTCGTGTGCTGTACGCGGCTCAGTGATCGGCAACGTGGGCTCCCCGGTCCGACACCACTTCGTCGGGAGGGCAGCTGGTCTTCGATGGCACGCTCGGCGCTAGATCAAGATGCTCAGCGGAGTCTCGACCTTCTTCACAAAAGCTGTGAGCCACTCGGCGGCGAGCGCGCCGTCGAGCACACGGTGATCCGCGGACAGCGTCACCGTCATCACGGACCCGACCGCGACCTGGCCGTCCACGACGATCACGCGCTCCTTGGCCGATCCCACCGCGAGGATGCCGGACTGCGGCGGGTTCAGGATCGCCGAGAACTCGTCGACGCCGTACATCCCGAGGTTGGAGACCGAGAAGCTCCCGCCCTCGAGCTCCTCCTGCATTAGCTGCCCGGTTCGAGCGCGTTCGGCGAGCTCGGCGATTGTCGAACTCACTTCGAGCAGGCTCATCGACTCGACGCCGCGCAGAACGGGCGTGAGCAGGCCCCCGTCCGTCGACACTGCGATCGCCACATCGACTTCGTCGAAACACCTAGTGGCTGAGTCGGTCCAGATTGCGTTGGCCGCTGGGACCTCGATGAGCGCGGCCGCGACCGCCTTTACGACGAAATCGTTCACAGAGATCTTCCTCGGCGACGCCTCGTTGACCTCTTGGCGGAGCTCAAGGAGAGCGTCCACCCGGCAGTCCGCGACGAGATAGAAGTGCGGCACGCTCGACTTGCTCTCGGTGAGTCGCCTCGCGATGGCCTTTCGCATTCGCGTATGCGGGATGTCCGTAAAACGCGCACCGGTGTGCACAGGCTGTGGAGCGGGAGCGGGGACGGCAACGGGCCGTGGGGTGGCGCCGGATGCAACTCTGTCGAGGTCGCGCCGAACAATACGGCCATTAGGACCTGTACCGACAACTCCTGAGAGGTCGATCCCGCGTTCTCTCACAAGACGGCGAACAAGCGGGCTCGCAAACAGGCGGCCAGAATCGTCTGCTATCTGTGCGGGACCTTCCCCGGCATCGACCTCCGCAACATCCGCCCAGGCCGACGCTTCTTCAAACTTCTGTGCCTCCGCGAAGGTCTCGGACTCCTGAAGAGGCGTGAGAGCAGCACCGCCGCCCGCGAGCAGCCCTTCGACGTCGACATCCGCCTCACCCACCGCGGCAATGACGCAAATGGGAGCGCCGACCGAGACGGAGTCACCGGGCTCGACGAGCAGGCGCACGAGTACGCCCTCCGTTTCCGCCGCGTACTCGACAATCGCTTTCTCGGTCTCGATTTCAGCGAGTGGCTGGCCGATCGAGACTGAATCGCCCACAGCCACCAGCCAAGCCTGGAGAGCCGCCTCCGTCGAATTGGCGAGCACCTCGGGCATGCGGATGATCGTGGCCATCATCGACCCCCGAGTCCGCGCTTGATGGCCTCAAGGCCCACGACGACCTCTTCTGTCCGAGCAATCGCGGCGCGCTCGAGCATCTTCGAAATGCTCGGGCTCGCCTCGCCGCCGGTCACGCGCTCGATCGGCTGGTCGAGGTAATCGAAGTACCTGCGCTGGATCTCGTCGGCGAGCCAGCCGCCGTAGGACGTTCCGCGAGCACCCTGTTCGACGAGCAGCACACTGTTCGTCTTGCGGATGCTCTCGCCGATCGTGTCCCAATCGATGGATGCGCGGTCGAGCCATCGCAGGTCGATCACGTCGGCGTCCATGCCTGTCTCTTTGACCGCCTCGAGGCAGCGCTTCACCATCGAGAGATAGCTGATGACGGTGACGTCCGCGCCCTCGCGGAGCAGCGCCGCCTTGCCGAGCGGGATGTAGTAGTCGAGGTCGCCCTTAGGAACGTCGCCATTCTCGCCGTACAGGTCGACGTGCTCTATCACGAGCACAGGATCCTGCAGCGCAGTGTTCATGAGTCCGATGTAGTCGGCCGGTGACGACGGGGCCACCATGCGCCATCCAGGGCTCGTGGAGGTCCGGATCCTCGCCGATCGGGTCACCGTGTTGAGGGACGGGAAGCTCCGGGGAACGATGCCTGTCCGCGATATCACGGACGACGAGCTGCTCGCGCTGATCATTGGTCGACAATTGGAGTCGACGTTTCCACCCAAGCATGAGGCCTCGGCGGACCAGAGGCCCGTACTTGAGGTCGACGGATTGTCCGGCGAGGGATTCTCCGACATCTCCCTGTCAGCCGCCCGAGGCGAGATCGTCGGAGTAGCTGGCGTCGTCGGCAATGGTGAAAGCGACTTCTTGCGCGCGCTCGCCGGGCTGGTCGCATTCACGGGCACCGTGCGGGTCGGCGACCAACCGCTCGCGGCTAAGGCCCTCCGCGCCTCCTCGGCGTACATGCCCGCCGATCGTCATCGCGAAGGACTGATGATGGCGATGACGGTGAGGGAGAACGCAGCTGTCACGGCACTCGAGCGCCTCAAGAAGGGGCCGCTTCTGAGTCGGCAGAAGGAGCTCGAGGCCGTCGGCAGAGAGCTCACGGAACTCGCGGTCAGGGCACCGTCCCTGGAAGCCGACGTGTCGGAGCTCTCGGGAGGCAACCAGCAGAAAGTCGTGATGGCTCGGGCGCTGCTCTCCGAGCCGGCCATCTTGATCGCAGACGAACCGACTCAGGGCGTAGACGTCGGGGCTCGCGCGGAGATCTATCGAATCGTGCGCGAGGTGTCCGACAAGGGTGTCCCCGTGGTTGTCGCGTCCTCCGACGCGAAGGAGCTCGAGGGCCTGTGCGACCGCGTCATCGTCATGTCCCGCGGGCATGCGGTGGAGACTCTGACCGGGCCGGACATCACGGAAGAGCGGATGATCAGCGCGGCGGTCAGGGCCACTGGCCACAAGAGGCAGCAGCCGGACGCCTCGAGCAGCGGTCGGCCCCGCTCGACCTCGGTCGGGCGCTTCATTCAAGGCGACTACGCGCCGGTCGTCATTCTCGCCACGGTGATGCTGGCGCTTGGCGCCTACGTGTACACGCAGAACCAACGCTACCTGTCGTCGTTCAACATCACGTCCGTGATGCTGCTCGTCGCGGCACTCGGTTTCATCGCCATTGGCCAGACGGTGGCGCTTCTTGTCGGGGGGATCGATCTCTCGGTGGGGCCTCTGGCCGGCTTCTTGGTCGTCGTGGGCTCCTTCTTCGTCAACGACGGCAAATCAGCAGCCATCATCATTTTCGACTTCGTGGCCATGCTGCTGGCTGCCGCGGCGACCGGAGCCATCAACGGCTCCCTCATCCGGTTCGGCAAGTTCACGGCGGTCGCCGCAACATTGACCGCCTACATCGGCCTTCAGGGGCTCAGCTTCCTCCTCCGTGACTCGCCTGCCGGAATCATTAACGCGAGAGTGACGGACGCCATCACCTTCACGGTCGGTCCGGTCCCGGTCGTGTTCCTGCTTCTTCTCGTGGCAACGTTCGGGATGGAGTTGCTGCTACGCAAACACCCGTGGGGGTTGCGCCTGCGCGCGGTCGGGTCGGACGAGGAGTCTGCTCGGCGGGTGGGTGTCAAGGTCCACCGCACGGTCGTTCTCGCGTACGTCGCCGTTTCCGGGTTCACGTTCCTCGGCGCCCTCGTCCTGCTGGCGCAGCTCGGGATTGGTGACCCGGCTCAGGGGGTCGGCTACACCTTGAGCAGCATTACAGCGGTCGTGCTTGGCGGCACCAGCTTGCTCGGTGGACGCGGCACGTTCGTGGGAACCCTGCTCGGCGCCGGGCTGATCGTCCAGGTCCTGAACGCCACGACCTTCCTCAACCTGAGCCAGACCTGGCAGTACTTCTTTCAGGGTGGGCTTATCGTCGTTGCGGCCGTCTTATACAGCCAGGTTCGCGGCACACGGACCTCGTTCGCCCCCTAGTCACTTCGACCAAAGGAAGTCCATCATGCGCGCTGCGCGGTTCCACGGAAAAGGGGACATCCGTGTTGAGGATGTCGCGACCCCCAAGATCCGCGACGCCCAAGACGTCGTGGTCCAGGTCCACTATTGCGGGATCTGCGGGACCGACCTTCATGAGTACCTGATGGGCCCTATCGTCACCCCGCCACGCCGCATCCTCTGACCGGCGCCACGCTGCCCCAGACCCTGGGGCACGAGTTCTCCGCAACAGTCGTCGAGATCGGCTCCGGGGTGCTGGACGTGAGCGTCGGCGATCGGGTCGCCATCATGCCCGCCATCATCTGTGGTCGCTGCTACTACTGCCGTCGCGGTATGGGCCACCTCTGCGTGACCTTCGCGTGCACGGGCCTGAGTGCGGAGACCGGCGGTCTGGCCCAGTTCGCAGTTGTCAAGGAGAACCAGCTCGCCACGCTTCCGGACGAGGTCTCCGATCTCGAAGGCGCGCTCATTGAGCCCGCATGCGTGGCGGCGTACGGCGTCGAACGCGCGGGAGTGAACGGCGGCGACATCGTCCTGGTCACCGGAGCGGGGCCCATCGGGATCCTGTCTGCGATGTACGCCGCCGCGGTTGGCGCGTCAACCGTGGTGATCGCTGAGCCGAACCCGAACCCGAACCGCGCCGCGCTCGCGCGCGCCCTGGACATCGGGCTGGTGGTAGACCCGACGTCGGACGGCTTCAGCGACTTGATCGGTGACCTGACGCACGGCATCGGTGTCGACTTGTCTGTCGAGTGCTCCGGCTCGAGTCCTGGGCTGGCCACCACCGTCACCCACACACGTCGCCGGGGCTCCATCGTGCAGACGGGTCTGCACACCAAACCGGCGACAGTGGATGCCATGGCGCTGTCGCAGAAGGACCTCACCCTCTATGGCAGCTGGTGCTGGTGGACCACAGACTGGCCCCGGATCATCCGCATGGTCGCTTCTGGCCAATACCCGGTCGCGAAAGCCGTCACGGCGCAGATTCCGCTTGAGGACGTCGTCACGAAAGGCTTCGACGTCCTCATCGACCCTCGGGGGGACCAGCTCAAGGTGTTGGTGCAACCAGGCGACAGCGCATAACTCGCCAGCGACAGTCAATTTGCAGCGAAGGGAAAGACACGTCATGAGCCCGCTTGGAGACATGCACCACGTCGGTATCACGGTGCGCGACCCAGAGGCGTCGCTCCAGTGGTACGAGCGCATGTTCGGGCTCACCCGGGAGTTCGTAGCCCACGGCTCCGGCCCTGAGTTGTCGACTGCGGTCGGAGTGCCGGATGCCCATCTCAGCTTCGCGTTCCTGCGGTTCGGCAGCTGCGTCCTGGAACTGCTCTGCTACAACAACGAACGGGACGACTCGTTCACCAGGACGAACGCCGACGTCGGCTCGACACACGTCTGCATAGACGTGCCGGACCTGCAGATGGTGCACCACGACTTGGTTGCCAAGGGTGTTGTGTTCCTCGCGCCGCCTCTGCTGATTACTGAGGGGCCTCTCGAGGGGTGCTCTTTCGTCTACTTCAAGGACCCGAACGGCGTGACGCTCGAGCTGTTCCAGAGTGCCGGTGATCACCACTAATCAGACCTCGACTGGATCCGAAACCGGGGGATCCGACCTTGCCGAAACCCAAGATACGAAGGAGAACTTGTGAGTCAACTCCGCGCACTCGTCATCGGCGCCACAGGGATCAATGGCAGCAACACGGCCCAGCATCTGGCCGACTCGGGCTGGGAGGTTTTCGGAGTGTCGCGTGGAGCGCCGGAAGGGCTACGAGGGGTGCGCCATGTACCTGTCGATGTCCTGGACCAGCCTGCAGTCGAGGCTGCAGTCGGCAGCTTCGACGCGACGCACCTCTTCTTCTGCACATGGTCGCGACAGAACACTGAAGCGCAGAACATCGAGGTCAACTGCGCGATGTTGCGCAATGTCCTCGAAGCTGCCGGCAAGCGCGGCACGTTGCAGCACGTCTCCCTCGTCACCGGGCTCAAGCACTATCTCGGGCCTTTCGAGGCCTATGCACAGAACCCGGCCAAACCCCCGTATCGGGAGAGTCAGGGACGCCTCGACCAGGAGAACTTCTACTACAAACCAGGAAGACATCCTCTTCGAGGCTGCGGATCGTTTCGGGTTCACCTGGTCCGTCCATCGTCCACACACCGTCATCGGCTTCGCGCTCGGGAACGCAATGAACATGGGCGTCACCTTGGCTGTCTACGGCACCCTCGCCAGAGAGACCGGGCAGCCCTTCGTGTTCCCCGGCTCACCCGAGCAGTACGACGGCACGACTGACATCACTGACGCGAGGATGGTCGCAAGGCAGCTCGAGTGGGCCGCCACCGAGCCGCGTGCGGCCAACGAGGCGTTCAATATCGTCAACGGCGACACCTTCCACTGGCGGGACATGTGGGAGTTGGTGGCGGCGGGCCTCGGGGTCGAGGTGGCGCCCTATCCAGGGAAGCCGACGCCACTCGTCGAGCAGATGGTGAATGCAAGAGAACTCTGGAGGGGGGTGGCCGAGCGACACGACCTCCGTGAGCCGGACGTCGACCGGCTTGCGCCGTGGTGGCACACCGACAGCGACCTGGGACGCACGGTGGAGACCTACGCCGACATGACAAAGAGTCGAGAGGCTGGATTCCTCGACACGCAGGACAGCCAGCGCTCCTTCCTCGACCTCTTCGACCGGTTGCGAGCCGAACTGGTCATCCCCAGCCTGCCTTGAGCAGTGCCGCAGACCCTGGCATCAAGGCAGCCCAGTTCCATGCAATGAACGACCTCGTGCTGGCCGACATCGACACTTCGCCGAGTCCACCGGGTGGTTGCGCAGTTGCCGGGGTGGACCTGAGCTTCCCGAAACACGCCGTACGTGCCAGCCTGGACGTCGATCGCGGGGACAGTCAGGAAGCATACGTTCGCATTGCAGCGTGGCAGCGCCCCGACGTGCGCAGTCGCACTGCTGACATCTCGGGCAGAACAGCCGATCGCATTCGGGCGGCTGTGCAGTGGGTGTTCGTAAGACGAGGCAGCAGCAGACGGCGGCAGGTCCGAAGGGCGTGTCGCTGCCGAGTGAATAGTGACCTCCGGTGATCTAATTTGGACCCACCTGCGACAGGGTGAGGGCGTGATCCGTCCGGATCCCGAGCAGATCCGCGCGTATTCCATGGCGGGCCGGGTGTCCCGATTGTGGACCGTCCGCCGTCCCGATTACCGAACCGCCCGCGGTTCGCCAGTGGACGCGCAAGAGACAGAGCCTCGCCAGGGAGAGCTGTACGTAGGCCTCGCCCGCAGCGTTCACCGGGAAGCGGGCCTCATACGAACAGTCCAGCACTACCGGTAGCGCCCCCGTTCCGGGCGGGTGGCTGGTCGCCACCACACACACTTTTCGCCACATCTCTTGACGACAGACAACGACAACTGACCATGGACGTCCAGCGGTGAGAATCGCGGATCTCGTTGTGGCGCAATGGTTTCCACAAGTAGCGACAACTGTCCACAACTGAGTAGTCCGAATCAGCGGGTTGGGGGTTCAATTCCCTCACGGCGCACTATCGGTGCAGGTCACAGGCCTGCAGGGTGGCGGTCCTCGTTCTCGGAGGGCCGCCACTCACGTTTTACCCCCACTTTTGGGTAACGTCTGAACCGGCTCAACGGGTCAGGTCGAACGGCGTTTGGCCCGCTGCGCGAACCTGTCCAACGCCGAGATCACCTCTGGCGCTTCCCATACGCGGTCACGAGCTCCCTTGCCGATCAGCTGCAGCACACCATCGCCGACGAGTCGATCGATCGCGTGCTGGGCGTTGCTGGTGGCTAACGACAGTTCCTTGGCCACCAGCGGCATGTCGATCACAGGGTGCTGGATCAACAGGTCTGCAAGTCGGTGGGCGGCCGCTCCCCTGCGAGCAGTGATGAGGTCCGCCCAACGGGCGCGCGTAGCCCGCAGATCGGCGGCGAGGCGACGACCGTTGCCGATGGCGGGGAAGGCCGCCTCCGCCATGACCTTGACGATTGGCTCGGGGTCCCCCGCGCGGTATGCCGTCAAGGCGGCGAAGTAGGTGCCGGTGTCCCCCAGCAGGCCAGCCGATACGGGCACGGTCACCGCCCTGGCCAGTCCGCCCGCCTTCAAGAGAGCGTGGATCAGGGCACGCCCAACCCTGCCATTGCCATCAGCGAAGGGGTGGATCGTCTCGAACTGCGCGTGGGCGATTGCCGCGTGAGTCAGCACGGGAAGATCTGTCCGCGCCATGAACGCGGCCAGGTCAACCATCCCGGCCGGCACCCGGTCATGATGTGGAGGGACGAAGTCGGCCTCGTGCGGCCCGAAACGGCTACCACCGATCCACACCTGCTGCTCGCGCCAGCGCCCTGCAATGTCGGGCCAGTGCGCCTCCATCAGCACATGGTGCATGGCCAGGATCGCGTCGCCGTCGAGCCGTTCGGCGAGATTCAGCGCCGCTTGCATCGCGCGGACGTTGCTCACGATCAGGTCGGCGTTGTTGCGCCCCGTGCGTCCCAGGTCGGCCAACGCAATCGCTCGTGCGCTGGAGGTGAGGTGCTCGATCTGGGAGGACGAGGCCGACTCGCTGCGCAGGAGCAAAGGGGCGAAGGCCATCGCCGATGCACCGAACTCGGCATCGAACCGGGCGATCTCGGTCGCAGCCTCCGTTGCCAGGGCGGAGGTCTCCGCCCCGATGGGCACGACAGCCAGACCAGCGATGCTCGCGGGAATCGCAGCCCGATAGTCCCCCCTGTGTGCAGCTCGCACGCGCCGAGGAGCCGGACTGTCTGGGTCGTAGTCCCAAGGTCGCCGCTCGAACCGTACAGGTGGCCAGATCGCCGCAGCGAGATCCACGTTCATCCCTGCACACTATCACTGGTTATAGCAGTATCCGATGATAATTATCCAACTGGTCGTCGCAACTGCCGAATTGCCCTTTATCAAGTCAAGTCAAGTCAAGTCAAGTCAAGTCACGCCTTCGGCGCGCTGACGACCTGCGGGCGGTAGCCGTCCTCAAAGCTCTTCCCGGCACGGTAGAGGTCAGCCGTTGCTCGGTCGCCGCGGCAACTCGCTCTGGACCAGCTTATGGCGGCGCGCATGCTCGCCCAACACCGGAAGTTGGCCGGCCGCGAGGATGTCATCCAGATCCGCCAGCGTCGTCAACGGCCTTGACCCACGCAACCCCCAACAGGCGAGAGTCCTATGTGGTTCGACCTACGGCGCGGTCAAGGTCAAGGTGTCGACACTGGCGGGGCTGTTCGCCAACTTATGTTTCACGTTGGCAGTGCGGCGCATCGGAGTGATGCGACGCCCGGCGCACCACGTGTCGAAGGCGGCGGCCGTGATGGGGCGCGATAGGTGGTAGCCCTGAGCGACGTCGCAGCCGAGGCCGCCCAGGACGGTCAGGATCTGCTCGGTCTCGACGCCCTCGGCGACAAGCGTGAAGCCGAGGTTGTGGCCGAGGTCGACAACGCTTTGTACGATCAACGCGTTGCTGGGGTCCTCAGTCATGGTCATGACGAAGGACCGGTCGATCTTGAGCTCGCTTATCGGCAGGTTCTTGAGCTGGCCGAGGCTGGTGTGTCCGACCCCGAAGTCGTCGATGGAGATTCGGACCCCGAGGCTGGCCAGCTGCTCCAGCAGGTGCTGCGCCCGCGCCGGCTCGGTCATGATCGCGGACTCGGTCACCTCGAGCTCGAGCAGCTCGGCGGCCACACCGTGCGCGGCGAGGAGCTCGGCGACCAGGCCCGGTAGGCCCACGTCGAGCAGATTGCGGGCGGACAGGTTCACCGAGACGGGCAGCGGCCGGCCGGCGTCGGACCACGTCCGGGCCTGCGCGAGGGCGGTGTCCAGGACGTGGCGGGTGAGCGGGCCGATCAGCCCGGTGTGTTCGGTGAAGGGGATGAACTCGTCGGGGAAGACCAGGCCACGCTCAGGGTGCTGCCAGCGCACCAGGGCCTCGGCGCCAACGACCTCACCGGTGCTGATGCTGACCTGGGGTTGGTAGTGCAGGACGAGCTCGCCGCGGTCCAGCGCCCGGCGCAGGTCACCGAACAGGGCGAGCTTGGCTGGGGAGTGCCCGTCGAGATCAGGGGAGTACACGGACACCCCGAGGTTCTGCGCCTTCGCGGCGCGCATGGCGATGTCGGCGCGCTGCAGCAGGGTGGTCGCATCCTGACCGTGCTCACCAGACAGCACGACCCCGACGTTGACCTCCACGTCCAGGTCGATGCCCTCGACATGAAACGGGGTCCCCAACGCAGCCCGCAACTTGGCTGCAACGGCGGTGGCGTTGGCGACGCTGCCTACCTCGGGGAGCAGGACCGCGAACTCGTCTCCGGCCAGGCGGGCGACGGTGTCCACGTCGCGCACCACACTGGTCAGGCGCGGCCCGACCTGGGTCAGCACCTCGTCGCCGTGATGGTGGCCGAAGGTGTCATTGATCTCCTTGAACCGGTCCAGGTCGAGGAGCAGCAGCCCGGTACTGGTCCCCAGCCGGGCGTCCGCGCGCAGCGCCTGCCCAAACCGGTCATCGAGCAGCGTGCGGTTCGGCAGCCCGGTCAGGGCGTCGTGCAGCGAGTCGTGCACCGCGCGGGCACGTTCGACAACGAGCAACCGGCTGTGTCCGCGGGTAATCGATACGAGCACGGCGACGAACACTAGGCCAACCAGAAACACCAAAGGGGTCAGTTGGCGGGTGAGAGTCTCCAGCCGCTGCAGATTGGCGAGCTCAGCCAGTGCGATTCGATGCTTGTCACCTGCTGCCCCGAGCACAGCCTCCTCAATTCCGACGAACAATGGGTCGACCTGCCCACTATCGACCAGCAGCACGGTGGCCGTGTCGCCCCGGTCGACCGCGGCGAACATCCGACCGGTCGCTGCGAGGTAGTCGCGGTGCTGAGCCAAGACTCGGTCCACGAAAACTCGGTCGCCGACGTCCCCATCTTGCCGGACTTGACCCAGTGCAGCGACAAGGCCGGCGGCTGCCGCGTCGTAACTCGCCCGAATCTCGGGACCCGGCTCGAGGCGGTACTTGCGCTCCAGTGACTCCTCAGCACCCACCGCGCTGGTCGCTTGCGCATAGAGGTCCGACAGGTGGTTGGCCGCGACTGCCCGGCTCGCCGCGGTGCTGGTTGCTTGCGACGTCCACACGGCGAACACGCTGACGGCGAGCAGGACGAACACCAAAGCGCCGCTAGCAATCCGGTTGCGCCCGGACAAACGCTCGTCCGACTCGTGCAATCGCAAGCCCGCACGTGTTTCGGGATCGGGCGTTGGCTTGGCCATGTTCGTGGTCCTCTCGGCCCCACACGGGCATATACAGGTCTAACGACGCATGTCGGCGCGCTCTACCGCAAAGGGTGTCATTTCACATCATGACAACTTGAGCATGCCCGCGTCCGCTGATTCCGAATGTTCGTCACCGCGCTCGGACGCCGGCCAACTGCGGGTCGCTGCAACAGCGAATACCATATTTCTGGTCGGCTCGGGAATGCCGTACGAACTCTCCTTCGGCGACGTCATCCTCGTGCCACCAGGCGAAGAAGGGCTCTTTCGAGGATTCCTGCTCGTCCTCCTGACGTTGTTCCGCCCCAAGCTGACCCAGAACTTCTTCGGCCTGGTCGCTGGATGGGCCAAGGTTCGCACGAATAGCCTGATCGGCCCGGTCCTGCTGCACTCTGCGATGAATATCGTCGCGGTCGCGTGACCCCAGCCACCGGTTGGCCAGACCGGCCTGACTGGCCCAGGCCGCGCTCTCAACAGACCTGA
>ERZ1739049.92-NODE-93-length-11628-cov-8.772056_pt1 | contig 11628 bp, 12 predicted proteins | sample MGYA00581760_ERZ1739049 | MGnify/ENA primary metagenome ERZ1739049 (study PRJEB42929, sample SAMN08275522) | rhizosphere metagenome | isolation source: Rhizospheric soil replicate 2 | host: Colobanthus quitensis | place: Antarctica: Devils point, Livingston Island...
GCCGGCGCCGCCTTCGGCATTACTTTGTCTTTCACTAAGATATTGCGGCTATAAAAAATCTCCGTCCCGGCCGCCCGGCCGATTGGATCGAGGAGATGAGATAATCGACAGAAGCCCGTCTTAAAATCAAAAAGTTCTGGAGCCATGGCAGCGCCCACCAGTTGCCGGTTTTGGCAACCGTCGGGGCGGTCTCCGTTTTAGCCTATTTCCTTTTCGCCATCATGCCCTTTTTCCTTCCCGGCACGGATGACACCCACTTTCCCCCTTACCTGGCGCTGCCCCAGGGCGGTTTTGACCTCTCACGGTATTACCTGCTGTATATATTCATATGCCTTAACGCCCTGATGCTCTTCGGCCTTTACCTGCTGGCCCTGAAGGCTGTCGGAGCCCACGTGCATGAAGAAGACGAGAATTTTTCACGTCCGGGGCCCAAAAAAGACCGTGTCACGTATTGCATTTTCGGATTCGCAGTAGCTTTCCATGTGATCATGTTCTTTACTCCGTTTCTCTTGTCCACCGACCTGTTCGATTACATCCGCCATGGCCGCATCCTGACCGTCTACGGGGAGAACCCGCTGGTGATTCCCGCTACATATTTCCCTGACGACCCGTTCTTCGGACTTGGCGGCTGGGTCGGGACCGGCTCAGTCTATGGACCTCTGCATGTTTATTTGACCGCGGCGCTGGCTCGTCTGGCCGGCAACGGCATCATCGCCAATTTCCTTCTGTTCAAAGGTTTCTTTATAAGTGTCAACCTGGTCAATCTCGCCCTTATATGGAAAATAGCCGCACGCCTCAAGCCCGGGCTTGAGAAAAAAGCATTGTTGTTTTATGGATGGAACCCCTTTGTGCTGACGTTCGTCGTGGCCAACGCGCACAACGACATCATCATGCTGGCGCTCGTGCTGGCGGGTATCCTCTGTTATCTGGACTGCCGCTATCTTGTGGGCGCGCTCTGCCTCACCCTGGCCACCCTGGTCAAGTTCATCACCCTGCCCATCCTGATCGTCTATGTCGCCCTTGTGATACGCAAACAGCCCGGGCTCCGGAAAAAGCTGGGCATCGGGGCAGGCTCTTTTGCTATTGCCGGCGTGGTGACCGTTGTCAGCTATCTGCCTTTGTGGGCGGGACGTGATACCTTTAATTATCTGACCACCGTGGGTCAAAAAACGAATTTTACCCTGGCCTCGATCGTAAGAGACATGGCCGCGGACCACTTGCAGCTCTCGCTTTCCAATACGGTGGTACAGTTGTCGATCGCCGGTCTCCTGGCTGTTTATCTGCTCTGGCAGATAATCGGGGTCAGGGACACAGCGGGGCTGCTTTCCGCCTCGGCTGGACTGGCATTTCTCACTCCGCTTGCGCTTTTATGGTTCCAGCCGTGGTACCTGACCCTGGCCCTGGGTCTGGTGGCGCTCAGACCCTGGCGTCTGATGTACATTGCCTGTCTGGCCTTCTCCTTCAGCGTCATGTTCTTCGACAGTTTCTGGTGGCACGCGCCGGTGGACATGTCTATCCAGAAGCCGTTACGGGTGCTGGTTGTCTTCGGACCACCGATGTTGCTTCTGCTCGTTCTCAAGGCGCGCGAAACTTTTCCCGGCCTCTGGAAGAAGACTGTTGCCTGGTCGTTCGAGGGAGCGGGTGACCCTGATAAATCACAGGCGGGCGAAGCAGTTTCAGACCCTTCGTTTTTACGCCTGGCTGTTGAAGTTACTGCCCTTTTAGTGGCAGCCTTCGTGCCCATGGCAGTTGTGGTTTCATCCTCGCCACAGCTAAGATCTATTGCGAACCTTATGGCATTAAAATTCAAACTTCTCACTAACCTGTAATGCTTACCTGGCGATATCACCTGTTGTCGCTGATGGCCATCTTCCTGGCCCTGGGCCTCGGCGTGCTGGTTGGAATCAGCATATCCGGCAACGGGGTGCTCGATGTCGGCCGCGAGGTGATAGTGGATGACATCCAGAAAGGCCTGGACGGCCTTCACGAGGAGAACAACGGACTGAGCCGCGACCAGGCGAACAATCAGCGCTTCCAGGAGGACACGTTTCCTTTTCTGGTTGGAGGGCGACTGCAGGGGAAAAAGATAGCCTTGGTGGCCTCTTCGAACACGGGCGATGAAATCCAGCGCAAACTCACATCCGCGGTTCACGGCGCCGGCGGGCAGATCGTATCCACTACAATCCTGAATTCTCATTTTGACCTGGCTGCGGCTACCGCGAAGGTCAAAACCGATCTGAAATCCGACCCCCAGTACGCCGCTCTGGATGATTCTCATTTCACCGCGGTGGTCGGCAAGCAGTTGGCCCGGGACATCGGCAAGTCGGGTGGCTCGAAGCTGCTCCCTGCTCTGCAAGGGCCGCTGGTAGATTCAACCAGCGGCCGCTACGACGTTCCGGTTGACGCGGTTGTCCTCATAACACGCGCCGACGACAACCAGGTTTCAGCTTATGACGACCTGGAAAAGAACCTGCTCTTAAGCATCAAGGAGCTGGATCTGCTCGCGGTGGGCTCCGAACCTAAAGATGCGCCCCGGTCGGAGATACCGCTCTTCCTGAGCGTAGATGTATCTTCGGTGGACAATCTCGACAGCAGGATCGGCCAGGTCTCCCTCGTGTATGTGCTGGCGGGAGAAAAGGGCGCCTTCGGAGTAAAACCCACCGCGGACATGCTCATTCCTATTTTGAGAATCTCCAGGTTGCCGGCTTCGGGCGCAACGGTTCCATCAAATACCACGCAGACATCAACGACATCGGCTTCGACAACGCCGGCGGCGGCATCACCTTGAAAGCGGACAGCCTGTTGACACGTAAAATTAAGCGCGGGCACCTGCGGGTTCTGGCTTTTGCAGTTCTGGTGGCAATGGTTTTTGCGGCTGGCTGCGGTAGCTCAACCGATGACTCCGAACTGCAGGGAGCGGATGTTCCCACCGACGCCGAGCCGGCTCTCTGCCATACAGCCGCACCCGCAGAAACACAGAGCAACGCTGGCGAGAACAATAACAGCAAACTTTCGTTCGAGCCTTTGAGCTTTCCCGCGCAGCCTCCCAGCCCTGCCAGGGAGGTCAAACTGCCCATTCTTATGTTCCATCACGTTGGAGACCCGCCCGCCGGCGCCGATGAGATCCGTCGCGGTCTTACTGTTTCCGCATCCGATTTTGAGGCCATGATGAGCTTTCTTAAACAGGCAGGCTATAATCCTGTTTCCGAGAAACAGCTTTTCAAGACGCTTTTTTCGGGAGAAACTCTACCGCCGAACCCGGTGATGCTGACCCTGGATGACGGTTATCTGGATAACTACAGCATCGCGGCCCCCATACTCGAGAAGTACGGGTTTCCGGCCAGCTTCTATATTATCAGCGAAAAGGTCGGCACACCTGAATATATGAACTGGGATCAGGTCGCCGGGCTGGACTCAAAAGGAATGGACGTCGGCTCACATACCGCTACCCATGCCGATCTGACGACTCTTCCGGGCACCGAACTAAAACGCGAGCTCAAAGATTCGGCTGCGGCGCTGGAAACGCACCTTGGTCATCCTGTTTACTGGCTTTGCTATCCGGCTGGCAAGTACGACGCCGATGTTGAGCATTACGCGCAGGAGGCGGGCTATCTGCTCGCCACCACCACAAAGACGGGTGAAAAACAGTCAGGCAGCGCTCCCTATGAACTGCTGCGTTACCGGGTGAGGTCAGATACGGGGGTCGAGGCATTCAAGGAACTTGTAAAGTAGTCCGGATTTACTTCTGCGGTAGTTCTTCTTCGACTTTCCTCAGTCTGCGCCTGATCTGAAGCAGCTCTCCGATCATCATCAAGGGATCGCTGGTCAGGTTGATGCGCGAGTCGGATGAATCGACGAGCAGGCGCACCGGAACCTCAGTGATGCTGTAACCAAACATCCTTGCCAGCGCCAGCACCTCCACGTCGAAAGCAAAACCGTCGGCGGCGCAATTGGTGAAGATGTCATGGGCCGCCTGGAAACGGAAACCCTTGAAACCACATTGGGTGTCGGTGAATCCACTTATCACCAGGCCCCTGACAATCGCCTTAAAGACGGGCCCCGCGATACGCCGCAGGAGCGTAGGCGTGATCTCGATAGCGGAGTCGGGCATGTTGCGCGAGCCCACGGCGACATCGTAGTCCGCAAGCGCATTGACGCAAAGACCGATGGTTTCAACGGGATAGGAAAGGTCGGCGTCGGTAAAGATTATTACTTCTCCACGCGCCGCGAGCACTCCCCGCCGCACTGCGGCCCCTTTACCCCGGTTCTCCTTGTCCCCGATAAGCCTGATATTGTTACTGCTGGCGAAGCGTTCCCGTACCAGGCGCGGACCCTCATCGTGACTGCCGTCGTCCGAAATGATTACTTCATAGCTCTTCCCCTGGGAACTCAGATAGGCGGCAAGCCGGGTTACCGTATTGACAATACGGTCTTCTTCGTTGAATACGGGAACAACGACCGAGAGATCGACCGGTCGGGTGTACTTTTCATCCGTGATCGCCTGCACCGGTTCCGGTTCGAATAAGCCGGCGGTCTTACTGTCCAGTTGCGATTCCAACTAACCCGCCGCATCCCCGGCGCTGCCGTCATGTATCTCTATCTCATCGACTTCCTTGATGCGCTTCGATTTCCGGACGAACCTGCTTGCCAGCACGCTTACTTCGAACAGGAGGAGAAACGGTATCGCCATCATAAGCATCGAGAAGATGTCCTGCCCGGGAGTCAGCGCGGCGCTCAATATAGCTCCGATGAGAATTGCGTACTTGCGGTTTTTCCTGAGCATCCGGGTGTTGACGATTCCCAACCTGGCCAGCGTCCGTATCATGACCGGTGTCTCAAAAATTATTCCGAACCCGAGCAGGAACATTGATACAAAGGAGAAATACTGATCTGCCTGCAGCTGCTGGTTAAAATATTCTCCCTGGTAATTAAGGAGAAAGTCGAGCCCGCGCGGCAGCACCATATACCAGGCAAAGAAAATTCCGACCAGGAAAAGTACCGTCGTAAAGAAAGATGCGAAATACACTACTCGCCTTTCTTTCGACTTTAGCCCTGGCGCCACGAATGCCCATATCTGGTAGATGATTACCGGGGAGGCGAGAATCATCCCGGCATAACCGGCGACCTTCAGCACCGTCATAAAAGACTCAGTGGGAGAAAGGGTGATCAGTTCCCTGCCATTTAGGGGCGTCACCAGGATCTGCAGCAGGTAGGACTTGAATACAAAGGAAAGGATTACCCCGAGGGTAAGGGCAATAATTGAGATGATTATCCGTTTGCGCAACTCTTCCAGATGCTCGATCAGAGACATATGGAAATCTTTTGGTAACTCAGGCACCGGAGAGAATGTTGCCGTGGCTTGCGGTAAGATTAAGTAGTTTTGGTTTCAGAAGCCTTGGACTCGGAACTTTCCGCCGTCTTCTTGGCAGTCTCTTCCTTCTCCGCCTTCTCGGCCGTAGTCGTCTTTGGTTCCTCGGCGGTCAACTGCTCGGTGAGTTCACTGGTGGATTTCTTAAACTCCTTGATTCCCTTGCCCAGGGATCGTCCGAGTTCCGGCAGACGCTTGGGTCCGAAGATGACCAGAAGAATAACCAGGATGATAATCCACTCACCCATACCTGGCATGGAAAAAGGCATGTTTTTCAGCTCCTTTGCTGAACTAACTATAGAATTTCAAAAAAATGGCGCCAAGACATATCTTAGGCCAGGCGGCCGGGCAAGTCAATTTGGCATATACAGCGTGCTTATCAGTATTCTGACCGTATTGGTTGCCGCAGGCCTGCTACTACGTTTGTAGTCATCATCTCCTTTTTCCATGATTTAATTTTTTGTCTCAATGCCGGAGAGCCTTCAGCTGAATCTATGTTTTCCGGCCCAAAAACTGGGGGGTGGGTTAGCCGGAGCCGGAGGATGATGAAAAAGCGAGCCTTTGACCCAGACCGAGAAAAGAGTTGCGCTTGACAGATAAATGAAAAGGATGATTGTAAGACTGGCGTTTTGCATCCGGATTTTACGTCAAATGCTACTTCTGAGTGTATGATTTAACACAGAAGCCTGGGTTATTTGCGAGGCGATTCACTTTGCATGAGAGGCGTCCCTCTTTTTCCTGTGCTTTTCCAGCTGCTATGCTGAGTTTGAACATTCTCTGTAAACATTTTGGAAAAATATTGCTGATCTGAGCGGATTGAATAAACCATGTATAACTGAAGAGCTGGAGCTTGAAGTAAACAACCTTGCCTTTGGCGGCAAGGGGGTCGCCCGCAGGGACGGCTATGTGATCTTCGTGGAGGGCGCCGTGCCCGGAGATGTCGTAAGAGCGGTGATCACGAAATCAAGGCCTTCCTGGGCGGAAGCCAGGACAGTGGAAGTCCTGAACCCGTCCACGGCGCGGATTGCGCCGGCCTGCAGGCACTTCGGCATCTGTGGTGGTTGCTCCTGGCAGACGCTGGCGTACGAGAACCAGCTCCAGTACAAACAGAACCAGGTAGTCGAATGTCTTGAGCATATCGGCGGACAGAGTGGCTTCGAAATCGATGCTCCCATGGGTGCCGATCCGCTCTGGCGCTACCGTAACAAGGTCGAGTTCTCTTTTGCCGAAAACGAAGACGGCCTTGCGCTCGGCTTTCACCTGCCAGGCCAGTGGCGCTCGGTCATGAATGTGGAGGACTGCCTGCTTCACTCGAAAGTCACAAACGAAATAAGAAACCGTGTTCGCGAGTTTGCCCGCGATTCCGGCGACGGGGTCTATGACCAGAATAGCGGGAAAGGCCTCTGGCGCCACCTGATCATCAGGGAGGGGAAAAACACCGGCGAGGTTATGGTCAATATCGTGACCGGACAGGGAGATTTTCCGGATGCGCATCACTTCGCAAGCGAGCTTGTGGCTGATTATCCCCAGATAAAATCGCTCGTCTGGAGCGTTAACGCGACCAGGGCTTCAGTCGCGGGAGGCTTTCCATATACCGTTCTCGCGGGTCGGGATCATATCTTTGAGGAGCTTTGTGGCCTGCGCCTGGAAGTTTCTCCGGCGTCGTTCCTTCAGACAAATACGCTGATGGCTGAACGCCTGTACCGCAAGGCGCTCTCATATGCGGAACCACAAGGAAACGAGCTGGTTCTCGACCTGTACTCAGGCATTGGATCTATCGCCCTGTTCTTCGCCCAAAGCTGCAGTAAGGTAATGGGAGTGGAGATTGTCGAGGACGCCGTCAGGCTGGCGGATTTAAACGCTCGCGCCAACGGTATCGGCAATGCTAACTTCACTGCCGGGAGAGTGAGGTCGGTGCTGAAAAACATGCAGTTTGATGCAGTGCCCGGTCTGATCATCCTCGACCCGCCCCGCGCCGGTGCCAGTAAAAAGGAGGTGCAGCGAATTCTCGAACTGGACGCACCCAGACTTGTATATGTATCCTGCAACACATCCACGATGGCAGGTAACGCGGCGCAACTGGCTGAAGGCGGCTACAGGCTTATGAGGATCGGCGCCGTCGACATGTTCCCACACACGCCGCATATCGAAGTAGTCGCACGATTTGAAAGGCAAGCGCCCGCCTGAAGGCAAACCTTCCCCCAATACCGCCGATTGCAGGAATTATCACCGAAGCGACTAATAACTAATAGCTTGCGGCCCGGCGCGATGCCCGTTTGATGGAAGGGTTACGCCCGCCTCCTTCAAGAGCAGTCCGGCAGGGAGTTTCTTGCCATAAAATACGAGGTACTATTGTCCAGGCCAGACGATATCTACGACAAACACCTGACCCGCGCAATTTCCGACATCAATGAACTGTGCCGGGAACTGACCCATTGTGAGAAATGCGCCCACGGCCGGGCGGTGCCGGTCATCGGCTCCGGCCATCCGCTGGCGGACATCTTCCTGGTTAAATATAAGACCCTTCCGAGCGAAGCTTCCGAGGGAGTCGCTTTTTTCGGGCGATCTGGTGAAGCCATCATGAAAGGTTGCCAGAAGCTGGGTATCGACTCGCTGCTTCTGTATGGAACCAACATCATCAAGTGCGCCAACATTCAGGAACCGGAGGCGCGCGAAAACTGCCCACCGTACCTGGTCAGAGAGTTGATGGTGGTCCAGCCCAAGCTCATCGTGGTCATGGGTGAGCCCGCGCTCGAGGCCGTCAACGCCCTGGACTTCCCCATGGCACAGGAGTTGTCTTACAAGCCGGGTGAAATTCAGCCGTTCACTCCCACTACGGAGGTGCTGGTCACACCCGAGATAGATTCATCGTTGAATGACCAACGCCAGAAAACCCGTTTCTGGAAAGCCTTCAAGGTCCTTGGCGACTGGTTCGAGTCACTTCCACCATACTAGGAAGATGGAAAGCCGCGTTTCAAGGCTCGACCGCAGATCGAATCCGAAAGGAGATCTGATACGGAAGCCGTTTCTTAGCGCCAGCCTGGAACTCAATACCGTCCTCGTATACGGTGGTTTGTTGTCCTTGATGGCGACGGCCCTTGTGGTGGTGCCCGCCATGGGCCTGATAGACCCCGAATCAGACACCCGGCTCATTCTTGCCTTTTCGCTCGGCATTGTAATCACCTGCGCCCTCTCCTCGAGCCTGGCATTTCTGATTGCCTTAAGACACCGTCTGTTGCTGATAACAAGCGGGGCCCTCTTTACTACCGCGGGCGCCATTGTTGTGGGGCTGACACCTCTGGAGGGTCTTGCGAAGGTAATCCTTGCTACCAGCCTCGGCCTCTGGATATCCCTGATTCTCACATCGGTCGGCCAGGTTCTGCTGATCTCCCTGTTGATCGTACTTGTGGACTTCTATAGCGTTTTCCTGGGACCGACCAAAAAGATGGTCGAGAGCGGCGGTCCCTGGCTGGATTATTTGACGATAAGCATGCCCGTTTTTGGGGCATCGGGCACGTCCAGGATCGGTGCCGCCGACATCATCTTTTTTTCCATTTTCATAGGTTGCACTTTGACTTACCGCTTAAGACGAACCACTACCGCCCTGGCGATGACACTTTCGTTCGTGAGCACTATGGTGATCGGCGTGCGACTGGATATCGGCGTCCCGGCGCTTCCTCTTTTATCAATATTCTTCCTGTTATCTAACGCTGACCTGTTGTACGGGCGCTTTCTGGAGGAGCCTGACGAGCACAGGAAAAAAAGGGATGCCTGAATATCCGCTGCACTACCAATATAAATCCCATGGGAGGTGCTGAAAGATCTTGCGTATCTTCATGTTCATATACACGGTTCTAATGATAGCCGGAAGCGCTTTCACGCTGGGCCTGGTCCCGCGTGCCCTGAGGGACCTCGGACATGAGCGCGCACGTTTGGCCGAGATGGTGCCTGGTGCGGAGTTTAGGCGAATGGTCGACGCCGGATACCGGTTGAACACTTTTTTACTGATGATTGAGGTTTTCTACTATTATTTGCTACTGCGCAACACCGGTCCTGAATGGCAGTTTTTTTACGGCGGGTTTTTCTTCGGAGTAATTCATGTCGCTTACCTGATAATGGGACGAATTGAAAGAGGCAGGCTTGCTAGTGGTTCGACCAGGACGCGTTTTGCCCGGTTGATAATCCTGGTCACGGCCGCGCTGACAGGTGTGGAGATTATATTCCTGGTCTGGGTGTGCTTCCTGCTGCAGCGACCTATGCCTGAGTAGCCAGGTCAGTCTCCTATTTTCCCAGTGGCCTCACCAGCTCGATGCTGTTTAAGTTCACTGCCAGATAAGGGGTGGTATATGCGGGTTTCTTGAGATCATCGAAATGATACACTGATGCGTCGGTGACAGAGAGAAAACCTGCGTCTTTCTGGTTGAGCAGGTCCGAGAGCCGGCTGCGATATGCAAGCGCCGGCGCGTGAACACTGCCGATTATGGCGCAATTGCGCGTCTCGATGTTTACGCGGATGTGTTCTGTTTTTACTTTACGTGTGTCTGCTTCCATGAATTTACCAACCTGCCCTTCTGCCGCATTTTTGTATCCCCGGGAACCCGTACCTTAAAACAGGTTCACGCGGGAATCAGGAAACCGCCAGACGTTTTTTTTCCGGAGCGACGCTGACCCTGTTGCGCCCGCTTTTCTTTGAGATGTATAGAAGCTGGTCAACACGGTCCAGAAGTTCCTGCTTGGAGGCCGCCCCTTTTGGATAACAGCAAACTCCCGCGCTCACTGTGATCTCCGTGGTCGAACCGCCGCCCACAGGAATCTTTAATTGTGATATAGCCCGTCTCAGCCTTGTGGCTGTCTCGATTCCCGCAGCTTCGTCACCAGGAAGCACGACCACGAACTCTTCCCCACCGAAACGCGCCACAACATCAGATTCACGCTTCTGCCTTTTGAGTATTGCCGCCATCGTCTTCAGGGCCTCGTTTCCCGCATGATGACCGAAGCTATCGTTAAAAAGTTTGAAGTGATCGACGTCGAACATGACCAGTGTGACAGAACCGCCATAACGATCCGCCCTGTGGATCTCGCGCTCCAGCTCCTCCATGAAATAGCCATAATTGTATAGACCCGTGAGAGAGTCGGTAAGAGATGATCTCAGAACACGGCGATGCATACGTTTCTGCCGCCGCTGACCCCACGCAAGCCCGAGGCCGATGGCCGTGAAAGTGAACAGCGCCACCATCATCGGCCCCGACTTGTCAAAAGACGTCTGGATCAACAGGAGCGCGGCCAGCGCCAGCGCCACCAGCACACCGACCTCGTAAAAGAACCATGCGGAGAGCAGAATAGGTGCGGCAAGAAGCGGCCAGAGGTCGGCCTGCTCAAATACATTCAGGGACACCCAGAGAAAAAAGAAACTGGCGCCGACCAGCGCCAGCGCTTTCAATCGCCTGTTTGTGCGGCGGATGTCCAGACCGCTGACCGCAATCTGAGGCCTGCCGGTCATCCGGCGCGACTTGTTTTTTGACCTGATGCCATCAACCGGTGACGATGCCGTGGGGGCTTTCAGGGCGGCCAGTTTCTGATGCCGTTTTATACTGCTTCTCTTTCCACCTTGTGGGGACATTGTCTGGCGCCCTTTTGTCATAGGGTATATTTACGCAATTTCGCTTTTTCTTCCTTCTGACAGGAAGTACGAAGCACTATATGCCTAACCGCACTTCGAGAATCCGCAAAAACGGCAGAACAGACAGCCCTCGCCGAATTCGACCATGCCGCCGCATTCCGGACACTCCGGACAATGACTCAGTTCAGCCGAGGAAGTCAGTTCGCCGCTGATGCCGCCTTCTTTCAGATGTGGTGACGCTTCGATATATTCCGAGACCGCACGCGCAATGGCGTCGGGGCAGGACATGATCTGCTTGCCGCCTTCACCGAAGGCAGGTGAAGGGCACCTTATCCCCTTTATGGATTTGAGTATTGCCTGACAGTCGACTCCCGACCTTAAGGCCAGCGATATCAAACGGCTGACCGCCTCGGACTGGGCGGCTTTACAGGCGCCCGCCCTCGCCATGGAGGAAAACACTTCATGCAGGCCATGCTCGTCTTCATTTATGGTCACGTACAGGCTGCCGCAACCGGTATTTTTTGTGAGGGTCTTACCCTTGGTGACTGCTGGCCGGGTTCTGGGCTTTACCATCCCGGGCGCCGCCTCCGCTTCAGCCGTGGCATGATGTACGGCGTCGTTCTTTAAAAACTGGGCATGG
>ERZ1739049.93-NODE-94-length-11558-cov-14.321829_pt1 | contig 11558 bp, 12 predicted proteins | sample MGYA00581760_ERZ1739049 | MGnify/ENA primary metagenome ERZ1739049 (study PRJEB42929, sample SAMN08275522) | rhizosphere metagenome | isolation source: Rhizospheric soil replicate 2 | host: Colobanthus quitensis | place: Antarctica: Devils point, Livingston Island...
GGAGACGCCAGGGCGAAACCGAGAGGACGTGGCGGAGTGCGGGCATGACCCCGGGGCAGCAAGACGGCGCGGGGGACGTCATGAAGCCGGCCAGGAGAGGCACCAGGCTCGTCCGGCGGGAGTGCGGCGTCCCCCTGTGCAGGTGCGTGGAGGATCGACATGGGGCTGGCACGTCCATGCAGGGCCTCCTCGCCGCGGACGCCGGAGAGGACGTCCCTGCGATGCCGGTCGGGTCTCCACCTGGGGAGAAATTGGATCCAGTATTCGTTATGGTACGACCGTGAGTATTGCAGGACCCCTGGATGGTGTCGTCGTCGCGGACTTCAGCCGCGTGCTTGCCGGTCCGTATGCCACGATGCTGCTCGGCGACCTCGGGGCGACGGTGATCAAGGTCGAGTCCCCTAGCGGGGACGACACCCGACACTGGGGCCCGCCGTGGACGGCCGAGGGTGAGAGCACCTACTTCCTGTCGGTCAACCGCAACAAACGCGGCATCGCACTCGACCTGCGCAGCCCCGAGGGAAGCCGCCGCGGCCGGGCGTTGGTCCGGCGCGCCGACGTGATGATCGAGAACTTCCGGGGTGCCAGCATGGCGCGCCTCGGCTTCGACTACGACTCGGTCCGACCACTCAACCCAGGGCTTGTCTACTGCTCGATCACCGGGTTCGGCAGCAACGGCGGGGCCGAGCTGCCCGGCTATGACCTTGTGGTGCAGGCGGTCTCGGGCCTGATGAGCCTGACCGGACCGGATGCCGGGACCCCATCCAAGACCGGCATTGCGACGGCCGACGTCCTTGCCGGCCTGCACGCGGCTGTCGGCATACTCGCCGCGCTGCGGCACCGGGAGCGGACCGGCGAGGGCCAGCGGGTGGAGATCAACCTCATGTCCTCGATGCTCTCGGGGTTGGTGAACTTTGGCGGCGCGTACGCACTCACCGGCGACGTCGCACACGGGATGGGCATCCAGCACCCGAGCATCTGCCCGTACGAGCAGTTCCCCACCGCCGACCGGTTGCTGATCATCGCCGCCGGCAACGACAGACAGTTCCAGGCGCTGTGCGACTGCCTGCGGCTGTCCCATCTGAAGGACGACCTGCGGTTCGCGACCAACGCCGCCAGGGTGGCCAATCGTGAGCGGCTGACCGCTGCCCTCGGGAAGGTGCTGTGCACCCGCGGCGCTGAGGAGTGGTTCGCCACACTGAGCGCAGCGGGGGTTCCTTGTGGGCCGATCAACGATGTCGGGCAGGGCATGCACCTTGCCGAGTCGCTCGGCCTCGAGCCCATCGTCGGCGTCTTCGGCTCTGCCCAGGTTGCCAACCCGTTGCGGCTGTCGGCGACGCCGGTCAGCTATCGTCATCGCCCTCCGGCGTTGGGGGGAGACGAGAAGGAGATCTTTGCCTGGCTCGACGAAGAAGAGTGCGACCCGGATGACGTGGAGGTCTGATGAGTGAGGTGTTCCGGCGGCCGCCGACAGCCCAGGAGGCAGTGCTCGCCGAGCTGCGACGACTCATCACCGCCGGCCTGCTGCGTCCGGGCCAACAGATCGTTCAGGACGCTTTGGCCGTCCAGTTCGGCGTCAGCCGGGTCCCGCTGCGCGAGGCGCTGAAGATCCTCGAGGGCGAGGGTCAGGTCACCTACGTGGCCCACCGCGGCTACTTCGTCACCGAGCTGTCTCTTTCGGACCTGATAGAGGTGTACCGAATTCGGGAGATCCTCGAGGCCGAGGCCGTCACCATCGCCGTGCCCCAGATGACCGTGGAGGACATCCTCCGGCTCGAGGGGGCCGAGCGCGATGTGCGGGCGGCGGCCGACATCGCCGACGTGGTCGCCATGACGACGGCGAACCGGCGACTGCACTTCGCCATCCTCGACGCCTGCGCTCTTCCCCGGCTGGTGTGGCTGATCCGTCTGTTGTGGGACGCCACCGAGGTGTACCGCTCCGTCTACTACAACGACGCGCACAATCGCGAGATGGTCGACTCCGAGCACCGCGCTTTGGTCGCCGCAGTCAGGGCCGGCGACGCCACGGCCGCACTGGAGGTCCTCACCGAGCACCGCGAGCACGCCATCGAAGCACTTCGCCCGGTGTTGCAGACGGTAGGAGACGGCAAACCTACGATCCTCAGCTGAAGCCGCTCAGCTGACGGCGCTCAACCCGGGGTCGGTTCAGGCGGGGGCGCCGACCCGGAACACGCGGAGCTGCAGCGCCAGCATGCGGTAGTAGCCCACGAGGGTCATGAGCTCCTCAAGGCCTTCGGTGCGCAAGCCGGCGACGGCGCTCTCGAAGGCCGGATCATCGAGGTCTCCGTCACGCAGGATGCGGAATGTCACGTCGACGACCGCGCGCTCCACGTCGTCGGCGTCGTCCGGGGCGAGTCCGGCACGGATCGCGGCGAAGTCGTTCTCCGTCAGTCCGATGAGGCGACCCACGCCTTGATGGGCGTGCCACTCGAAGGCGCAGTCCTCGTATGCCGCTACGGCCAGGATGGCCATTTCGCGGGCGCGATCCGGCAGGGAGGTGCGGTATCTGAGGGCGGCACCGAGCTCTTGCAGCACCGTCCCCAGAACCGGGCACAGGAGCATCGCGTTGAACGGACCTTCGAGGGCACCGTCGTCGTCGACGAGGCGGAACGCTTGGGGCCCCGCAGCCCTGGGGCCGGCGCTGATCAGCTCGTAGAGCGCCCGCTGCTGGTCATCAAGGGACTCCGGGACCAACCTCTGAAGTCGAGACACGGCAAGCCCTTTCGTCGTCTGTTGGTCGCTGCGGATGACTGTATCCGTCAGCGTGCGACCAACCAGGCTGGTCAGCCCAGGGGCTCGAAGGTGGCGGCGACTTGGCGCAGGTGGGCGGCCTGCTGGGGGTGTCTCCTCAGCGGGTTTCCCAGCCTGTGGAGTCGTGAGGACCGCACGGTCAGCGGGGATTGCAGACGGCCCCGCCAGGCGAGGAGCAGGAGTGCTACCAGCCGGGGATACAGCCGGCCTTTCGACCGACCAGAGCCAGCCCGGCAGCGTCACCGGCGGCGTACCCGTTGGGGGTGTACGAGGACAACATGGGGTTCATCAACAGCCGCGCGTTGCTCACATGGCCCAGGCCCACGACGTGCCCGAGCTCGTGCAGCAGCAGGTTCCCGCGGCGTACCCCTGCGCCGAAGCCCGGCTTGAAGTGAGCAAGCAGGTCGGGGGTGTCGACCACCAGATACCCCTTGTTGATCCCGGCCGAGTAGGTGGTCGTCCATCCGTTATAGGAGCTCCTCCAGCCGCCCGCGAACCCGCCCAGTCCCGCGGTGGAACCCGCCAGCGAGAAGTTCGTCTTCGCCGGTGTCGTGTACGCGATGATGATGTCGGCCGACTGCTTGACGTAGCTGCCCTGTCGGGGCACCTCGGCGGTCGCGCCTTTGTACGTGAACGTCATCCCGGTCTTGACTGCCAGCACCCGCATCGCGGCGTGCGTCTCGGCCAACACCGTAGGACGGGCCGCGGCCGGGACCGAGGCCAGGTTCACTTTGTAGCCGTGCGCCCTGCACGGGTTCCACCGCGCGACAACCTTCTTGCCATTGCTGAGACTCATGTAGCGCAGTGAGTACGGTGCGGTGGCGGCGCTCGCTGGGCCGGCGGCAAGGGTCGGGGCAGCGGCCAGGACGACAGCGGTGGCCAGGGCTGCAGCTCGGGGCAGCGTCCGCATGGGGTGACTCCCTCTGGTTCGTCATTCGCGCTGGGCCGACACCAGGTGACGGTGCCGTTCTGCCAAACAGCCGTTCTGCCATACACACAGGTACCGAGCCAACAATGTAGGGGAGCGCGGGCGCCGCCGTCTCGAGATCGCCTCGGAATCAGCCGTTCGACTGAGGCACGCAGCCGAACGGCTGATTCCGAGGCGGTAGCCCTTAGCTCACCCGCGTTTCCTTGATTGTGCTGGAAGAACCGTCTGGCGGGATGTATGTCGGTGGCCGAAGTGAGGTTTGCGGTAGTCGAATGGGAGGGGATTTCGTTGAGTCACGCAGTTGCGGCCCTGCCGCAAGAGGTCGTCTCGGTGACCATTCGAGCGGTCCTCGATCCGGCCATCACCCTCGAGCTGGAAGAAGCTGAACGACTCCGTCAAGAATCAGAGGCGACTGCCGAGCTCAGTGCGTCGCGCCGACTTCACGCGGCACTGGCGATGAAAGCGGCCGGGATGACCGTGCGAGACATTGGGACGTTGCTGCATGTATCACACCAGCGCCCGCATCAGCTGGTGTCGAAGTAGGGCTGCCTCGAACGCACCCACGTTTGAGTCTTTGGATGCTCGCGAGCGAGCTCAGACTTAGCCCAGGGGCTCGAAGGTTGCGGTGAAGTGACGCAGCGCCGGGGGCTCGTCCACGATCCGGTAGCCCCTGAGGTCAGCCGCGTTGCGAGCGACGTGCTCGCAGACCTCGATGACGTAGTCGATGTGGCTCTGCGTGTAGGTCCGCCGCGGGATGGCAAGCCGCACCAGGTCGAGGGCGGCGGGCACCTCCGAGCCGTCAGGTTGGCGGCCGAACATCACCGTGCCGATCTCGATGCTGCGCACGCCGCCCGCTTCATACAGGGCGACCGCCAGCGCCTCGCCTGGGTACTCCAGAGGCGGGATGTGGGGGAGCAGGGCCCGGGCATCGAGGTACACGGCATGCCCGCCGATCGGGGTCAGCACCGGCACTCCGGCCTTGACCAGCGCCTCGCCGAGGTAGCCGGTCGAGCGGATCCGGTAGCGCAGGTAGTCGTGGCTGACGACCTCCTTCAGCCCTTGGGCCAGCGCCTCGAGGTCGCGGCCGGCCAACCCGCCATACGTCGGGAATCCCTCGGTGAGGATCAGCACGTTGCGGCAGTCCCGGGCCAGGTCGTCGTCATTCATGGCCAGCCAGCCACCGATGTTGCCCATCGGGTCCTTCTTGGCGCTCATCGTCATGCCGTCGGCCAGCGAGGACATCTCGCGCACGATGTCGGCCACGTCGCGGTCCCCGTGTCCGGGCTCGCGCTCATGGATGAACCAGGCGTTCTCGGCGAAGCGGCAGGCGTCCAGGAACAGCTTCTTGCCGTACCTGTCGCACACCTCGCGGACCGCGTGCAGGTTGGCCAGCGATACCGGCTGCCCGCCCCCGCTGTTGTTGGTGATCGTGATGAACACGACCGGGACGTCGTCCCCGCGCTCGCGAAGCAACGCCTCCAATGCCTCGATGTCCATGTTGCCCTTGAACGGGTGGTCGGCCTGGGGGTCGCGGCCCTCAGCGATGACCAGGTCGACGGCGGTCGCGCCCGAGGCCTCGACGTTGGCCCGGGTGGTGTCGAAGTGGGTGTTGTTCGGGACGACCTTTCCGGCCCCCCCGAGGACGCTGAAGATGATCTTCTCGGCCGCCCGGCCCTGGTGGGTGGGGAGCACGTGCTCGAACGGGAACAGCTCGCGCACGGCATCGCGGAACACGAAGAAGGACGGCGACCCGGCATACGACTCGTCGCCGTGCTGTATGGCGGCCCACTGGTCGCGGCTCATCGCGCCGGTGCCCGAGTCGGTGAGCAGGTCGATCAGCACGTCCTGGGCGTTCACCTTGAACAGGTTGTAGCCGGCCGTGGCAAGCGCCGCCTTGCGCTGCTCCGGTGTGGTCATCCGCAGCGGCTCCACGGAGTGGATCCGGAAGGGCTCGATGATGGTGTTGTAAGTCGGTGCGTCCATGCCCACGATGGTGCCCGCTGACCGCACCAAAGTGAATGGCCCTCGCCGCTGGGATCAGAGCCTGTACCTTCTGTGTGCAAGGTGTTCGTGGCTGAACGCGCATGATCGCAAGGAGTATTCGTGGATCGGGTTGACTGGCGCATTCTCGCTGAGCTCCAGGGCGACGCCCGGCTGTCCTTCAACGAGCTGTCCCGCCGGGTGAACCTGTCCGCACCCGCGGTCGCCGATCGGGTGCGTCGACTGCAGGACGCTGGCGTGATCACCGGCTACCACGCGCTCGTCGACCCCGTCCGGGCAGGCCGGGGGGTGCGAGCCATCGTCCGGATGCACTGTTATGGACCGACCTGCGTGCTTCGGGACCCGGCGGTGCATAGCTGGCCCGAGGTCCAGACGATGCACCGTGTCACCGGCGACGACTGCTCGGTGCTGCTGGTTGTGGTCGAGGACATCCCCGCGTTCGAGACGCTGCTCGACCGGCTGTCGATCTATGGGCAGTCCACCAGCAGCATGGTGCTCGACGACCTGCTGCCCTGGAGCCCGGTCCTGCCACCCGGCGCGACCGCACGCCCAGTCAAGTGACCTGCGCGATCACTCGGTCTCGTGACGTGAGTGATCGCCAGGTCACGTGACGTGAGTGATCGGCCGGTCAGGTGACCTGAGCGATCACCGCGCCTTGCGGGACCTCCTTGCTCTCCTCCACGAGCAGGGTGATCACCCCGGATATTTCGGGGTATACCTCCGCATCGACCTTGTCCACCGCGACCTCGGCGATGAGGGTCGACGGCGTCACCTGGTCGCCGGACTCGACGAACCAGGTGACGATGACGCCGGTTGCGTCCGCCTTCCCCGACATCAGGGGAAACAGCACATCGGTCATGTGGCGACGACGTTGCGCACAGCCGCCTCGATGCGCGCGGCAGTCGGGAGCACGGCATACTCCAAGGCGTGGGCGTAGGGGATGGGCACATCAGGAACGCACACCCGCGACACCCGCTTGAGCAGGCTCGGATCGTGTTCGGCGACGACCGCGATGACCTCGCCGGAGAGCCCGAACGACTGGTAGTCCTCGTCGACCACGACGAGGCGACCCGTCTTCGAGACCGAGCGAACGATCGCCTCCCGGTCCAGCGGAACCAGGCTCCGGAGGTCGATCACCTCGACGCTGATGCCCTCGGAGGCCAGCTTCTCGGCGACATCGAGGCTGTGGTGCACCGAGAGTGAGAGCGTCACGATCGTGACATCCGTGCCCTCGCGCGCGACCCGCGCCTTGCCGATCGGCACGATGTACTCGGCCTCGGGCACCGCGCCGATGGATCGGTCGTTCTTGGACATCCAGCCCAGACCCATGACTCCCTTGTGGAACACGAAGACGACCGGATCATCGCTGTCGATGGCGGCGGTCATCAGGCCCTTCGCGTCATACGGGTTCGACGGAACCACGACCTTCATGCCCGGCAGATGCGCAAACGTTCCCCAAAGGCACTGCGAATGCTGCGCACCGTCGGAGTAGCCACCACCGGCCGCCATCATGAGCACCATCGGCACCCGGACGTTGCCGCCCGACTCGTAGTGGATCTTGGCCATGTGGTTGTAGATCTGGTCCATACAGACGCCGAAGAAGTCGGCGAACATGAGCTCGACGATGGGTCGCATGCCTTCCACGGCCGCGCCGATGCCAAGGCCGATGAACGCGGTCTCCGAGATGGGAGTGTCGAGCACGCGCTCAGGGCCGAAGCGGTCGATGAGACCGGTCGTGGAGGAGAAGATGCCGCCGTAGGGGCCGACGTCCTCGCCCATCACGAAGACGGACTCGTCTCTTGCCATCCGCTGGCTGATTGCCTCCTGCATCGCCTTGGCGGTGGAGAGCTTGCGCTTGCCTGGATCCGGTTCTATCGGCAGCGCGAGCGACTGGTCCTTGCGGTGCAGCGTGGTGGTCATGCGTTCGCTCCTTCGGAGAAGACATAGCTGAGATGACCCAGCGGGTCCGGTGTTGGGGAGCTCGTGGCGTAGTCGATGGCGTCGTTGACCTGCTCGACCGCGGATGCCTGCATCTGCTGGTACTGGGCATCGGTGAGTGCTGCGTTCTTCAGCAGCTGGTCCCGGTAGATGGGGATCGGGTCACGCTCCGGAACGCTCTCCAGGTCGGACCGGTAGCCCTCCGCGTCGCCCTCAAAGTGCCCCCAAAGGCGCAGCGTGTGCACCTCGATGAGAGTGGGGCCTCCGCCGGAGCGCGCCCGCGCGACAGCCTCGCCCGCGGCAGCGTAGACGCCCTCAACCGAGTTGTCCTCAACCCGCACACCGGGTATGCCGTATGCCGCCGCGCGGTCGGCGTTGGAGGCGATTGAGGTCGACTGGGCTCGCGGCACCGAGATACCCCAGTCGTTGTCCTCGACGACAATGACCACAGGAAGGTTCCACAGCGCGGCCAGGTTGAGTGACTCGTGGAACCCGCCCTGGTTGGCCGCGCCCTCGCCGGTGACAGCAACCGCCACGCGGTTGTTGCCCTGACGCTGGAACGCGAATGCCTGGCCCAGCGCGGGCGGCAGCCCCTCGGCGATGATTCCGGAGCAGGAGAAGTGCGTGCTCGGGTCGAAGAGGTGCATGTGCCCGCCGCGGCCATGGCCAAGCCCGGTCTCGCGGCCGAAGATCTCGGCCGTCATGGGACGAAGAGCCACGCCGTGCGCGATGGCCAGGTGGTGCGGCCGGTGGGTGGCGGTGACCGCGTCGTCTGTTGTCAGATGCGCGCAGATCCCCGCGGCGACCGGCTCCTGGCCGGCTGCGAGGTGCATCTCTCCGGGAACCAGACCCGCGCCGATGTCGAAAGCAGGCTTCTTGTCGGCGTAGTACGCGAGCCGGATCGCCTCTTCATACGTCCTGATCAGCACCATGGTGGACAACAAGTCCCGCCGACCATCGTCGGTGAGGGACTTTGCATTGGATGGCGTCATCGCTCCTCCTCCCGGGCGCGACAACGATGTCGCACCGCCTCAGGCCGAGGTTACGCCGGGCCTTGCGCTTGCGGCAGGGGGACAAATGGGGCTGAATCCCCATGGATTGCAGTGCCCGGACGAACTACCCGAGGCCGGGCTGGGGAGGGCGTGGGCGGGCGTGGATCTCACCAACGCGATAGTCGCGGCAGCTGGCACCGGGCACGATGGGTGGTGTGACCATCGGAGGGGCTGAGTTGAGCAGGACAAGGTTGTCGGTCTTCATCGCGTCGAGCCTCGATGGCTACATCGCGACCCGCGACGGAAGTCTGACGTGGCTGGAGGAGGCCGCGAGCAGGGACGAGGACTACGGGTACGGGTCATTCCTGGAGAGCGTGGATGCGCTCGCCATGGGGCGGGGGACCTACGACCACATCGCCCATCTCGACCCGATGCCGTTCGGCGGTAGGCCGGTCTTCGTGTTCACCCACCGTCCGCCGGGACCGCGCGACGGGGTCACCTTCTGGCAGGAGTCGCCCCGATCAGCCCTGGACCGCTGGACGAGGATGGGGCTTGGCCGGGTCTACGTCGACGGTGGAGCTCTGATCAGCGACTTCCTTGCCGAGCGTCTGATCGATGACCTGGTCCTCACCAAGGTCCCCGTCCTTCTCGGGGACGGGCTGCCACTTTTCCACCCCATCGGGGTGAGCACAGGACTGCAGCTCGAGGGCGTCCAGAGCTGGCCCAGCGGCTTCGTGAACCTCACCTACTCCAGGGTGTAGCTGAGCCGAACGTGAGCGTGATGCCGCGAACGAACCGTCCACCAGCACGTCGTCGACCTGTGCGACCGCGGCGACATGATCTTTGTTCGGATCGGTTCACATCGTCGTGTTCCACGGCTCGGGCTCGATCGGTTTTTGGGAGCCTCACGCGAGGGCAACCTGTCGCGGGATCAGGAACGCTCGTTGTGGTTGCATCGGGCGGTGCTGGGCGAGCTGGTCGCAGATCCAGATGGAGTTCTGGCGCGCGGGCGACAGAATCTGCAGCGGCTGCAGGCGCAGCATTCTGGGCGTGGCATGACGGCCCAATGGCTGGATCAGTGGCATGAGGCCCTCGACGCTGGAGTCGATGCGGTTGCCGACGTGCTGACCTCTCAGGGGCCAACGGCGGTGGAGCTGCGCCAGAACTCACCCTTCGCGGGAGTAATCTCGGAAGAGGTGCGGGCACGGGTGTTGGCATCTTTTCGGCGGCACTGGCGCATCGACCACGGAATAGCCAGCAAGGTCGACGACCGACCGAGGACAAGTTTGTCGCCGTCGCCGTCGCCGGCGCGCTAGGCAAGCTCGTTCCGTTTCACGAGACGTATCGACCCTGTCCATGACGCGGATGGGGTTTAACGACGCGGGTTTTCGACAGTCGGAGTCCGGCCAGGCGTAGGGCCAGGGCGCTGGAGGGGAGGCCTGAGGTCAGGCGATCCGTTTCGCTTGTTGGGTCTCCGGCATCACCAGGGTCGTCGCGAAGGCAAGCCCGGAGACCGCCGCCGTCGCCAGGAACGCCACCTCGAAGGAAGCCGCGTCGGCCAGCAGTCCGGCGACGAGCGGACCGATGAACGCGCCGGCATCCGAGGCCATCTGGAACGCAGCGACCGGGGTGCTGCCGCGTCCGCCGATCACGTCGCCGACCACCGCGGCCGAGGACACGCCGAGCAACGCCGAGCCGGTGCCGTAGAGCGCCATACCGACCATGAACAGCGGCGCGCTCCCGGCGAGCGCCATCACGACCCCCGCTGCCATCGAGAAAGCGGCCCCGGACTGAAGAAACGGTCGGCGCCCGCGGGTGTCGACCAGCCGGCCGGCAGGGATGAGCACCAGTGCCTGCACGACCGCGGAGAGCACCAGCCCGGCTCCGGTCCAGGACGGACCGAGGCGCAGCCCCTCGACCACGAACAGCGGGATGAGCGACGAGCGGACCCCGAAGATCGCCCAGCCGACGGCGAAGTTGTTGGCCACGGCTGCCCGGTAGGCCGAGCTGCGCAGCGCTGTCCCCAGTGAGGTGGGGGCGACATCGGCGGTGCCCGCAGCCACCTCGTGCTCGTGCAATGCGGTGCGGGCGAGGAACACCACGGCCACGCCTCCGGCGACCAACAGCGTTGCCGCGTATACGAAGAAGGGCGCTCGCAGGGACCACGCGGTCAGTGGGCCGCCGAAAGCGGGACCGGCGATGGCCCCGAGCAGGAACCCGGTCTGGTAGGTGCCGGCAGATCGGCCGCGCTGGTCCGGGGCGGCGACGCGCATCAGTAGCGCGAACGACGAAACGGTGAACAGCGCCGAGCCGAAGCCGCCAACGCCGCGCAGTACGAGCAGCTGGGCATAGCTGCCGGACAGCCCGGCCAGCGCACTGGATACCGCGACGATGCCGATCCCGGTCGCCAGCACCACGCGTTCGCCGAGGCGGTTGACCAGCCGGCCGGCCACCGGCGCAGAGGCGAAGCGGACCAGCGCGAACACCGAGATGACCGCACCCGCGGCGAAGTTGGTGACGCCGAAGTTCTTGGCGAACAGCGGGATCGCAGGGGCGAGGATCCCGAAGCCCAGTGCCACCGAGAACGCCACTGCGGTGAGGACCGCCACCTCGGGGGGCAGGGATCGGAAGGGATTGCGTAGTGCGCGCATACGACCGCCCATCCTCGCAGGCCGAGGCGACCGCCGCTACGTTGTTCGAGAGGTCTCGGAGAGTGTCGTCAGCCGGGGCGTTTCGTCAGGCGACTGACTGTCGTCAGTAGCTCGTCGAACATGCGATCCAGCGCACCCAACGAGATGGACGCGTGGCCCTCTCCCTGCAGCAGGTGCGCCGTCGCGCCGGGGATGTGCGCGGCAAGCCAGTGTCCGTGGGCGAACGGCACCATCAGGTCCTCGCTGCCTTGCCACACGAAGGCAGGCACGGCGATC
>ERZ1739049.95-NODE-96-length-11487-cov-8.589836_pt1 | contig 11487 bp, 11 predicted proteins | sample MGYA00581760_ERZ1739049 | MGnify/ENA primary metagenome ERZ1739049 (study PRJEB42929, sample SAMN08275522) | rhizosphere metagenome | isolation source: Rhizospheric soil replicate 2 | host: Colobanthus quitensis | place: Antarctica: Devils point, Livingston Island...
AGCAGTGCAATGGAATTGCTGAAGGCGGATTCAACTTTGAAGTGCAACAGTTAACGGGTTGACGTTTTGAAGAATACTTCACAAGGTGAATTGCTTCGCGTGGTTTCTGATTGCACATCAGTAATGTCTTTCTTGGCTTCGGAATGTGACAATAAAGTGTGGTATTCGGGAAAGCTTTGTAATAAAGCGATCGGACTTATTGGGAAACTTAATGAATGAAAATATGACAAAGAAGAGCTGATTTCATGGTGAGTTTTGAGCGGCCACCACTAGAAAATGAGATTCGTGAAGCGTTGAATCGTTTGAAAATTACGCTCGCATCCACTGGAGAAAATCAGCCCGTATTATCGCTTCGACCTATCGGGATATGAGATTCCCTCTATTGGTATCACACTGACGCAGGAATAAGGATAGCGTCCAGCTGTTGGGAAAGTCTGGGCTTGCTTCTGGATCTGGCTTTTAACCTGGGCCTGCAAAATCGATGCAGTTTTCCAGCTGCCTTGTACGGGCTTGCTGACTGATCAGAAGGTTGCCAGGAGCAATCAATATAAGCTGCTGGATAAGATTCGTAATGAGGAATTTAATCAGCTTGAGGCAGGTTACGGCAAAGGGATACGTCACGAAACTACGTACTATCTAAATCCTCGCGTAAGGTTCTTCTATGTCGAGTTGCTGGAACGAATGGTTTCTCCAAAATTTGTTTCCGAAGAGGCTAAGGACGCAGAGTATTGGCTTGGTTTTTTAGTTAAACAGCACAGCCTGTTCATCGATGGGGCAACAGCGGCAATCAAAATGGTTGTCGAACATTCAGGCTGACAACAATAATGCCAAATGGGGAATCAAAGGGACGGGAATTAAAGGGACGCCATTCTTAATTCACCACGAACCTCCTCATCGCCGGCGACGCCGGCAACCTCGGCTCTCACTTTACGGATCAAATATGTATACGATAGACAACAATATGTATACAATCGACCAACTTTTTACATCCAAAGCCAGGGTTGAATTACTAAAGCTCTTGATGCTCAACCCTGAGCGTGATTACTACCTTCGTGAGGCCGCAAGCCTTACCGATCTTCCGGTTCAGGCCGTCCAGCGTGAAGTCGAAAAGCTCGCGAACGCGGGTCTCCTTGAGAAAGCCGTCCGTGGGAACCGTGTCTATCTGCGCGCCAACAGGAACAGCCCCATATTCGAGGAGATGCGTTCCATAATCATTAAAACGGTGGGCTTGGGCGATGCCCTACGCCAGGCGCCGGGTTGGGCCACCATGCCACGACCTTCGAGGCGCTGCCGCTGATCATGGGCAAAGAATTTCACGAAAAGGCTTACTATTTTGATGCCTGCCGTTCCAAAAGGAATGTCACCGATTACGGAAGGGTGGGGGATGTCTCAGAATGAACCTGCTCATCACCGGCGCCGCCGGCAACCTAGGCTCCAACCTCGCTCGGCATCTGATTGAAACAAATCGTATTGCCCAACCCCCACACAACCTCAAACTCCTAATCCACCACAACAACCCACCCCAAGCTATCGCCCATGCTCCAAACGTAACCATCCACCGCGCCGACCTCGCCGATCCCGCCACACTCAAAACACCCTGCCAGAACACCGGCTGCATCATCCATTTCGCCGGCGTCCTTTTCGCGCCGCGCCCGGAAAAGTTCCTCCCGGAAACCAACACGCTCTACGTCAAAAACCTCGTCAACGCCGCCCTCGAAGCCGGCGTTAAGAAGTTCATCCTCGTCAGCTTCCCCCATGTGGAGGGTGAATCAACGCCCGACCACCCAGCAAAAGGCGTGATGCCGACCACCAGCCCGATCTCCACCCACGCTCGCACCCGCCTGGCCGCCGAGCGCTACCTCTTCGAAGCCACCACAAACACGCAGATGACCCCGATCGTACTCCGCCCGGGCATGATCTACGGCAGCGGCATCCTCATGATCGACGCCGCCCGCTGGGCGAGCCACCACCACCTGCTCGCCGTCTGGAGAAAGCCGACCTGGATCCACCTGCTGTCGCTGCCCGATTTCCTCGTCGCCACCCAGGCCGCAATCGAGAGCGACACCGCGCGCGGCATCTACAACCTCGGCGACGACAGCCCCCTCACCCTGCAGGAATTCCTCGACGCCGCCACGGCCCATTGGGGTTTCCACAAGCCCTGGCGGATGCCAGCCCCGGCTTTCTATGCAGCCGCCGCGCTCACCGAGGCTTTCGCCGCCATCTTCCGCACCCGCGCCCCACTCACCCGGGACTTCATCCGCATCGGCATGGCGTCTTATGTGATGGATACTTCGCGAATGAAGGCGGAGCTGCTGCCGGAGCTAAAGTATCCGACGCTGGCTGAGGGAATTCATCTTTTCTAACCCCCGAAAGGTTCTGTGCGACTGGCATCGGCAACATTATCATCCTCACGCCTCATCCTTCAGCAATCGCGGATCGAAGCGGCTAATGCTCAAATTGCGCGGCGCCAGCACGATGGGCACGTGGACCAGGAACTCAAGCGCGGCTAGCGACGGGCTTGCCGCCGCATATATGACCGGTACGCCTTTTTGTTCCGGCGTCCTCCGTGCAGCCGCGCACCCTCACCGCTCAGATCACGGATATTCACCGACCTGGCGCTGCGATAAAGCTTCACTTAAGCGGGAATGCCATGGGCGATCCGCCCCAGCTCGTCAATCACCATCTCCGCCCCGAACCGGGACGACAGAAGATCGATCGGCTTCCTGTCACCAAGCGGCGCGCTGGGAAGCGACAGCCAGACGAGGAAATTCTCCCGCTCGCCAAAGACCTCAGCGCCCATCGCGACTACCTCCGCCAGCTGTAACACCTGTTCGCTGACCGCTGGGCTCAGGCGCTTTCCCGAGCCGTACCTTTGCAGTGTGCGGGGAGTAACGGGGAGCAATCTGGCCACTCCAGCGAGGGAAAGCGAGAGGTATCTGGCCAGGTGACTGGCCGCATCCTTGGTAATTCCGGCGCCACCCAGTTCGACAAAGTCCATCCTGGTCCGGAGGCTCCGTCCCAAAACCTTCCTGCCGCCGAGTATGTCCGCGACCTGGCTGTACTGCATTTTTGCTCCTGAATGCGTGTGAGGGATAATTGTCTATATATTAACGACATATGTCGCACATTTCAATAGTTGATCTGTTGCAACTCAGGTTTGGCAGATAAAAAATAAAGGTATATATAATTTAAGTTGAGACCCGGCTCCATCCATGAACTAAAGACGCGCTCGACTCGTGCAGGGGTATTGGCAACCTCGATTTTTGGGATTTACCCATAGCAGGAGGCGATTCATCTTGAATCAGATTATGCGAAAGATAGCGGAATCTGCCGGTATAACCCTGAACGGAATGAATCCATGGGATATCCGGGTCAATGACGAGCGATGGTATGCGCGGGTGTTCCGGGACAAAAGTCTGGGTCTGGGCGAATCCTACATGGATGGATGGTGGGACTGCGAGCAGGTAGACGAGATGATCTCCCGGGTCCTGCGCGGCGGAATCGAATCAGAACTCAGCGTAAACCTGCAGGACGCGATCCGGGTTTTACCCAGCGTTCTCTTCAACCTCCAGTCCACAGCGCGCGCCCGTATGATTGCTGAACATCATTATGATCTTGGCAACGACCTGTTCCATTCCTTTCTGGATCCCTACTGCCAATATAGTTGCGCTTACTTCGAGGGGACGGAGGACCTGGCTCAGGCCCAGGAGAACAAGCTGGCGCTGATCGCCGAGAAACTGAACCTCACCGATACGGACCGGGTGCTCGATATCGGCTGCGGCTGGGGCGGATTCGCGCGGTACGCGGCCGAGCGTTATGGCTGTTCCGTGACCGCGGTGAATATCTCCCGGGAACAGCTCCGCTTCGCCCGTGAGTTCTGCGCCGGGCTGCCGGTCACTTTTCTCGACTGTGACTATCGTGCTATTGAAGGCCGCTTCGACAAGATCGTCTCTGTCGGCATGTTCGAGCATGTCGGACATAAGAACTATCGCACCTTCATGGAAGTCGTACATCGGTGCCTGGAAGAAGATGGGAACTTTCTGTTGCATACGATCGGAAACAACAAGACCATAAAAGGGGAATGCGATCCCTGGATAACAAAATATATATTCCCCAACGGCTTCCTGCCCAGCATGGCTCAGATAGCCAGGGCAGCGGAGGGGCTTTTCGTAATCGAAGACTGTCACAACATGGGACCGCACTACGATATAACGCTTATGGCGTGGAACAATAATTTCCAGGAGGCCTGGCCCCGGTTGGAGGAAAGATACGGCACGCGCTTCAAACGCATGTGGGAATACTATCTGTTATCCAGCGCGGGGGCCTTTCGGGCAAGGAATATCCAGCTATGGCAGGTAGCCATGACCCAGGCGGAAACCGGGACCCCACAACCCCGCTGCCGCTTCAGTATCGCCGACGAGACGGAGAAACGAACCGGAATGAAATCTTCCGGCATGCAGATCTATTAGGCTGGTGGCAGAGTAGCCGGGAGAACCGGAAAAGATGATGGGGCCGGTCAAGTCCTTCATGTCCGGTACGGCAATAAGATAGCACGGGTCTATTCCTTCTCGTGCCTTGAGGACCCTTCAAACAGTTTGCGATAGATTTCCTTGGATTCCTCCAGGGCTGCCATCAGATCTTTCTTATCGGTGATGTCCTCGACCATGTGGAAGAAGATTTCCTCACCATCCGCCGACCAGGTACCCGTTGGATAAATGGCAATCCTCAGCCATCGACTACTTTTCACGTCAAAATGCTCTCGCTGTACACTGCATTTCTTTTCAACGGCCTCTTCCAGGGGGCAACCCGGGTAAGCCCCATTCTCAATACCATGAACGACCCGCGGACAATATTCACCGATGATGTCCTGCGGTTCCAGCTTGAGAGCTTCTCTGGTAGCCTTGTTCACGAGAAGTATGCGGTGATTCTTGTCAATGAGCATGACATAGAAGGGAAGCGCATCAAGTATCTCCACGATGCCTGGTCCAAGAAAGCTCAAGGCCGCTCCTTTGTGGATATCTTTAAGCCAATCGGACTGATACCTGGATTTGTTATCCTCGGCAGCCATTATCTCCCGGACGTGGCGCGTTCCCACATTTGAATGCTGGTTTCTGTTCTGACATGGCAATTAATCATGGGCCACCTGCGTGAAATGAATACGACAATAGCAAAGACAATAATAGCATGGAAAAAGCAATATGATATTATTCCGTGCCGTAGCCGTCTCATGCCGGCAGGCGTAATTTTGCAGCTTTCCCGTTTTTCAAATACCATTACTGGTGGATTTTCGTATTTTCGGACCATCTGGAAGTGAATCAGCTTTTTCTGCAAACATCGAACTGAAGTCGGAGGATTGAAATGGCCAGAGCGAGCGCGCGACACATCTTGGTTGAAAGTGAAGAGAAATGCAATGAGCTGAAGAAGGAAATCGTAGAGGGTGCTGATTTTGCGGAAGTGGCGAGACAGAATTCCAGCTGTCCGTCAGGGAAGCAGGGAGGCGACCTGGGGGAGTTCAGCCCGGGGCAGATGGTAAAGGAGTTCGACGAGGTAGTGTTCAGCGGCGATCTGGGTACCGTCCACGGTCCGGTAAAAACCCAGTTCGGCTATCATCTGATAGAGATAACCAGCCGCACGGATTAATGCTGGTTGATAAGCAGGAATAAACGCGAAACGAGTTGCGGCCGTTGAGACGCGCCGCAAATACAGTGGCGCGCACCTGAAGGTGGATGTCATCATCCGTCTCCGAAATAATAATGACTCGTATACCCGGCAAGGAAAACCAACGTGAATCTGTTGACAAAAATTTTGTCGTGCCCAAAAACCCTGATCGACACCGGGTCGTTCGATGACAGCCGGGATTTTTCTTCGATCGGACGGGAGCTAGAGGAAAAGACCAGGAGATTATTCAGGAGGTCTCTGGCGATCAGGGTGGTCACCGCGGGTTCGACGAATGCTTGCGAACAGGAGCTCGTGGCCCTGAGTAACTCATATTATGACGTCGAGCGTTTTGGCGTCCACTTCGTCGCTTCTCCCCGTCATGCCGACATGCTGATGGTCACGGGGCCCGTGACCCGCAACATGCGCGAGGCGCTGGTCAGGACATACGAGGCCATGCCGACGCCGAAAATCGTCGTGGCGCTTGGCGACGACGCCATCGACGGCGGATTATTCAAAGGGTCATACGCGGTACTGGACGGCGTTCATAATGTCATTCCCGTTGATTATCAGATCCCCGGAGATCCACCATCGCCCCGGCGGATTATCGGGTCGTTGCTCGCGATTCTCGGCGACCTCGACGGCATTGACAAGAAAAAAACCTGATCCATGTTGGACTTTCTCTCTTCAGCCGGCGTTTTTGACGCAATGCTCGCCGTGTTCGCGGCGGGTGCGTTCGGGCCCCTGCTGCTCCGGCATCACGACGCGGCCGCCAACGTATGGAGCAACAGTCTGGCGATAGGCGGTTCGGGTATCGGCCTGATATTCTCAGGCGTTGCTTTGCTAAAGGGAACGGTTCCGGCGTTCGGCGCCGATTCAACACTGCCCCTGCTGTCCTTTTCCATCCGGATCGATCAGCTCTCGGCGTTCTTCATGCTGGTGATTTCCCTGGTGGCGATTTTCTGTTCGGTCTATGCTCTGGACTATGTGCGTCACTATTACGGCAAGTACAGCATTGGCGTGCTGGGTTTCTTCTACAACGTTTTTATCGTCAGCATGATCCTCGTGGTGTCGGCGCACAACGCCCTGTTTTTTCTGATCGCATGGGAAGTCATGGCGCTGGCCTCCTATTTTCTGGTGATCTATGAACGTCGCGAGTCCACCAGTATCAGGGCGGGCTCGCTTTATTTTATTATGACCCACGCCGGAACTGCATTTATTATAATCGCGTTCCTGCTGATGTACCGGACAACGGGGTCCTTTGAGTTCGGGGAGATCAGGGACGGCATCGCGGCGGCGTCACCGCTTGTGAAGAACGCCATTTTCATTTCGGCGCTGATCGGTTTCGGTGTCAAGGCCGGTGTCATTCCGCTCCATATCTGGCTGCCGAGCGCTCACCCGGCGGCGCCATCACACGTTTCGGCGCTGATGTCAGGCGTCATGATCAAGACCGGCATCTATATGATGGTCAGGATATATCTCGACATCCTGCCGGGCGCATACTTGTGGTGGGGCCTGGCGCTGCTGATAATCGGCGCGATTTCTTCGCTTCTGGGAGTGTTATACGCCCTCTCCGAGCACGATCTGAAAAGGCTGCTTGCCTATCACAGCATCGAGAACATCGGCATCATTCTGCTCGGGCTGGGAAGCGCGCTGGTTTTTTCGTCATACGGTATGACGACTCTTGCGGCTCTCGGTCTGGCCGCGGCGCTTTTCCACACCATGAACCACGCGACGTTCAAGGCGTTGCTGTTTCTGGGGGCGGGGTCGGTCATCGCGGCGACACATACGCGCGATATTGAAAAGTACGGCGGTCTGATCAGGTTGATGCCACAGACGGCGCTCTTCTTCCTCATCGGGTCGATGGCTATCTCCGCCCTGCCGCCGCTCAACGGATTTTTCAGCGAGTGGCTGACATTTCAGGCCCTGTTCCAGGGCGTTGTGGGTTTCGATGTCATCACCAAAATAACTTTCATTATCTCCATCGGTTCGCTGGCGTTCACGGGAGGCCTGGCAGCCGCCTGTTTCGTAAAGGCTTTCGGCATCACGTTTCTGGCCCGGCCGCGCAGCGAACACGCAGCGCAGGCGAGTGAAACAAACATGCTGCCGAAGCTGGCGATGGCGGGGCTGGCATTGCTCATTGTCGGTCTCGGCCTCTTCTCCGGCATGGTCTTGAAGACGTTGGCAAAGGTAACCGGGAGCATGGCGAATCTTCAAGGCGTGGAAGCCGATGTGGCGCAATTCAGGTCCGTCAGCATACAGAACGGATTCGCGGAAACATCCATGCCGGCGCTCTTCATCGGCGTTATTGTTGCGGCTGTCGCGGTGACAGCTGTGGTTGCGGTGCTGACCCGGAAAAGAAAGACCGAGACCGGTCCCACCTGGGACTGTGGCTCCGACCTCACTCCTCGCATGGAGATCACCGCCACCGGATTTTCACGGTCGCTGATCACGATTTCCCGGGGTGTGCTCAGGCCGAGCAGCGAAACCGAGATCGAGTACCACGACGCCAACCGGTATTTCCCCAAAATCGGCACCGTCACCATGGGGCTGCATGACATCTACCGGACATATATTTATAAACCGTTGCGTGACCTGACGACATTGATCGCGGCGCAGTTCACGAAAGTCCAGAGCGGAAATATCAATGTCTACATCCTCTACATCTTTCTGACCTTGATCGGCTTGTTGTTCTTCATGGATTTACAGTCATGAACATGACGGCAATCCCATACTGGCTGCTGCAGATACTTTTGATACCGGCGCTTTCGCCGTTCTTCATCGGTGTCACCCGCAGGCTCAAGGCCCGATTTCAAAATCGCCATGGCGCATCCGTCTTCCAGCCGTACCGGGACTTCTGGAAACTCTTCCATAAGGATGAGATCATCAGTGAGGACGCCTCCTGGATCTTTCGCGTGGCTCCCTACCTGATCTTTGCGGTAACGCTCGTGATCGGCGCCAGCATTCCACTCGTGTCGACGGCTCTGTCGAACACTCTCACCGGTGACCTGCTTGTGGTGGTCTACCTGATCGCGCTTGGTACTTTCTTTCTCGCCCTGGCCGGGATCGACACCGGCAGCGCTTTCGGGGGGTTCGGCTCCAGCCGTGAAATGATGGTTGCGGCTCTGACCGAGGGTGGCCTGGTCCTGTCTCTGCTGACACTGGCGCTGATCAGCAAAAGCGCCAATCTCACCGCAATTTCAGCAAATATCGGCTCCCTTTCTTTTCAAAGCTTTACGCCGATCATACTGGCGTTCATCAGTTTTTCAATCGCCCTGCTGGCCGAGACCTGCCGTTATCCCTTTGATAACCCTTCCACCCATCTCGAACTGACCATGATCCACGAGGCAATGATACTGGAGTATTCCGGTAAAAGGCTGGCGCTGATGGAGTGGGCTTCCGCCAACAAGTATCTGATATTCATCGCCCTGGGCGCGAATCTGTTTTTCCCCAGAGGCATTGCCGACTCTCTGGACATCATACCGGTCATGCTGGCGCTGGTTCTGCTTGCCGGTAAGTCATTGCTGTTCTGTGTGGCGATCGCCGTGATCGAATCGAGTATCGCCAAGCTGAGGATATTCAGATTGCCAGATCTGCTGTTCACCTCCTTTGTCATCAGCGTCATCGCGATCGGTCTGGTGAACTAAGGGATATGGCTCATTTAAATCAGCAGACTCTCCTGGTGTTCGCGACGCTCATCTTTGCCCCGGCGGTCTTTCTGCACCTGACGAACAAGAACACATCGGCGGTGCGGCTTTACATGGTTCAGTCATCGGCGATCGCCGCCCTGCTGATCCTGTCATCGTTCGACAGGTTCTCGCCGCTGATCGCCATAGCGATCGTCGCCACGGTGGCGGTAAAGATCTTTATTGCCCCATACTTCTTCTACGGACTGATCAGGCGGCACCAGCTGACATTCTCAGTGACTAAATACCTGAACACTCCGGTCTCCCTGCTGGTGATAGCCGCCCTGCTGGCGTTGACCCAGAGTCAATTTTTTGACGCGCTCGCCGTGCTTTCGACCTCCGGTGAAAAATTGTTGCGCCTGGCCTTCGCGACGATACTGATCTCGCTTTTCCTCAGCATCAACAGAAAAGGTGCGCTATCCCAGATGCTGGGGATACTGTCCCTGGAAAACGGCATCGTGGCCTTTGCCCTTTTCGCCGGGCTGGAACAGAGTCCGGGGCTGCAACTGGGCATAACCTTCAACATCCTGATCTGGGTCATCATCGCCACCGTGTTCGCCTCCATGATCTTTCGCAAGTTCGGATCGCTGGATGTCACCGCCATGAAGAAACTGAAGGGTTGATCCATGGCGTTACTGATACTGACAGTCGCGCCGCTGCTTGCCGCCCTGGCCTCAATGGCCGTAAGAAAGAAAATTATGGCGCTGGAGATCATAGCCATGATCGTGGCGCCGCTCGAATTCGCCGCCGCCGCGGCGATCGCCACCGAAGTATACCGGGAGGGTCATTCCGAATATGGCGCCTACCTGGCCGCCGGCCCTCTGGAAACCGTGGTCCTTATCACCGTGGCGCTGGTCGGCCTGGCGGCCGCCTGCTACTCGATCGGATACCTGCGGGAAGAAGTGCGAAAGCAGATCATCGGCTTCAGCCGCGTGCGCCAGTATTTCGTTTTGTTTCATTTCTTTCTGATGGCGATGTTTTTTGCGATTATCACGGTCAACCCGATCATAATGTGGATAGCGATCGAGGCCACGACCCTCTCTACCGCTTTCCTGATCAGCTTTTACAACAAGGCGTCTTCGATGGAAGCGGCCTGGAAATATCTCATCATCAATTCGATCGGGCTGTTGCTCGGTTTTTTCGGCACGCTTCTTTTCCTGACCCCCGCGACCGATTCGGGAGCCGACAGGTTCATCGACTGGCATGCTCTGGGCGAGAGCGCCAGCTCCATGAATCCGACGCTGGCCAAGGTCGCCTTCATCTTCGTGCTGATCGGTTACGGCACCAAGGTGGGTCTGTCTCCCATGCACACCTGGCTTCCCGACGCCCACAGCAAGGCGCCTTCGCCGATCAGCGCATTGCTTTCAGGTTCCCTGCTCAATGTCGCCATGCTGGCGATACTTAAATTCAAGATAGTCGCCGACATCGCCATATCAGCATCGTTTTCCAGGAGCCTGATGATTTACTTCGGGGTCGTCACGATAACGATTCCAGCATTCATAATCATCACTCAAAAGAACTACAAGCGTCTTTTCGCGTATTCCAGTATCGAACACATGGGTATCATCACGCTCGGGTTCGGTTTCGGCGGGCTTGGGACTTTTGGCGCGCTGCTGCACATGATCTATCATTCGCTGGCCAAATCGGTGCTGTTTTTTTCCGCCGGGAACATATTGCTGAAATACGGGTCGACCAAGATGATAAAGGTGCGGGAAGTACTGTCGGTGTTGCCGGTCACCGGTGTGCTCCTGCTGATGGGCTTTCTGACGATCACCGGCATGCCTCCGTTCGGTATTTTTCTTACCGAAGTGTATATATTGTCCGCCGGTATAGCCGATCACATGCCGGTGGTTATCGTAGTCCTTTTTATGCTGTTGCTTGTCTTCGCCGGCTTCTTAAGGCATATAGTCGACATGACTTTGAGCGGAAATTCGAGCACGGACACGAAACCCGGGACGATCGGGGAGTCGAATTATCTGACCGTAGCGCCGCCGATCTTTTTACTCACACTGTTGGTCGTCGGCGGATTCTACCTGCCGGCGCCGGTCAAATCCCTTATCACTTCGGCCGCATCACTGATCAATGGATGACATCATGAGCCACGAGCAAATAATCAAAAGGTACATTCCCCATTACGCGGATACGG
>ERZ1739049.96-NODE-97-length-11459-cov-8.415907_pt1 | contig 11459 bp, 10 predicted proteins | sample MGYA00581760_ERZ1739049 | MGnify/ENA primary metagenome ERZ1739049 (study PRJEB42929, sample SAMN08275522) | rhizosphere metagenome | isolation source: Rhizospheric soil replicate 2 | host: Colobanthus quitensis | place: Antarctica: Devils point, Livingston Island...
TGAATGCTTCCACTGAGCCTGCCCATGTATCGAGACGGTGAGGAAGCAGGCGCCTCAGCGTCAGACCTTCCTCGAAACGGGTTGTGATAATGACCCTCAGTCTGTCCATTCGTGCGATCAGCATAAAAGCCGCCAGCACGACTGCCGCTGCGCCCGCCACAAGGGCGCCGGTAACAGCGGAATTATCGATACCGGATCCTGACTTTCCCGCAAAACTTTGTTCGGCATCATTCCGAAGACCATGTACATGCGCAGCGGATGGACCGTCGGCACTTATAGCTGCCTGCCCGGCAACCCTTTGCAGTATAAAAAACCCTGCGAGCATCAGAGCCACAACCGCCAGGCCGACGAGCATGTGCTGATATTCCTGAGCGGCCACCGATGTCACGGCTACAGCCAGGGCGCCCGTAAAAGACAGAAACACACACAGGCCCATGTTCTCACGCCGGCCGGTGAGGCAAAGATAAAGCGCCATCAGAAGCAGAGCCACGATGCCAAACCTCGAAAAACTCAGCAGTACCGCCGCCGCCTGCAGAGTCATGGCCGTGGCATATACAGGCCGCTCGTTTGAACCGGCCCGCCGGTGCAGGGCAGCGGAAACCGGTAGCGCCATAAGCCCGAAACAGGCCAACGCGTTGGAGTACTCGAAGGACGATCCCGCCCTGTATATGTTATCCAGCAAACCCGCCCAGGGCGCCAGCCTGAAGATGTAAGTAACAACCCCCCAGGCCGAAACAAAGCTCGCCACGTAAACGAACCAGGCGCTGATGACGGCAAGCGCCGCCGCACCCGAGCGGCCAAGGTTGCTGCGCACCACGAAGATGACGGCGACATAGGCCAGGAGCAGGGCGGCCTCCCTTTCGGTATCGCCAGGCACGACGCTCCAGAAAAGGCTGCCGGTAGCAAAAATCGCGAACACCGCCAGCAACCAAAGGGCTGGGGAACGCAGCGAGCGTACCTGACCGCCCTCCGCAATGGAAGCCACAAGCTCCCAGCCGGCGGCCCCCAGAATTAAAAACGTCAACACCCACTTGGATGTCTGAAAGTATCCACCGTTCCACAGCGACCCGGTGATCAGTGCACCACAGAGGATGAACAGGCTGCCGTTGCGGAGTGTGGATTTCACGTCTAGGTGACCCCGGCCGTTGACTCGGTCATACGCGCGCTGACGGTGATCCTGGATTCTACACCCCATGGAGGCTCGCAGGTGCTTAAGGTCAACGAATCATAGCCCTGCGGATTCAGGACACTGACGTCCGTCTTACTGGAAACGAACCTCTTTTCCACCTTGTAGACAAATTTTCCATACGGCATTTCCACGTAGATCTCATCTCCCGGTTCCAATGCGTCCAGCCTTAGAAACGGGGAGGTATACAGCACCCGGTCACCTGCGATAGTGAAGTTACCACCCAGGCCCGGGAGGGGAGTCTGCTCGATATGTCCGGCACCCTGTTTCAGTGAACCCTCGGACGTCCCCTGCACAATCCACTCCCTGATGCCAATTCTCGGGATCTCAATCCGCCCCAGCTTCTCCTGGTCCTGCAGCTGCCCCATGAAGCTGCGCGCGGGTGCAGCCATGGCAATCCTTGAAAGAAGCGTCTCCATCTTGGTCTGACCGGCAAGAACCCGCCCGATGAAGTCGAGAGATACCGGCGACTCAGACTCCCTTCCGTCTCCACAAGCGGACATGAACAGGATTGGATAAAGCAGGCATGCGGTGGCCAGCAAGAGACAAAGGCGGCTGCCCAATGAAATCTCCCGCCGCATGACCATCGTGTTTTTTTTCTTGCAGAACATTTGTAAAGCCAGCGAATCCGGCTGTGCAGATTCTGTCCCAAAAAGGCCGCCCTTTCAACTTTGGCCAACTGGCTTTAAAATTAGTGGAATGAGAGTAGTGGTTCAGAGAGTAAGCAGGGCCAGTGTCTCGGTTGCCGGTTCCTTAAATGCTCCATCGGAAGCGGTCTTCTTGTGCTGCTGGGCGTGGCGCGGGATGATGAACCGGACGACGCCCGCTATATAGCCGGCAAGCGCGCCCGTCTGCGGATATTTGAGGACGAAGGTGGCCTGATGAACCTTTCGGTGCAGGACGTCGGAGGAAAAATGCTCGTGGTCAGCCAGTTTACCCTGCTGGGGGACATTCGCCGGGGCAATCGTCCAGGTTTTGGCAACGCCGCTGAACCAGTGATGGCGGAAAAACTGTATCTGAAAGTCGTGGAGGAGTTGCGTGCCACAGGCATCGAAGTCGCGACCGGCGAGTTCGGCGCAATGATGGACGTGGAACTGCTAAACGACGGTCCGGTGACGATTTTCTTAGACAGCCGTCCAGAGTAAAGGCGGGAGAGTGTCATCAAACGAGGAACGGATATGCGCCATGCCGGATTCTAAAAAGAAACGCGGACCATCGAAGCCCGGGATAAAAAAACCGAAGCCCCCGCGCGACCCGTTTGGCGGGCGGCCCCAGAGCGGAGCGGGTTACCATTCAGAAAGCAAGTACGGCAAAAAAGACAGACGCAAGGTCAAAGAAGAGATCGAGGACGGCACAGAAAAGGAACAGTAACCCGAAAAAACCGTGGCGCCCTGACTGCAGGGTACAGCCGGAGCTTTCTAAACCAGTGGATTATCCGCCTTCTGGATATCCTTCAGGTACATATATGTGGTCGGTGTGCGCGTCCAGCCAACCATGCCATACGCGAGAGCTTCCGCGTCATAACCCAGCATTCTCAGCACTGTGACGAGCTGCGCCGCGAGGTTACCCGTGTAACAGATCGTGACGATCTTGCGGTCGCGGGGCAGCCTCTGAAGGTTTTGCGTCACAGCCACGGCGTCGAAGTCCATGCGCACTGCCCCCTCGATGTGGCCGACCCCCTCGAAATCTTCCTCGCGTCGTAGATCCAGCAGGAATACCTGGTCACGTCCGGCTTCTTCTTCAAGCATTGTGCTCAAGTCGGCGGCGCTGATAATGTTGCCGGCTAAGCCACCATCCCCGACCGCACCAATAAAGACCTCGTGTGCGCGAACGGCGATGACTTCATACTCTTTTTTATCCGGCTGGTCAAAGACAAAGTCACGGGGTGCGGCAATGCATCCATCCTTCGGCGGCACGCGTCTGACCGGATATCTGGCTGCCTGGATCTCCTCCACCAGGCCTGGAGTCATGGAAGTCTGTGTCCAGCCGTTTATGCCGGTCCTGGGAACCGCGGCATCGTACCCGAGCAGCCTCAGACCTGCTACCACCTGGGCGGCCATAAGCCCTGTATCGCAGATGACGATGATCTTCCTGTCATTGGGAAGCCTGGAAAGATTTTCTGGAGACGCCCATTCGTTGAAATCCACATGATGAGCGCCATCGATATGACCCTCATCGAAACCATGGCGTGTGCGAACATCGAGAAGATAGAGGTTCTCGCTCTGCAGCGGATCGGCCAGCTTCGCCGCCAGCTCGTGGCCCCACAGGCCGTGGGCGATATATTCGCCCTCCTCCAGTGGAGTCGAGGCAAGCACATTCAGGGCGCGCCGCGAGATAATGTCGACGATCTGTTCATCGAGAGCCGCCAGGTCAGCGGCGCCTTCCTCATCTTCAAGCTCTGACATTGAGGCCGGAGTGGACATCAGTAGTCAACTTTCTTCATCGTTTCTTTTAAATAAAGAAGATCCCTTGCTTGATCCATTTAATTGAGCACCGACCGTCATTCCGGAAATCAATATGAATCAAGTACGGTGTCACCATTAAAGTATAGCGTGTTTTTATGATTCCACTCAAACGAAAAGGATTCGGGGAAAGACTGTTCGGTATTTATGAATGCAAGAGGGGGATGGTAATGCGGACATAAGAGGGGGGGGGGGCGGCCTGACGGCCGCCCCCCCGGATCAGCTTTATAACAACCCTATTACTGGGTCTTGACTACCGGGTTATTCGCGCTCTGGATTGTGTCGAGATAATCCTGTTTGCCCGATCCGTCCCAGCTCATCATGCCGTACTTGAGCGTGGCGGCATCATAGCCGAGCATCTGGAGGATCATCCTGGTCTGCCCAGCGGTGTTGCCCGTATAGCAGGGGACCACGATCTTCTTGTCCTTCGGCAGCAGCTTCAGGTTATCCGGCTGGGCGACCGCCATGAATTCAACATTGACAGCGTCGGCGATGTGGCCCGAGTTGAAGGTATTGACTTTGCGGATATCCAGCACGAACGGCTTGCTTGAGCCACTCAGCAGCTCGTTCAGCTTGGCAGCCATAACCGTATTGAGGGCGAAATCGCCGCTGGTCGGCATCGCGGCCATGACAGCTCTCGCCTTGTCGGCGATTATCTTGTAATCACCAGCCGACGGCTTGTCGAGAGTAGTAGCCGGTGCCGCCGGTGCCGCCGGAATTGCCGGGGTAGTGGAGTCAGGATAGTTGGTGTTCTGCAGGTCAGTCACGGTCTTCGCGGTTGCTGCCGACTGTGCCCATCCGTTCATGCCGGCCTGAAGCGCGTAAGCCTCATAACCGAGCATCCTCAAACCGGCTGTTGTATCTGCAGCGGTATTGCCGGTATAACAGATTACGATGATCTTGGTATCCGAGGGCAGCTTTGACAGGGTCTCGAGGTTCTCGGAAGCGGCCCAGTTGGCGAATTCGATATTTTTTGCATCCTGGATGTGGCTGGCATCGTAATCAGCCTTCTTGCGGATATCCATCAGGTAGAGCTTCTTGCTCTCGACCGGGTCGGCCAGCTTCGCGGCCAGCTTGGTCCCGGAGATCGATGCTGCGATGTAATCACCGCTTGTCGGGTTTGCGCTGAGCACCTTTGCCGCCCTCGCGCTGATTACTTCAGCACTCTTGGCGTCCGTCGTCCCCGAAGTCGCCGTAGTCGTTGTGGTAGTTGTGTCCCCACATCCCGCCAGGGCTACCGCAGTTGCCAGCAGCAACCCCAGAATCAATGTGGTTAGCAGGAAATACCTCAAGATTTTTGTCATGCTCGTCACTCTCCTGTCTCGTTGGTTGTTATTGGAGAATACCATCCAGATGATGGTGAAATGCGCCGGAATGGACTCCCCCCCGCAGCTAAGCGAAAAGCTTATAATCTAGCGTTTCCGGTGTCAAGAAATGGTAGAGGCAATATGCGCGCAAAAATGAGCTCCCCGCGTCTATTCCGGGACGGGAGGCCGTGGGCGTCGGCGAAAACGCTCCCGTTTAACGATGGGGCCCCCGGGCGCCTTGGTGGTTATGGTCACCATCTCCGGATCGACCCTGATTATATTATAGGAAGGTTGCGTATAGCCGCGGGTGCGCCAGGTGCTGCCGGTGCCACTGCTGATGATCAGCATGTTCGCAAGCGGCCAGGTGTACGGCACGTGCCGGTGACCACAGAGAACGAGATTTATATCAACGGCGCGCAGACGTTCCAGGACGTCGCCCGCATCCCAGACCACGTTGCGTTCCCTGCCTGTTCCTGGTATTCCGACCAGATGGTGATGGAGCAAAAAAATCTTGTAATCACGCTCGTTGGGAAACTCGTTGTCAATCCATGTGAAGTTGTCACGGCCGATCTCGCCATCGTCCAGATCGGGTTTGTTTGAATCCATCGCCAGGATCTTTACCTTCTGCTGGATTCCCTCCTCTCCCGGTACGCAACAAAGCTTGAAATCCAGTTCGGCGGTCTTGTAATGCCGGGCACCGAAAAGTTCCTCGAAGTGAAGATAACCGACGTTGCGGCAGTCGTGGTTCCCCGCGATGACAAGTACCTGCTCGCACTTGACCCGGTCGATGTAGCTCTTGGCCTCATCGAACTGCTCCCGGTAACCGTCTGCGGTCAGATCCCCGGCGACGACGGTAAGGTCTGGCTTGGCGTCGTTGACTTCAGAAACAAGAGCCTCTGCCAGCTGGGCGTCAAAACGTGCATCTCCACAATGGATGTCGGAGAACTGGGCAACGGTATAAAAATCACGAGACTCAGACATCTATTCTCCCGAGGTCAATTTTCATCAAGAAAACCACACATGCAGAACCTCAATGCTTCTACCCGCCTCCAGATGGCCTGAAACGCCTCAGCCGCAGCGAGTTGGTTACTACCGTCACCGAAGACATGCCCATTGCGCCGGCGGCGAACATGGGATCGAGCAGAATGCCAAAACGCGGGTAAAGCGCACCGGCGGCCACGGGGATCAGCAGCGTGTTATATATGAACGCCCAGAAGAGGTTCTGCCTGATAATCCGGATGGTCCTTCGGCTGAGAGCGATGGATGTGACAACCCCCCGCAGATCGCCCGACATCAGCGTGATATCGGCCGCTTCCATGGCCACGTCGGTGCCCGTGCCGATGGCGATGCCCACGTCCGCCTGCGCCAGAGCCGGTGCATCGTTGATACCGTCTCCCACCATTGCCACAATTCTGCCGTCCTCCTGCAGCCTCTTCACCTCGCGCGCCTTATCCTCGGGCAGGACTTCCGCCAGCACCCGGTCTACGCCGGCTTCAGCGCCGATAGCCCCGGCTGTGAGCTTGTGATCACCAGTGAGCATTATCACCTCGAGACCTATCCGCCTCAGCTGCGCGATCGCTTTTTGTGAACCGTCCTTGATCGTGTCGGCAATACCGATGACCGCCACCACCTTGTTGTCCACTGCGATGAACACTGGTGTTTTCCCCTGTCCCGAAAGCAGCTCGGCGCTCGCCGAAAAGCCATCGTGTGAAAGTTTTTTATCTGACATCAGGGACGTGTTGCCAACCAGGATGTCATGACCTTTCACCACTGCCTCGATACCGTGTCCGGCGATCGCCTGAAAGTCCGTGGCCTCTTCCAGTTCAATGTCCCTTGCTACTGCGCCTTTGACGATCGCCTCGCCCAGCGGATGCTCCGAACCCCGCTCAGCCGATGCTGCAAGCCTGAGCACCTGCCCATCATCCCAACCTTCGGTGATTATGTCGGTCACCGCCGGTTCGCCGCGAGTGATAGTTCCGGTTTTGTCCAGCACGACCGTGTCGACCTTGTGCGCGGTCTCCAGAGAATCGCCACCGCGAATGAGGACGCCCGCCTCGGCGCCCTTGCCGGTGCCCACCATAACGGCAGTCGGTGTGGCCAGCCCCAACGCGCAGGGACACGCGATAACGAGCACCGCGACAAAATTAAGCAGGGCGTAAGTGAGCGCGGGCTGAGGACCAAATATATACCAAATGACAAAAGTAATTACGGCCACCGCAAAGACGGCAGGCACAAAATATCCGGAGATCACATCGGCGAGCCTGGCAATGGGGGGCTTGGACCCCTGCGCTTCCTGTACCAGATTGATGATGCGGGCCAGGACCGTGTCCTTCCCGACCCGGGTCGCGTTGAACTTGAAACTCCCCGTCCCGTTTATGGTAGCCCCGACGACCTCATCGCCGGGCTTCTTATCCACAGGCATGCTCTCCCCGGTGATCATGGACTCATCGACGCTTGACCTGCCCTCGACCACCGTACCGTCAACCGGCATACTCTCACCTGGTCGCACCACGATGATGTCGCCGACATTCACATCTTCCACCGGTATATCAACCTCGGCCCCATCGCGTATCACGCGCGCATTTTTCGGTCGCAACCCAATCAGCCGCTTAATAGCGTCCGATGTCTGTCCCTTCGCCCTGCTCTCCAGCATGCGGCCCAGCAGAATCAGGGTGATGATGACGGCTGACGTATCAAAATACATGGGCGTGGCCAGCCCCTGTTCCAGGAAGAACGATTCCTTGAAAATGCCCGCGATGCTGTAAAGGTACGCGGCGGAAGACCCGACCGCCACCAGTGTGTTCATGTTTGTAGTCCTGTGTCTGGCCGCGGCCAGCGCGCCATGGTAGAACTGCCAGCCCACCCAGAACTGCACCGGCGTGGTAAGCGCCCACAAGACATACATCTTCCCGCCGTGACCCAGGAAATCCAGCAGCCCGGTAAAACTGCCTATCAGGACCATTACGGAAAGCCCGGCTCCGACGAGCACCTTCCGCTGAAGCCGCTGATACTCGCGGCGCCTGAGTTGAGCTTCTGCGTCCCCGGAGTCTCCGCTGCCGGCATCTTCGCTTTCCAGCACCTTGTAACCGGCGCCTTCGACCGCCCGCACCAGGTCTGATCTGGTGATGGCGCCGGCGATAAATTCAACCGTCGCCTTCTCGGTAGCGAAGTTGACAGACGCGGAAACCACTCCATCCAGCGAACGCAACACCTTTTCGTTACGCTCCACGCAGGATGCGCATGTCATGCCCTCGATAGCCAGCGTCACCTTGTCGGTGATGACGCTGTAACCACCGCGTTCGACAGCAGCAGCCAGCTCGGCCACGCTCACAGCTTCCGGATCGAACTCGATCGTCGCCTTCTCGGTGGCGAAATTGACCTCGGCATGCAGAACGCCGGGAAGCTCGCGCAGAGCCTTCTCGTTGCGCTCCACGCAGGATGCGCAAGTCATTCCACCGATTGGCAATGTTATTTTTTTTGAGTCAGACATGGGTATTCACATCAAATATAGGGGTATAAAACATATAATTCCTCTTTTATGACGAATTAACCCTGTAAACGGATTCACAACGAATGGTAACCGGCAATAAAACTTCACTATGATTCGAACATGATTATCAAGGCCAGCTCGCTCCATAAGCGCTTTCGGGACGTAGTCGCGGTGGAATCACTTGATTTCGAAGTCGGACGCGGCCGCTGCTTTGGTCTGGTCGGGCCCAACGGCGCCGGCAAGACAACCACCATGAAGATGATATATTGCATCGTCAGGCCGACATCGGGACATCTTTCCGTGCTCGGCATGAATGTTCTGGACAACCCTCGTGAAATCAAGGCACGCCTGGGTGTGGTGCCACAAGAGAATAATCTCGACCCCGACCTTTCCACCTGCCAGAACCTGCAGACCTACGCAAAATACTTTGGCATACCAGGACCGACGGCGTCAAAACGCTGTCACGAACTGCTTGAGTTCATGCATCTGGCCGACCGGGCCAACGCTCCGGTGCCGGCCCTTTCTGGTGGCATGAAACGCCGGCTGATCCTCGCACGCGCCCTCATCAATGACCCGGAACTGATTATTCTCGACGAACCCACGACCGGTCTGGACCCCCAGGTGCGTCACCTTATCTGGGACCGGTTGCTCGACCTCAAGGAGAGGGGGATAACCCTGCTCCTCACGACCCATTACATGGAAGAGGCCCAAAAACTGTGCGATGAAGTTTTAATAATGGATGAAGCCCGCGCCGTGGACTCAGGCAGCCCACGCGAGCTTATCCGTAGCCACGTCGCTCCCTATGTCCTCGAGATCCGTGCTGACCGCACCCTCACACATGACATCACCGCCCGATTCGATTATCTCGAACACCAGACCAGTGGCCAGAATCTCTACTTTTACGCCAGCGCCGCTTCTGAATTCAACGAACTGATCGACACTTATCCCGCCATGGAACGCCTGCTTAGACCCGCATCCCTGGAAGACGTCTTTCTCAAGCTTACCGGCAGGGAGATCCACTGATGAGAAGGACAGCCGCATGAGTAAGGGAATCCTCTCGGTAACCCCGATCTTCCTCAAGGTCTGGCTGCGCAACGCCCGCGTTTTCATCACCCTCTGGAAGTTCAACTTCCTGCCGGCCCTGGCAGAGCCGGTGCTGTTTATTTTTGTCATGGGTCTGGGTATTGGTTCTTACATCAATGAGATGGAAGGAGTCCCCTACCTGGAGTTCGTCGCCGCGGGAATCCTCGGAAGCGCCGCCATCATGCAGGCGACTTTCGAATGCACTTACGGCTCGTTTTTCCGCATGCGCATCCAGAATACGTTCGAAGGAATTATTTCGACACCGGTGAGCGCCGGCGAGGTCGGCCTGGCCGAAGTCATGTGGGGTGCCACGAGAGGCCTGGTGAACTCGTCCCTGGTACTGTTAATCCTGCTGGCCCTGGGCATTCTCGACCACTGGCAGGCGGTCTTCATCCCCGCGATCATGTTTTTGGCCGCCACCAATTTTGCCGCGCTGGGCATCATCGTCACCACCAATATCGCCCAGATGGAATATTTCCACTTCTACTTCGCGGGCTTTGTGTTGCCATCGCAGTTCATCTGCGGCACTTTCTTCCCGGTGTCCCGCTTCCCGGAAGCGATACAGATTTTCGCCTGGGCACTGCCTTTTACGAGCTTTATAGACATCACCCGTTCGCTGATGCTGGACCGGTTCAACCCCTCATTGCTGCCCGAAGCCCTCTGGGCGACGGGATCGACATTACTGCTCACCGAACTGGCTGTACGCAGTATGCATCGCAGGCTGGTAACATAAGTATATGAACACTTCCAAATATCCCGGACTCGATGACCTGGTCAACTTCCATGGACACCTGTGCCCCGGACTTGCTATCGGCTACCGGGCGACCATGGCCGCCCTTGAGCACCTCGACGTCGAACGCGCCCGGGACGAAGAGTTGGTAGCCATTGTCGAAAACGACAGCTGCAGTGTCGACGCGGTCCAGTTCCTGGCCGGCGCCACATTCGGAAAAGGCAATTTCTTTTTCCGGGACTGGGGCAAACAGGTATTTACTCTGGGACGCCGCGGTCAGCCGCGGGCAGTGCGGGTCTCGCTCAAATGGGACGCAACGGAAACCAGACCGGAGCAGGAGGCGATCGCAAAGAAGATGAAGTCCGGCAAAGCATCACAAGCAGAGCAGGATCAGGCAGCCGGTTGGCGGCGGGAAAAGATAGACTATATACTCAATGCTCCCGAGGGCGACCTTTTCGAAATAAAGGAAGTTGAAATCGAACTGCCGCCCAAAGCCCGGATAATTCGCTCCGTCAGATGTGGCCGCTGCGGCGAACCGGTCATGGAAACCAGGACCTTCAACCAGGATGAAACAACCCTTTGTACCCAGTGCAGACAGAACGGCTAAAACGTTACTTCTAGGCACGCATATTCAGCAAATTATATGTTCACGGTAATTCTTCCAACCTATAACGAGCGCGAGAACCTCGAGCGTTTTGTGCGATTGCTGCAAAAAGTCTTTGAGGACAATGGCCTCGACGGCCACATCATCGTCGCCGATGACAGCTCACCGGACGGTACCGGTATAATCGCCGACGAGCTTGCGACCCGCTACGACAACCTCTCCGTCGTTCACCGCGCCAGAAAGCAGGGAATCGGCCCCGCGTACGTGGCAGGCTTCAAGCAAGCGCTCAAGACCGACACTGAGTTCATCTTCGAGATGGACTGTGACTTCTCACACGACCCGCGTAACATTCCCGCATTCCTGGAGGCGGTAAAAAAGTCCGACCTTGTGCTGGGGTCACGCTACGTACCTGGAGGCAGGGTCGCGAACTGGGGCCTGTTGCGTCGACTGCTCATCCGCCGGGGAGGCATTTACGCACACTGGATCCTGGGTGTGCCGGTACGCGACCTGACCGGTGCCCACACGTGTTTCCGTCGACCAGTCCTCGCACAGCTCGCCCTCGCCCGCCTCCCGCCCACCGGTTCCGGATTCCATCCC
>ERZ1739049.97-NODE-98-length-11434-cov-14.767291_pt1 | contig 11434 bp, 8 predicted proteins | sample MGYA00581760_ERZ1739049 | MGnify/ENA primary metagenome ERZ1739049 (study PRJEB42929, sample SAMN08275522) | rhizosphere metagenome | isolation source: Rhizospheric soil replicate 2 | host: Colobanthus quitensis | place: Antarctica: Devils point, Livingston Island...
CCACCCTCACCCCTCCTCTCTCCCCACCAGCCGCTCGCCCCACCGGCCCGGCGGCGCGCGCCCACGCCGGCGCGTAGGCGACCACGACCCCTTGCGCGGCGGCGACGTCGAGCAGCGTTTCCAGTTGCGCGAGACAGGCCCGGGCGGCCTCAGGTGGGGCACCGCGCTCGTTCTCGCCCACGCAGTACAGCGGCACCAGTCCCTGCCCGACGACCTGGGCAACCTTCGCCTGGATACTGGCGTCGTCCTCGCCGAAAAGCCGTCGCCGCTCGGCATGACCAATCTCGACGTACCAACAACCAAGCTCGGCGAGGACCTCGACCGAGACCTCGCCGGTCTGGGCGCCGTCCGCTGAGGCTGCCACGTCCTGAGCGCCCCAACGGATGCCCGTCCCGGCAAGCGTTTTCGCCGTCGACTCCAGCAGCGGGAATGTGGGCAGGACGGCGAGCTCGATATTCGCCCCGGCGTCGAGGCGCGCCCCGACACCGGCAAGGTCGGCGACCCAGGCTCGGGTGGCGGCGACGCCGAGGTACATCTTCAGGCTGACCACGATGAGCGGCGGCAGTTCGGTCATCTGGTCAGGCTCCCGATCTTCAGGCGAGTGCGCCGGCGAGGACCCCCCGGATGTACTCGCGGTTGCGCGCACACACCCCGAGACCGTCGCTGCCGTAATGCTCGGTGAGGAACGCACCCGTGTAGCCCAGGTCGAGAGCTTGACGGATCGCCGACCGGTAGTTGATGAGGCCTTGGTCCATCGGCACGGGGAAGGTCATGATCGCGCCGGTCGCCGGGTCCTCGTCACGCAGGTAGTTCTTGACGTGCCAGTAGTTGGCGTGGGGCAGCACCTTGTCGAGCATCGACTGAACAGGCTCGATGGGCCGATGCAGGCGGATGAAGTTACCGAGGTCCGGGTTGAGGCCGCACGCTTCGTGGCCAACTTCCTGCAGGAATGCGACCGCGCTGTCGCACGTGCCGACGTACGTGTCCTCATACATCTCGAGGGTGATCTCCTGACCGTTCTGCTTGGCGTGCTCGGCGAGCTCACGGATGAGTGACGCGGCCTTTGCCCGGATCTGCGCATCGTCGGGGTCCTTGTAACCGTCGACGAGCCAGAACCACAGTGCCTTCTGCTGCTCTGCGGTGAGGTCCTGGAAGAACCCGAAGCTGACCATCCTGACGTCGAGATCGGCGGCGACGTCCAGGAGACGGTGGCTGTAGGCGAGGTACTCGTCACCGCGCTTGGCGTCCAGGACGCTGCGGCGGGAGGTGGAGATCGCGGGGATCGTCAGGCCGACGTCGGCGAGCACGTCTTTGAACTCGGCGAGCCGAGCTGCCTCGAGGTCGGCGACGCGCACCCACGTGTCGGTGGGGTCGATCTCGGTGAAGCCCAGGCGCCGCGCCTCGCGCAGGTGCCTGGCCCACTCCTCGGTCGTGGCGTCCTGGATGGGGCCGCCCTGGGAGTCCTTGTTCCCGAAGGCCAGCATCGCGCAGGCGATCGGCCAGTTCTCGGCTGTGTACGTCATGAGCACTTCCTTCAATGTCGTCTACGAGGTTGCGCTGGGGGACTTTGGGGGAGTCACATAGGCGCAGGGCCCAGCTCACGTAGCAGCTGTCCCAGCCGTGCGTACGCCGTGTTGCGGTAGGCGATCAGTGCGGTCTGGTCCCCGGCCTCCGTCACAAAACCGCCGCCCTGCTTGACGCCGTACTTGCCTGCGTCCACGAGCTCATTCAGCATTTCCGGCGCCTTGAGCCGCTCGCCGTAGTGCTGCTCGAGAGTGCCGAAGCAGGCGCGGTACACGTCCAGGCCGGCCATGTCGGCGATGGCGAACGGGCCGAAGAATGCCAGTCGGTACCCGAACGTCGTGCGTACGACGATGTCGACGGCTTCCGCGGTCGCCACGCCCTCCTCGACCAGGTTGATGGCCTCTTTGAGCAGGACGTACTGGAGACGGTTCAGGACAAAGCCAGCCTTGTCGTTGACCCGCGCAGTGAGCTTGCCGGTGCGGGCGACAAGCGCCTCGACGGCAGGGATCACGGACTCGTCTGTGCCGGCATGGGCGATGAGCTCGACGCCGGGGATGAAGGGGGCCGGATTCGAGAAGTGCACTCCGAGGAACCGGGACGCATCCGACAGGCTGGCGGCGAGGTCGGCGATGGGGAGCGTCGACGTGTTGGATGCGATGACTGCATCCGGCCGAGCCGCCGCCTCAATCCGCCGGAGCACGTCGGACTTGAGGGCCGGCGCCTCCGGAACGGCCTCTTCGATGAGGTCCACCTCGCGGACGGCGTCTTCCAGGCTCGCTGCCCACGTGAGGTGGTTGGCCACGCGATCCGCAAATCCGAGATCGACGAGCTGGCGCTCCTCGAAGTCTCGCGCCTCGGCGAGCAGGCGTTCGTGGTTGCGTTGCGTCGAATCCACATCGGCATCGGCGATGACCACGTCGATGCCGGCTCCGGCGAGGACCTGGGCGATACCGCCCCCCATGTAGCCCGCTCCCACAACGGCCACCGTCGAGATTTCAGTCTTCACGAGTCTCTACCTCCATGTTGGTTGATACGTCAGCATTCGCACGCTTCGTGGTTGATACGTCAGCACTCGTAGGCACTGAGCGCCTCGACCTTTGCGTTGGACGACGAGGTGGAGTCGAACTCGTAACCGAGCCACTCCTTGGCCAGGCGCCGGGCCAGCTCAATGCCGACGACCCGCTGGCCCATGCAGAGCACCTGAGCGTCGTTGCTCAGGACGGATCGCTCGACCGAATAACTGTCGTGAGCGGTCACAGCGCGAATCCCCTTGACCTTGTTGGCACTGATGGCCATCCCCAATCCGGTGCCGCACACGAGGATCGCCCGGTCGGCACGTCCGTCCGCGACCCTGCGAGCAGCCTCGACGGCGACATGCGGATAGGCCGTGTGCTCGTCAGCCGTGACGCCGACGTCCATGACTTCGCTGACTCTCGGGTCTGCCTCGAGGTCAGCCTTGATCCGCTCCTTGTACTCAAACCCCGCTTCGTCGCATCCGACGACCATGCGCCAAGTCCTGCTCATCACGACTCCTTCAGCTCGGTTCTTGGGATTCACACGTCTGAGGTGTGCCCGCGAAGGACGGCCACGACCTTCGCGAAAGACACAGCACCGGGATCGGGCGTGCCGATGCTCTTGTCGGCGTGGGTTCGCGACCGGCCACGCTTGGCGGCGAACTCTGCCGTTCCGCGAGCCGCCTCCTCAGCAGCTGCGACGGCCTCCGCCCACGCGGGTCCGAGGCCCTTTCCCTCCGCCGCGACCAGGGCGTCCCTGAAGGGGATCGCCGCATCAACCATGGTCTTGTCGCCGACCTCGGCCCCTCCCAGCGAGACGATCGCGTCGATGGCCTCGCTGGCCGCGCGTACCGCGACGTCCTGGCCGGGATACGACTGGTCGTCCAGAAGGCGCGCTGCGGTCCCGATCGCCATGCCCCAGAGCGCACCGGATGTTCCGCCCGCGTGCTCGGCCCACGCGTCGCCGGCACGAACGAGGGGAGTGTGCGCGCCCGCGCCGGCTGCAGCCGAAGCCTGGGCCGACTCGTCCGCGGCCCGGGCGCCGCGCACCATGCCGATGCCATGGTCGCCGTCACCAGCTACCTCGTCGAGGCCACCCAGGTAGGCCTCGTTGTCCACCAGCATCTGGTGCACGTCGGCCAGCGCGCCTGCGAGCCGTCTGGCGAGGGCACGGGACCCCTCACTGCTCTCGGGGATCGCGGCGATCTCTTCGTCGTCGCGATCCTCACCCGATACGGGTTGCCGGCCGGCCATCGCGCCCTTGCGGTAGGCCGGCGCATTACAGGGGGCGATCCACAGGCGCTCGAGGTCGTCGTCGAGCCACATCACCGTGAGTGAGAGGCCAGCCATGTCAAGGCTGGTGCACTGCTCGCCGACCTCGGGATCGACGATGGTGTAGCCCTGCTGCTCGAGCAGGAGGGCGACCATCCTGTAGGCGACGAACAGCTCCTCGTACTTCACCGTGCCCAGACCGTTGAGGAGGACGGAGATGCGTCGGCCGTCGTCCTTCGGCGTCTCGGCCAGCACGTTGTCTACGAGCAGCTGGGCAATCTCATCCGCAGTGGGCAGGTCGACAACGGCGATTCCGGGCTCGCCGTGGATCCCGAGCCCGACGCTCATCTTGCCGTCGGGGATGGTGAAGAGGGGGTGGTCGGCACCAGGCAGCGTGCACCCGGAGAACGCGACACCCATCGTGCGTGTGCGGTCGTTCGCTCGTTGGGCCACTCGTTCGACCTCGTCCAGGCTCATGCCCTCCTCGGCGGCGGCGCCAGCGACTTTGAATACGGCAAGGTCGCCGGCGATACCTCGGCGTTTGTCGCTCTCGGCTTGAGGGGCGGACGCGACGTCATCCGTCACCGTGACGATGCGTACGTCGATTCCCTCGTCGCGGACCCGGTCGGCTGCCTGGCCGAACTGGATGACGTCGCCCGTGTAGTTGCCGAAGCCGAGGAGTATGCCGCCTCCTTGGTTCGCCGCTTTCAACACGGAATACACCTGTGAGGCGGAGGGCGAGGCGAAGATGTTGCCACACGCAGCGCCGTGTGCGAGGCCGGGCCCAACCCAGCCGGTGAAGGCGGGGTAATGGCCGGTGCCTCCGCCTATGACCACGGCAACCTGACCCGGTTGGGTCTGCGTGGCCCGCACGACGCCGCCATGGACCTTTCGGACGTAGCCACCGTGTGCTGCCACCAAGCCGTCGAGCGCTTGGTCGGCGAAGTCCTCCGCGTTGTTGACGAGGTGGGTCATCACGTCACTCCTGGTGTCACGACGAACAGGTGTCTTTGCCGTGCGCCGCCGATGCGGCAACGGCAGTCCGGTTGCCCTACAGCGTTCCCAGCGTTGCGAACGATGAGAGACGGTCTGGCGACCGCGCTACGGATGTGACGAACATAGACAGCCTTTGTGACATCCGCAAGGCTTTTGTCGCGATTTTCTGAACTATTTGTGATGTCGCTGTCTCAGACGTCACAAATAAGTTCCGGTCTGCGCTAGCATCGCCCGGTAGACGAAGCGGGCGGCGTGACAACGATCCTCGGACCGGGTGGACGCAGACACCACGCCGCGTCACCCAGATTGGACCGGAGGCCTGTGGACATGAACACAGTCGGAACTGATGAACACCGCGCCCGGCTCACGGCGTCGGCAGTCGATCGACAGTCACTCATCCGCGATCGGGTCCACAGCGAGGGGTCCGTTACCGTGGACCAGCTGGTCAGCCTCCTGGGGGTCAGCCGAATGACGGTGCACCGCGACCTCGACGTACTTGAGGCCGATGCCGTGCTGCGAAAAGTCCGCGGCGGCGCAACCGCCCTGCGTTCCAGCCTGTTCGAGAGCGATTATCCCTTCCGCCTTACTTCCTCTGTGGCAGCGAAGGACGCCATTGGGCGCGCCGCGGCCAAGTTCGTCGACGGCGGCCAGGCGGTGATCTGTGACGAGTCGACGACCACCATGGCCGCGCTGCGTGCGATCGAGGCCAGTGAGTCGATCACAGTCATCACCAACTGCTTTCCGATGATGCAGTACGTCAACGAGTCGACCAAGCATCGACTCATCGGTCTGGGGGGTGACTACGTCACGCGATACCAGGCCTTTCTTGGCATCGTCTGCGAGCAGGCGATCACGAATGTCTACGCCGACGTCCTTCTTGCCTCGTGCTCAGCCGTGCGGGGGACTAGTACCTATCATCAGGATCAGCAGATCGTCGCCGTCAAGCGGGCGATGATCAAATCAGCGCCGACGCGACTGCTTCTGCTTGACAGCAGCAAGGTCGGCGTGGGCGCCCTGTACCACCTGGGCGAGATTGGCGACTTCACGCATCTCATCACAGATGATGGGACTCCCGAGACACTTCTCGACCAAGCCCGCGAGAGCGGCCTCGAGGTAGTGGTCGCTCCCGTTCTTGAAAGCTCCGCATCGGCGCAGGGCTAAGCGCCAGCGCCGAAGTCATGGTCACGATTGCCTGATCACGCCTGCCACCGGGACTGCAGCAGAACATCTTGAGGAATGGCTTGAGGGTCACGCTGCCTCGGTCAAACCCAAGACCGGGGCTGGCTACCGAGACGAGCTGCGTCGATATGTGATCCCGCACCTTTGCCGAATGCTTCTGAAGGCGGTCAAGCCGGGGAATGCGACGCTGCTGCTCCTCGAGGGTGTACCGGTCGCCCATCGGCTGCCAGGTGGCCGTAAGACCGCCGATCGCAGTCACGGCCTGGGTTGTCTGGGCGCGCGATGGCCTGGAGCTCATCGACGCCACGGCAGACGCCTGGTCAGGGCGGGACGTACTTGTCGCGATGTGCGACGTGCGGTGGACGACGCTCGGGGTGTGGCTGGCGGCTCAGGACGCCCGCAGACGGTGACCAGCCCGAACTCGCAACGTCCAGGCAGGCCCTCGCCTCGAGGCGGCGCTGGGAAGACTCATGGCTCGATCGGCGGTATCCGAGCGTCGTCGAGGCCTTCGGTGCATCCGATCGGATGCAGCCTCGCCAACCAGCTCGGTGGCCGCCGGCACGGTTGTGTCAACCGCTCGGGACATCCACTGCCGCTCCACGGACCGGCCGCTTTCCGACCCCCAAGGTCTCGACCTGGCCGGGGGCGATGCGGGTGCAAGGTGTCAGCTCAGCTGCGCATCGTCACCATCAGCTCTGGTGGCCGTGACGACCTCACTTGCTGAAGCCGGCGGTCAGCCCGCTCAGGAGCTGGCGGCGGCCGATGGCGTAGAGGATGAGGATCGGCAGTGTCGTCAGGACGACCGAGGCCAGGACGGCGGGAACGTTGACGCCGTATTGCCCCTGGAACGTCCACAGCGCAAGCGGCAGGGTGCGCCTGCTCGGGCTCTGGGTGAGGATCAGCGGGAGCAGGAAGCCGTTCCAGACCGCCAGGCCGTTGTAGATGGACACGGTGACCAGCGCCGGGCGCGTCAGCGGGAACGCGAGGCGCCACAGCGTGACCCATTCGCTGGCCCCGTCGACGCGCATGGACTCGAAGAGCTCCTTCGGCACATCGCGGATGAAGTTCGCGAGGACCAGCACCGACAACGGAATTGCGAATGCGATCGACGGCAAGATGATCGCCAGGAGGCTGTCGTACAGCTTGAGCCGGATGATGATCAGATACACGGGGATGATGGTCGCCTGCAGCGGAATCGCCAGTCCCATCAGGAAGAGTCCGTTGACCGACTTCATGAACCGGCCGCTGCTGCGGACGATGGCGAATGCGGCCATGAAGGAGATGAGGACAGCCGGGATGATCGAACCCACGGTCACGATGGCGCTGTTGATGAAGTACGTCGCGAAGTCCGAATCGATGACAAGCCGGTAGTTGTCAATCGTCGGTGAGGTCGACGGCTTGAGCGGGTTCATCGCGTAGTAGTTGGCCTGCGTCTTGAAGCTCGTGATGACGATCCAGTAGATCGGCACCAGGACGATCACGAGCCAGAGCCAGCCGGCCAGCCCGCCGAGCCAGTTCCGGCGACCACGTCGGCGGCGACGCCGCGAACGTGTCGGCCGGACCTGGGGCGTCTGGCCGACGTCCGTGGTCACTGCGGTTGCCACGTCAGGCGCCTTCGAGCTGGCTGTCGGCAGCTCCGCCGCCGCCGATCCGGCGCAGGATGATAGCCAGTGCGAAGGCGACGAGAACGAGGATGACCGCGATCGCGCTGGCTGGGCCCATCAGGTTGGCCTGGAAGCCTGTCTTGTACATGTCGAGGGCAAGCACGCGAGTGGCGTCCCCTGGGCCGCCCGCGGTCAGCACGAAGATCAGGTCGAAGAACGTGAGCGACCCGACCACCATGAGCGTCGAGGAGGTGACGATCGTGTACTTCAGCTGCGGCAGGGTGACGCTCCAGAACTGACGGATGCGTCCGGCGCCGTCGATCTCGGCGGCTTCGTACATGGATCGGGGGATCTGCCGCACCGCACCTTGATAGATCAGCGAGTGGAACGGGATGAACTGCCAGGACACGATGAAGACGACGACGCCGACCGCGAGCTTGTCCTCGCCGAGCCAGTCCTGGGAGAGAAACCCGATCTGCAGTCCCGCACCGAGCCCGAAGTTGGGGTCGAGCAGCGCCTTGTAGGCCACGGCGATCGCGGCCGAGCTCAGCAGCAGAGGAATGAAGAACAGCACGGCCAGCACACCGCGGTAGCGCGCGTGACTTGCCAGGAAGACCCCGATCAGGATGCTTGCCGGTGTCTGGACGAGCCAGGAGAGAATCATCACGAGGAACGTCACATACAGCGCGTGCGGCAGTCCGGGATCGACGAGGACCTTCCGCCAGCTGTCGAAACCAGCCGGGTGGATCGCACCGATCCCGTCCCACCGGGTGAAGCTCAGGCCCAGCACGCCGAGCAGCGGGAGCACGCCGAAGGCGATGAAGAAGACCAGAGCCGGCAGCGCCATCCACGTGACCGAGCCGGTCCGACCGGCGCGTGAGGTGCCCGTGCGCGAAGCTCCACGCACGGCGGCGGTCACGTGCCGATGACCTTATTCATGCTGTCGGCGAACTGCTGGGGCGAGATCGACATCTGGAACAGCTTGGCGATGTTGTTGAGCAGCTCTTCAGCCGCAGTGGGGCTCATAGCCTGGTCCCACGACTGGGCGAAGACCTTGGCGCCGCTGGAGGTGCCGTAGAGGAACTTGAGCCATGCTTCGTCCTTCGAGCCTGTGAGGAGGCTGTCGGTGCCGTTCACCACGGGGATCGCGCCTGCGGCGATCCACTCCTTGTTCTCGGCGTCGGAGAGCACCGCCGTGGCAAAGAACTTCTTGGCGATCGCCTTCTCGGCAGCCGTGGCCTTTGAGGAGATCGAGAGGTACTGGCCCGGGTTGCCCACGGTGTCGCTGGGGTCGCCCTTGCCCCCGTCGAATGTCGGGAAGTTCATGTATCCGAGGTTGCCGCCGGAGACGAAGTCGCCGCCGTCGGTGGCCATGCTGCCGTAGGTCCACGAACCGTGGAGCATCATCGCGGCCTTACCGGTGTAGAGCAGTGCCTGGTCGGCGTTGGAGTCCGCGGTGATCGAGGAGAAGCCCTTGATGAAGCCGTTCGCCTTGATCAGCTTCTGCATCTCGGTCAGCGCCTGGATGGACGCCGGGTTCGACCAGGCGTTCTTCTCGCCGTCGAAGACGGCCTGGAAGACTCCGGGGCCGCTGATGCGGTCAAACAGGAACTCCAGCCACATCATGTTGGTCCAGCGCGACTGGCCACCGAGGGAGAACGGCGCGATGCCCTTCGCGTTGAACTTCGGCACCAGGTCCATGATGTCGCCCCACGACTGCGGGGGCTGGGCGCCCACCTTTTCGAAAGCAGTCTTGTTGTAGTACAGGACGATCGGCTGGACCGTCTCGCACGGCATCGCGTAGATCTTGCCGCCGACCGTCGCCGCGCCGAAGGAGGAAGGGAAGAGCCGGTCCTTGACGGCCGAGTTCTGTGCAAACCAGTCGGTGAGGTCCTCCACCTGGTTCGCGTCGACGTAGCTCTTCAGCCCGCCGCCGCCCCAGCCCCAGATGATCGTCGGTGCCTGGCCGGCGCCGATGGCGGTCTTGACCTTCGTCTTGTAGGCGTCGTTCTGGAAGGTCGTCCCCTTGATCTGGGTCTTGGGGTTCGCTGCGTTGAACCGCTTGACGGTGTTGGTGCGGATGCCCTCACCCGGAGGACCGGTGAGATACCAGTAGCTGGTGCTGCCTGTCGCGGCGCCTGCACCGCCGGTGCCGCTCGACTGGGGTCCGGACGTGCCACCGCAGGCGGCCAGGCCAACTCCGGCGCCGGCAGCCAGGGTGATGCCGAGGAACGTCCGCCGGGAAGTCGTTATGGGATCCATGCTGATCTCCGAACTCGAGGGGCCGCGGCCGTGCTGCGGCGCAAGGGCTAAAGCCTGCGATGGTCGTAAATGCACCGTAGTTTTCGAAGTTCGGAGTGTCAAGAGGCTTGGAGGTCAGGGGGCGCCAGGCAAGAGTTGCACCGCACGGATTCCTGAAAACAGGCACCTGCCGGAAGCCGCAGGCTCGAAGAAGTTGCGATACGGTTCGAGTAGTTGACCGAAACTTTTCGTGACTCTGCTCAGCTGTGTCGATGAACAAGGAGAGCTCATGACGACCGTCTCGTTCCCTGCCGACCAGGGGATCACGCCTCCGTGGCGGGACACGACGTTGTCCGTTGCCGACCGGGTCGACTTTCTCCTCACGGAGATGACACTGGAGGAGAAGGTCGCCCAGCTGGGCAGCCGTTGGGTCGGTAACGACATGCAGGCCGAGCGCGCTACCGAGCCGAGCCCGATGGGTGAGCCAGAGTCCACGTTCAATGTCGCTCCTCTGCAGGACGTCTTCGCCGCGTCCGGGACGATCTCGCTCGAGGAGGCGAGCACCTACGGGCTCGGCCACCTCACCCGCGTCTTCGGCAGTCTCCCGGTGACCGTCGCCGAGGGCGCGGCGGAGCTGGTGCGCCAGCACCGCGTGGTCCTGGCGGACTCGCGTCTGGGTATTCCGGCGCTCGTCCACGAGGAGTGCCTCACCGGGTTCACCACGTTCGGGGCAACCGTCTATCCCGCGGCGATCGCATGGGGCGCGACGTTTGACGCCGACCTCGTCGAGCGGATGGCGGCCGCGATCGGGCGCGACATGGCCGCAGTCGGCGTGCACCAGGGGCTCTCCCCCGTGCTCGACGTCGTGCGGGACTACCGCTGGGGGCGAGTCGAAGAGACCATGGGCGAGGACCCCTATCTCGTCGCCACGCTCGGCGCCGCCTACGTCCGGGGCCTGCAGAGCGCAGGCGTCATCGCCACCCTGAAACACTTCGCCGGCTACTCGGCATCGCGAGCCGCGCGCAACCACGCGCCGGTGTCGATGGGGCGGCGCGAGCTGCTCGACATCATCCTGCCGACCTTCGAGACGGCCATGGCCCTCGCCGGTGCACGCTCGGTGATGAACTCCTACTCCGACGTCGACGGTGTCCCTGCCGGCGCGGACCCGTGGCTGCTCACCGAGGTGCTGCGTGACGAATGGGGCTTCACGGGGACGGTCGTCTCCGACTACTGGGCGGTCCCATTCCTGGCGACGATGCACCGGCTGGCACCCGACGCCGAGGAGGCCGGCATCCTCGCGCTGCGCGCAGGCATCGACGTCGAGCTGCCTGACACGCTCGGCTTTGGGCAGCACCTGGTCGAGCGGGTACGGCGCGGAGAGGTCCCCGAGTCGCTGGTCAACCGCGCAGCCCGACGGCTGCTGCGGCAGAAGATCGAGCTCGGTCTGCTCGACCCGCAGTGGACCCCGGAGGCCTCCGTGTCCGCCGCAGCGGCGACGGACCTCGACTCGCCTTCCAACCGGGCGCTCGCCCGCGAGATGGCCGAGCGGTCCGTCGTCCTCCTCGACGCCGGGACGGCGCTGCCACTCCTTGGCGAAGGTCGGCC
>ERZ1739049.98-NODE-99-length-11381-cov-7.657425_pt1 | contig 11381 bp, 8 predicted proteins | sample MGYA00581760_ERZ1739049 | MGnify/ENA primary metagenome ERZ1739049 (study PRJEB42929, sample SAMN08275522) | rhizosphere metagenome | isolation source: Rhizospheric soil replicate 2 | host: Colobanthus quitensis | place: Antarctica: Devils point, Livingston Island...
GTGTATCCGCTCCGGGGGTCTGCTGGCCGGCGCACGTGGATTAGGCCGTTGTCTTTGTGCTACGGAAGCACGTGGGTCCTGACGCGCCCGTGGCCTCCGCGATGCTCTGACGTCGGCGTGCCGGGCTGGTGGCGGAGTGCGCGGGAACAGCCACACCTGGTGCAGGGAGTTTCGAGCGGGGTAACAAATTCGTACTCGCGTCCAACCGTACTGCTCTCGATGCCGCGGCCGCCGCCGCCGGTAAACTGGGCTATAACGTTTTCCCCCTGACATCGATGCTGGAGGGCGAGGCCCGCGTTGTGGCGGGATTGTTCTCCATACTCGCCCGTGACGAGGAGCAAAACGCCCGGCCGCTGCCGATGCCCGCCTGCCTGCTGGCCGGCGGCGAGACCACGGTAACCGTAACCGGCAACGGCAAGGGAGGCCGCGCCCAGGAGTTCACTCTGGCGGCGGCGGCGCGCATGGAAGACCGGGAACGGTCGCTGATTTTTGCAGTCGGTACGGATGGCGGCGACGGGCCCACTGAAGCCGCGGGAGCCCTGGCGCTCGGCGACACTGTCGCCCGGGCGCGTTCGCTCGGCCTCGACGCGGGCCGAATGCTGGACAACAACGATTCGAACTCTTTTTTCAGGGCGCTGGGCGACCTGATCGTAACCGGCCCGACCCTGACGAACGTCAACGATATCTACGGTGTGCTGGTAATTGAATGACTGGGGCCTGACCATGAACCTCGAAGAGATCATCCAGGTGGGACGCGGCGAAAAAGCCGCCGACCTGTTGCTTAAGAACGCCCGCGTCGTGGACGTACTCTCGGGCGATATCATAGACACCGACGTTGCCCTGCACGCGGGCCGGGTGGCCGGCTTCGGCTCATATGAGAGTCAGGAGGTGATGGACTTAGAGGGGCGCTTCCTCTGTCCGGGTTTCATCGACGGACACATCCATGTGGAGAGCACGATGCTCGTCCCACCGGAATTCGCCCGCACGGTTTCGCCACAGGGGACGACATCGGTCGTGATCGACCCCCATGAGATCGCCAACGTGCTCGGCATCGAGGGCATCAATTACATGCTGCGCGCCAGCGCCGGTCTGCCGGTGACCTTTTATATTATGTTGCCCTCCTGCGTTCCGGCTACGAATATGGAGACATCGGGAGCCAGGCTCAGCAGTGGCGACCTGGCCCTGATGCTACCGCGCAAACGGGTGATCGGCATCGCCGAGATGATGAATTATCCGGGCGTGCTCGCCGGTGACCGCGAGGTGCTCAACAAGATCAGGATCGCGGACGGGCGCAGGGTCGATGGACACGCTCCCGGCCTTACGGGCAAGGATCTCTGCGCCTATGTCGACGCCGGGATCAGCTCCGACCATGAATGTGTCAGCGCCGACGAGGCGCGGGAGAAGCTGCGCCTGGGCATGTACATCATGGTGCGTGAGGGCACGACGGAGAAGAACCTGAAGGAACTGGTGAAGATCATAACCCCGGAGAATTCACGCCAGTTCATGCTGGTCACCGACGACCGCCACCCCGGCGATCTTTTAAATGAGGGCCACATCGACCATAACATACGTATGGCGATCGCCGAAGGCGTACCTTCCATGACTGCCATCCAGATGGCGACGATCAACACCGCGTCCTATTTTGGCATCAGGGATATCGGAGCGGTGGCGCCGGGTTTCAAGGCCGATCTGGCGGTACTCGATGACCTGGAGAAGGTGACGGTCTGGCGCGTCATCAAGGACGGCCGCATCGTCGCTGACAGGGGCCGCGCGCTGGCATTCGAGGCTGAGCCGCCGGCGAGCGTCATCCGTGGCACGGTGAACATTGACAACGCCAGCCTGGTCGACATGACCGTCGAGGTTGAAGGCGGGAAGATAAAAGTGATAGGCGTCGTTCCCGGCCAGATCGTCACAAAAAAACTGTTGCTTGAACCGAAGCTGGAAGACGGCAAGGTTGTGGCGGACCCTGAACGTGACATCATCAAGATAGCCGTGGTGGAACGCCACACGGCGTCGGGCAATGTCGGTCTCGGATTCCTGCAAGGCATGGGCCTGAAGAAGGGAGCCATGGCGACATCGGTGGCGCACGATTCCCATAACGTTATTGTGGTGGGCGCGAACGACGCCGACATGCGGGAGGCCGTCATCGAGATAGCCAGGATGAACGGCGGCGCGGTTGTGGTCGAAGACGGACAGGTGCTGGCAAAGCTGCCGCTGCCGGTCGCGGGATTGATGTCTGACCAGCCCGCCAGGGATGTAGCGGCCGCCGTCAGCGAGGTCATCGGCGCCGCGCAGGACCTCGGCTGTGTTCTTCCCGACCCGCTGATAACGCTGTCCTTCATGGCGCTTGCCGTGATTCCCGAACTCAAGCTGACCGACATGGGGCTGGTCGACGTGGAGCGCTTCGAGCTGGTCGGCCTCTGGGAGGATTGAGCTTTCGCCGAAGGCAGTCAGTCGTTGATGAGGTCCCTTTCTTTCCTGTTCCTGATCTGGTTGGTCCCCTGGAAAATAAATCGGTATGCCGTGTTTAGCCATATTTCTGCTGTGGAATAATAAATATATGGGATAACCGGGGAAAAACCAGAATGGAGAACTCATGAGTCCTGAACCGAGAGATGAAAAAAGGGAATACGAAAGCGACGAATATGGTGAGACCGAGGTGGCGGAAGACAAGGCGGGCCAACGAGAAAACGAGGTCGGCCGGATTAACGGCATAGTCTGGCTGCTGCTCGGAATCATTGAAGTGATTATCGGCATGCGGGTTGTTCTCAAGTTTCTCGCGGCTAATCCGGACAACGCTTTCGCGAGTTTCATCTATCGTGTCGCCCGTGTGTTTGTGTGGCCGTTCTTCGGGCTGGTAAGCGAACCGACCTCGAATGGCAGCGTCTTCGAGATATCTTCGATCATCGCCATGACCGTCTTCCTGTTGATCGCTTGGGGTATCACGCGTCTCATATACCTGGTCATGATGCCGTCGCGTGTACGGAATGTGCGTTCGGTGCACAGGCACTAGAGTACGTTCGCTTTTTCGGTTAAACATACTGACAAAGTCAGATCGGGGTTATTGATATGAGTTTACTTGCGTTTCTGTTCGTAGGGCTTATCGCCGGGTGGCTGGCCGGAATCATTATGCGGGGTGGCGGCATGGGAGTGATCGTCGACATCATCGTCGGAGTGATCGGCGCGGTGATAGGCGGGTACATCTTCTCGGCACTGGGAGTTAACAGCGGCGAAAGCTGGATTGGCTGGATTCTCACGGCGCTGGTCGGAGCGGTGATCCTGCTCGCTGTCGTAAACCTGTTCTCCGGCGGCCGCCGCCGCGCCACCAGGCATTGACAGGTTCTGGTACAAGGTTTTCGCCGTCGCCAGTGGCGGCGCCAGGGATCCGGAAAAGGTGGCTGGCCGACAGCTGCCTTTTCTATTGCCTGAATGCTCGCGTTACGGGGTTTTGCGGTCACTTCCAGCGGGAATGCTCTCATTTCCCAACCAATTGGCAGGAGGTTAAAAATGTCGCGCGCCATATGGTCAGGCCCGATAAGTTTCGGCCTGGTGAACATCCCGGTCCAGCTTTTTCCGGCGACCAGCAGTAAAAGCGTCGCTTTCCACATGTTGCACGCGACTGACAAGACTCCCATCAACGTGGTTAAAACCTGCCCGGCTGACAACAAGACACTCACCCAGGACGAGATAGTCAAAGGCTACGAATTCGAGAAGGGCCGTTTCGTTGTCATGGAGGAAAAGGATTTCCAGGCCGCCGAAGCCGCGGTCAGGAAAGTCCGTGCCATCGAGATATTCAATTTCGTCGACCTCGACCAGGTCGATTCCATCTACTTCCAGAAATCGTACTACCTGGCGCCGGTCGAAAGCAGCATCAAGGCCTACCGCCTGCTGCTCGCGGCGATGAAGAAGCAGAAGAAAGCGGCGGTAGCGCGTTTTGTGCTTCACGACAAGCAGCACCTGGCGGTGCTGACCCAGAGGGAAGATACCTTCGTGCTGGAAACGATCTTCTACCAGGACGAGGTCCGGGCGACGGCAGACCTGCCAGGCGCCGGGGATGAGGTGGAACTGTCAGATGACGAGATGGAACTGGCTGAAGGATTGATCGAACGCATGAGCGGCAAGTTCGACCTCTCAGGACAGAAAGACGAATACCGGGAGAAGCTCCTTGAGATCATCAACCACAAGATCGAGGGCAAGCAGATCACCGTTCCCGAAATGGAATCGCTGGCCCCGGTCATCGATATAATGAGCGCGCTCAGGGAAAGCATCGCCAGCCAGGAAAAAGGGGATGGCAGGCCCAGGCCGAAGCGAAACAGGGCATCATGAGCCTCGGTGAATATAGACGCCGCCGGCGGTTCAACGCAACGTCCGAGCCTGCGGGCGATGCCAGGCGGCAGGTTCCAAAGACCACCCCGGCACCGCGCTTCGTCATCCAGAAGCACGATGCCTCCACCATCCATTACGACCTGCGGCTCGAGCACGACGGCGTGCTGAAGTCATGGGCTGTCCCCAAGGGGCTGTCCACACCCCATGATCCGCGCAAGCTGGCGGTGCACGTCGAGGACCATCCGCTTGAGTACATCGATTTCAGCGGCGAGATCCCTAAAGGCGAGTACGGTGGCGGCACGGTGGAGATCTGGGACACCGGTGCCTACAAACAGCTGGACGATTTTTCCGCCGGGCTCGAATCCGGCAAGCTGACATTCCGCCTCAGCGGCGACAGGGTCTCCGGCGAGTTCAGCCTGGTACGGATGAAGACCCGCGGGAAAGGCGACAACTGGCTGGTGCTGCTGCACAAGAAGGGCAGGCTCAACCCGGACCTGCTCGCCGAAGGAGTGGCCGCGGCGATGCCGTCGAAGGTCCAGCCGATGCAGGCGGTCCTCGGCGACAAGCCTTTCAGCTCACCGGATTTTATCTACGAGATCAAGTTCGACGGCGTGCGCGCGTTGGCGTTCCTGCGAGGCGATGGACAGGTGAGCATCGTGTCAAGGAATCGCAAGGACCTGACCCCGCGCTTCCCGGAGCTGGCGGATATCGGCGCGCACTTCCTTGCCGAAGAGTTGATCGTCGACGGAGAGATAGTCGCCCTGGACGAGCGGGGGGTCTCCCGTTTTCAGATGCTGCAGGGGCGCATCAATCTCAGCGGCGCCGTCAACATCGAGCAGGCCGGCATGAGCACGCCAGCTTATTACTATGTATTCGATATCCTTTACCTCGACGGCCGCGATCTCACCTCACTGCCGCTGGAGCGCCGCAAGGAGATACTGGCGCGCATATTTCTGCCGCACAGGCATGTGCGGCCGAGCGAAGCTGTCAGCGAACAGGGAGAAGACTTCTTCCAGGCGGCCGGTGAATACGGGCTCGAGGGAATCATGGCAAAAAGGAAGAATAGCAGTTACCAGCAGAAGCGGTCGCGAGACTGGGTCAAGCTCAAGGTAGTGAGCCAGCAGGAATTCGTCATCGGCGGCTACACGCAGCCACGCGGCAGCCGTGCCGGCTTCGGCGCTCTGCTCGTCGGTTATTATGACGGCGAGCAGCTGATTTATGCCGGCCATGTTGGTAGCGGATTCAGCGAGGACACGCTCGGGGAGCTTTTCCAGATAATGAAACAGATCGAGCGACCGGGTTCCCCCTTTGACAAGGAACCGAAGACCAACGAGCCGGCGCGGTGGGTCGAGCCCGAGCTGGTCGCCGAGATCAGGTTCAGCGAGTGGACGCGGGACGGCAATCTCCGGCACCCGGTTTTTCTCGGGCTGAGAAGCGACGTCACCGCCCGCGAAGTGGTTAAGGAGGAGCCGGTGGCAGGCGGTTATAACAGCAGGTCCACCAGCACCAACAGGAATATCCGCGCCAGTAAAGCCGGTCGTGGCGTAAAGAAAGAGAAGAATTCAGCCAGGACGCCTGTTGCGAAGCAGGCAACGGCAGGCAAGCCGGCCCTGGGGCCGCCATTGCCGCCTTTAAGCGGCGCCCGCCAGACGGTCGACATCGAAGGCCGCCGCCTGAACCTGGCCCATCTCGACAAGGTGTTCTGGGCTGAAGAGGGTTATTCTAAGTACGACCTGATCGGCTATTATCGCCGGGTTTCCGACTTTATCCTCCCGCATCTCAGCGGCCGGCCCCTGACGTTAAAGCGCTACCCCGACGGTTACGGGTCTGAGCCCTTCTTCCAGAAAGAGGCGCCCCAGGGGACGCCGGCGTGGGTGCGGACCGAGGAGCTGGCAGCCCATAACCCTCGCGAGCACATCAACTATGTCATATGTGACAACCTGCCGACGCTCTGCTACCTCGCGAACATCGCCTGCATCTCGCAGAATCCATGGCTTTCGCTCTTTCCCGATGTCGACAAGCCGGACATCCTCGCCCTCGACATCGACCCTCCCGGGCCGGGTTTTTTTGACCAGTGCGTTGAGGTCGCGCTGCTGGTGCGGGACAAACTGGCCGAGTTAGGCCTCAAGAGCTATCCCAAGACGTCGGGGGCGACCGGCATTCATGTCTATGTGCCGATCCGGCCGGTGTACACGTACGAACAGGCGCGGCAGTTCGCCCAGGTCATCGCCACCCTCTGCCGCGACGAGCGACCGGACTTGATCACGCTCGAGACATCGATCGGCAAGCGCCAGGACAGGATCTATCTCGATTATCTTCAAAATTCAAGGGGGAAGACGCTGGCCTCGGTATATTCCGTCCGGGCGCAGCGGGGGGCGACAGTATCGACGCCGCTGGAGTGGCGGGAAGTGAAGCCGGGACTGCGGCCGGGGGATTTCACTATCGCCAACGTCCCCGAACGGCTGGCACTGAAGGGCGATCTGTTCGCGGCCGTGCTGGCGGAAAGACAGGATCTGCTCGAAGCCCTGGCACAGGGCGAGCGTCATCTCAAACCGCATTGACCCGGGTCTTCCAGGGCCTGACTACCGCACGCGCGGATGACCGCCGCTCAGCTCGCGGCGGCGGTTAACGCTTCGGCCCGGCGGCCGTCTCTAGAAAAGCCCGCCCTCCTCAGCATCGGCCGTCTCGGGTTCGCTCCCTGGAAGTTCGAGTGCATCTATCCCGGGCAGCGTAGAGCCGGCGATTCCTTCAAGATCTCCGTGAAGACCCGATGCACCCAGCAGCACGCGCTCGATCTGCTTTTCCCGCTTGTTCCATAACTTCTGCATGGCAACCTGCTCCTTGAGCAGATCATTTCGCATCTCCACGAACGGTTCGACGATAGCTTCAATCCGCTGGCGGAACTCAGAGCCGTTGATATAGTCATACATCATCTCCATCTTGCCGCTCTGGCCATCGAGGGCGTTGCGGGCGATGGACACTTCCAGGATCCATTGCCGCAGGGCCGAGGCCAGACCGGCGCAGGTTGTGAAATCGGTCAGCCAGACGCCGTCATTCTCGCAGATGCAATCGGCGCCCTTGGGAAGTACGGTTGAGGTGAGCACGGCCACGTCAGCTTTCGCGGCCCTCATGTCGTCCTTGAGCTTCGGGATCCAGTCGTTGGACCAGTTCCGGGTGCGCTTGGATTCCCAGATGATCGTGCCGCAAGGCTGCCCGATGGAATTGCAGACCGTCTGGATGACGTCGGCGCCCCGCATACCCTTGGGGACCGGCTCGATCTCGTCGTGGGGGAACTTCTGCCTGAGCAGGTCTTCCAGCTCCAGCTCGTACGCCTCTCCCTGGGCCTGTTGTGAACCCTGCTCAGCGCGCTGCTTCAGATCTTCGATCTGCCTGAGCATGGCCGCCATCTTTTCGTCCTTCTCGCGGTCGCTCAGGCGATGCTCCTCGGATACCTTCTGCTGCGTTTCCTTTCTGATCGCCTCCCGCTGTTCGTCCAGCTCACGTTGCAGTTTAAGTTCGAGATTTCGCTCCCGCTCCTCGATCTCGCGGGTCTTCCGGCGCAGTTCGATCTCGGCGGTCTGGGCGGCCTCGAGCAGCGCGCTCTTCTCCTTTATCTGCTCGTCGCGGTCTTTCAGCTCCAAAGCCAGCCTTTCGGCGGCCTTCTTCTCCGCATTCTGCTCTATCTTTGCTTTTTCATCGCTGAATTTACGGCTATATTCGGCCGAAAGAGTCTGCCGCAGTTCGTCCGCGATCTGATGGGTCAGGGCTTCGCTGAGCAGAATCTTCTCGCCGCATTTCGGGCAGGTGATGAATTGTTCATCCATGATGATTGCTCCCTTTTTTACAACGGGAGCCAATCATACAGGATGGAGTGGACGGAAAAAACATGCGTGGGTGGAATAATTAATGAATCTAAGCCGGGCGCGCGGCGGCAGCGGGCTTCGACAGCCAATTCCTCAAGCGGGCGTCTGACCACTGCAAAGCCACGCATGAGATTAGGAGAACGGAAAACAGGGCGATCGTAGCCGCCGCGCTCAGCCACTCCGATGAGCCTATCAAGCCGATCTTTTTCAGCAGCGCAAAATATTGCCAGTGGAAGAGATAAAGCGTAAGACAGACCCGTCCAATTAAAAAAAATCAGGATAGTAAATCAAGGCTAGGGGTCCGATTACAAAAAACAATTGAGCGGCGTCCCGGCCGGTCAGGGATAGCTTCTCACGACCAGAACCGGCTCTGACGGGGAAAATGCGGCATCGTGGCTGGTACGGAAGCTGTCGCAGCCAGGCGGAGCGCCATCTGTCGCTGGTGGCGAGGCCCGGAATCGAACCGGGGACGCCAGGATTTTCAGTCCTGCGCTCTACCGACTGAGCTACCTCGCCTTGGGCGCCGTCGCGGCTCCAATCCGGTCCTGATGCACGACCGTGGAGGCTGTGCCCCGGATATAAATCCGTGCCGCTGGTGCAGGCGCATTTTAGCGGTTTGCAGCTATAAGTGCAATTACGCGGTGCATAGGCTACCCAGCAGTTCAGCGGCCCTGGTGGTTGCCAGTACGTCTCATTTATTTGCCCATGCATCAAAAAACTGATACTATTTATTTCCGTTCCTGCCCACGACCCGCAGGGTCCCGACAACCTTGATAATGACCGAAAATCCCCATCATCCTGCCCCCAGCACCGGTGATGCAACCGAGTCGCGCGAGCTGAGAGAGCTTCGCGAGCGGCACGAACAATCCCTGAATGAAATCCAGATTCTCAGGCAGCAGTTGCGTGAATACCCCGAACAGCTGGAACAGAAAGTGCGGGAGAGGACCAAGGAACTGGAGGCGATCAACCGAATCGCCAGCACGGTCAGCCGCTCGCTCAACCTCAACCAGATACTCACGGACTCCCTTGCCGAAGTGCTGGAAGTACTAGAGCTCAGGCACGGTGGCGTCTTTCTGACCGACGAGAGGAAAGGCGTACTCAACCTGATGGTGCACCAGGGTCTGCCGGACGACGTCATCAGAGAGATGGAGGTGACGCCCCTGGGCGTAGGTTGCCCGGGCGAGGTGGCCATCAAGGGTGGCCCGGTACTTGTGGACGACATCGACGAAAGCGATCGCCGGCATGGTTCGCTGGCTGACTATCCTGAATTCAAATCCATGGTCGGTATCCCTCTGGGGTCAAAAGGCAAAGTGCGTGGCGTACTATGCGTGCTCAGTCACAACAGGAATCGTTTCGGATCGGAAGACCTCAAGTTGCTGGTCACCATCGGCAGCGAGATAGGCGTAGCCATCGAGAACGCCTGGCTCTACGAAAAATCTTACGCCCACTCAAAAAAGATGGAAGAGCTGTCCATGACTGACAGCCTTACTCATATCTTCAACCGCCGACACTTCTACCGTCGTCTCAAGGAAGAAATGAAGCGGGCCAAACGGCAGAAACATCTGGTATCGCTGCTGGTCGTCGACCTCGACAACCTCAAGGTGTACAACGACAAACACGGACATCTCAAGGGAGACGAGGCGCTACGCGGCGTCGCCCAGGCAGTCACGGCCAGTATCAGGCAGGATGTCGATACCGGTTACCGCTATGGCGGCGACGAGTTTGCGGTGATCCTTCCAGACAGCGATGAAACCGAAGCTGCTGAAGTGGCCGAGCGGCTCAGGAAGACATTCGAGAATTTCGGTTTTGAGGGCACGAGCCTGAGCATCGGCCTCGCCGAGATCGATTTCGAGGAAGACCTGGACGATTTCGTCACCCGTGCGGACACGGCCATGTACGTCGCCAAAAACTCAGGCGGCAACAAGGTTCATATCGATAAAATGTAATTCCTGGTCTCGGATTCCGGGAAAACCGCTTCTATGCTTCTATCATATAATCTGTTGCCATTCAGCAAAGCGTCTGAATGGTATTTTTTATGGTATTCGCCTGGCGGGGAGTGATAAAATTCAACCCCTGTAATGAACGGGCAGTAACAAGGAACTGAGGATAAAATGACCGAAACATTTCTAAATCTGATCGGCGGCAAGTGGGTCGCCGCGTCTTCCGGTGAGACGTTTGCCGACATCAACCCTGCTAACACCGAGGATGTGGTCGCGCATTTCCAGTCATCCGGTGTTGATGACGTCAAGGCGGCAGTCGTCGCGGCCCGGGATGCGAAGGCGGCCTGGCGCGCGACATCGGCTCCGAAGCGTGGCGAGATACTGGCGCGGACCGCGCGCATAATCGAGCGCGATCTGGACAAGATCGCTGAAGGGCTCACCCGGGAGGAAGGCAAGACCCTGGTCGAGGCCAGAGGCGAGACCGCGCGCGCCGTGCAGATTTTTGATTATTTCGCGGGCGAGGGCAGGCGGCTCTCTGGCGAGACCACACCGTCCGAGTTCGGCCGTACGTTGCTCTATACAGTGCGCGAACCGCTGGGCGTCGTCGGCCTGATCACTCCCTGGAACTTCCCCGTGGCCATCCCCGCCTGGAAGCTGGCGCCGGCGCTGGTCAGCGGCAACACCGTCGTCATCAAGCCGGCGAGCGGGGCACCGTTTACGGCGATGAACATCGTCCTCGCCCTCGAGGAAGCGGGGATGCCGCCCGGCGTGGTCAATTTCGTGACCGGCAGCGGTTCGGTCGTGGGGCGGGAGCTGGGCGCTAACCCGGTCGTCAAGGGAATATCTTTTACGGGTTCCGATACCGTCGGCTGCTCACTATACGGCCAGGTAACCGGTCGTGGGGGCAAGGCGCAGTGCGAGATGGGCGGCAAGAACCCCGTGATCGTGCTTAAGGACGCCGACCTCGACAAGGCAGTCAACCTTTGTATCAATGGCGCCATGTGGTCAACGGGACAGAAATGCACGGCGACCAGCAGGGCTATTGTCCACGAGGGCATCGTCGAGGAGTTCACGAAACGTGTACTCGAAGGCGTCGCTGCGATCAGGGTCGGTAACGGGCTTGATGAGAACACCCAGGTCGGTCCCAGCATCGACGCGTCGCAGCTTGACATCGTGCTCGAATATATCGAGATCGGGAAGCGTGAAGGTGCGAAGCTGCTGGCCGGCGGCAATCGGATGACAGGCGCAGGAT
>ERZ1739049.99-NODE-100-length-11371-cov-15.435136_pt1 | contig 11371 bp, 12 predicted proteins | sample MGYA00581760_ERZ1739049 | MGnify/ENA primary metagenome ERZ1739049 (study PRJEB42929, sample SAMN08275522) | rhizosphere metagenome | isolation source: Rhizospheric soil replicate 2 | host: Colobanthus quitensis | place: Antarctica: Devils point, Livingston Island...
AGGCGCAGGCCCGGGCGTACGGCATCAGCGGCGTCCCCTTCTTCGTCATCGATGGCCGGTACGGCATCTCGGGAGCCCAACCTGCCGACGCCGTCCTGCAGGCACTGGACAGAGCCTGGTCCGAGCGCCCACCACTCACCCTCGTGACCCCAGAGAGCTCTGCGCCCTCCTGTGAGGGTGACTCCTGCGCAGTCTGACGCCAAAGGTTTTCGAATTGTCGGGACTCACGGGATAGCACGGACACCAGTAGCCAGCCGATCCTTGATGAGACGAAGCTCAGCCAGGGGCTGTCAGGTGGAACGCAACTGAAAACGTCCGTAGCCGGATCCCAATACGCACATCGATCCACGGGCGAATCGGGGCAGCGGTTAGCAGCGATCATCTGCTCCGCTGATTTTCGTCTTGCGGGAATAGTTCTGTCTTCACCGCCCAGATGCACTCGGTTCAGGCGTCCAACCGCAGGACGATCTCCTTTACCGGGTCGCCAGCATGTTGCTCCTCGCCGACAACGACGAAGCCACACTTGGCAAGCACGCGGATGCTGCCAACGTTGTGCTCGGCGACGTGAGCGTGGAGTGGTCGCGCGCCTACCTCGGCGACAAACTCGGCCACTGCCGCTGTGGCGTATCCGCGGCCCCAGTACTGACGACCGATCCAGTAACCGATATTCCGCTCACCGTCGGCTAAGAAGCTGCCGATGTTGCCGACCACCAAGTCGCCGTCGACGATGGTGCGCGCAATATTAGCGTCGTTGGCGAGGACCTCCGCCCAATGCGCCTCGTGCGCCGACCGGTCGCGGACGTGAAAAGCAGCCATCTCGCTTGCCACCGGATCGTTTTGCTGGTCGTAGAAGATCGCGATGTCGTCGGGTTCGACGGTGCGGATCACTGTGCCTCCCCGTGCGCCGTGGGTACTGACATCACAGCACGACCCACCGACAGTCGACCTTGACCTGGTCAGCGATCGGCTATCGCACACCGACGGAACCGGTAGACCATGGCTGAAAGCGGGGCAAGACAATCACGGCGGTGGTGCAAGCGGAGTCGATCAAGCCGAGTCAATCCGCTCTACGAAGCTTCAGCCCCGGAGTAGGAGCACCGCACCCGACGCAAGGGCGAAGGTGAGGACGACACCGCGCATCACCGGTCCGTCCACGCGATGGTGAACCCACCTGCTCGTCAACGCGCCGAGAGCGAGGGCTGGGATGAGCAGCATGGCGGCGCGGAGCTGCGGCGCGTGGACTTGGCCGTTTGCGGCCAGTAGCCCGAGGGAGAGAACTTCGCCTACGACGAAGCACAGTGCGACGGTGGAACGTAGGACGGGAGCGGGTCGGTGCTGGTAGACCAAGGCAAGCGGAGGCCCGCCGATGCCTGTGGAGGTCTCGGTTATTCCGGTGAAGACGCCGGCAGCCACGAAGGCGAGACGTCCGGGTCGGAACGAAGGTGCGATCAGTGCGGCCACTGCTGCCACGACAGTGGATACCCCAATCAGCAGGCTGAGCTTGCTCACGGGGACAGCGACAAGCACCCATAGACCACCCAGCGTCCCGGCAAACCTGCCGACGGTGATCCAGCCCGCGCCGCCTCGATCCACGGACGTGCGCTCGCGCCAGGCGACGTACAGGTTGAGCGGGATCATCAGAACGAGCAACAGCACGGGCAGCAGCGCTGGTTCGAAGATGCCTACCACCGGCGCGACGATAAGAGCGAAGCCGAGTCCGGTGCTGCCCTGCACGAAGGCAGCGATAGCCACCACGAGGGCGGCAACGGCTATCAGTCCGGCGCTCATGAATCCCTTTCCCGATGTTCCGACTGCGGGACGGTCCGGCACCGCCGTTGCGGCCGATGGTCGCCAGTGATGGTCGGATGCACTCGACGGGTGAGCAACCGCTAGACCACATCGCGTCCGTGCACCATACTCACTCGGCCTGCTTCGCCCGCTGCTTGGACAACGGGCTGTCGATGAAGAAGGTGGCGAAACGCGTGCTCAGCCGTTGCCACCTCTCCAGCGGTACGGCCGATGGCGCTGTCGTCGGTCTCGAACGCACTGTCATAGCCGCATACAGCGCGGGTTTGCGTCGCAGTTGGGGATCGGCTCACGACGACCTGTCGGCGTCGTGGTCGGCTCTACGCGGGTGGGAACTCGGCCGCGAGATGTCGGTGGAGCACGCCGAGCTGATCATCGCCTAGTGCGCCTGGCGCGGTGATGATCTTTCGCGCCTTCTTCGGCCAGAGCACGTCCAGGCCGGCGATGGTGAAGGAACCGCCAAGCACAGGCCATTCGCCTTCGACAAAGCAGAGCATCCCGCGCACGGGAACGTCTTGGCCGATGCCGTCTTGGGCGAGCAGCTCGCTGACCGGGTCGACCTGCTTGCGGACGCCGTCGACGAGCTTGGTGCAGTCCCGACGGCGAACATGAGCTTCTCAACCCGGGGGCAGAAGATGCTGCCCTTGATGCTCAGCTGGGCCCGTTCGGTGTAGTTCTTGGCATCGATGACGTACACCCCGGTGGGGGCTATCACGATGTGGTCAATGTTCGCCCGCGTCGGCGGGATGCGGCGGTCGTGCAGGAAAGTACAGACCCTCACCGGCAAGTCGATCCAGCGACGCCGCGAACACCTCCTCTCCATGGGCTCCTATATCCCACGCTCGGGTCCCCGAGTTTTTCGGCTCATCGCACCAATGCGAGTGCGGGGCCGTGGTGTCAGTCGGATCCGGGAGCAGCCCTCCCACGGGCGCCCTGACGTGGGTTTGAATGAACGAGGCATGAGAATGCGAAGGTTGTCGATTTCGTATCGTCGGGCAAGTTGAGCGGAACGTCGGCCGATGACTAAGCCAGGACGGTCAGCGTCGAGGCGGGCGGGGCAGGTAGCGGTGCTCGGGTCGCCCGGTGGTTCCATAGGCAAGGTCGAGGTCGATTGCCTGCTTCTGGACCAGTATTGCGAGGTAGCGTTGCGCGGTCGGGCGGCTTACCCCAAGACGCTGGGCAACGTCAGCGGCGCCCAACGGGGTCGCGGAGGACCGCACGATGTCGAGCACTCGCGCCATCGTGGGTGGCAGGTTGCTACGGGTAGCAGCGGTAACAGCGGGGGAGCGCAACAGGCCGTACAAGGCGTCTACGGTGCCCTGATCTGCTTCGGGTGATCGTTCGAGGCGCTGGCGCCATTGTCGGTAGGACTCGAGCTGTTCGCGCAGCGCTGCAAACGTGAATGGCTTGACCAGGTAGTAGATGGCTCCCAGTTGCATCGCAGAACGTACGGACTGGATGTCACGGGCGGCTGTCACCAGCAGGAAGTCCGGGACGTGGCCGGGCGCATCCGGTCGGGCGGACCAGGTTGACTCGCTGGTCAGGCGCCGAACCAGGTCCAGGCCGCTGTAGTCGGGAAGGTACATGTCCAGCAACAACAGGTCCGGTCGCTCATCCTTGATGAGGAGGCGCGCCTCCTCAGCCGAATGCGCCTCTCCGGTAACGGAAAACCCGGGCACCCGTCCGACGCTCAAGGCGTGGGCGTGCGCGACGTGATAGTCGTCGTCGACGACGAGGGTGTGGATCACGACACGACCTCCAACCGGTCTAGCGGGAGTCGTACCTCGAACCGGGCTCCCGTCTTCGAGGTCACGACGATCGAGCCCCCGGCCCGCAGAACCAGGCGGTGGACCAATGCGAGACCCACTCCCCGATGCAGCCCGCCTCGCGGTGCCTTCGTCGAGTAGCCGTCGACGAAGACCTGCTCGAGCTGGTCAGGCGGTATGCCGGGTCCGGTGTCGGAGACCGAGAGGTTCACTTCCTGGTCGGATTCCTCGAGGTGCACGATCACCTGACGAGGTTGGCGGTCATCCGGGCCTGCCGCCACGGCGTCCACGGCATTGTCAACGAGGTTGCCCAGAACGGTCAGCAGAGCGGTGTGATCGCGCGCCCCGGTGAGCATCCGGCTCTCTGGATGCAGCTTCACCTCGACCCCCCGTTCGGCAGCCACGGTCATCTTTGCGAGCAGCAGGGCGGCCACCACCGGTGGACCGATCCGGGCTCGCACGTCATCGGCCACGAGGGTGGCCTGGGTCGTGAGCTGACCGGCATACGAGGTTGCCTCTTCGATCTCGCCGAGCTCGAGCAGCACGGACAGTGCGTGCAACCGGTTGGCGAACTCATGTTCCTGGGCCCGCAGCGCGTTCGTGATGCTCTCGACTGAGTCCAGCTGTCTCAACAATGCCTCCATCTCGGTGCGGTCCCGGATGGTCACCACCCATCCGGTCTTGCGGCCGGCCACGGTGACCGGCATCCGGTTGATCACCAACAGGTTTTCGTCCGTGACAGCTATCGCATCCGTGTCGGTAACTGTCCCCGAGAGGATGTCGTACAGCCGACCCGGCCTTACGAGCTCGTCGAGTCGCTGCCCAACCGTGGCCCCGGTAAGGCCGAGCAGTCGCCGGGCCTCGTCGTTGAGCACGTTGATCCGGCCCTGCGTGTCGAAGGCGATGACGCCCTCGCGGATGCCGTGCAGCGTTGCCTCGCGCTCCTGGACCAGCGCCACGATCTCTGCTGGTTCGAGGCCGAAGGTCACTCGTTTGATGGCCCGCGCCAGGATCAGTGACGCCACGACGCCCACCGCCAAGGCCAGCCCGGTGTACAGGATCGCGGCCCCAAACACCTGACGCAGCTGTGCCGCCACCTTGGTCTCGAGGATCCCGACCGAGACCTCGCCGATGGGCTTCCCGGTGCTGTCGCGGATCGGGACCCGTGCGTTCGCTGACCGGCCCAGGCTGCCGTTGTCTACGCCGGTGTGGGTGAGACCGTCCAGGGCCACGACCTGCTCCTCGATCCGCCTGCCGATCAGCGCCGGGTTGGGGTGAGAGTAGCGGAGCCCGCTCGCGCCGATCACCACGACATAGGCAGCGCCGGTGTCCTTCACCACCTTGTCCGCGATCCCACGGATGGTGCCATGAGGATCTCCCGCAGCAAGCGCCGTCGCCACGACCGACATGTCGCCAACAGCAGCGGCTATGTTGGACGCGCGCACCCTGGCGTTGGTGTCGGCCGTTGACCGGGCGAGGGAGGCATAGAGCCCGAACCCGATCGCCATCGTGACGGCGACGATCCCCAACACGGCGATCAGGATTCGCGAGGCGAGCGTGGTGCTGTGCGGACGCATACCTCAGGATGGCTGAGAAAAATGCACAGAACCACGTGTATCGCGGGTATCCGCCCCAACGCTCACAAGACTTCCCGCTGTGCAAGCCTCGTTCATATGGTGACGCCCATCACATCGACGAGAGGCGATCGCCATGGCGGCCATCGAGTTGCGCAACGTCACCAAGAAGTTCGTCACGGCGGACGGCGGCACGTTCACGGCGCTGCAGGACATCAGCCTCACCGTGGAGGACGGAGAGTTCTGCGCGGTGGTCGGACCGACGGGGTGTGGCAAGTCGACAACCCTGACGTTGATCTCGGGCCTCGAGTCGCCCTCTGCCGGTGAGGCCATCGTCGACGGCAAACCCGTCTTGGGCATCGACACCGGCACCGGGTTCGTCTTCCAGCAGGACGCGATCTTCCCCTGGAAGTCGGTGCTGGACAACGTGTCAGCCGGGCCACTCTTCCGCGGGATGGGTAAGACCAGCGCCAGGGAGCAGGCGCGCGACTGGATTCGCAGGGTGGGACTGAACGGCTTCGAGGACCGCTACCCCCATCAGCTCTCCGGCGGGATGCGCAAGCGGGTCGCACTGGCTCAGACCCTGATCAACCGGCCGCGAGTTCTGTTGATGGACGAGCCGTTTGGTGCCCTGGACGTTCAGACCCGCTCGATCATGTCCACCGAGCTGTTGAACCTGTGGGATCAGACCAGGCCTGCGGTCGTCTTCGTCACCCACGACCTCGAGGAGGCGATTGCCCTCGCAGACAAGGTCATCGTCCTCACCGCCGGTCCGGGGACCGTGAAGGCTGAGTTCCACATCGACCTGCCCCGGCCCCGCGTCGTGCAGGAGATCCGATTCGACCCGCGGTTCGTCGCCACCTACGAGCTGATCTGGCAGGCTCTGCGTGACGAGGTCCAGGAGGCCTACTCCCGCACGACCACGTCGAGCGCTTCCCAAGCCGCCCTGGACGTGGCGTGAACACGGCCGGCCGGGCCAGGGCCAAGCGCCGCCGGCTCGTCGTCGCGCTTCAGCTCACCGTCCTTGCCGTGTGGCTCGGCGGCTGGGAGCTTGCCGCGCGGACCAAGGTGATCGACCCCTTCTTCTTCAGCCAGCCCAGCGCGGTCTGGGACCAGATCGTCACGTGGACCTCGCACGGCACGTCGCAGGGCAGCCTCGGCGAGCAGATCCAGGTCACCCTCGAGGAGGCGGCGCTCGGCTTCGTCATCGGCGTGGTCGCGGGTGTGGTGGCGGGAATCGCCTTGGGACGCATCAAGATCCTGGCCGACGTGTTCGCCCCCTATATCAAGGTGGCCAACTCCATCCCACGGATCGTGCTCGGGTCGCTCTTCGTGGTGGCCTTCGGCCTCGGGCTGACCTCCAAGGTGCTGCTCGTCATCGTCCTTGTCTTCTTCGGCGTCTTCTTCAACGCCTTCCAGGGCACGCGAGAGGTCGACCGCAACCTCATGGCCAATGCCAAGCTGCTGGGAGCCTCGCGATGGAAGATCACCACTGAGGTGGTCATGCCGTCGGCGTTCACCTGGATCCTGGCCAGCCTGCACGTCAGCTTCGGGTTCGCCATCATCGGCGCCATCGTCGGAGAGTTCCTCGGCTCGGACCGGGGGCTGGGCAACCTGATCAAGTCCGCCCAGGGCAACTTCAACCAGAGTGGCGTTCTCGCCTGCATGGTGCTGACAGCCGTGATCGCGCTCCTGGCCGAGTTCCTCATCACCCGACTCGAACGACGCCTCTTGCGGTGGCGCCCGCCGCAGCACGGTGAGGCAGACCTCGCCGTCCTCTGAAGGGGTGCCCCACCGGGGCACCACACCCGCTCCATCCCTGCTCACATCCCTGCTCATCCGTCATACCCACTAAGGAGAAGTCTCATGAAGTCTCGCTCTCGAGTAGCTGGTTCGCTGGCCTGCGTCGCAGCCCTGGCCCTTGCTGGTTGCGCCAACAACGCCGCCACCGGTTCGGGGTCCAACGGTGCCACCGGGACCGGATCGACCGCCAAGGCCACCGGCGACACGATCAAGATCATGGTCGGCGGCCTCAACAAGCAGATCTACCTGCCGTTCATGCTGGCCAAGCAGCTCGGCTACTACGACAAGGCCGGTGTCAACGTCTCGCTCCAGGACGAGGGCGCGGGCGTGGACGCCACTACGCAGATGATCGCCGGTCAGGTTGAGGGCACTGGTGGCTTCTACGACCACACGATCGCGTTGCAGGCTCAGGGCAAGTTTGCCGAAGCCGTTGTCTCGATGCTGCAGGTCCCCGGCGAGGTGGAGCTATGTCGCACCGATCTCAAGGGCAAGATCAAGTCGCCGGCCGACTGGAAGGGGGCCCACCTCGGTATCACCGACACCGGTTCTTCGACCGATTTCCTCACTCAGTATCTGGGCAAGAAGAACGGCGTCGATCCCTCGCAGACCCGCCGCATCGGCGTCCAGGCCGGAGCGACCCTGATCGCCGCCATGCAGCACAAGAGCGTTGACTGCGCCATGACAACCGAGCCGACCGTGTCAAAGGTCCTTGCCGACGGGACCGGATACATCCTGGAGGACATGCGAACAGCGGAGGGGGCAAAGCGTGCCCTCGGCGGAACCTACCCGGCGACCTCGCTCTACATGCAGAACGACTACGTCAATGCCCACAAGGACACCGTTCAGAAGCTGGTCAATGCCTACGTGGCCACGTTGAAGTGGATCTCGGGCCACTCGGCCACCGAGATCGCCGACCAGATGCCGCCGGACTACTACGCAGGCGTCGGCAAGGCTGCCTACATCTCGGCCCTCGAAAAAGAGAAGGGCATCTACAACCCCACAGGCATCATGCCAGCCGACGGCCCCGCGACCTGCCTGACAGTGCTCTCCGCGTTCAACCCGAAGGTGCAGGGAAAGTCCATCGACATCACCAAGACCTTCACAAACGAGTTCGTCCAGAAGGCGACTCCGCTGACCTGACACGGCTTGCGTGGGTGCGGGTGACGGAGGAGGACCGTCGCCCGCACCTCCGCCCGCGCCGCTGGCCCAGACCGGGCGTCATCCACGACCTATCAGGGGGGCGCCCAGTCAATTCTGAAGAGTCGGAGCCAAGGAGTTCTACTTCGACGCGACAGTGCCCTCGGTGGAACAGGGTCGATATCTCGCCGACCTCGTCCTCTCACGATCGGCTTGGCAGGACCTCCGGCGCTGACGCGGCTGATCGTGTGCGGAGGATGCTGCGGGAAGCAGGTGACGTTCGATCTCAACCATGACGCCCGCGTCTTCGCTGTCGGGCTCGCAGTGGTGCCGCAACGTGGTGAACGCGTAACGCAAGCTGAGGTGTCCGGCTGTAGTCGGCGTAATCGACGATCTGTTCGGAATACGCGCGGAAGCCATCCGAGGACAGGAGTCTCGTCCTGGGTCCGGCTGCGCAAGTTGCCCGGGTGTCAGTGCGTTCGTGCGGGTCGGCGCCGATGTGCTGGGCCAACTCGGCATCGATCAGGGCTTGCAGGATCGTGTGTAGCAGCCGGCGCAACAGCTGACCGACGCAGCTCCTTCTCGGGCGCTCTCAGTCGTCCCAGTAAAGGATCCGCTTGCGGAGACGAGGAACGGCGAGACAAGGGTCACGACCTGGGCCGCAGACCGTTCCACAAATGACACAGCCGTGGCATCTGCCGAGGCGCTCGACCTTTCCAGACAACGAGATCCTGGTAGACATCGGACACTGTTTCCAGGCGAGTGGGCGCCTTCGAGAGCAGGCCGGCGAGGCTGCCACCTATGGCAAACGGTTCGAGGTTGTGCCCGTGCGGCGCCAGCAGGTCAACGATGCGGGCGACCACCTCTCGCGAGCCCGTCTGGGCGGTGCGGCCGGGTCGCAGGGGAGCAAGCATAAAATGCATGGCCCGGGCGGCGATCGCGAGGGACATGTTGATCAGGCGCCGACCAGCCGAGGACCCGATCGACATGCAGCCGATCGGCTTGACCACGGCGACGGTCATCGGTCATGCCGACGTCGGGAGGCAGTGCACAGGCAACTTGCACCGGCTGCTTGTCTATATGTCGCGTGCAACTTGGTTCGAGCGTCACGGGGTGTCGCCGAGCGAAATCAGCAGTTTGCGCAGCAGCATGCTGAGCTGTGCGCGTTCGTCAGCGTCGAGGCCTTCGAGCTGCTGCTGTTCGTTGGCCACGTGTCCCTCCAGTACTCGGTCGACGAGGTCGATTCCCTCCGGGGTCAGCGTGAGTAGGAGTTCGCGGCGGTTGTTCGGGTTGACCTCGCGGGTGATCAGTCCGCGCCGCAAGAGCTGGTCGACGCGGTGGGTCAAGGCCGACGAGCCCACCATCGTCGTCGCGACGAGGTCCTTCGGGGACAGGGTGTACGGCTCGCCTGATCGGCGCAGCGTGGCCAGCATGTCAAACTCCCACTCCTCCATGCCCTCGGCCTTGAAGTAGTCGCGTAAGCGGCGGGAGATGAGCCGCGTCGATCGGTGAAGGCGCCCTACCAGGGCCATTGCAGACAACTCAATGTCGGGTCGCTGCAATGACCACTGGCTGAGCACGACGTCCACTGAATCCATCGTCATACGCTCATGAACCTTTCAATATCGGACTGTTTGACACGAGGCTATCACTCCTGTTAGCGTACGAGGAACGGTCCGAAGATAAACAGTCCGACTCGCAATGGTTCATGGTCGGACGGTAGTGCACGGTCTGATCGAGGAAGAGAGGCTGATCATGACGGCTAGTGGAAATGTTCGGGTTATACCCCAAAGCAACCAACTGCGGGCGATGCACACGGTCATTCGCGACCGGGAGGCCAGCCGTCACGACTTCGTCCACTACTCGCGCAGGATCATCCGGCTGCTCCTCGAGGAGGCCATGGATCTACTGCCTTTCGATAAATCCGAGGTGACCACGCCGGTCGGCGAGACCTACGCCGGCCTGACCTTCGCGGCGCCCCTGTGTGGAGTGGCCGTGGTGCGTGCCGGTGAGAGCATGGAAGCCGAACTGCGTGCGATGCACCCGGCGATACGGATCGGGAAGATCCTCATCCAGCGTGACAGGCAGACCGCTTTGCCTCATTTATACTACTCGAGTCTCCCGGCCGACATCGCGTCAAGCCACGTCCTGCTCCTCGAGCCGATGCTCGCAACGGGCGGGTCCGCTCTCGCCGCCATCGGTGTCCTAGCCTCCGCGGGCGTGCCGATCGAACAGATCGTCCTTGTCAGCTTTCTAGCCTCACCACCCGCGCTCGAAGCCATCACGGAAGCGCACCCGTACCTGAAGATCGTGACGTCCTCGATCGAGGACGGGCTCAACGGCAACGCCTACATGCTGCCGGGGATCGGCGACTTCGGTGACCGGTACTTCGGCACCCAGGACGCCGGTGCCAGATGAGCTCGCACAACGTCGCTCGCGACTCGCTGCTCACGGCGCTCGCCCCGGCCGTGTGGGGAAGTACCTACCTGGTAACCACCGAGTGGTTGCCCCCTGACCGCCCGCTGCTCGCGGCGACGATGAGGGCACTTCCGGCTGGCCTCATCCTGCTTGCGATCGGGAGAAAGCTCCCCTCAGGCATCTGGTGGTGGCGCGCCGCCGTGCTCGGCGTCCTGAACATCGGGGCCTTCTTCTATCTGTTGTTCGTCGCTGCGTACCACCTGCCTGGCGGCGTCGCGTCTCTGGTGGGTTCGATTCAGCCGACTGTGGTGCTCGTGCTGTCCGCAGTGATTCTTAAGGAGCGGACTCGCTCCATCCACGTCGTGTCCTGCGTCGTCGGCGCTCTCGGCATCGGACTGCTCGTCCTGCAGCCGCAGGCATCGTTGGACGCAGTCGGCGTCCTCGCCGGGCTCGGTGGCGCGCTGAGCATGTCGCTGGGCATCGTGTTGAGCAAGCGGTGGGGACGCCCGCCGGGTGTCACCGTGCTGACCTTCACCGGATGGCAACTCACCGTCGGCGGTCTGCTGCTGTTGCCTGTCATGCTCGGCTCCGAGGGCCTGCCCGCCTCTCTCACCGGCACCAACATCGCGGGTTTCCTCTACTTGGGCGGCATCGGGGCCCTGGTGGCCTACAGCATCTGGTTCCGCGGGATCGGCCGGCTGCCCGCCCTCGCCGTGTCGTTTCTGGGTTTCGTCAGCCCCCTAGTCGCGACCGCGCTCGGTTACCTCGTCCTCGATCAGAAACTCTCGATAGTGCAGGGCGTCGGCGCGCTCTCCGTGTTGGCGGCGGTCGTGCTCGCGCAACCGAGGCGCTCGCGCAACTGGCTGC
>ERZ1739049.100-NODE-101-length-11365-cov-6.359416_pt1 | contig 11365 bp, 19 predicted proteins | sample MGYA00581760_ERZ1739049 | MGnify/ENA primary metagenome ERZ1739049 (study PRJEB42929, sample SAMN08275522) | rhizosphere metagenome | isolation source: Rhizospheric soil replicate 2 | host: Colobanthus quitensis | place: Antarctica: Devils point, Livingston Island...
TGAGACATCAAAACTAATCGGAATTACTCTGTCCTGATTAATGCAAAGTGTAATATGATTGTGGTCTCCAGCCTTGGTCCTGTTGCCTATCAATCTTTTTTCATAAGTTACGGGTATCTGGCGGGTCGCCTCGGTCATAATAATAACCGCTGCGATAACGAAAAGACCAAGCGCTAGAAACGTAAAAATATTGAGTGAATTCTCAGCTGTCACAGTTGACAAGGTTTGACCGGCAAGAACAGGAAACCTCCCAACAATACCCGCAAAAATCATGAGAGAAATTCCATTTCCAACTCCACGCTCAGTAATAAGCTCACCAAGCCAAACCAAAAACATTGTACCGGCTGTCATTGTTGCGATAAAAGATATAAACCCAATAGGTGAGAGGGTAGTTATAATCCCCTGACTCCGAAGTAAAGCATACATACCAATTCCTTGCAAGCAAGCCAAAGGGACAGTCAGAAACCTTGTATACTGATTAATTTTTCTCTGTCCTTGGGCACCATCCTTTGAAAGTTCTTCAAGTTTTGGAAAGACCATTGTCAGAAGCTGAAGAATAATTGAGGCATTAATATATGGATTTAGCCCTAAGGCCATTATTGAGAAGTTGGCCAAAGTTCCGCCTGAAAATATATCTAAAAGTCCAAGAAACTGATTACTCGCAAAAAGATTTTTAAGAGCTGAAACATTGACACCGGCTACAGGGACATGGGCTAAGAATCTAAATGCGAGGAAAATACCAAGAGTGAAAAGAATTTTTTTTCTTATCTCAGCTGATTTGAAACTATTACGAAGAGTGTCCAAAAAACTATTCATGAAATAAGTTTGTCATTGCGAGCACATGCGAAGCAATCCCATGGAGATTGCCACAGCCATTTCATGGCTTCGCAACGTCGGAGTCAACGACTCCTCCGGCTTTTTCTATTTTTACACGCGCCTCTTTTGAAACAGGAACTTTAACCGTTAAGGCAATAATCAAATCCCCGTCTCCCAATATCTTAATTCCGTTTCTTAGAGTTAAAGCTTTATCTACAAATTTTAACTTAGCAAGGGAATCTAGATCAACAACTGAATTATTCGGAAGGGTATTTAATAAACCGACATTTAAAACAACTGGCTTTTTCTTAAATACTTTGTGCTTTCCTTTTCCTCTCAAAAATGGAAGCCTCTTGATAAGAGGAAGCGCTCCTCCTTCAAAATCCAAAGGCACATTTCCACGAGCTTTTTGCCCTTTTGTTCCTCGTCCTGAAGTTTTTCCTCGTCCTGACCCATGACCCTGACCAAGTCTTCTTTTTTTCTTTGTTGTGATTTTTTCAAGATTACCTAAATTCATATTATTTCTTCTCAGCTTTCTTTTGTGAAGTTGATTCCTTTCTGTCTTTCTGCTTCTGACCTCTCTCGCTAAGCCTTCTTAAGGCTTCAAGAGTCGCATAGATATTACTGATTTTATTTCTTGTCCCCAAAACCTTTGACGAAATATTTTCAATTCCCGCTAAAGTAACAACACTTCGAACAGCTCCACCGGCAATTACTCCTGATCCATGAGGCGCGGGCTTAAGCATAACTCGAGCCGCACCAAGCTTGATATCAATTCTAAATGGAATTGTTCCGTTAACAAGTGGCGCTGTGACCAAATGTTTTTTGGCCTGTGCAATTCCTTTACGTATTGCTGCTGCAACATCCGGTGCTTTACCAAGTCCGACTCCAACTCTTCCTTTTTTATCTCCAACTACAGTAAGAGCTGAAAAGCCGACCTTATTTCCACCTTTTGTCTTTTTGGAAACTCTATTTATCTGTACGACTTGTTCCTCAAATTCACTTTGAGTATCTCCCATTCGATTCATTGGTCTATGTCTCATATTAGAATTTCAAGCCTCCTTCCCGTGCTCCTGTTGCTATTGCTGCAACTTTACCATGATATGCAAATCGACCCTTATCAAAAGCTACTTCTGTTATTTTTTTGGCAAGTGCCATTTTTGCGATCGCTATTCCCAATTCCTTTGCCCTCTCTGTTGGAGTTGCTTTTTCTTTAGAAGATCCTGAGCTTGCCGAATGGATTAAAGCTTTTTCTGATAATCCCAAAACTGTATTTCCTTTTTTATCAATAATTTGTGCATAAACATATTTATTGGATCTGAAAACCGAGAGTCTTGGGCGCGTTGTAATAACACCAATTTTTCTTCTGATTCTTGTTTGTCTTTGTATTTTTGGACTTGTAATATTCATAATTTTAAAACTTTACTTTGTTGCTCCTGCAGCCTTTGCTGCTTTTCCGGCTTTACGTCTGATATATTCTCCCTGATACCTAATTCCTTTTCCTTTATATGGCTCAGGCGGTTTGACTGATCGTATCTCAGCTGCCATTTCCCCAACCACTACCTTATCTATTCCTGAAACAGATATTACATTCTCTGCGACATTCAACTTAATTCCTGCTTTTGGTGTGAATTTGACTGGGTGGGCAAATCCAAGCGAAAGAACCAAATCAGCTCCCTGCATTTGGGCTCTATATCCGACACCTGTCATCTCAAGCTTTTTCTCAAATCCTGAGTCTACTCCTTTGACTGCATTTGCCAAATTCGCTCTAAACATTCCAAAAAGAGATCTTATTTTCTTGTCGTTTTGATTTTCTGCGCTTACCTGAGCAACGCCTTCATTGACAACAAACGAAATTCCCTCAGGAACATTAACATTTGATTCTCCTTTTGGCCCGGTTACTTTTGCAACTTTCCCATCAGATGAAATGGTTACTCCTGACGCAATAGCTATTGGTGCTTTTCCTACTTTTGACATAATTTATTTATGGTGAGCTTGCCGAACTACCAGATCTTAAAGAGAAGTTCTCCTCCAACTCCCTTCTTAATTGCCTCCCTTCCTGAGATAATCCCGGCATTTGTCGACAAAATAGCAACCGCTGCCCGTCCCTGAATTCTGCCTATTTCAGATGCATTAACATATTTTCTAAGCGATGGTTTGGAAAGAAGCAAAACATCACTGATTGCTGGCTTTCGTCTTTGATAACGAAGCTTGATACTGAAAACTTTGCGCCCATCAACCGTCTCTTCTTTTGCGCTGTCCAAAAAGCCTTCCTTAATCAACGCTTTGGCAATTCCTTTATTCATATTTGATAATGGAGTTGTCAAATCTTTCTTCCTGGCCATTGCCGCATTTTTTAATTGAATTACAAAATCATGATACATAATATTAACAATTTACATTTAACAGTTTACATTTAACAAAACTTTTATTAAGAGTTAATTGTTAATTGTAAAAAGTTAAATGTTATTCTACCAGCTTGCTTTTAGCACGCCCGGCAATTCTCCTTTCATTGCTCTTTCTCTAAAACAAATCCTGCACATTCCAAATCTTCTGATGTAGGCTCTATAACGGCCGCAAAGATTGCATCTATTGACCTGGCGGACAGCGAATTTTTGTTTCTTATTTGCTTGAACTACATTTGATAATTTAGACATAAATTTAACTTTTGACAATTTACATTTAACTACTAACAAAACGTTTGTTGTTAATTGTCAACTGTAAATTGTAATCTTCACCCACGAATTATAGCACACTTACGCTCGAATTACTTGCTATCTGCTTCTTTAATTTTCGTAAATGGCATTCCCATCGCTTCAAGCAGAACTGTTGCGTCTTCAGTTGTCTTGGCACTTGTTACGATGACTATTTCCATTCCCTGAAGCTTCTCAACTGACCCCGGATCAATCTCAGGAAAGACTGAGTATTCATAAAGTCCAAGTGTGTAATTTCCGCTTTTATCAAAACTCGTGCGCTTTACCCCTCTAAAATCTTTAATCCTTGGCAAAACAAGCTTAACAACTCGGTCAAAAAAATCATACATACGGGCACCTCTAAGCGTTACTACCAATCCGATTGGATCGCCAATTCTGAGCTTAAAACTTGCAATTGCTTTTTTTGCCCTTGTTACTTTGGCTTTTTGTCCGGTAATTTGTGACAAGATCAAGGCCATCTTCTCAATATTCTTCTTGTCCGCGACCGCATCTTTGACACCCATATTTACAACAATCTTTGTGATGTGCGGCACCTTCATCGGGTTTTTAACGCCCAAATCTTTTTGGATCTTTGAGACTAATTCTTTTTTATATGTTTGTTGTAAATTTGCCATAATCTTAAACCTCTGCGTTACATTTTTTACAAATTCTGACTTTATCTTGTTTCAAGATCTTAAACCCAAGCCTGCTTGGCTTTTTACATTTCGGACAAACAAATGCAACGTTACTGATAGGCAATGGCTTGGTAATTGTCAATATTTCTGACTTCTGACCCTGCATTTTAGCTTTAATATGTCTTTTGTATTGATTTACTCCCTCGACCAGAACCTTTCCACTTTTTGCGTCTATTTTCTCAACTTTACCGGTTTTACCGCTGTCTTTTCCAAGTGTTACTTTAACTATATCGTTTTTTCTTAATTTCATAATATACCTTTCTTTATAGTACCTCTGTTGCCATACTGGCTATTTTTGCAAATCCTCTGTCTTTTACCTCTCTTGCAATCGGCCCAAAAATACGTGTAGCACGTGCGTTTTTGTCCTTTGCGTTATCTATCACAACTGCTGCGTTATCTGAAAATCTGATGTATGATCCATCAGCGCGTCTGAATTCTTTTCTTGTCCTAACAATTACAGCTTTTACCATTTCGCTGTCTTTTACCTGACCGTTTGGCGCTGCTTCTTTTACAACGCAGTGTATAATGTCGCCAATTCGGGCAAACTTACGCTTTGAACCACCATACATGTGTATAACGATCAACTGCTTGGCGCCTGAATTATCTGCGCTCACTAAAATACTTCTTTGTTGGATCATACTTTTCCTTTCTTAACTGTTTCCATTAACTTAAAATGTTTACTTTTTGAAATCGGTTTTGTTTCAACAATTTTAACTATTTCACCAAGCGCTACTGTTTGTCCAGCAGAATCAACTTTATAGCTTTTGTTTCTTCTGATCAATTTACCGTACAACTTATGAGGAGTACGTCTTTCTACTTTTACCAGAACTGTTCCCTGCATTTTAACTGATGTTACTTTTCCTGTTAATATTTTATTCATTTTTTACCTCCTTTACCCTGAGCTTGCCGAATGGGTTTGTCCGCTTTACCTTTAACGGGGGCGGTCTTTTCCTTAACTACTTTTTCTGCAACTTCTGCATCTTGCTCCAGCTTTTCGGCAATTAATTTTTCCTTGATTATTGTGCTAATTACTGCAACTTCAACTTTTTTATTTCTCAATTCACTTGTATTTTTGAGTTTTCCCATCTCCTGATCCATCTTCATTTTTGAAAGCTCAGTTTTTTGCTCTTTTAATTGCTTTATTAATTCTGCCATTGTCTTTGAATGTAATTCTTTTTTAATTTGTGTTTTCATATAATTATACTTTTGCAATAAATCTTGTCTTAACCGGCAATTTATGTGCGGCCAGTCTCATCGCTTCTTTGGCAATCTCATGTGTTACTCCTGAAATTTCAAATAGCATTCTTCCTGGTCTCACAGGCGCTACGAATTCATGAGTGTCTCCTTTACCCCCACCCATTCTAACTTCGGCCGGCTTCTTACTGACAGGTTTATCAGGAAATATCCTGATCCAAATCCTTCCGCCTCTTTGGGTATAATGAGTAATTGCGCGTCTAGCTGATTCTATTTGGCGGGCCGAAATCCAAGCCATTTCCAGTGTCTGCAAACCAAAATCACCAAATGAAAGCTTTGTGCCCCTACTAGCATCGCCCTTCATCGCATTTCTCATTTGTTTTCTGTATTTTTGTCTTCTTGGTAATAACATAATTATTTCTCCTCCGGCTTATTGATCCAAACCTTAATTCCGATATATCCTTTTTTTGTAAGTGCCGGATAGCTTACATAACTTATATTCTCACGGATTGTTGACAGAGGCACTGTCCCTATGTGAATTTTCTCACGCCTTGCAATCTCAGATCCGGCAATTCTACCTGTCAAAAGAATTTTGACACCTCTTGCTCCTGATCCCATGACGCGCTCTGCTGTACTTGCAAGTATTCTCTTAAAAGGCAATCTCCTGATAAGTTGGTCCGAGATATTTGCGGCAACCAGATATGCATCAAGATTTGGCTCTTTAACAGGCTCTACTCTTATATCCAATTTTGGCATCGCTACGCCTTTCCCTTTACTTAAAAATTTAACAATTGTTTTCTTCAAATCTTCAAGCCCTGATCCACCCCGCCCGATAACAATACCCGGACGCGATACGTATATGATGATCTTAAGACTGTTAATTGATCTCTCCAGCTCGACTCTGGCAATTCCTGCTCCCTTTAAACGCTCCATCAGCATCTTGCGGAGTGTATAATCCTGCAAAAATGTTTCTTTATACTTTTTCTCGTCAAACCAACGACTGCTCCAGCCGATTACGTTTCCGAGCCTAATTACATGTGGATTAACTTTCTGTCCCATTATTTAGTACCTCCTTTATCCTGAGCTTGCCGAATGGATTCTTTATTTGTTGCCTCAAGCGCCTTAACTGTTTTAACTTTTTTCTTGTCCGCTGCTTTTACAACCGGTGAAACTGCTTTAGCAACTTTTTCTCTCAAAACAATCGTTATATGGCTGCTTTTATTTTTGTATGGGTGCACACGTCCCCTGGATGACGGATGAAATCTCTTCAGAGCTTGTCCCTCATTAACTGTTAATTGTGATATCACAAGATTCTCTTCGTCAATATTATTATTTGCCTTTGCATTTGCAACAGCGCTTTGCAAAGTCTTCATCAAAGGCCCTCCTGATCTTTTCTGAGTTGCTGTCAAAACCTCATAAGCCTCCCCAATTGAAAGTTTTCTAATTGCATCCGCAACCAGACGCACCTTTCTCGGGCTCATTCTGACTGATCGTGATATTGCTCTTACTTCCATATTTTTAAGTCTTACTGACCTCCCTAGCTACGACTTTTCCATGACCTCTAAATGTACGGGTTGGTGCGAATTCACCGAGGCGCGATCCAACCATATTTTCAGAAACCAATACCTTAATAAAGTTCTTTCCATTGTGAACCATAAAAATGTGTCCTACGAATTCAGGTGGAATCTGGCATGCACGTGCCCATGTTTTGATTCCGTCAGACGCTTTTGTCTGCTTCTGAGCCATTACTTTCTTAAGTAATTTCTCGTCAATATATGGTCCTTTTTTAATACTTCTACTCATAATTATTGGCCTCTCTTATTTTTCTTTCTCTTTAGAATCAGTTTATCTGAATATTTGTTCTTTCTTCTTGTATTTCCAACTGCAATCCGGCCGGCATAAGTCTTCGGTGCCGGCATTCCGATACCGGATCTACCTTCTCCTCCTCCGTGAGGATGTGACCTTGGATTCTGGGCAACTCCCCGGACAGTTGGACGCCTGCCCATGTGTCTTGAACGCCCTGCTTTTCCTATTTTCTCATTTTTGTGATCAATATTTCCCAATTGACCAACGGTTGCAAATGCTACTCCCTTGAATTTACGTATTTCGTTTGATGGCATTTTTAAATGCACATACTCGCCTTCTCGGGCGGTTACAATTGCGCCTGTTCCGGCACTTCTTGCAATCTGTCCACCACGGCCTGGCGTTATCTCGATATTGTGAACAACTGTTCCAACCGGAATTGCTGAGAGCCTTAAAGAGTTACCTAAGACCGCATCGACTTCGTTGCCAGATTTTACCACATCTCCGAGCTTTAAACCAACAGGGCAAAGAATATAGCGCTTATCTCCGTCAGAATACTGAACAAGTGCGATGTCACAGGTTCTATTTGGGTCGTATTCAATCGCAATGACTTTGCCCTCCATCTCAAGCTTATTTCTCTTAAAATCGATTAGTCTTAAAAATCTTTTGTGCTGTCCGCCTTGATGCCTGACAACAACTTTTCCGCTTGCGTCACGTCCTGAATGCTGCTTTTTGATTGTTTTTAATTTATTCATATTATTATTTTTTCTTTTTCTTTTTTGGCGCTTCTTCGTCCCGTGCTTCAAAAATTGAAAGTTTTTCACCTTTTCTAAGCATTATTGTCGCCTTCTTTGTAGCAGTTACATTGGTTTCAATTCGTCTGGCGCCTATTCTTTTTCTTTTTCCTTTAATAGTTGTTGTTGAAACTGATACCACATTTACCGAATAATTCTCTTTAAAAGCCAATTTTATATCTTGCTTGGAGGCAGAACTTGAGACCATAAAAGTAAATTTCGCAGGACCTTTTGACTGCATTGATTTTTCTGTTACAACTGGTTTTAAAATTATATTATGCATATTATTCAGTCTTTAATAAATACTTCTCCATCTCACTAACTGATTCTTTTGTGATCAGAAGCATTTTGTGCCTAATTGCTTCAAGCGCATTCAGTCTCTGAGCTGATGTACTTGTTATGCCCTGCAGGTTACTAAATGATCTTTTTGCATTTGCAAAAGCATCTGGTGCGATAACTAAGACCTTATTTTTACCTGTTACAAGTTCCAAGTTTTTCAAAACCGATACAAAATCCTTTGTTTTTGGATTGATTTTTTCGAGGCCTGAGAGAATTTTTATTTCTCCGTCGGCAAATTTACCGGAAAGCACTGAGAGAAGCGCTTTTCTTCTCATTTTCTTAGGCATTTCAAGATTGAAATCTTTTGGTTTTGGCCCGTGAACAATTCCACCCTTTACAAAAATTGGAGCTCTGAGTGAACCATGACGCGCTTTGCCTGTTCCTTTTTGCTTATATATCTTTCTAGTTGAGCCATCTACCTCTCCGCGTGTTTTTGTACTAGCATTACCTTGTCTTTTGTTTGCCTGGTAGACTCTTACAGCTTGTGCGATAAGTTTTTTATTTACTTCACTTCCAAATATTTCAGTTGGAAGACTCATCTTTCCGCTTACTTTTCCGTCCAATCCATAAACGCTAACCGACAAATCTAAAGTTGTTGTCTTTGCGGATTTTGAAACATTTTTGAGTGCTACTTCTTTTTTAACCAAAGTAGCTTTTGGTTCTTTCCTAACAACTGGCTTTATAACCTTTGTCTTTACAACTACTGCTTTTTTAGTTACTTTTGCTTTAACTGTTGCCATTGTCCTCCTTCTGTTCTTCTTTTACTTCTACTTCACTTGCTTCAATTACCTCAGCTTTTGATTCTTCAACCTCTACAACAGGCGCTTCAACCTTCTCTTCAATTGGATCCACAACGCCTTCTGCAACTGCCTTATTTGCCTCTGCTGCTTCCACAACCGGCGCTTCAATAACTTCCTCTGTCTTTACTTCTATTGGTTCTTCAACGGCTTCTGCTGCAGCTTCAGCCTCTGCAACTTTTTCTTTTGCTGAGAGCAGGGGTACAAATTTCTTGTCTTCACCGGTTTTTTTTATATAAACCCATGAATTTCGATGTCCCGGTACAAGTCCTGACACATAAAGCAAATTGCGCTCTGCGTCAACATCAACTACTGTCAGATTCCTAACTGTTACTGTGTCTTGACCCATTCTTCCGGCCATTCTCTTACCTTTATATACACGTCCCGGGGTAGTTCCCTGACCGATTGATCCAGGAGCTCTGTGTCTGTCCGATTGACCGTGTGTTTTTGGTCCTCCGCTGAAACCATGTCTCTTAACAACTCCTGCAAAACCTTTCCCTTTTGATACGCCTGTGATCTGAACTTTATCGCCGGCTTTAAATACACCCTCAACTTTTATCACATCTCCAACATTTGGCAATTCTTCGGTCGAATTTTTAAAAGATACCTCTTTGATTTTGGAGGGGGCATTTTTGAGTCCTCCTTTTTTTGCATGCCCAACAAGCGCTTTGTTTGGCTTCTTCTTGCTTCCTGTCCCAAGCTGCACGGCTGAATAATTATCTTTATCGGCAGTCTTGACCTGTACAACCGAATTTTCCACAACAGAAATCTCAGTAACCGGAATTCTCATTCCGTTTTCCAAGAAGTCTTGCGACTGATTTACTTTTTGTCCTATTAATGTATTTAACATAAGTCTAATTAAGTCAAAAAAAATAGCCCTTAAGGCTATTTCATAATTCACAAATATTTGTGATCTGATCCCCTCTAAACGGGGTAGCTATTCTTAAGCATTTTTAATCGATCCAGCATTTTAATATTTAACTTTTGTTTGGGCATCTTCTACTTAAAATGTAAGATTACATTTTTAACTCTACATCTACTTCCGCAGGCCAAGCTCAATTTGTCAAACTGTCTATTGTTTTGTCTGTTGGCGACATTATATCGATCAGCCTTTTGTGAATCCTGATCTCAAAGTGATCTCTGGCGTTTTTATCAACAAAAGGTGATTTATTGATAGCATATAATGATCTGTCCGTTGGGAGAGGAACAGGACCGATTACCTTGGCACCTGTTCTTATGACTGAATCAAGAATTTGCTGACAACACGTATCAAGTACGCGCGCATCATAACTCTTTAATCTGACTCTAATTCTTCCTTTCGGCATATATTTACCAACAAACTTTTAAAGAACGAACCCCCATTTCTGGGGGTCTTTTAGTTTTTTAAACTATTTAATTATCTTAGTAATAACTCCGGCTCCAACTGTCTTTCCACCTTCTCTTATTGCGTAACGGAGTCCTTCTTCAAGAGCAACAGGCACGATAAGCTTAACTGTCATCTTGGTGTTGTCTCCAGGCATAACCATTTCAACACCGGTTGGAAGAGTTGCTGTTCCAGTCACATCAGTTGTTCGGATATAAAATTGCGGACGGTATCCTGTAAAGAATGGTGTGTGACGTCCGCCTTCTTCTTTGGTAAGGATATATGCTTCAGCTTCAAATTCTGTGTGAGGAGTGATACTTCCTGGTTTTGCAATAACTTGTCCGCGTTCTACGTCTGTCTTTTCAAGACCTCTCAGAAGCAGTCCGACGTTGTCTCCTGCTTGTCCGTCATCGAGTTGTTTCTTGAACATTTCAACTCCGGTTACAACAGATTCTTTGTTCTTATCCAGTCCCACTACTGAAACAGCCTCGTTAATCTTAACAACTCCTCTTTCAATTCTTCCTGTTACAACAGTTCCACGACCTTTGATTGAGAAAACGTCTTCAACAGGCATAAGAAATGGCTTATCAAGCGCACGCTCTGGTGTTGGGATGTACTCATCAACTTTGTTCATCAATTCTACAATTGCTTTTTCAGCATCTGCATCTCCTTCAAGAGCTTTTAGTGCTGAGCCACGGATTATTGGGGTTGTTTCGCCTGGGTATTCATATTTCGTGAGGAGTTCGCGGACTTCCATTTCAACAAGATCCAAAAGCTCTGGATCATCAACCATATCGCACTTGTTAAGGAAAACGAGAATTGATGGAACTCCGACCTGCTTTGCAAGAAGGATGTGTTCTCTTGTTTGTGG
>ERZ1739049.102-NODE-103-length-11341-cov-8.992203_pt1 | contig 11341 bp, 12 predicted proteins | sample MGYA00581760_ERZ1739049 | MGnify/ENA primary metagenome ERZ1739049 (study PRJEB42929, sample SAMN08275522) | rhizosphere metagenome | isolation source: Rhizospheric soil replicate 2 | host: Colobanthus quitensis | place: Antarctica: Devils point, Livingston Island...
CCGGCGGGGCTCGCCGTAGGGGAGCGCCGTTCCCGCGGGCCGCCCACCGTGGCAGAAATCGAAGGCAACCCGGAGGGCGCCGGTGGCATTGTGGGGGCCGCTGTTAAACGCATGGCCGCCGATGAAACGGAAGCTAATTTGGCGATTAAGGAAATGTGCGAGGCGGGCGGGAAAGCAGCCGGGGTTGAAGCGCCGCCCCTTGATAAACTGCTTGACCGGATAGCGAACTTCATATCAAGCTATGTCTTCTTTGCAAAGAAGGCGCAACTTCACGCGGTGACGTTGTGGGCATTTCATACCCACGTCATTGACCAATTCGAGGTTACGCCATATCTGCATGCCGGGAGCGCGGAGAAACGCTCTGGCAAAACCCGCCTCTATGAAGTTCTTGTGCTTCTGGTAAGGAACCCTTGGCACGCAATCAATCCGTCTGAGGCTGTTTTCTACCGCAAAATTGAAGCGCACAATCCCACAATGCTTCTTGACGAAGTGGATGCAATCTGGAATCACACAACTGCCTCTCAGCACGAGGGCTTAAGGGCCGGAATCAACGCAGGCTACCGACGTGGCGTTACCGTGGACCGCTGCGCGGGCCAAAAGGGGGACAAGCTGGTTTCCTTCCCTGTCTTCTGCGCCAAGTCGCTAGCCGGTATAGGTAAACTGCCGGACACAATCGCCGACCGGTCCATACCCATCGCCATGGTAAGAAAAACAAAACAGGAAGAAGTCAAAAGGTTCCGCTCCCGTGATGCTAAAAAAGCGGCTGCGCCGATCCACGCGGACATAGTGGCGTGCGCGCAAGAGCTTAAGTTTCCCAGTTATCCGGAAATGCCGGAGGGCTTGAGTGACCGGGCGGAAGAGGTTTGGGAGCCTCTCATTATGATTGCGGAAGCTGCCGGGGGAAAGTGGCCGGAGCTGGCAAGGAAGGCGGCGCTCACGTTGTCGGCGGATATTGAACCCGAAGAGGATTCGCTAGGTATTCGTTTACTTGCTGACTGCCGGACCGTGATTGACGAATCGGGGGCCGACAGATTTCCGTCCAAGAAATTGCTGAATCACCTTCACGACCTCGAAGAAGCGCCCTGGAAAGACTTTGAGTTTACAGTCCGCAAACTGGCTTCAATGCTCAAACGCTATGGGGTTAAATCTGGCACCCATCGCTTTGAAGATAAGACGGCCAAAGGTTATCTCAAAACAGACTTCAAAGACGCCTGGAACCGCTATTCCCCCCTTATGTCGGATTCAAAGAGTAACATCCGTAACAATGGCTTAACCATGCGGGTTTCCGGCCAAAATCAAAGCGTAACAGAAGGGGAAATGTTACGGATAGAAAATGCCCCGAATCCCGCTGATAGAACGGATGTTACGGATGTTACGGATAAAATCCCATATAAGGGGGCGGGCGGGGAAGAAGAGCTACCCGAACCCGAACAGCCAACCCTGACCTTCGATGAAGAAACGGCGGTGCTTGAGCTGTGAATCCCGTCATGGAAATCATCGCTCAGGTTAAATCTCTAAACATTCAGATGGAGCGCCACGGGGACAAGCTGAGGCTGATTACTCCTGCCGGATATTCCCCGCCAGATGATCTAGTCGCCAAGCTGAAGAGCCACAAGCAGGAGCTGCTTAACTACCTGGCATCTCAGGAAAACATCACGCTAGAGGAATACGAAAACCTGACCCCCGAACAGCGCCAGTTTTACCAACCCGCCACCGGCAAGAAGCAAACCCTCACCTGGGAAGAAGCTGGCCGCCTAATCGAAGAAGGAACCACCTATCCCGAACCCGGCACCTTCGAGCACGGGGCCGACGCGCTGTTGCTCGAATCAACCCGCCATATCGCGCAGGCATGGCCTCACGGCTTCGACCTGGACGATGACCTCCGCTGGCAGCAGGCGGATAAAGAACTTCACGTCGCCTATCATTCAGGTGACATGGAGAAGCTCAGTGTGATTCTGGAACTGAGGGAGAAGCTGGCGCTGAAACTGTTCGTGGCATATCGAAAAGAGAGGGCGGCCTAACCAGACGCAGGATATAACCTGGGCTTGGTTTATCCAACCATGTATCCGAGGCTGTTAGGGGGTGTCTCAGGGCTTCAGGACCGGGGCGGTCCGTTCTATCTCTAGCGATTTCACAGGGTAGCGGAAGAGTCCGCCCTTTCCGTGAGAAAGATTGGCAATTAGGCGGGAACGTCAATACCCCATGGATGATGAATGCCAGCAGCCTCAGCAACCTCATCACGGGCCTTACCACTTCGTGCAGAATTCTGCACAATGTTTCCTTTTTCCTTTTTGTCAACTAAATCTGTCCTGGTACCCTGCCGCTCCTTCGCCCGCGCTTTAGCTGTGGCCGCAAGGGCTTTGGCTTCTCTGAGTTTCTCGCGGGCCTGGCGTTCGTTAATGCATTCCAAAGGCGTGACAAAAAAAGGAAAGGCCCCGGCATATCCTCGGAACCCTTCCCTGTCAGGCCCTTGGAAGCCTTAAGCTCTAAAGGTTTCTATAAGAAAACCGAATAGATTGAAGTATGTTATATAAGAAGCAGCCTGTGGTATAAATAACATACAAAGACCTAGTCTCCGAATTGTCACCACGTGGTGCGCGTTCCTTACCATCGTAAGGATAGGAGCTAGGTCGAATTTTCTTCAAAGCCGAAAACCCAGATGTCCTCGACCTTATCTTCTATGATTGCGCGGTAGGTTTCGGCGTCGCTTCCTTTCATGTCATGCGCTTTTCTCAGTGACCCGGCCACCATATCCGCCAACTGAATTAGAACGTCCCGCCTGGAATCCCGAATCTTAATATCTCGAATAACACCCGATCCAACTTCCCGCCCGAGATAGGCTCGAAGCTCTTGCCTCAACTTCTTTTCGCCGTGGCTGTCCATCCTCAGCTTGGCATCTTTGATAGTCCCGCCGTGAAATTGCAGCACCGTCTTAATACTGAAGTTGTAGAAAGATTCTTTTGAACTCCTGAGCTGGATGGAATAAATCCTTTCTTTGGGCATGACGATAGCCCTTATCCTGAAACCGCCGCCTGCAACGGCCTTCAAAAATCGGCATCGGTAATCATACCTGCATTTATTGAAGCGGAACTCAAAATTGTCATCTTTGCCAAGACTGCGGCGAAGCTTTTTGATCTTCAAGGCGGTTTCCTCTGCATCTAGCGGATCGTCAAATATAACGAGCGCTATCACAAAGGACTTGCTCGAACCCTTCCCTACCTTGAAACCTGGATCACCTGAATCATCAAGAAAAACAAGCAAGCGCAGCTCCTTGGCTAAACAGTCTGAATTCAGACAAGAATATCTGATTGAACCCGGCATAAAAAGAGAAGGCTCCGGCTAGTCCCCGGAACCCTTCCCCTCGAAGCCCTTAGAAGCCGTCTTAAGGCTTCCATCCGGCCTGCCTGCTACACTTCTTCGGTAGTCAGCCCCTCGAAGGCGCTGTCTGTCTCTGCCGCCTTCTCCAGCGCTTCCTTGGCCATGTCGCTAATGCCGGTGTCGTGTTCGACTTTCCTTCCGTCTTCCCATTCTTCCCCGCCGTCCTCTTCCCATGACAGCAAGTCATAGACGGCCTGGGCTGATTCGCAGACATCGGCGCGGCGACTGTCGCTTTCGCCTTGCCAACAGGTGCGGTACGTCTGGGCTACAATGTACTTACTGGAGTCAGTGCGGTAAATATCTATCTCACTCCACCGGCTGTTTTGCGGTCCCTGATGTTCGTGATCCGATGCACCGGCAAGATGTACGCCGGTAAATACGAGGTCTTTCTTTCCATCACGGGTGATAGTGAATTGTTTGGTTTCTTCAGTCATTGTCATATCCTCCCATTAGTGTTTATATTACCACTTATTTTTCTGACACCTACCCTGACGCCTTACGGGTTCAAATTCGCGCGGATTCATTCAAACAGTGTAAGCTAATAACCCTGATAAACAGGATGTATTGCGACTTAACCACAAGTCTTACTTGAACTCTTAATCCCAAGGTTACAGGTTCGATTCCTGTCGGGCGTACCAGTTCTGATTCAAATCCCTGCGATTAAACCAACGCAAAAAGGGCCTTTCGGCCCCTTTTGCGCTCGTATGCAACCGGTTTATGCAGTTACCGGTTTATGTGTGGTTGAAAAGCATACCGGTCACTTCGTCGAATGAATTGTTGTAAATCACCCTCTGGCTCACAACCAGCTGTGGCTGCCCTTGTGTACTGACAACCTGGACGGGACCGTTCATCTTGCCTGGGAAGACAGGCGTAACACGGCTTCCTGCTGTAATCGAGTAGTGACCTACTTTATTCCCGCCAATATTGATATCCACCTCGGCGGTCTCCTGGCTTTGGTTTCCAACAAGGATCCATGTCATCATGCCGCGAGAGGAGAAGTCATATAATGGGAACCATGCTTCGCTGGAAAGCTCGGCGAGCGACATGCCCGCAACCTCTTCAAATGAGCCATTGTTTGATTTTTGGCCTGGGCCGCAAGGTGCGAGACCCGGACCTTTTCAGTCATCCCAAACTACAATTTATTTTTGTGATACCGGCTCTCAACGAAGAGCTTGTTATCGGAACCACGCTCGACCGGCTGCTTTCCCTGCCGGATAAAAACGTGCGGGTGATGGTAATGAATGACAACTCTGATGATCGCACTGCCGAAATCGTCGAGGAATACAAATCCGATCGCTGCATGCTTGTAAATCGTTCACCCGAGATCGCCAGACAGGGCAAGGGTCACGTTTTGAATCATGCTTACGAACACATCAGAACATCGGATTTGGCCGGAACCTGGGGGAAAAACAACTTAATCCTGGCGGTGCTGGATGCTGACGGTCAGGTTAAGCAGAATATAATCAAAGCGGTGACTCCGTACTTTATAAATCCAACAACAGGTGCGATTCAGGCAAGTGTGCGCATTTTCAACGATGACGTAAACATACTGACTCGTTGGCAACAGTTTGAGTTCTGACATTTAACCGTATTTTCCAGAGGGGCCGTGAGCGCATAGGCAGCGTCGGACTGGGTGGCAATGGACAGTTTGTTCGACTTTCAGCGCTTGAGACCCTTGGAGACAAGCCATGGTCGGATTGTCTTACGGATGATCTCGGTATCGGCATCAGGCTCATGCTCAGTGACTGGGACAACCATTTTGCCGGCAACACCTTCGTAGCCCAGCAGGCAGTGACGAATTTAAAAGCGCTCGTGCGCCAGCGTTCCCGCTGGTTTCAGGGACATGTCACCTGCTGGATTCACATCCCCGGTATATTGAAGAGCGATCTGCGTTTATCGACGCGGATAGATACGGTCTACTATCTGCTGGGCATAACGATGGTATTCCTGTTCTTCCCCGCGACCTTCCTGTTCCTGCTGGGGGCGTTTTTCGTGCGATTATCCGCGCTCATATCTTTGCTATTGTTTATTATGTATGGTTTGTTTTTGGCTGCATCGCAATTTTCCGCCTTGCCCGTGGTGAGCGGTCCTGGGACAAAACAGAGCGAACCAAACAGCCCGCGAGTGTTTAAACCTGCGCTTTGCGGGGGATTAAATATTAGTCTTTATCTGTGGTTCCCCCCGTGGATTGTTTAGTTTCCCGCCGATAATCATTATGGTGAGCCGCTGTATGGGGGGAGCAAGCATGAGTTGACTGTGATACAATAAACGCTTGGAATTTGCCGTAATCGGGCAAAAAGAGGATAAGACAATAATAAATAGAAAGATAAATTAAAGTGAAATCAATGACAGAGCTGCCAAACGAATTGACTCAAAATCTAATAACTAAAGGCCAGGAAAAGGGATTTCTAACCCTTGACGATATCGCTGATGCCCTTCAGGAAGCGGATCTCACAACGGAGCAAATAGAGGAGATCTACTCTCGCATCGCTGATGTGGGCATTGACATTCTGGAGCACGGGGATGAGCCTGAAGATGAGCTTGAGTCCGTAGCGGAACAGGAAGTCGAAGCACCCGTTGAGCGGCCGGCGGCTGCTACGGATGATTCCCTCCGGATGTACCTTCGTGATATCGGCCGTATCCCATTGCTTTCCGCGGCTGAAGAAGTTTCACTGGCCAAGCGCATGGAGCGCGGTGACATGGAGGCCAAGAGCCGGCTTGTTGAAGCCAACCTTCGGCTCGTGGTCAGCATAGCCAAGCGCTATCTTGGACGGGGTCTTTCTTTCCTTGATCTGATTCAGGAAGGCAACCTGGGACTAATCCGCGCTGTTGAAAAATTCGATTATCGTCGGGGTTACAAGTTCTCGACTTATGCTACATGGTGGATTCGCCAGGCGGTTACCCGTGCGATCGCCGACCAGGCACGCACCATCCGTATACCGGTTCATATGGTCGAAAAACTCAACCATCTGGTGAGGGCCAAGAGGCAGCTCGTACAGGATTTTGGCCGAGAGCCCACTCCGGAAGAAATCGCGAAGGTCATGGATACCTCTGTCGACAAGGTCCAACACCTGATAAAGATATCCCAGAGTCCCGTAAGCCTTGAAAAGCCGGTCGGTGACGAGGAGGAAGCTGAACTGGGAGACTTTCTTGAAGATGAGAGTACTCCGCGTCCCCTTGATGCCGCGATGCTGGAGATCAAGAAAGATGACCTGAATAAAGTCCTGGACTCGCTTCCCCATCGGGAAAGAAAGATCCTGGAGTTACGCTACGGACTTAATGGAGAACATCCACGCACACTCGAGCAGATTGGTCGCCGTTTCGGTGTCACCCGCGAGCGTATCAGGCAGATAGAAGCCAATACGCTGGCGAGGCTCAAGGATCAAGATGAAACCCAGCATCTGCGGGAGAGCGCCTAGATCCAGGCAAGTAAACTCGAAACCAAAAGAGACGGCTGCGGCCGTCTCTTTTTTTACCATTTTTTGTCTGATCAGACTCAGGGACTTTGCGAACCAAGGGACTGGTTCTGCGCCGTCTGATCCAGGAACTGCTTGGACTCTTGACCGATTGTACTGGTCGGGTTCAAGTTGTAGGATTTCTGCCAGGCCTCCCTTGCCTCAAGCACTTTGCCCTCCTGGCTTAACGCCCAGCCAAGAGAATGCCATGCGCGCTGGTTTGATGAAACACTAACGGTTGCCGTCTGAAGCTCACGCACACCAAGGTCTATAAGTCCCATTTCGACATAGGTCAATCCAAGGTCGATACGAACTTCCGGATCTTGTGGCCTTATGTTCAGGTACTTTCTATACTGCTCAATCGCATTCTTGTAACTCCGAAGCGACGCGTTGAAATCTTCACTGCCGGACTGGACCGTACCAAGTTCATAGTAACTGGTTCCAAGCTCCTTGAGGGCTTCAGCATCAGCCGGATTTGCTGCAATCAACTCGGTCGCGGCATCAATCCGCTTCTGAATACCAGTAATTTCCTGTTCGGTGGCCTGACTTTGCTGGGGTTTGGATGAATCGTTACTGTTTCCATCAGCGCCACTGTCCGAGCTGAAAATTCTGGGGATGAATATAATCAGCACCACGGCTACGAGCACCGCGACCGGAAGAAGTAACAGCCATTTCAGATTATTTTTCATTGGCTCTGGATCAGGTGGTCGATCAGTAAAAAGTCATCCGTTGTTAGCCTGCCAATCACGATTTTTACCACTTTTCCGTCCCTGTCTAGAATGAAACTCTCTGGATATTTTATTGTCTGATAAGTACTTCCAACCATGTTATTGGTATCCATCAGAATAGGGAATGTCAGCTTTATCGACGCGCCCTTTTCATCAACAAGCTTTTTAATGAACGGGTCGATAACGCTTGCCCCATCCTTGTCTGTGCTAACCGCCAGAATTTCGAAAGGCCTGTTTTTTAATGACTGATATTCCTTTTCCATCAAGGGCATTTCTTTCTTGCACTCGAGGCAGGTTGTATTCCATATGTTGACCAGCACAACCTTGCCCTGAAAGCTGGAGAGGGTGGCATCACCACCGCCAAATACGGGATAAGTAAAATCCGGAGCCTGAGCTCCTTCGGTAACAGTCGGTGGCTTTGTGCTCTGGTAATAAAGGAAGCCGCCGATCGCCAGTAATACAATCAGCCCGAAAGCTGCAATCACCAGGATGATATCACGCGCCGTCCAGCTGTCTTCCTTGAAAGCGGGACTTGTAGGCTCTGTGTCTTTTATCGCTTCATCCATATTCATTCCAAGCCAGGCCCTGCGAGCACGCTCCGTTGGCTAAATAAATAAATTGCGACAAGGAGCGCGCGTAGCTTCAGGCGGGATAATCTATTCCGAGTCATACTAGCAGTTACAGACAGTATTCCTCAACATTATAAATATGCACTTATCAAAGAGAGGGGGTCCAGTCGGGCGTTCTTTGCAGAAGCCATCCACTGATAACATCGAGTTCGCCCGACGCCAGAAGCAGGCCAAAGATAACAAGAATTGCTCCTGATACTATTTTTATGGCGTCAAAATGCCTTTTCATGAAAGAGAACGTACCTATCAGTTTAGTAAAGAGAATTCCAGAAACCACAAACGGCAAACCCATTCCCAAGGCATAGAAGAATAGCAGACTGGCGCCGGCGACAGGGTCCTGTGTGCTTGCCGCCAGCGTCAGGGACGTACCGAGCAGAGGTCCGGTGCAAGGGCCGATTCCGACGGAAAATAGCATTCCGGCCAGCAATACACTAACCAGACTGGCGGGCTTCTTCATTAAGCGAAGCCTCTTTTCCTGCTGAATGAACGCTACTGGAAACATACCCAGGGCAAAAACACCGAGCACGAAAGCCCCGATTGCCGTAAAGGATACAACTGATAGCAAATCGAAAGATGATGACTGAAGAATGATAACAATCACTTCCAGAACGGCAACCAGGACCAGCAAGTAAACCTTGTCTTTCCTGGAACGCTCGCGGAGTGCTTCTCCGAGAATAAAGAAGCCGAAAGCAATCAGAAATACGCCGGCAATCACCTTCAGGATTCTCGATGAAAGAAAAGCACCAAGCTCATTACCCGCAAGCCCGGCGGCGGCCCCCTGCAGTGTGAAGAAAATTACAAAACCAATGACAAACGCCAGGCTGGCGATCGCCACCTTGCGTGTTTGAGTTCCCAGTTGGTCCACACTGACCCCGGAGACATAAGAGAGATAGCCCGGCAGCAATGGGAGCACACAGGGAGAGAGAAAAGCCGCAAAACCGGCGATAAAGGTCGCAACGAATGAAATAAATGTAAGCTCGGTAATTGTTTCCGGAATATACACTTAATGGCAATCTAGTGAGGAATACTGGGGAACGTATATAACAGAGGCTGAAAAATTGGCAACCCGGGAGACGTGGGATGAATGTTTAATATTTCCAAAAACTTTTTTTTATGCCGCTCTAAACAAAGATTGATTCCAATATAGCACAGGGGCATACACTATCAAAGAAAAGCTAGCTGTCCGAGGCGGGCCGCATTTGTATCCATATGAAGACGACCCCGGCGATAATAGCCGTGGAAAGAGCGAGTATTTGCTGTTGTGACTGGCCTGAGCGCTGAAAACGCACATATTCCACCAGGAATCGCTCTACCCCGGCCATCACCAGGTATGCGAGGGCTATGGACCAATCGCGCTTCAGCCTCGGTCTCAGATACATAAGGATGATAAATATCATGATCGAGGAAAATGATTCGTAGAGTTGCGTGGGTTGCACACTGACTCCGGGCGCTGTAGGTGGTGATCCATCACGGAATTCCATCGCCCAGGGCAGATCCGAGGGTCTGCCGTAGTCATCGCCATTCAGAAAGCAGCCCATTCGACCGAAAGCGTAACCCATGGCAAGCGCCGGAGCACAGCAGTCTGCAACTTTAGCGCGGGGAAGTTTAAGGAAAAGCACCACCAGAAGGACGGCCAGAAAGCCTCCGATAAAACCGCCGTACCATACAAGACCAGCTCCACTGAAAGCAGACGACAGCGGATCGCTGGCAAGCTCCTCAGAATGGATCAACAGGTAGTGGATCTTGCTGCCGACCAACCCTCCGAAGGCCGCGGCCATCAACAGCCAATAGATAAGTTCCGGATTCAGGCCTTTACGTTTGAACTCGCGATGAACTACGATCCCGGCCGCCACAAAACCAAGAGCCATCATGAGGCCGAAGGTGTGAATGGTAAATGGTCCTATGGAAAAAAGCTCGGGATACATCGCAAAATAGACTCTATCACAGATCTAAAAAACTACTAAAAATATGCTAAAGATTTTATTTGGTCCGGTCGATATTTGTGCAAATGCATCATACGAAATGGCAAACCCGCCGCGAGACGGGGGCGCAAAGGCAGGGGTCTCACGAAGACAGCCCAGCTGCCGAAGCTTTTGAACGCAAGCTCTTAGGTTTTGGGAACTGGGCGATTTTTTTGCCCCAACCGGCGAGTACAAGCTCATTTGCTTTGGTATTTTTCAAAGTAACTGAGCTTTTTATATAGATGCATCGGGCACGAGGGATGAGGTCAATTAATCTTCCGCCTAAAGGGTTGGAAGGCCAAAGTGACAAGGGGGTTACATGATGAAATTCTCAGCAAAAGTAGCAATTCTTTCCGTAACAACACTGGTGCTAGTACTTGTTCTTGCCTCGGCTGTTTACGGAGCTGCACCGGTAACCGATCAAGTACAGGTGAATGTCCAGGTTAGCGATTATATTTCAATCACTAGCCCTGCAGACGTTACCTTGGCAACGATCGCGGGTGCTGGTGGCTCTTCAGAGGGCGATGCGACCTGGCAGGTTTCGACCAATAATGACGGCGGTTACAAGCTGGATATAGCAGCCACCGGTTCTCCGGCCATGACAAAAGGCTCGGAATCTTTCGCCGACTACAGCGGCACGGGTGTCTGGTCTATACCCGCAGCTCAATCAGCATTTGGTTTTAGTGTAAACGATACAGTTAGCTACCAGGGTTTTCCCGGGGCGACCCCGATACAGGTTCGCAATACAACTAACGAAACGGCAGGTGAAGATACGACAATAAACTTCAAGGCCGAGGTTGGCGCCAGCCACCTGCAGACCAGCGGAGCCTACTCCGCCAATCTGACAATCACAGCAACTACGCTGTGATTGTATAAAAGCCACATAGCAACACGTCAAACGCCAAACTTGGCTGAAGCCCTCCACGCAAGAGGGCTTCAGCCATTTTTCGTGAGGTATTCATCATCCGCCATCGTCCTGCCAATGCAGGAAACTAGGTGAAATAATCGAAGATATGTACTCGAGTCAGAGCAACTTTATATGGTGGACGCCATCTCATCACCCGTATTAAAACACGAAACCCCTTATCTCCCAGGGGCTGTGCCCCCACTACCGCCTCCTATTACCCGCTTACCCCACTTTGCCTTTTTTCCCTTCGCTTTTCTATTGCTTGTTGTTTTGGAGCCGCTTT